>Ga0335085_10011304_pt1 | contig 13260 bp, 9 predicted proteins | sample Lox_Sample_45_FD_206712 | JGI IMG/M metagenome (GOLD analysis project Ga0335085, IMG submission 206712) | Soil microbial communities from Loxahatchee National Wildlife Refuge, Florida, United States - Lox_Sample_4.5 | ecosystem: Environmental > Terrestrial > Soil > Wetlands | place: USA: Florida...
CGTAATGTGTACGTAATCCCAAGGATCGTAGCGCATCGAGTCGTTGGTCAAACCCCAGGCTTCCATCTTGCCCAAGGCGAAGGCCACGATGTTCTTGAAGCGTAGCGCCACCACGAACGTTGGATGGGCAAGCGTGTCCATTTGGTAAATTTCAAGCGGTAGCCAGAAGGCCAGCGAAGCAACCTGAATCGCGCAACTCACTATGATCAACGCGACAGCGAACTTCCACACCCATCGTCCCAGCGCATTGCGATAGCGCAGCAATAAAGGCACGGAGATGAATGCGGCCAACTCAGCCACGGTAGAAACGTAACGATCACCCCAGGCGAAGTCGCCGCTCCAAATGGTGTATCGTGCATAGAAACAGATGTAGGCAAGCAGCAGCAGCCAGGCTGTGATCACGTAGGCTTTCACGTCGCGTCCGAAACGCTTCCATGCCAGCGCGCAGACGAGGATTGTCAACAGCAATAGCGGATCAAAGAGGAAGATGGACTTCTCCGGCTTGAACAGCGCGCCGAAGAAACCAACGTGAAACGGAGTCTCCCACGGATACTTGGCGGGCAGGGAAGGATTCAACATTCGAGCTTCGCGGGTGAAGCCCGTAACATAGGTGTCAAGCCAGGTTCCGAAACGATAGTGCTGGTACCAGCGATCGATCAACAGGAAAAACGCATAGACGGGCGCGGCAATTCTGGCGTACGTCAGGAATCGCTGCCATAATCCGCGCCCGCGAATCCCGTCAAACCACAGCACCAGCAATAGGAAGACGCCGCCCGCCAGCAGATCCAACCCAGTCGTAAGGCGGGTCAGCAAGTTCAACCCGAACGCGGCTGAACCCCAGAACAACGCCCGACGGCTGCCAGTCAGCAGCCATTCGTACTGAAAGGTCAGGCCGACCAGCGTCAGAAGCATGATGTAGTTGTTCTCCATCATGTTTTGGGTGTAGTGCACGTGAGTCGTGCAGAACAATAGCGCCAGCACACCTGCGATCGACTGGCGGGTGCTGAAGCGCAGCAGCCGCAGAAAACGAAAGCACACCAGCGCGCTCAGCACATTGATGAAGATGTTCGTGCTATAGCTGACCACGATGCTGCGCACGCCGGGATCAACGTTATAGTTCGCGAACAGCCGCAACTGTTCGAGCTTAGTCCCCACGATGTCGGCGGGCAGCATCAGCAGCGACTGCCCAATGCCATACCAACTGTAGAGTTGACCACCGCGTCCGTGTACCCCGAAGTCAGGATACTGCTCGGGTAAGACCTGGGGCTCGTCGGTCCAAAGCCAGGTCGTCGTCTGCAGGCGGACCGTGGTATCGGCGGTGCCGAGCTCTCCCGACTGGACAACGACGGCGCTCAGGCCGGCCACCAGTGCCAGGAGGAACATCGGACTGCGAAGCCGGCGAAGGACACGAGACTCCGGGTAAGACGCACCGGCGGACTCACGGGGGCTCACTGTCGGGGTAACCACTCCTGCGATGGTAATGCACCCGAGTAGCATTTGGCACTTGGCTGTGAACGGTCTAGACTTGGCACTCCACGGCTCTCGTTCTAGTTCCTTTCGCCTAGGCTTCCGTTCCTATTGCTGGATGGTCTGGATCGCTTTCGGGTGGACCTGTTCATTTTGGATGAGCGAAGCGTCCCAGGCTCCGCCGAGCGCCTTGACCAGATAGACAGACGTGACCATCTGCTGGCCAAGGAGTTGTGTTGCCAGGCGCTGATTGGTGAGCAGCGTGGATTGCGCGGTGATGACGTCGAGGTAGCTCGTCACGCCGCCGACATAGCGATTGTTGGCCAGTTCCAGGGCGCGGCGCGCATCAGCCACAGCGGCGTTCTGCGTGGCGTCAGCTTGCGACAGGGCATTCAGACCGGAGAGTGCGTCTTCTACCTGTTGGAACGCGGTCAGCACCGATTCGCGATAGTTGGCTACCGACTCCTCGTAGGCAGCTTTCGTCGCCGCCAGGTTCGCGCGGTTGCGCCCACCCTCGAAGATGGGCTGCAGCAGGTCGCCGCCCAGCGACCAGATAGCACTCGGTGCGGTGAGCAGGTTGGTGATGTTGGTGCTCTGCCATCCGCCCGTGCCGAAGATAGTGAGCTGCGGATAGAACGCCGCTGTTGCCACGCCAACGATTGCATTCTGGTAAGCCATCTGACGCTCCGCGGTCGCAATATCGGGACGTCGCTCCAGCAGGTCCGACGGAACGCCCAGCGGGACCGGAGGCGGAGTCGCATTTAGGGGCATTGCCGGAATGCTGAACGCCGAGGCCGGGTTGCCGGTGAGCACTGCGATGGCGTGCTCAAATTGCGCGCGCTGCTGCTGCACCAGGTAGAGCTGTGTTCGGGTGGAGTCGAGTAGTGTTTGCTGCTGCGCCAGGTCGAGTCCCGAGGCCACTCCGCCGGCGTGACGGTCCTGCACTAGTTGCAGCCCTTTCTGCTGGATGTTCACCGCCTCCTGTACGACCTGGGTCTCGGCATCGAGCTCGCGCAGGGTGAAGTAGTCGGCGGCCAGCTCAGCCGTGAGCACCAGATTCACGTTGTAGAGGTCCGCGGCCGTGCCTTGCAACGAAGCGTTGGAGGCTTGCAAGCTGCGCTTCACCTTGCCGAATAGGTCGGGTTCGTAGTTCAGGAGAAAGGGAATCTCATAGGTGCTTTGGGTAAGGGGTCTGCCCAAGGTCACAACCTCGGGGCGATGTCCCGAGTAGCGATTTCGCGAAGCGTTGGGATCAGCATTCAGAGTAGGGAAGTATCCTGCGGAGGCGACGCGCGCTAGCGCCCGAGCTTCACTGAGACGATCTTTGGCGGCAGCCAGCGACTGATTGGCCTGGAGCAGTTGCTGCTCGTAGTTGTTCAGCTCGGCGTCGTTGAAGATCTCCCACCAGGCGCCTTTGGGGATCGAGTCCTTGGGCGCAGCGACGCGCCACGGGGCCTCAGTCTTGTAGGCGGCGGGCGCCTGTACCGGGGGGCGATGATAGTTTGGGCCTACGACGCATCCGGCCAGCAAGCCGCTAGCAGCAATGCCCAGCGCCAGGTTCAGCCGCGTCATGACCGCTGGCCTCCAGAGTTTTCGGGGACGACATTCACCTGCTGGCCTTCTTCGATGGAGTCGGCAGGATTGATGATTACGCGGTCCTCGAGCCCAACGCCGCCGAGGATCTCCAAGGTCGTGCCGTAGTCTTTGCCGATGGTGATCGGTCGCAAATGGACCTTGCCGTCAGAGTCGACCACAGCAACGCGCGCGCCTTCCTGGCGGAAGAGCATCGCGTTGACCGGAATCGTGACCTTCTGAGCGTCGACGCCGGTGCGGAAGTGCACTTCGCCGAAAGAGCCAGGCAATAATCGTCCGTCTCCGTTGGGCACGTCCACTTCAGTCAGCAAGGTGCGCGTCGTGGGATCGATTGCTTCTGCTGTGCGGACGACCGTGCCCTTGAATTTCTGGCCCGAAAATTCGGGCAGCGTGACCCAGGCATCCGACCCGGTCTTGATGGAGGGCGCGTAGTTTTGCGGAACGCTGACGTAAACACGCAGAGGATCGACGCGGGCCATGTCAAACAGCTCTTTGCCGGTGCCGCCCGCGTTGATCAGAGCCCCGGGATCGACGTTGCGCTTGGTCAGCACGCCCGAGAAAGGCGCGTATACGTGCTTGAACGACTCCAATTGCTCGAGTCGCCGGACATTCGCGTCAGCCGCGTCAAGGTTCGCTTTGGCCTGCTGGTAACCGCTGGCCTGCTGGTCGGCTTCCTGCTGCGAAACCGAATCCGTCTTGCGCAGGCCGACGTAACGATCGGCATTGATCCTGGCCAGGTCCATCTGCGCTGCAACCTGCTGCCGCGTGGCGCGGGCCTGCATGAGCTCCTGGTCTACCTCTGGCGTATCAATGTCGGCCAGCAACTCGCTTTTGGTCACGTGGCTGCCGATGTCCTTGTACCAGCGCAGCAGATAGCCATTGGTGCGAGCGTAGATCGGCGACTCTTCGTAGGCCTGCAAAGTGCCCGGCAACACCAGCTCCTCGTCCGGTTTCTCAGCCGTGGGATGGATAACCGCAACCGTGGGAATAGCGGCACGCTGCGTTTCTTCTGCCAGCACGTGGTTGTCGCGCATCCGCAGGAGCATAGTGACCAAACCACCAACGACCAGCAGCAGCATAAAGAACCCAATCAGCAGCAAGGCCTTGCGCGGTGGCGCCGGCGGAAGCTGGGGAGGCGGCGTGATCTCGGGCGCCTGACGCTCATTGTCCAGGACATTCGGGTTTGAGTGCGAATCCATACAAGGCGTTTCTTGTTCAGTTCCTAGCATTCTATGACTGTTTCACTCCCGCCTGCTTGGCTTCTCTGCGCCCGTGAATCATGGTGAAGATGGATGGCACGAAGAACAAGGTGGCCACAGTGGCAAACAGCAGGCCGCCGATTACCGCGCGACCCAGCGGAGCATTCTGCTCGCCGCCCTCGCCCATGCCCACCGCCATAGGCAACATGCCGATAATCATAGCCAGAGCCGTCATCAACACCGGCCGAATACGCGTATAGCCGGCTTCGAGCGAAGCTTGCAGGGCAGGAATCCCGGCCCGCATGCGGTCCCGGGCAAAAGAAACCAGCAGGATGGAGTTGGCGGTCGCCACGCCCATGCACATCACCGCACCGGTCAGCGATGGGACGCTCAACCGCGTGTGGGTCAGCAGCAGGATCCAACAGATACCGGCCAATGCTCCCGGCAGCGCGGTGATGATGATGAATGGATCAAGCCATGACTGGAAGTTTACGACGATCAGGAAGTAGACCAGCATGATGGCCATCACCAGCCCAATGGCCAGCCCGATAAAAGAAGACTGCATGGTTTCCACCTGGCCGCGAACAATGATGCGCGTCCCACGCGGCAAGTGCTGCTCGAATGGTTTGAGGACCTTCATCGTGTCTTTGGCCACAGCGCCCAAATCGCGGTCCTGAGTGCTGACGTAAACGTCAATGACCGGCTGGACATTGTAATGCGATACCACAGCCGGCCGGGCCGTGGGTGTCAAGTCCACCAGGTTACTCAGTACCTGCCAATTGCGTACGTTGGGGTCGTTGATGGGCATTTCCATCAGGTCCTGAAGCGAGGTCATGTGATATTGCGGAGACTGCACCGCAACTTGGTAGGTGACCCCGTTCTTCGGATTCAGCCAGAAATTGGGTGCAGTCTGGAAGCTGCCGCTCAACGACACCAGCACACTCTGGGCCACGTCGCGCGCATTCATCCCGATCTGGGTGACTTTCGTGCGATCAATCTGCAGGTCGAGTGTCGGCAAGGTCAACATCTGCTGCACGTGAACGTCGGCAGTGCCTGGGATCTCCTTCACCCGGTTCGCGATCGCCTGTGCAATGAAGTAGTTGGCATTCATGTCGGCACCAGTGACTTGAATGTCAATCGGCGCCGGCAGCCCGAAGTTCAGGATCTGGGTCACAATGTCGGCTGGCTGAAAGAAGAACTCCACGCCCGGGAATCGACGTGGTAACTCCTGACGAAGCTCCCGGATGTAGCGCGCGGTGGAATGATGGTGCTCCGGATTCAAGCCCACCAGGATTTCCGCGTCGCTGGTGCCGATCACGCCGGAATTGCTATAGGAGAGATTGATGCCCGAATAAGGCAATCCGATGTTGTCGAGAATTGTTACTAGTTCCTCTTTGGGGATTTGCTCTCGCAGATACTTCTCGACCTCATCCGTCAGCCGGGCTGTTTCTTCAACGCGCAGGCCGGCACGCGCCCGCAGGTGAAGGCGCATCAGACCGGCGTCCACAGAAGGGAAGAAGTCTTCGCCCAGGAAGAACACCAGTCCGAGTGATAGAACGCAAAACGCAAGAAAACATGCGGCAAAGACGTTGCGGTGCCCGAGCGTGGTTTCCAGAAGCTGGTAGTAGCCACAGCGGAACTTCTCGAACCTTTGCTCGAACCCCCGTTGATAGCGCCCGAAGATCGTTTTCGGCGCTTCTGCCCTATGCTCATGGCCGCGCATGATGTACATCACCAGCGTAGGAATCAGCGTGCGCGACAGGAAATAAGAGGCCAGCATGGCGAACACCACGGCTTCCGCCAGCGGCACAAACAGATAACGCGCGACTCCGGTGAGAAAGAACATGGGCACAAACACGATGCAGATGCACAGCGTGGAGACGAAGGCGGGCACTGCGATTTGCGCCGCGCCATCGAGGATGGCTTGCTTCATCTCCTTGCCCTGGGCAAGGTTGCGCTCGATGTTTTCGATCTCGACGGTAGCGTCGTCCACCAGAATACCGACCGCCAGCGCGAGACCTCCGAGGGTCATGAGGTTGATGGTTTCGCCCAGCGCGCTCAGCAGGATCACGGAGACGAAAATCGAAAGCGGGATCGAGATGGAGATCACGATGGTGGGACGCCAGTCGCCCAGGAACAGCAGAATCATGCAGGCCGTCAAGGCAGCTGCGATCAGGGCCTCACGGATGACGCCATTGATGGAGGCTCGCACGAACAGCGACTGATCGAACAGCGGCTTGATGGTGATGTCCCGCGGAAGAGATTGCGCAGCGATTGGCAATATGCTCTTCACCGCGGCCACGATAGTAAGCGTGGAGGCACTGCCGATCTTGTAGACCGACATCAGTGTGCCGCGGACCCCATCTTGCCTCACGATGTTGGTTTGCGGGGCAAAGCCGTCGCGGACATGGGCTACGTCACGCATGTAAATCGTGGAGCCATTTACGGTCTTGACCGGCAGATCGTTCAACTCGGCGATGGTCTCTGGCGAGCTGTTCATCTGCACCTGATATTCCAATGGCCCAATCTTGGCTGAGCCTGAGGGCGTAATCAGGTTCTGCGCATTGATAGCACTCACGATGTCGGCGGCAGAGAGTCCGTTGGCCTGCAGACGTGGGAGGTCGAGATCAACTTGCACCTGGCGGATTTTGCCGCCGTAGGGATAGGGCATGGCCGCGCCGTGTACCGTTGCCAGTTGTGAACGCAGGAAATTCTGGCCGAGGTCGAACAACTGCTGTTCAGGAAGAGTCTTGCTGCTCAGGCCCAGCTGCACGATGGGAGTCGAGGATGCTGAGTAGGTGATAACCAGTGGGGGCGTTGTTCCCGGCGGCAGGCCGCGAACGGTGGTTTGTACGATTGCGGTAACTTGCGAGAGCGCCAATTGAATGTTGGCCTGCGGCCGGAAAAAAATCTTGATCACGCCTACGCCGTTTACCGACTGCGACTCGATGTGCTCGATGTCGTTGACGGTGATGGTGATGCCGCGCTCCGAATTGCTCACGATGCGGTCGGCCATCTCGCTGGGCGCAAACCCGCCATAATTCCACACTACGCTGATGACCGGAATGTTGATGTCAGGGAAGATGTCGACCGGGGTGCGCAAGATGACGATGGGCGTCAGGATGATCAGCACCAGCGCCATGACGACGAAGGTATAAGGACGACGGAGAGCGAGTGCAACAATCCACATCGGTCGGAAACCGATCCCAAATGATAGGCAGTTAACGTGCCGCCGAGATCCGTGCGATAAAACTTCGATTCGATACGGTACGTATTGGATTCAATATATGCTATGGTGAGTCGTGCGGCAAATGGCTTCCAACGGGACAAAGCTGGAGCAGGAAATGAATGACGCTAATAGGCGCCTGCCCGGGCGGCCACGCAGCGAACAGGCGCGCCAAGCCATCTTTCGCAGTACCCTCACCCTGCTGCAGCATACTACTTTTCCCGAGCTCACTATTGAGGCGATTGCCGCCGGGGCCGGTGTGGGGAAGGCCACCGTTTATCGCTGGTGGCCCAACAAGGGAGCGCTAGTAGTCGACGCCTTCGCCTCCAGCACGGAGCCCAGGCTGCACTTTCCCGATACTGGATCGGTGTACCGTGACATGCGCCTGCAGATGAACCAGGTCATCGCCCTATTCCGCAGCCGCCGAGGACGCATTGTGGCAGCGTTACTGGGGGCTGGACAGTCCGATCCCGAGTTGCTGGAGGCGTTCCGCCAGCGCTTTCTGCGGCCGCGCCGGCAAGAGGCCTACAAAACCCTGCGCCGCGGAATCGAGCGGGGTGAGCTTCCACGAAACCTGGACCTTGATTTGGTGCTGGATACGCTCTACGGGGCCATCTACATGCGGTTTCTCATTCGCCACGACGAGCTTAGTGAGAGCTATGTGGAGCAAGTTTGCCACATGGTGCTGCAGGGAGCGGCATCGAACTTGTCGGCGAAGCAAGACATTCTGCCGAAGCTGCGACTGCGCTCAAGCAGCATGCGTTGACACGCTTCTTTCCCCGTCAGTACGATGCGCTTACCCATGGTTAGAGGTTCTTTCCTGCCGCTTGCTCGTCACGCGCTGACATTGGAAGGTGCGAAAATCCGCCGCGGTCTGCTGGCCGGGCTGCTTGCGTTCTCCCTGCTGGCAACCGCCACGCCGGTTTCGGTCGCGCCTGCTAATCCCAAGCTCTACCTCGACGATATCAAGACGCTCGCTGCTCCCGACATGGAAGGACGGGGCGCCGGAACAAAGGGACTGGCAAAGGCGTCAAAGTACCTTGAGCACTGGTATAAGTCACTGGGGCTGCAACCCGCGGGCACGAACGGATATCTACAGCCATTTACTGTGACCACGGGGGCGAAGCTGAAGCCTGACAATAGCCTGACGGAGGAAATCGCAGGCACCAAGAAAGAACTGGTGCTTAGCCAGGATTTCGTTCCTGCGAGCTTCTCGTCCTCAGGCATCTTCGCGGGTCCGGTCGTGTTCGTGGGTTATGGCGCGTCTGCGGACGAGTTCCAATACGACGATTATGCCGGCGTAGATGTGAAGGGCAAGGCCGTCTTGGTGCTGCGGTACGAGCCGGAGATTTTTGGGGAACGGAGTGGTCACCAGGGATTGACGCAGCATTCGCAACTAGTCACGAAGGCGATCAATGCTCGTAACCATGGCGCGAAAGCGGTCATCTTCGTCAACGGCAAGCTGGCTGACGGCGAAGAGGACTTGCTGATGCGCTTCGGCAGCATCAGCGGGCCGCAGGACGCTGGCGTCCTCTTGCTGCAAGTGAAAAACGCGGTTGCTGAGAGCTGGTTTAAGGCGGTGGGTAAATCGCTGATTGAGGTCCAGCAGCAAATCAATCACCTCGGCAAGCCGGCATCGTTCGTCTTCGCCGCGGGTCCGCAGCTATCGCTAAAAATTGACATTGAAGCCACGCACGCGAACGTGAACAATGTGCTTGCCTATCTGCCCGGCAAGACCAATGAGTACATTATTGTCGGGGCGCACTACGACCATTTGGGTTACGGAGACTCGAATTCGCTGGCGCCTTCGCAGATCGGGCAAGTTCATCCCGGCGCCGATGATAACGCCTCCGGAACCGCTGGCGTAATGGAACTGGCTCGCCTCTTTGCCCCAATGAAAGGGCAGCTCGACCGAGGAATCCTGTTTGCGTCGTTCTCGGGAGAAGAGCTGGGGCTCCTCGGGTCGGCGGAGTGGGTAAGGCAACCGACGCTTCCACTCGACAAGTGCGCAGCCATGCTGAACATGGACATGATTGGCCGCATCAAGGACAACAAGGTTTACATCGGGGGCGTGGGCACAGGCTCAACGTTCAAGGTGGTTCTCGAACAGGCACAGAAACAGTCGAATTCAAATTTCAAGATCGAGTACTCGGCGGGTGGATATTCGGCCAGCGATCACACCTCGTTTGTCGCGAAGAAGATTCCAGTACTGTTTTTCTTTTCCGGACTGCACTCGGATTATCACAAGCCGTCAGACACCTGGGACAAAATCAATGCACCGTCGGCGGCGCAAATGCTCGACCTGGTCGCCGACGTGATCGTGCAGTTGGTCTCCGCGCCTGCCCCTCCGGTGTTTGTGACCGTGGTCGAAGACAAGCCCATGGGCGGGATTTCCGGCGGCGGTGGGGGGTATGGTCCCTACTTTGGCTCAATCCCCGACTTTGGAGAAGTGAAGGATGGGGTGCGGTTCTCCGACATTCGTCCCGGTTCGCCCGCAGCGAAGGCAGGATTGCGCGCGGATGACGTCCTGGTGCAGTTCGGGGACAAGCCCATCCATAACCTCTACGACTTCACCGACGCGCTTCGCCGCAGCAAAGTAGGGGAGGTCGTGGAGGTGCAAGTATTGCGCGATGGCAAGCCGATAACCGCCAGCGTGACCCTGGAACAGAGAAAGTAGTCCTGTATCAAGACTCCTGATTCACCCCTGCCAGACTCCCAGCGCCCTCCGCAACAAGACCAGTTGTCCCAGGTGATAGGCGTTGTGATCGGCAACCAGTAGGGCTTGACGCAACAGGGTTTGACCTGTGCCGTGAGGTAGCGGTGCGAACAGGTCGCGGGATGGATCGGTGACCAGTTTCCGCATCTCGCGCAGATGCTCTTCCACAGCCTTCACGCTTTTTTCCCAGGCATCATCGCTTGACGGCTTGGGCGACTTCGGCCAGTAGCCCTCCGGCCATTTGGGAGATTTATGGCGAGCGTCGCGGCTGAACTCCAGGATATCCCACAGCGCGAGCCGAATATGTTCCAGCAATTGCCACGCGGAGTGAGGAAAACCCTCCGGTATACGTCCGCATAGTTTGGCAGGGAAGTCCTCGACGGCCGCGCGCAAATCGGCGTGCGCTTCGTTCCAGTCCATTGCTTTGGCAAGTTGTTGGCGAAGAATCTCATCCTGGCTCATGGGGCCTCAGCATAGCAAGAGATCTATGTTGTGATGTTATCGATAGACCAGCGGATGCAAGGCAAGCCAAAGACGACCGTCAGCGCCCACGGCGGCGGCGCTCTGCGAGGATTGTGGTTGCGGACGGGCTTACCAGAACAGTAAATCCAACGCGCCGGCTATCGGAGCCCACTGGTACCAGGATAGCGCGCTGGCCCTCAATGGTCCCGCCGAGCACCCGCCCCAAACTCAGAAGTGACGGACTGCCGCAGATCTCGCAGCGCTCGCCACTGCTGTTACTGATGATCTCGCAATCAGCGCACAGCACAGCCTCCAACAGGGAAACAGAACTCAGTTCATTGCCCGGTTTGCGGACGTTGTCCATGCGAACAGCCTTGCCTATACGGTAGGGGGTGGAGGCCGCTGGGGGAAGTTCCTTTTCGTGCAGGAAGCAGAAGAGTAACGGGCCACTCAGAGTGGCACTGCGGATGATTCACGGTCCAGGCATGCCATTTTCGGCTGGAGGGAGCAGATTGTGATTCAACGCGAACAGCGCCAGTTCCAACCGGTTGCCGACACCCAGCTTGTTGAAGATGTTGGTCAGGTGGCGCTTCACAGTTTCTTCGCTGATGCCGCAGGTTTCAGCAATGTGCTTGTTGGTGCTGCCTTCGGTGATCAGGCCCACGACTTCCAGTTCGCGAGCGGTAAGGCCAAAGGTCTTGCGCGGCGGAGCAGCGGTCTGCGCCGCGAGCTCGTGCAGCACCTGGACCAGGTTCTGCACCGGGCGTCCCTCCAGCCAGTACTGACCCCTCATGACGGCGCGAATGCAGGCGGAGAGGTGATCTACCACCGCGTCCTTCAGTACGACACCGCGGGCGCCCAGTTGCAATGCTTCCAGGATCTGTCGCTTGTCGACGAGGCCGGTAAGGACAATGACGCGTGTGGTCGTGGGCGCTGGCTCGCCTGTGAGTTCGCGCAGGGCTTCCATGCCGGGCAATTTGGGCATGGCAAGGTCGAGCAGCAGGATGTCGGGCTGCAATGTGCGAACCATGTGTAGCGCTTCCATACCGTCTTTGGCCTCGGCGATGACCTTAATCTGGTCATCGGACTGCAACATGTTTCGCAGGCCAACTCGGACCACAGGATGGTCGTCGGCGATCAGGACCTTAACGGGCGCTGCCAATATGATGCCCCCATGCAGATAGTACGTCTCACTACGCTGCCGAACCTTCGACCGGAACGACGGCCGGTCCCAGCCTTTTGGCCAGCTCAGCTTCCACGGCATCAAGCGCCGCCGATGTCTGGTCCAGCAGGCCAGCCGCTTCACCTAATTCGGAATTACGGGCGATCAACTCCAAATTTGCGCAAGAGCGCGCGACCAAGGTGGCCCCGACTATCAGGCTGCTGCCTCGCACGTAATGCGCCCGCTCACGGAACGCCTCGGAATCGTGTCGAGCCAGAGCAAGGTGAAGTTGCACAAGAGCCTCCCGAGCTTCGCCGAGGTAAGCTCGGTACAGACCAGCCAACTCGGCGGGGTCGGCCGCGGTCGCCTTTTGCAGACGATCGAATACTTCCGGAGTTATCAGGTTCTCGTTCACAGGCACAACACTGGATCCACTTGCGAGATTATTAACACATAGGTAACCCTTTCGTGCCGCTTCCGTCAAGGAGAACGTTCCGAAGAGGTGACCCTTTTGACCACCCGAGCCATATTACAATCCTGGGCTTCATGCTCGAACGAAGGCCTTCCAAGCTGAAAGACTCGACGGCCTAACTACTCCGAATCTCTGTTCCGCAAGAGACGGGCCAGGATAATTCCGCCAGCCGCGAACGCGCCCAGTGCAGCGAGAGTGTGGCGCTTGGATCTCTGAAGTGCGCGCGCACGCTCCCGCACCAACTCCGCCTCTGGATGACCATCACCCGCGAATTCCGGATGCAGGGCGAGTTGGAGCACTTCCGCGGTATGCAGCGCACGCCGCTCGGTCAATTGTGCTATCTGCTCGCGACAACTGAAACCATCGCCGACGATTAAATCCCGAGGCAGCGCCTTCCGCACCGCCGGTAACAGGCCGAGTTCCCCGATCTTCACCGAAATCTCATGTTTTCCTTTCTCAAAGCCGAACGCACCCGCCATGCCGCAACAGCCGTCGGTGAGCAGGTGGACATTCAGTTGCATCTGTTCGAGGAGCCTGCGCTCGTGTTCGGCGCCACGCATCAGGGCTTTGTGATGACAGTGCATGTGCAGTAAGGCATTTCCGTCCAATTTGGGCGGACGATATCTTGCCTTCTCGACGAGGAACTCGCTGAACAGGAAGGTACTCTCCATGATCTGGCGTGTCTCTGCCCGCTCCGGAAACAAGCCACGGATTTCATCATGCAACACCGACCAGCAGCTTGGCTCCAGCAGAACAATCGGAATCCCACGCTCGATATAAGGCGCAAGCACATCAACAAGACCGCGAAGGTAACGTTTTGCCTCATCGAGGAAGCCGTGGTCGTACAGCGGGCGTCCACAGCACACATGCTCCGTCGGAACCAATACCTGATAGCCCGCATGCTCCAGCACCTCAACCGCCGCGCGCGCTGTACGCGGAAGAAAGTAGTTGTTGAAGGTATCG
>Ga0335085_10011305_pt1 | contig 13259 bp, 13 predicted proteins | sample Lox_Sample_45_FD_206712 | JGI IMG/M metagenome (GOLD analysis project Ga0335085, IMG submission 206712) | Soil microbial communities from Loxahatchee National Wildlife Refuge, Florida, United States - Lox_Sample_4.5 | ecosystem: Environmental > Terrestrial > Soil > Wetlands | place: USA...
CGAAGGAGTTCCGCGCGCTCCGCGGGGCCAACGTCGCAGCGGTACTGGCGAAAATCGTCCCGATCACACGGGGCTGGGTCGCCTACTACCGGACGGTGGTGTCGTCCAGGGTGTTCCGTGCCCTGGACAACTACCTGTGGAAGCTCACCTATAAGTGGGCATGCTGGAGCCACTCGAATAAGCCGAAAGGCTGGATCGTCGGCCGGTACTTCCGGAAGTTTGAGAAGTTCAGGAATGACCGGTGGGTATTCGGCGATAAAGACACGGGCGCCTACCTGCCGAGACTAGCCTGGACCGATATCGCGCGGCACACCCTGGTCAAAGGCGGGGCGTCCCCCGATGATCCCGCCCTGGCCGGGTACTGGGCGCAACGCCGCCAGAAGGTGACATCCCCGCTGGACTCCTATACCGTGCGCCTGCTGTCCAGGCAGGACGGGCGGTGCAGCCTATGCGGGGAGAACCTGCTGACCCGCGACCAGCCTCCGCAGTCCCCCGAGGGCTGGGAACGCTGGTTCCTGCAGGTCACCAGGCAGGCAATCAAGGCGGACTACCTGGTCCACCACGACACGCCCAGTGCCGCGCGCAGCAACCGAACACACCTCGTACACGCCACCTGCCACCGGAGCAGAAACCAGCCCCGGACGGCGAGAAAACCGTGATGCAGCAGACGACCTGAACCGCCCTAGCGGCTTGCTTGGGCCGCGTGCGCGGGAACGTGCATGCGCGGTCCTGAGGGGGCCTCGGTGCAGCAATGCACCGGGGCTACCCGGCTAGAAATCCTCGTACTCGCGTAGCACGGTCATCAGGTGGCGCTGGTTCCAGATCAAGGTCCGGTCCAGCAGCTCATGCCGACAGCCGCCGATCCAGCGTTCCATGATCGAGTTCATCCGCGGCGCCTGAACAGCGCAGCGGACCACCCTGGCGCCAGCGGCATGGAAGACGGCGTCGAACGCGGCGGTGAAGCTAGCGTCGCGGTCATGCAAGACGAACTTTGCCCGGGTCCCGGCGTCTTCCAGGTCCATCAGGAGGTTCCTGGCCTGCTGCACTACCCACGACTGGACTGGATGCTCGGTGGCTCCGAGGATCCGGATGCGGCGAGTGCCGTGCTCCATGGCGGCCAAGACGTAGACCTTCGTGCCGTTGAGGAGATCGGCGGTGAAGAAGTCCAGTGCCAGGATCCCCTGCGCCTGGGACCGCAGGAATTCTGCCCAGCCCGGGCCGTCGCGGCGCGGTGCCGGGCTGATGCCAGCGTTCTTGAGGATCTGCCAGACCGTGGACGGTGCCACCGTAATGCCGAGTCCCGCAAGCTCGCCGTGGATCCGGCGGTATCCCCATGACTCGTTCTCCCGGGCCAGCCGCAACACCGCCGACCGCACCTTGCGATGCGTCGCCGGGCGCCCGGAGCGGCCCCGGCGCGACCGGCGTGCCCAGCGGCGGCGGACGATGTCCCGGTGCCAGCGCACTATCGTGCCAGGAGTGACAATCGATCGCATCGCCGCCAGGCGCTCGGTCGGCATCGTCCCCGCAAGCAGCGCCAGCCACGCCCGGTCCGGCCATGTCAGACGCGAATGAGCGCGAGGCCGCTGGCGCTCAGCCACAGCGAGCTGATGGCGCAGCATAAGGATCTCGGCGTCTTTCCACCACCACTCCCGCCGCGACAACCCCAGCAGCGACACGGCACGAATGACAATCAAGAAGATCAGCTTCAACCCCACAAGCTGAAGATCGTCCCACGCCCTGGCAGGCGGCGTGGGCCGAGCAGCCAACGGTCAGGAGCATCCGGCCAGGTGGCACAGGTTTTCGGCCCCCACAGCCCTCACCGTCCGCGCATACGACACCAGGCCACTCTACGACCCCGGATTACTGCGCAAATTCGCTTCCGCCGAAACGAGCACCCGCAGGTCAACGCGGTGCACCGTCGCTCAGGGCCGTGGCAGCCGACATCGGCCCGCTGGAGCTTCAGCCGGCCGGAGCCGCGCTCGCGATGCTGGCACCCTGCACCGTGCCACCGAGAGCCACGACGAGTCGAATCGGGTCGTAGTGCTCGGCGAAGCGCGTGATCTTGCCGTCGCGGACCGTGAACCGCGAGACGTACACGTTGCGATACTCGGCGTTGGTCGGCTTGATGACCATGTCGCTCTGGTACTCGGCGACGATCTCGCCGGGATCCGAATGGTAGGTCTCGAGACGCACGTCATACAGGTTCTCAGTATCGATGATGCTCGGAACCGTCTCGACGAACGCAATGATCGCGTCCCTCCCCACGATCTTGCGCTCGAACCCCGGGGGGGCGTACGGCATCTCGAACACCGCGTCCTGGGCCAGTAGCCGTCGTTTTGCATCGAAGTCCCACACGTTGATGGCGTCGATGTACTGCCGCACGATGTCCAGGTTCTCGGCGCGAAGCTCCTCGTCCGTCATGGGTCATTCCCTCCGATTGCTGGCCTGTTCGGGAGATCGAGGCAGACCGGCTCCGCTGTTGAGCTGAATTCAGGACAGGACCTTAGCGGGTCGCGGATCGGACGTCAACACCGATCTGAGCCTGTGATCTGAGAGCAGCGCTATTCCCCCTTGACTTCCCGGAGGCCGCATCAGTACCCTAAGTGAATTCAAGTAAGGTCTGAGCGCCAGGAGAGTATGATGACTTCAGAAACTGCTGCCGCGGCGCGGGCCACCGCTGCTTCCCGGCCCAGCGAACCGCTGGAGTCAGCCGAAACGCGGGAGACGTCGGCCAGGCGCGCGAGGCCCGCCTGGATGGCATGGTCCGGCCTGCGCCTGAGCGCGCTGTACCTGTGGATCCTTTTCATGGTGCTGTTCAGTCTCATCTCGCCGAGCACGTTCCTGACGAGCACAAACTTCAGGATCGTCTTCAGCCAAGGCATTGTCACCTGTGTCCTTGCGCTCGCGTTCCTCGTCCCGCTCGCCGCCGGCGTCTACGACCTATCCGTCGGTGCGGTCATGTCACTGGCGCTCGCCGTTTCCGTGTATCTCCAGCTCCACTCCGGCCTTTCGCCGGTCCTCGGCGCAGTCATCGCTCTGGTCGCGTGTGTGCTATGCGGATTCGTGTCGGGATTCATCGTCGTCCGACTGCGCGTCAACTCGTTCATCGCGACACTGGGTATCGGACAGATCTTGTTCGCCGTGGTACTGGTTCTATCGGGCGACCAGCAGCTGACCGGCACGTTCCCGAGCTTCTGGTCGAAGCTGGGAAACAGCGACGTCGCCGGCATCCCGATCGTGGCACTGTTCCTGCTCGCGATCGCAATAGTCCTGTGGTATGCCTTCGAGTACACGCGTGTCGGGCGCTACCTGTTCGCGACCGGCGGCAATCCCGACGCCGCCCGGCTCTCGGGTGTCCGCACCGACCGAGTGGTTTGGGGCTCGCTAATTGCTTCGGCGACGATCGCAGGATTCGCCGGGATCATCTACTCGATGCAGGATGGGATCTTCTCATCGAGCATCGGGCCCGGGTACCTGTTCCCGGCTGTAGCGGCGGTGTTCCTTGGAGCCTCCCAACTCTCTCGCCGCCCGAACGTGTGGGGAACGCTAATCGCGTACTTCGCACTGGCGTTCGGCATTCAAGGGCTGGTCCTCTCGGCGAGCTCCGCCTCCGTGTGGAGCCAGCCGCTGTTCCAGGGCGTTTCGTTGATCATCGCGGTCGCTCTCGCCAGCCGGCCGGCCATGCGAAAGCTCCGTGCCGTACAAGCGAGCCGTGAGAACGAGGGGAGCTGAGACTATGCGAGATGACGTTCCGGTCTTGTCGATCCGGGGAATCAGCAAGACCTTCCCAGGGACGAAGGCGCTCCACCTGGTCGACTTCGACCTCCACCGCGGAGAGGTCCACGCGCTCGTTGGACAGAACGGCTCGGGCAAGTCGACCCTGATCAAGACCCTGGCCGGCTACCACTCGCCGGACCCGGGCACGCTGATCGAGCTCGACGGCGAGGAATTGCACATCCACAACACGGCGGCATCGCACACGGCCGGCCTTCGCTTCGTCCACCAGGACCTCGGTCTCGTTCACGACCTGAACACAGTCGAGAACCTCGCGCTCGGCCGCGGGTTTCAGACAGGCTTCGGCGGTCGGATCCGATGGAGGGCAGAACGCCGCGACGCCGAGCGGCGACTGAAGGCGCTCGGCTACCAGTTCGACGTCAGCCGCCCGGTCGGCGAGCTCAAGGCGGCAGAGCGGACAGGGATCGCCATCGCCCGCGCGCTGCACGACTGTGAGCAAGCCCGGGTGCTGGTCGTAGACGAGCCAACGGCAGCGCTGCCCCGGCACGAGGTCAAGGTCTTGTTCGACGCGATCGACCACGTACGCCAGATGGGGCTCGGGGTGATCTACGTGTCGCACCGGCTTGACGAGATCTTCCGGATCGCCGACCGGGTGAGCGTGCTTCGCGGGGGCCGTCGGATCGGGACATATGGTATAAGCGAAATCGACCAGGACCGCTTGATCTCCCTGATGATCGGCGACGAACAGATGCGCCCGCCACAACTGCGCGACTACGCCGGCGAGGACGATGTTGTCCTTGAGGCGCACTCGCTCTGCGGCGTCGTCGTCGACAACGCCGAGCTGGTCGTTCGAAGAGGCGAGGTGGTCGGAATCGCCGGCCTGACGGGGTCCGGGCGAGAGGAGATTCTGGGGTTGATGTTCGGCGTAGCCTCGCGCCACGGTGATGTGCTGGTCGATGGGCGCCGGGTCCCGGCGAGCACGCGTGGTGCGATCGACGCAGGCATCTCACTCGTACCCGCGGATCGCCGTGGTGCGGGAGCGATCACGACACTGACCGTGAGTGAGAACTGCACCCTGACGGATCTGCGCCGTCATTCGCGGCGGGGCGGCGCGATCCGGCGCACAGCGGAGCGCCAGGAGGTCGCGGAGTGGATCAGGGACCTCGACATCCGGCCACCAAGACCAGAGTCGATCTTTGCCACACTCTCCGGCGGTAATCAGCAGAAGGTTGTGCTCGCCAAGTGGCTCCGCTGCAAGCCTCGCGTGCTCTTGCTCGACGAACCCACACAGGGCGTGGACGTGCACGCCAAAGCCACGATCCACGCGCTCGCACGCGAGGTAGCGACAAGCGGCTGCGCCGTGCTGATGGCGTCCTCTGACGATGCCGAACTCTGCGACACCTGTGACCGCGTGCTCGTGCTGCGCAACGGCAGGATCGCCGCTGATGTCCACGGAGACCGGCTGACGCCCGAGGAGATCGCGCGTCTCCAGCTGGAGTCCCCGATCGCGATATAGGCCCGATTCGTCCGCTGCGCGGGCACGCACGCAGCGCACCTGCCGCGATGTGCCTGTGGACTGCCGCCGCCGACGCCACCTCAACTTGACCGCCCGTTTTTCGGCCTGATAACCCCGCTCGCCTGACGATCATCGACAGCGGGGTGACCGCGTTCACCGTGGCGTGGCCTTTGGCGTTTTGGCCCAGGCTCCCATCGGTGCCATGACCACGCCGGGGGCGATCTCGTCGGTGACCCGGGCCAGTGCCGTGAACTGGCCGCGGTCGTTGAACACGCGGACGTACTGCCCGGCGGCGATGCCGCGCTCGGCGGCGTCTTTCGGGTGCACGGTCACCGACTGTTCGCCCTCACGCGGCGCTGCGCGGGCTGGTCGCCGGCGCTGGAGTTGAGGTGGGCATGCGACGACTTGGGGGAGATGAGATTTAGCCGGGAGCCGGTGCCGGCCGTCTCGCGGGGCGGCACGTAGTGTGGCAGCGGGTCCACCGTGCCGCCGGGCTGGAACTCATTGCAGCCCTGCCGGAACCCCGGGACCGCGAAGTTGCCCGCCTGCTCAGCGAGCGAGGAGCGGAACTCGACCCTGCCCGACGGGGTCGGGAAGTCACCCTCGGCGTGCGGGGCGTACTGGTCGGCCGGGGGCAGGTTGAGCCTGGCCCGGCCGGTTCGGCGGAGCGAGTCCAGGGTGATGCCGGCCATGGCCGGCGCGGACCAGTCGAACGCCTCGGCGAGCATCTGCTCGTCGGTGCGGGTGAAGCACTCTTCGGTGAAGCCCATCCGGGCGGCCAGCCGGCGGAACAGCTCGGTGTTGGGAATGGCCTCGCCGAGCGGCTCGACCGCCGGGGTGTTCAGCGTCACGTAGAAGTGTCCCCAGCTGAACATGACGTCATGCTGCTCGAGCTGCGTGGTGGCCGGCAGCACGAGATCGGCGTACCGGGCGGTGTCGGTCAGGAAGTGGTCACTGACCACAGTGAACAGGTCCTCCCGGGACAGGGCCGCGACCACGGTGTCCTGTTCCGGGCAGACCACCACCGGGTTGGAGTTATACACCATCAGCGCGGTGACCGGCGGGTCCAGCCCCAGCTGCCCGGTCAGCGCCCGGCCCAGCAGGAACTAATTGACCACCCGGGTCCCGGGCCTGGCCAGCTCCGGATGCGGCCGCCGATTGACCGGGAACGCCCACGCCGGCATCTGCACCAGCCCGCCGCCGACCCGGCGCCAAGCCCCGGTCAGCGCCGGCAGGCAGGCGATCGAGCGCACCGTCTACCTGCCCCCGGCGTGGCGCTCGATGGCAACCCCGACCCGGATCATCGCGGGCTGGGTAGTGGCGTACTCCCGGGCCAGGGTCCGAATGTCCCCGGCGGGATCCCGGTCTGCTCCCACGCCCATCCGGGGGTATAACCTTGCACCCGCTCGGCCAGCTCGTCATACCCGACCGCGTAGGCACGGACGTAGCCCTCATCGGTGAGCCCTCGCCGATGATGACGTTCATCATGGCCAGCGCGACCGCGCCATCGGTGCCGGGGCGGATCGGGATGTGCCAGTCCGCGTGCGCGGCAGTCCGGTGCCGCACCGGGTCGATCACCACAACCTTCGCACCGCGGCGCTGCGCCTCGGCCCAAACGGCCACAGGTGCAGGTTCGTCGAGATCACGTTGCAGGCCCAGATGACGATGTAGCGGGAGTGCACCACGCTCTCCGGATCCGCACCCGCGGTCGCGCCGTTCGTCATGATGAAGGCCGTGAAGGCCCCCGAGCCGCAGTAAGGCCCGCTCGGCGATCGTGGCCCCGAGCCTGTTGAAGAACGGGTCGCCCTCGTTCAAGCCGTTCAGGATGCCCTCGGTACCCATGTAGCTGACCGGCATAATCGACTCCGCGCCGTATCCGGCGATCGAAGACTGGAACCGGCCGGCGATCTCATCCAGCGCCTCAGCATCTCCACGCAGTATCTGCTGCTCGCACCCTCACCGCAATGCTTACCGCAACCGGCCTGACACTTGGACACTACGAGTTCAACTTGGGTAGCCGCTCCCCAACCTTCCGACGGCGCCGCCGCCCGCCGACCGAGCCCCTCCAGCCGCGCCCCCACCGCGCGCCCGCTTGTCTTTGGCTTGCGCCGTGCCCTCGCCCGGGACACGGACAAGCCGTCTGTTTTGTGCTGCCTAAAGGCGGGCTGGAGCATCGCTTCGAAGCGATGCTCCAGCCCGCCTTGCTCTGCTCAGGCCGAGTGACTCGCGCTGAGCTCTATTTGGCGCCCCGCGCTTCAGGCGCTCTCATGCGCCGATCTTCCAGAGCTTCTCGAACTGGCTCTGATACCCGGCGGGCCCGTACCAGTCGTAGCCCGTGGCCCCGAGATACTTGGAGACGGATGCGGCGCTGCTGGCGACCCAGTCCGGGTACGGGAAGACCTCTTGCAGGTAGGAGCTACTCAAGGCCTCACCCTCGGAGAGACGCGCCATGGCGTCAAGCATGACCCACCCGTCGTAAACATCCGGTGCGATCGTCCACGCTGCGTTCGTACTGCCGATCGTCTGCATGATCGACTTGTCGCCAGCCGCGCCTGTGATCTTGACCTTGCTGCTCAGCCCAGCGGTCTGCAGTGCCTGCGGCAAGCCCAACTCGAGGTTGTTGAAGGTCAGAAACACGTAGTCGACGTTCGGGTGCGCCTGCAGGTACCCGACGATCTTCTGCGGCACTGCTCCACTCGCTACGTCGTTGACCGATACGGCGAGTTGGTCGTATGCGCACCCGGGACACAGCGACTTGACGTTCGTCTGGAACCAGTTCGTCTCGGTGGTGAGGACGGGGAACTGCGGGATCGTTACGGCGACCACGTTGGCCTTGCCACCCGAGTCGTTCATGATCCAGTGGCCGATGGCGGAGGCGTCTGCCTCCAGGGTTCCGCCGCACTGCACGGCGTATTCGCCCGGCGCGGCGGGGTCGGGATCGGCGCATGAGATGACCGGGATGTGTGCAGCCGCTGCGGCGGCGAGCTGGGGCTTCACGGCAGCCGGCGGGATTCCCGTGATCGCGATGTAATCCGGATGCTGGGCGATCGCTGTCTGCAATCCCGCTCCCGGCTCGGCATTGTTGAACACCTCGATCTTGCTCGACCAACCCAGCGCCGCCGCGGCAGCCTGGACGCCGGCGTCATACCGCTCACACGCGGACAGCTGACACTGGAGGAAGATCACCGACTTGCCCTTGGGCGCCGCCTTCGGTAGCGGTTGCGTGACCTGGATCGTGGTTGGCGGACTGCTAGGCGGCGAGGGAACGATCTGCGCCTTCACCGTCCCACTGGTGGTCGTGCTGGTCGGCGAGCCACCGCTGCCCCCACTGCTGCTACTACATGCCGCGAGTAGGAGCGACGCGGCCAACGTAGGTAGCACAAGCCATCGTCGTGACCATCTCATCCGAAACTCTCCTCCTAAGGCTCGTGGCAGGGGAACGCGTTCAGGCGATTCCCTGGACTGGGCCACTGCTCTGGTTACTAGAACTAAACTGACTTCACTTTAGTTATTGGGACGTTAGCGCAACGTATTGCATTTGTCAAGGTCTTAGCCACGTTTACGCAGCAAATAACGGCTGGAGAGCTGCAGGACCTGAAGTTACGTCAGTTAATTGATGAGGCTAATTACGGTCAGGCTTCAGGCTTGCCGCAGGAACGGCAGCACAGGCCGCGTGCGCGGCAAAATGTGCTGCGCCACGGCCCGGCCTCGGCGATCGCATGCGTAGCTCGTCTCTGCATGACCGCGCCGCTGATGACCGATGACTCAACACGCGGACGCTGCGGTGCCCGGCTCCGGGGGGTGCGAACCGATGACGGGGCAACCGGGTGAAACCACGTCTCGGCTCCCGGCGTCTCGCGCTCCAGGTGGACGAGCTGGCAGGCGGCGACTGCCCCTCGGCCCGGATCGCCTCAGCGCGAACCGCCATCCCCGGGCACCGCCTCGGGCCACCAAGCCCCGGTGAGGTTGCCCTGACGAAATGTCGACTCAGGCGACTGCCGTACCACCGACGATCAGCATCGCTGCGCCGCCCGGCCCGCCGACGCCCATACTCGGCGCCGGCGGGGAGCGGCCCGCCATTCTTGACGGGCCCTCGCGTGCGCGGTGCCGACGATGCCGTTTCTCAGCTGGACGTGCGCGATCGTGAAATGGGACGGGCCGCACGCAGGCCGGACCCACGATTCGCCCGGCTGGGCTCAGTGATGCCGGGGAGGTCATGGGCGTGCCCCAGCCCAGGGCACCCGGCGTCAGTGGACTGCCGACGCCTGCCTGGCGGCCTGCTCAGCCTTGTGCCTCGCGGACGCCTCGTCCAGCGCGACCGCCTGGCGGCTCCAAAGTTCCTCGCGACGCTGACGAGCCCACGCCTCGCTCGCGCGCAGCCGCGAGGTCGCATCGTCGTGGAACACCGGCATCACGTATTCGGCGAACAGCTCCACGGAGCGTCTGGTCGCGTCGTGACGGGCCCACTCGTTGCCCATGATCAGGTAGCTACCAAAGCCGCCGTTGGTCATCTCCTGCAGCCGCCGGATTTGCTGCACGGCATCGTCAGGGGTTCCGATCACGCCGACACCGTTGTCGACGACCCACGCGATACGCTCGTCCGTCGTATCTCCCGCAGGCGAGAATTGCGGCGACGCGGAGACGTGCTGCATGTAGTCGAACCACGCATCGATCCCGTAGCGGACGTCCTCGATCGCCTGTTCGCGGGTCTCGGCGATGTGCATCGGCCCGAGCAGCGTCCAGGCGTCCCGGCTAGCCGCTGGCACGCCGAACTCCCGCGCGCGCTGCTCGACGATCTCCCAGTGTCCGGCGAGCGCATCCGTCCCACCCTCCATGGTGGCGCCGATCGAAAGTAGCCCGAGCCCGTGCTTGCCGGCGATCCGTGCGCCGCTGGGCGATACGACGGCCGCGATCAACACGGGGAAGTCCGTGTAGGGCTTGAGCTGAATGCGGGCGTCGCGCAGCGTGTACCGAGCGGTGGTCGCCGAGATCGGCTCGTCGTTGCGGATCAGGTGCATGAGGACGTCGACGTCCTCCTCGAACGCCGGGCGTTGCTCCGACGGATCCATCCCGATCATGTGGGCGTCGGTCGGAAGCGCGCCGACCCCGAGCCCGAACATCGCCCGGCCGCGCGTTAGATGGTCGATGAAGATCATCTGCTCGGCGACCCAGAGCGGATTGTGGTAAGGAAGCGACACCACGCCGGTGCCGAGCTTGATTCGTTCGGTTTGCGGCGCGACATGGGCAATGAAAGTCAGCGGGTCGAGAATCGTCTCGCAGCCACCCGAGTGGTGCTCGCCGAACCAGACCTCGTCGTAGCCGAGCGCGTCGTAGAGCTGAACCATCTCCACATCGCGGCGCAGGGCAAGGTTCGGATTCTGGGAATTCGGAAGGTGGAACGGGGTGTGGAAGACACCGAAGCGCATTCGCTTGATGGTCACGTCTGCTCCTCTCAGCTCGCAAACGTCCGGTCAGCCCGCAAACGTCTGATCGATTGCCTGAACTGATCTAAGTTCAACGCTAGCCCGATCCACCAGACGTTGTCAACCCACCTTCGCTGCACGGGTACAGCCTTGGTCCCAGACGCGAACACGCGAGGTCAACAGTGCCGCTCCTGTTGTTACTTGACATGGACGGCCAGCGCAACGTATGATTTGAATTCACTTCGATTCCGGTGGGCGTGCCTGTACCGTCACCCGATCCCGCCAAGGAGTCCTTTCGATGCGATCATCCATCGAGGCAGCGATCTCGGCCATTGGCCAGGGCGAGCTGACGATCGTCACTGACGACGAGCGACGCGAGAACGAGGGCGACCTGATCATGGCCGCCCAGACGGCGACGCCCGAGACGATCGCGTTCATGCTCCGCCATACCTCGGGCGTGATCTGCGTGTCGCTGTCCGGACAGCGGGTCGGCGCACTCGAGCTCCCGCCGATGGTGGGCGATAACCAGGAGTCCCAGCGGACGGCGTTCACGGTGTCCGTGGACCTCGCCGCCGGCGTCAGCACGGGAATTTCGGCCAGCGATCGCGCGCGGACGATTCAGGCGCTCGCTGACCCGCACCGGAGCGCTGAGGACTTCGTTCGCCCGGGACACGTCTTTCCGCTGCGCGCCCGTCCGGGAGGCGTGCTGGTCCGCCCCGGACACACCGAGGCTGCGCTCGACCTTGCTCGTCTCGCCGGGCTGCAGGGCGCCGGCGTACTGTGCGAGGTGGTCAGCGCAGACTGCCGGGAGATGGCGCGCGGGCCGGAGCTGCTCGCACTCGCCAGGTGTCACGGCCTGCCGATGATCTCGGTCGCCCAACTCGTTCGCCACCGGATACGCACCGAACCACTGATTCAGCATCTCGCCTCGGCCCGCGTACCCACCCGGCACGGTCCGTTCACGTGTCACGCCTGGACGTCGCTGCTCGACGGGACAGAGCACATCGCGTTCGTAGCGGGCGATGTCGCGGGCGCAGAGCCTGCGCTCGTCCGCGTGCACAGCGAATGCCTGACCGGAGACGTATTCGGATCCGAGCGCTGCGACTGCGGCACGCAACTGGCCGATGCGATACGGGCGGTCGCAGACGACGGGCAAGGCGTGGTGGTGTACCTCCGTGGCCACGAGGGCCGCGGCATCGGCATCGGCCGGAAGCTGGCGGCTTACAACCTCCAGGATGAGGGGCACGACACAGTGGACGCCAACCTTCGCCTCGGGCTGCCGGTCGATGCTCGCGAGTACGGCATCGCCGCGCAGATCCTGCTCGAACTCGGCGTCGAGCGAGTCCGGCTGATGACCAACAACCTGGCCAAGTGCCGCGGTCTCGAGGGCTTTGGACTAGAGATCGTCGAACGTGTCGCGCTGCCGCCGCGACGAACCGAACACAACGTCGCATACCTCGCGACCAAGCGTGCCCGGATGGGTCATCTACTCGACGGCGCTGAGGCGACCGTACGCTGAGGGGGCACCCAATGTATATCGAGATCAGCCTTTCCCGATCCCGCCCTAGCCCTGGCACGGTGGCGCTTCGCGAGCCGGATGACTTCCGATCGCTCAAGGTGGTCGTGCACGATGAATCCGGAACGCGCGACGGGCTGGACGAAGCGCTCGCGCAGGTCGGCCGACTCGCCGCCGAGGGCGACGCGATACTGCGCATCGAAGCCCTGAGGCGCCTTGCGCACGAGCGAGCGCGGAGCGCTGAATGGGCCGAGTCGTTCGATGCGATGGTGCAGTACGCATACTCACGCGGCTGGATGGCGGACGACGGCGCCGCCCTCCAGGCGCATTGCGAGTGGCGCGGTCCCGCGCCCAGGTCACGATGAGCTCCGGCCAGCTCAAGGTGTCGCCACTCGCGTCCGGCTTGTTCCGAGAGGTAATCGGCCACTTCGCGACAGGCGTGACGGTGATCACAGCGTTCCACGAGGACAGGCGCTACGGGACCACCGCGAGCGCGGTCAGCTCAGTCTCGCTCGAGCCGCCGATGCTGCTCATCTGCATGAACGAGCAGTCATCCACCGGGCAGGCGGTCGCGACCTCCGGCCGGTTCGCGGTAAACATACTCAGCGAGAGCCAGACGGACGCCGCGGCCCGATTCGGAAGGAAAGGTGTGGACAAGTTCCGAGGCCTGGCCGTCGGGCTTGGATTGGGCGCCGTCCCGCTGCTGACCGACGCGCTTGCCACGCTCGAGTGTCGGGTCGTAGATCGGGTCACCGGCGGAACCCATGTGGTCTTCCTGGCCGAGGTGGATCGCGCCACTGCGCGTGAAGGTGCGCCGCTGGCATACTTCCGCGGCAAGTTCGGGCGGCTGGAGCTATCAGACCACGAGCCCGTCCCGGCCACATCATCGGTGGTCGAGGAGGCGCTGCGCACGTGCCGCGCGGTCGAGCTCGGGGCCGTGAGCTCAACAGTTGGGATCGTCCCCCGCGAGCGCCTCGCAGAGCTCCGACGGCGCATGCTCCAGACACGGCCCGCGCCGCCTGCGGACGGACCATTCGATCTGAGCGCCCACGTCGAACGCTACGTCGCG
>Ga0335085_10011306_pt1 | contig 13259 bp, 11 predicted proteins | sample Lox_Sample_45_FD_206712 | JGI IMG/M metagenome (GOLD analysis project Ga0335085, IMG submission 206712) | Soil microbial communities from Loxahatchee National Wildlife Refuge, Florida, United States - Lox_Sample_4.5 | ecosystem: Environmental > Terrestrial > Soil > Wetlands | place: USA...
TCTGGTGCGACTCTACAGATTCAGCAGGCTGTTCAGCAATGAAATATGGAGCCAGATGGGAACGAGACACCGTGGTTATTCGGCACGAAAGGCAAGATGGGGGAAGAAGATTCCTGCTTAGAGAAGTATTCTCTGATTTCACTGACCGCTCCTTCACTCAAACTCTCTATCAGAGCGAACCTGGGACTACGCCGGTGGAGATTGTCACGATCCATGCGACTCGCGACGACGCTATCCATAAATCGACGGGAGTACGGGAGAACCTCAGGCCCCAGGATCTGAGAACAATCAACGTTTCCGCCGATCGCGGCGGCCTCGCGCGTAGCCGCTTTCCTGATATGAATGGAAACCGACTCCAGCGCATTGCCCCTAATCATCGATGCGTTTCTGGGCTCAACTTCGTGTTAAGCGATCTGTTTCAAGGGGCTATTCGAGAGGCTCGCTTTTGACGCAATGAGAGGCGCCGACGATGCAGTTGCCATGCTCGACCTCTGCCCGCTTGCAGTTTATTCCGAGATTGGAAGTCTTTATGGAGCACGAAAAGATGATCCCCATTCGCATTGAGTTACTGGGCAGCCTGCGTTTTACCTTCGGGAAAGAGGCGATCACTGCCGTCAAGACCAATCGGATGCGATCGCTGCTCGCCTTTCTTGTGCTTAACCAGGATGGGCGCCAATCACGCGAACACGTCGCGTTTTTGCTTTGGCCTGAATCCGATCAGGCCCAGGCCCGCACAAATCTGCGTCAACTGCTGCATAACCTGCGGCACTCTCTCCCAGTTGGCTGTTCGCTTCTCAGCAGTGACAATGCCTCTGTTCGCTGGCTTCCCGACAGCGCCTGTACCGTTGATGTGTTTGAATTTGAGCAGGCGATCCACACGGCGGAACGTGCGTGGCCCGACGACCATCCCGCGTCCAGAAAAGCCCTTCAACAGGCAATAGGGCTGTATCAGGACGACTTGCTGCCTGATTTATACGATGAGTGGCTGCGACCCAGGCGAGAGCAGCTTCGCCTGCAGTTTGCTACTGCTCTCGCGCGAATGGCAGATCTGCTCGCGGGATCGAATGAAATCGGAGAAGGTATTCGGTATGCCACCCGCATGGTCGCACTCGATCCACTGCGTGAGGACTACTATCAAACCCTCATGCGGCTGCATCTTCGTAATAATGACCGGTCCAGCGCGCTTCGTGTGTTTCACCAGTGCAAGCGCAGCTTGCAACGCGAGTTGGGCGTCAGTCCTGCAAAAGCGACCCTGGACATTTTCACTGAAGCACTTAAATCGGGCGATGCAATTCAGGGTGGAGCCACCATCCCGCCTCCGATGGCCCCCACAAAGCCTCTGCCTCTCGTGGGTCGCCGGCTGGAGTGGGAACGGCTGTCGGCTTGCTGGCGCCGCGTCACCGAGGGTGATTCTCACTTCGTCGTTATCACCGGTGAACCTGGCATTGGCAAAACCCGGCTCGCTGAGGAATTTGCCGGGAGATGCGCCGAACAATCGGGACATGTCGCGGCGATCGCCCGATGTTATATGGTGCAGGGTCAGTTCGCATATGGACCCGTGACCGAGTGGTTGCGAACGGAACCATTGAGAATCGCGCGTCAGAAGCTGCCCCGGCCTCAGCTCACTGAACTGGCGCGCCTGGCGCCTGAGATCTTGATAGAGACTCCGGGGCTGGCGTCTCCGCAGCCGCTGGCAGAAAGCTGGCAGCGGCTGCACCTGCACGAAGCGCTGACCTCAGTGCTTCGTCTGGCGTCCAAGCCACTCTTGCTCCTCGTTGATGATCTTCAATGGTGCGATCAGGACTCATTTGACTGGCTTCTGTCCCTGTTCCGATCGGCGCCGACCGAGCGTTTCCTGGTGATTGGAACCGTGCGGGCGGGCGACACTGGACGATCTCACCCACTGGCTGGTTTGATCCAGGATCTGAGGCAACGCGAACAATTGTCGGAAGTTGCCATGGAACCACTAAGCGCCGAGGAAACGGCCTCCCTGGCGGCTCAGACGGCAAGCCGAAAAATTGCCCCATCTGCTCTTCGCCGTATCTATGAAGCAACACAGGGCAATCCGCTCTTCGTGGTGGAGAGTATTCGCGCCTCACTCGACGAGCAGCTTTCAGAAAGAGAAGTACCTCCTCGAATCCAGGCCATTATCAGTGCGCGCCTTGCGCAATTGTCTGTACCCGCCTGGGAACTCGCTGGGCTGGCCGCAGCCATCGGTCGATCGTTCACCATGGAACTGCTGGCCAAAGCAACGGACTGGGACGAGGGGAGCCTGTCTAAAGCGCTGGAAGAGCTATGGAGATTTCGCATCATCGATGGCCAGGACGGAGTTGCTTACGACTACACACATGGACTGCTGAGGGACGTCGCATATGCGGAAGTCAACCCCATCCGCAAAAGGCTGCTGCACCGGCGTATCGCGCGCGCTCTTGCGGAGACCTATTCGCCCGACTTTGAGCCCCTCAGTGGCTGGCTTGCAGGACACTACGACGCGGCGGGTATGGCTGAGCAGGCAATCCGCTTTTACAGGGATGCGGCAACGGTAGCCAAACAAAGATTCGCTGACGCAGAGGCTGCCAACCTGATCCGGCGCGCACTCGCTCTTTGCCTCGGCTATCCCGAATCGGCCCGGCGCGACAAAGAGGAACTCGAACTTCTCGTCACTCTGGGCGCTTCTCTGGTGAAAACAGACGGCTACACAATGCCCGAAGTGGGCGAAACCTACGAACGGGGTCTCGTCCTCTCAAACCGGTGCGGCGACCGAACCCATCTTTTCCCATTACTGAGTGGATCGTGGGCTTTTCGTATCGTGCGGGGCCGGTTGGAGGACTCGAGGAGGGTGGCCCAGGACTACCTTGACAGAGCGCGTGGCCAGAATGGTTCACGTCACGAAGAGTCAAGTCATTTTCTGCTCGCAACGAGCCTGTTCCATCTTGGAAAACTCCACACCTCATGGGAGGAAATCGGTCTGGCCGGCTCGTCGACTGATGGACCGCCTCATCCGGCTCTGTCGCTGTTCGCCGGACCTGACGTCGGTGTTTTTCGGCGTGCCTACTTGTCCCATCTGCTCTGTCTTTTTGATCGAGAAGAGGCTACCGCACAAAGCACGGAATCGATTGCGGTCGCACGGCAGGTTTCGCATCCTTTCACCCTGGCCATTGCCCTGGACTATGCGGCGATGTTCAACGTTTATTGCGGAGACGCTGCTGCGGTTGGTGAGCTGGCCGATGAGGCTTCCGGGATCTGCAGAAAATTTGGATTTGTCTACTATCTGGGCGTGGCGGATATTCTTTCCGGCTGGGCTGCTGCCACGGCGGGGAATGCGGCCTCGGGCATCGGCCAGATACGGTTGGGCCTTGAGGCTTTGAAGTCCCTCGGAGCAGAGCTTCGTTTGCCTTTCTACTGTTCGCTCATGGCCGAAGCCTGCGAGCGGGCGGGCAGAACGGGAGACGCACTGGCAAATGTTGCGACAGGCATCGCTTTCCTGAACAAAAATGCCGAAGCCTGGATCGCGCCGGAAGTTCACCGGATTCACGGAGATATCCTGCTCCGCAGCGGCGATCGGCAGCAAGCTACGACGAGCTACGCCCGAGCGATAGATCTGAGCCGGAAGATGGGCGCACTTCGCTTTGAACGGCGTGCTGCCAAGCGGCTGCGCGAGGTCTCCGTCATGCCAGAGGAACAGGATATATCGGCCGAACGGTGACCCCTGCCCCGTCAGAACGATTTCGGAACGGTGTTCCCGGCACATTCGTACTTGAGCCGCAGCGATTGCACGGCTCGGAGGAGCTTATGAACCAGCAAGTGATCGCGTCTTTTAGAAGCCAACTTCGTGGCGAGCTGATTGAACCAGGCGATGCACGCTATGACGAAACGCGCAAGGTGTATAACGCCATGATCGACCGCAGACCCCGGCTCATCGCACTCTGCGCTGACACCGCCGACGTGACCGCCGCGCTTCACTTTGCCCGTCAAAATCACCTTCAGGTGTCGATCAGGGGTGGGGGTCATAATGCCGGGGGTCTGGGAGTCTGCGACGAGGGCCTCGTTGTCGATCTTTCAGGCATCCGCTATGTCCATGTCGATCCCGCGGCACGCACCGTGCGTGTTGGTGGTGGTTCTACGTGGGCCGACGTCGACCACGCTACCCACGCATTCGGGCTTGCTGTACCTTCTGGAATCGTTTCGTCGACGGGGGTCGCGGGACTCACGTTAGGCGGTGGCATCGGGTACCTGACAAGGCAGTACGGGCTCACCATCGACAATCTTCTTTCGGCCGACGTCGTTCTGGCAGACGGGAAATTTCTGACAACGAGCGCAGATGAGAATAGCGACCTTTTCTGGGCGATTCGAGGCGGCGGCGGGAACTTCGGGGTTGTCACATCGTTCTTGTTCCAGGCCCATCCGGTTTCAATCGTATGCGCTGGTCCCATGCTCTGGGAACTCGATCAGGCTGCCGACGTCATGAAGTGGTATCGCGAGTTCATCGTCCAGGCTCCGGAAGCAATCAATGGCTTCTTCGCGTTTCTCACTGTACCCCCGGGGCCGCCCTTTCCGCCCCATCTGCATTTGCGCAAAATGTGCGCAATCGTATGGTGCTTCAACGGTGAGATCGACCAAGCCAACCAAATCCTCGGACCGCTGCGCAGCTTCCGCCCACCGGCTTTCGAGTTCTTTGCCCCTATGCCCTTCCCCATGCTGCAGGGAATGTTCGACGGGCTTTTACCGACGGGCTTGCAGTGGTACTGGAAGGGGGACTTCGTCAACGAACTCAGCGACGAGGCGATTGCTCTCCATATAGAACATGGGTCTCAATTGCCCACCATGCAGTCAACGATGCATCTGTACCCCATCAACGGGGCGGCACACCGAGTTGGGCAGAACGACACACCGTTCAGTTATCGCAGGAGCACCTGGAGCGCGGTCATCGTCGGGGTCGATCCGAATCCGGCCAACAACGACCGGATTACTAACTGGGCCCGCAGCTACTGGGAGGCGCTTCATCCTTACAGCGCAGGAGGCGCCTATATCAACTTCATGATGGACGGCGAGGGTCAGGATCGCATCCGTGCAACCTATCAGGACAATTTCGAGAGGTTGGTTCAGCTCAAAACGAAATATGATCCTGAAAACTTCTTCCGCTTCAACCAGAACATCCGGCCGAAAGGGACGCACGGATGATATCGCATGGGCGCAAGTCGGATGACGTCGCGGCTTTGCCGCGTTCGAGCTCACTTTCTCTTTAGTCCGCTGCGCACGAACATCATATTCGGATCAATCCCGGACTGCCGGATGAAGGCTGGTTTGTGTGCCAGTCGCATCCACGCTTCCAGGCATACTGGCGTCCGGAATTGGGGAGGAGATAGAAAACGATGGAATACAGGAGACGTCCATTTGTCTCGCTTTCTCACCTGCTCCAGATGGCGGCGCTTTCTCAACGCGCTGTCGATTACGCGACCAAAGCTTATGCACTGCAAGACTCCCGCTTCTGCCTTCGGCTTCAGGATACGGAGCACAGCCTGCACGACCTGCAAGGATTGGTCGCCAGGCGCGGGCGCAATCTTCAGAGTACCGGAAACACGCTTGATGATGACTCAGTGTCCGGCTCCTGCACTCTACAGATTTACAGTGGCCTGCAGATCACATTCGCGGCCGCCAGAGAGATTGCACACAACGCCCTGTTTCTTGAGGAGCACCGGAGACTCTCAGGTCAGTCGTCTCTTCGCTGGAAGCAAGCAGCGAGTTTCGCCAACAGTCTGGTCACCCTGAATGTCGTGGCCTTGTTCAACAGACAACTTCGTTTCGCGGAGGTAGTTTTGCAGGCCCGGCAACATCCGGGATGGCCCAGCGGGCCCGTAAATCATGCGCGAGGGCAGAGCACTCGACAAACCGATGCTATCGCCGCTTTTGAAGAGTGCGTGCTTCAGTGCCTAAAGGAAATCGCCGACCAAGCCTTCGATATCGCCTGTGCCATCGTGCGCTGGCTCCGATCAGAGAACTGCGTCGTCAATTCCGCTGAATTGGCTGGCCCTCCGCGGCTTGCCGAATCGCAAAAAGAATCAATTCTGCTCAGCGAGCTGGACCCTTCGTCCCTTTGCGCGCCCGTGATGAAGTCTGGGCCTGGCCTGAGCCAACTTTCCGGCTGACTGCGATACAAACATAGTCCCTGAGGAAAAACGAATATGTCAGAGAACCAAACGAAAGCCTGCACGATCCTGCAACTGCGCTTCAAACTGCGGTACCCCCAAGCGTCTTCCTGGCCAGAAGTCGTGAAGCCGCAACAACCATTGCTTCATTGCGATGGCTGATTTGGAAAATCTGGGTCATGCGGGAGGAGGATTCACAGCTGGGCGGTATTTATGCATTTGCAGACCGGGCGGCGGAGGAGGCATACCTCAGTCACCCAATAATCCAGGAGATGCACAACCATCCAGCCGTGGAATCCAGCGATTCACAGATATGGGATGTTGGCAGATCCCTTTCGGCGCTTACGCGGGCTCCTCTGCCCGAAGTGCATCTGCCGCATATCAAGCCGGACACTTTGCTGGAAGGAAGCCACTGACGCAAGGCTGATGACCAGATCCGCTGTTTGGGGCCACCTCGGAATCGCGCGGATCAGGCACTCTTCGCAGCAATCAGCCCGGATGCGTTCCGAGTCTTTTCGGCCGCCCGGCTCTTCGCTATCTGCGGCTTCTGCAATCTCTTGGCGGCGCGTACCGGTGCGCGCCTCATCAACTCCATCTGGGCCTGTGCGCACAAGGATGATACCTGGTGATTCGTCGGCGGACCTCGCGGCTTGCATAATGCCAATTGAAGTGTGTTATTTTCCCGGTATGGCAAGGGCCTTAACCACCTCGTTCACCAGTTCGTCGGGAACGAACTTCGCCACGTATCCGTCGGCGCCGACCTTGCTGGCGTGCGCCTCATTCGCCGATCCCGACAGCGAGGAGTGAATCACAACCGGCACCGACTTCATCCCATCGTCTTCTTTCATCTGCCGGGTCAGGGTGAATCCGTCCATTTCTGGCATCTCCAGGTCGGTTAGCACCATCGCCACTTTTTGGCGCAGCGGTACTCCCGCAGATCGAGCTTCCTGAGCGAAGCTTTTCAGCCTTTCCCATGCTTCTTTGCCGGTCTTCGTGCCCACAAATGGCAGGCCAAGCTTCGTCAACACCGTCTCAATCTGACGGCGCGCCACGCTTGAGTCGTCCGCATACAACACAACGCCGCCCTGCGGAATGTGGATGGCGGGAAGATTCTTCAATTCATCGCCGCTCTTAAACCGGAATGGCAGAGCTTCCCTCAAGATGGATTCCACGTCGAGGATTAGTGCCAAACGAGCGTCTTCTTCCCGGTCATCTAATCTTGCCAGGCTCGTTACAAGCGCTCCAGCCGCAGATTTCTCGGCAGAAACTACCCTGCTCCATTCAAGGCGGACAATCTCTTCAACCTCCTCCACTGCGAATCCCTGGACAGAACGCTCGTACTCCGTGACGAGGAGAATGTTGAATGTCGGCGCCACGCAGCCGACTACCGATGGAAGATCAATGACCGGAATGATCTGGCCGCGAATGTTGGCCACGCCAAGAACATGTTTGGGCGAACCGGGCATCGGTGTGACCGCAGGCATCATCAACGCTTCCCGGACTTTGAAAACATTGATGCCAAAGATCTCGCGCGTTTTCGAATTCTTATCTTCGCCCAGGCGGAAGATCAACAGCTCAAACTTGTTCGTCCCAGCTAGCTTCGATCGTTCCTCAATTTCCTGCATCACGTCGCTCATGGCAGGCTCCTCACTTCTGTTTTTCATTAATTGCGGCGCCCAGCGCGTCAAGCTTGGTTAACAAGTCCTGCTCGATACGCGAGACCTCCCCGCCGTGAAGCAGAACTGCTTCCCTGTCGCCAGACTTGAGAGCCGAGCGGAGATGGCGCGCCGTTTGGTAGAGCAAGATCAGCGGCGCCTCGATCTCCTGAAAGGCCTGCAACTGTCCCCAGGATCCGCGGCCGTTGCCCTCGTACCACTTGGCGAAGCGGCACTGATGATGATCCTGAGTCTCTTCCGGAGCCACGACATGAGCGTGGTCGGAGATTTCGGCCAGCAGGTTGCGTGTGAAGATTTTGGTCTCGTTCTTCGCCGAATCGATATTCATCTGCGCGACCAGTGTGTGCAATGAGCGGACGCGGTCAGCGAGCGACAGAGTCACCGATTCGGCTCCATGCGCCGACTGTTCCGCCGAATGGCTGGTTTTCTCAATTGAGCGCGCCGAACCGTCGATGTCAGTAATATTGCTCTGCACTTCTTCAGTAGCCTTTTGCACGCGCTTTGACAAGTTGCGCACCTCGTCAGCCACGACTGCGAAACCACGGCCATGTTCGCCGGCGCGTGCCGCCTCAATCGCCGCATTCAATGCCAGCAGGTTCGTCTGGTATGCGATTTCGCGGATGGTCTGCGCGATTCTGCCAATCGCCCCCACCTGGGTAATCAACTCTTGCGAGGCATTGCGGCTCTCGCCCACCGATTCTGCAAGACCGCCGAGTGTGCCCCCTACGGCCTTCATCGCCCGGTCCGTTTCCTCGGCTACCCCCATCAGCGAATCAGCATTCTCTGATGCCGCTTTACTCATGTCGGCGATTACCTGTTCAGCCAGCTTTGTGTCGCTGATATTGCGCCAGGAGGCGTGAAAGGCAATCACCTTGCCCTCTGGATTGCGCACCGGCGTGAAGTTCAGCGCAAATGTCACTCCGCCGAGCGTAAGTTCCGTGGCGTGATGACCCGATGGTTCAGCCATCATCTTCCTAAAGATGTCGCGGATGCGTTCGGGGTCCTTGTGGAACTGATGGATGGGCCGGCCCAGCGCATGCCGGACATCGGCACCGCGCAAACTCAAATTTAGGCGCTTGTGATTGAGCGCCATCGACTCGCGCGCCGCGCGATTCATGTAGAAGATCGCGTTTTCCATCTTCTCGTCCGCATCGCAGAGCATTTCCAGACTGGAAAGGGGTTCGAGCAGGATCCGCGCGTGACCCAGAAGTTGTTCCTTCTCCGACACGCCAGCCCGCTCCTTGTTCTGCAGCCGCTTGCGCGGCGCCGAAACGTCGGCGTCTGCCAGCCGATCAGCGGATTTGGCTGCCTTCACTTGGGCCTTTGCTCTCGATGCCAATCTGCCGCTTGCCTTACGGTGATTGCTAACGACCATGCTCGCCATAATCCGATCTCCTTCAGTGAGAAATTGCAGTTCCAACCGTCAACCCGTCGAACCAGTTCAAGAATCGTTCCACGTTCTGTCCTGTATAGATGGCTCCATGCTGAGGGCAAAGAATGTCGATTTCGAACTCACGGACCCGGTCGATCCAGTCCTTCTTAGCGGAGTTTGACGGCATCCAACGCTGATGGAAGAACTTCGCATGCTGGATATGCTCGTCAAATGCCTTTGCCGATTCCATTCCGCGGCGCCCACCTACCCAAATTCCGTGACCTGCAGGAAGCAGCGCCGCTCCGACGTCTCCACAAAAGAACACTTTCGCTTCGCGGTCATAAACGTGAAAATTCGCAGAAGCGTGCAAGTAGTGCGCCGGAATGAACTCGAGCTTACGGTCGCCAAGCATCATCGATCCACCCTCATCCGGAATGACGATCATCTCGGCATCCAATGCACCATAATGCCGAATGAAGCTCTCCCACAATGCAGGCACATGCCATTGGATCTTGTTGTTGCAGGCGTTCCATAGCGGCAGACTGGACGCGATATCAGGGTCCTGGTGCGATACGAACGCCTTATGCACAGACGTCGGCGGCACAACCTCAGCTACCGCGGACAGCACCTGAGGAAAGATTTCAAAACCGCCCGGATCGAGCACCGCGGCCTCTCCGCTCGACTCCACCACATAAACGTTCGAATCGATTACCCGCCGTTCGTCCTGGTCGAATAGGACCCACCAGCGATGATTTCCCGCTTCAAACACTGGTTCTGCTTTCATGCAGCACCTCCTCCAGTTCTCCGCGGTATTTCCAGATCGCTTCGCGAACCTTGGCCACCGCCAGTCCCATCTCGTGCGACACCCGCATCAGCGGCGCGCCGGTGCGTTCGGAAAGTGCCGCCTCGATGCGCCCATTCGTAACCACGTACTCCTGTTCCGCGATCCCTTCCTGCAGCCGGATCACTGTTTCAATCAGCTTGCAGAGGATGGCCAGACCCTCGGCCTCTTCGGCCTCGATACTCCGCTGCCAGTTTGCCTCCGAGTAGTGCGTGAACTCGGCAGCTTTGCTCTTGCCCTTCGCCACCCTCGCCGTACGCCGGAACATTTCGCTGAACTGCCCCTGCTGGAGGACGCGCATGTGCACCCGAACAAGCGGGGCGATCGACTGCTGCAAAGGCGCTGCAGCATGCTTCAAGAGCAGCGCCTGCTCGCGGAACGCCTGCGCAACCACGCCGTAGCTGGCCAACTTGTTGCCATGCCGTTTCACAAGAACCATTGCGTTGAGCGCCCGCCGGTCGATCTCACGCAGGGAGCGTTCAATTGTGCGACGCGTCCGGTGCGAAACGTCCATGATCGCCATGACTCGCTGGATGTCCATCACTGCCCTCCTTCGGCAGCTGCGCTGGCCGCAGCGCTCAGCGCTCCGGCGTCAAGAATCAGAACCACGCTACCGGCTCCTGAGATCGTGGCGCCCTGATACAGGTTTCCACCAGAGAGAAAGTCAATGGGCTTCACCACCGAGTCTTCATTGCCAAGGACTTCGGAGACTGCAAAGAGTCCGCGCTCGGTCAGCACGCCTTCGACAGTTTCGGCGCCAAGCCGCAGCGGCCGATCCTGTAGTACTAATCCAAGATCCACCAGCGGAACCGTTTGAGTACCGTCCACGCGATAGCTCACGCGACCCGCGAAACGGTGCACGCGTTGCTCTTCGAGATCAGTCAGACTGTCGATAGCCGATATCGGCAGCGCATAAATCTCCTGGCGCACACGCAGGTAGAGCACCGGTAGCACCGCGAGCGTTAGAGGAAACTCCATCGATATGGTCGTCCCCAGGCCTGGCTGCGTATTAACTGATAATCGGCCGCGCAGCCTGCCGGTGGTCTGTTTCACCACATCCATACCTACGCCGCGCCCCGAAAGCTCGGATGCCTGTTCCTTAGTTGAAAACCCAGGCCGAAAGATAAGCTCCAGTGCGTCCTGGTCCGAGAGATGTGCAGCCTCGTCCGCAGTAATTACGCCTTTCTCAAGTGCTTTCCTGACCACGAGATTCCGATCAATACCCTTTCCGTCATCTGAGATCTCGATGCGCACGCGATCGCCAAGATGGATTGCGGCGATTCGCAGCACCGCTGTCGCTGGTTTGTTCGCCTGCCTGCGAACGCTGGGCAACTCAATTCCATGATCGAGGCTGTTGCGAACCAAATGCACGATCGGCCCTGACAGCGCATCGACTACTGTCTTATCGATCTCGACCTCTTCGCCCGCAATCTCCAACTGAACCTCTTTGCCTAACTGACGCGACGCATCCCGAACCACCCGTGGCAACTGCTGGAACAGACGTCGACACGGCTGCATGCGCAGGCTCATGACGCTACTTTGAAGATCGCTGACGCGCAGATCCACTTCGCGCGCAATACGCATCATGTTCTCGTCTTCTGTGCTTACGCCTCCCAAGGCCGATGTCAAGCGATTGCGCAGGAGAACCAGTTCCCCCACCTGATTCATCACTGCGTCCAGGCGGGCGGCATCAACACGCAACATCTTCTCCGCAGTCTCGATAGAGTTCGCTTGAACCTTCCGCGCCGCAGGCTTGTTCTGCGCCGCACTCCGCGGGCCGCTCTTCCGGTCTGCTGCGGTTGCAGCTGCGCTCTTAGACTCGTCATCTTGTGGTTCTTTGGCCACTGGCACGACCACATATGAGGTCCGCATGTCCGAAACTGATGCCGGTTCTGCAGACTTGAGCGCAACTAACTCGCCGGAGACATCTTTCGGCTCCGTGGCTCTACCGGCAACGACGGCATAGGGTTCACCCTCCTTGCCGGCCCCCTTTGCTTCTATTCCTGAGCCTTCGCCCCTCAACAAACGAATTCTGGAGCTCATCTCGGCTGGTCCAGGCCTCGGCAACTGTTCTTTCGCAAGCTCTTCGAACATTCTTTGGATGACATCGATGCCGCCGAGAATCGCGTCGACTCGCTCCTGCGTCACTGGGAGATCACGCGAACGCAGCTTGTCGAGCAGTTCTTCGAGCTCGTGGGCCCACTCCACCAGGTGATCCGCTTCAAGAAATGCCGCGCCGCCCTTGATCGTGTGAAATGCCCTGAAGATTGCGGCGAGCGCCTCTGTATCTCCCGGGTCTGCTTCAAGCCGCAGGGTATCTTCCTGAGCCTTTTGCAAAAGCTCCTTCGACTCGACAAGGTAGTCATGAAGAATCTCTAGGTCCACGGCAGCACCCTGCACCGTATATCGACTCAGAGACGCCTACCATTAGAGGGCATGTTCGTTGATGCTTAGGTATTGCGGCTTGGCTTTCTCACACGATGTGATTCGGTGGTCGGGGCAGGATCGTGCTTCGTGACGAATGGGATGTGGATGACCAACAACGTCGGACGTTATTCCTTGGCAAATCGGCGCCGTGCATCTCGAGTTCGCGAGTGGATTCGCGCGGGCTTGATCGGGAATCCCTCATGAGATCCCGCGGTGCCGTTGTTTCCTTGTGCTTCTGCACAACCTTCGCAAGATGCGGTGGTCAAGCGGACAAAGCGGCGGCCGTATTCTCTTTGCAAGTGTTATGCGCCCCACACACGATCACGAACCCGCTACATCCACCAGCTCAGCCGTTACAGGCAGCCCAGCTCTTCACCTTAAGCACTCCGCCCGCTGGAAATGAGCGCACCTGAAATCAAGCCGCCGCGATTGCTTCCGAAATTCACCCTACATCCAGCTGGTCCACTGGGTTTTTCCCAACGGATCGTTCCTGGCAGCCTCAGAACGGGCCGGCGCCCGGGCGAGTTTTATCTGGGCAGCCTCTCTGGCCTTTCGATGCACCTGGCTCTCCGTGCCGATAAGTCTCATCTGAACAGCCACAGAAATCATCGTAGCCAACACGAATAGTCGAATAGTAATGGAGGCGAAATTTCACAATCCAACATCAGGGCGCATGTCGGTCGACTTCAATAACGCGCAGCATCTCATGGGATTCCTGCTCGCCCTGATCTTTCACCGCTTCGAAGCGCTTGGTCTGCTCGGCGCGCCGCGGATCTCCGGTGCGCACGTAGAGCTGC
>Ga0335085_10011307_pt1 | contig 13258 bp, 12 predicted proteins | sample Lox_Sample_45_FD_206712 | JGI IMG/M metagenome (GOLD analysis project Ga0335085, IMG submission 206712) | Soil microbial communities from Loxahatchee National Wildlife Refuge, Florida, United States - Lox_Sample_4.5 | ecosystem: Environmental > Terrestrial > Soil > Wetlands | place: USA...
GGCACGATGCTGATCGCCTGGGGCGTGGCCGCATTGGTTGGTTTTCTAAGTGCCATCGTGCCTGCCTACAATGCCTCGAGCATCGGCATTGTGGACGGGTTGCGCCACATCGGTTGAGGAATCTATGACTTTGAGCAGCTTTGTCGTCCGAAACGCCTTTCGCAACAAGCGCCGCAGCATTCTCACGGTGCTGAGCATCGGCTTTTCCCTGTTGCTGCTCACACTGATGATGTCGATCTGGCGCAGCTTCTATCTTGACCAGGGCGCGCCCGAGTCGGCCAAGCGTGTGATTACCCGCGACCGGGTTTCACTGACGTTCCTTCTGCCCGGCTACTATCGGAACAAGATTCGCGCGATTCCGGGAGTAGTCGGGGTCGTTCCCATGACGTACTTCGGCGGAATCTACAAAGACGATCGTCCGGAAAATGCCTTCGCCCAGTTCGCCACCGACCCGCAGGAATATCTCACCGTCGCTTCCGACAAAGAAGTTCCTCCGGATCAAGTGCTGGCCTGGCAGAAGGATCGCGCCGGCGCGCTGGTGGATGCGGACCTGGCCAGGCACTTCGGCTGGAAGATCGGCGATCACATCACGCTGAAAGGGACGTATTTTCCCGTAAATCCGGAGCTGACCATCCGAGGCATCTTCACCATGCAGCCTCCGCCGCATTCCATCTACTTCAACGCGAAGTATCTGGATGAAGCTTTGCCCTGGTTCAAAGGTCAGGCCGGTTTCTACGATACGCGAGTTGCTTCGGCCGCGGATGTCCCCAAAGTCTCGCAGGCAATTGACGAGATGTTCCGCAACTCGCCCGCGCCCACGAAAACCGAAAGCGAGCACGCGTTCCGGTTGTCGTTCGTCGCCATGCTGGGCAACGTGAAGGCGTTCATCCTGAGCATTTGCGCCGCGGTGGTGTTCGCCATCCTGCTGGTTTCGGCAAACACTATGGCGATGTCGATTCGCGGGCGCACGCGCGAAGCGGCGCTGCTCAAGACGCTGGGATTCACCCGCAGCCGCGTGCTTTCGCTTTTTATCGGTGAATCGGTTGCTTTGGCGCTGGTGGGCGGGACGCTGGGAGTTCTGGCGGCCACCGGAATGGTTCAGTTCGTGGCGCATTCTCCCGCCGCAATCGGTGTTCCCATGCATTTCGCGGTGACTCTGCCCACCATGCTGGCCGCGCTCCTGGTGGCGGTTTCGGTGGGTCTGATCAGCGCGGGTTTGCCGGCGTACAACGCCTCGCGCGTCAGCATTGTGGAGGGTCTGCGTCACATCGGGTGAGCGGAAACATCATATGGCGATTCCCATCAGCTACAACATTCGGAACCTGAAGTTGCGCAAGGGTCTGACCATCATGACGGCGATGGGCATCGCGCTCACGGTCACGACGGCGATCTTCCTGATGGCCTTGCTGGCCGGCCTGCACCGCGCGTTTGTCACCAGCGGCGATCCGCTGAACGTTCTGGTCATGCGCAAAGGATCGAATGCCGAGCTCTCCGGGGGATTCGATGCTCAGGATCTCCCCATTCTCAAAACCCTTCCGGGCATTGCCAAAGACAGTCACGGCGAGCCTCTGGTTTCCGGCGAATGGGTGGTGGCGATTGTGCTGCCGCGCCGCGATGGAAGCGGCGAGACCAATGTGACGGTCCGCGGCATGATGCCGGACGGGCTGGAACTGCGCAAAGGCGTGAAATTAGTGGAGGGCCGCTGGTTTGTGCCCGGGCAGCGCGAAGTGGTGGTCAGTGAGAGCATCCACAAGCGTTTTGCCCACGCCAGCGTGGGCGACACCCTGCAGTTTGGCAAGGGGCCGTGGAAGGTTGTGGGGATCTTCAGCGCCGGCGGCACCGCCTATGACTCCGAGATCTGGGGCGATGTGAACCAGATGGCCTCCGATTTCGACCGGCAGGGCGCGTTCGGTTCCGCCTACCTGCACGCCACGGATCCGGTTTCGGCCGATGCGCTGGTGCACCGCGTCAGCGACGATCAGCGCCTCAAGCTCGAAGGCATGCTCGAGACCGACTATTACGCCAAGCAGACCAGTTCGGGCAAGGTGATCGAGTTCATCGGCTGGATTGTCGCCATCATCATGGCGGTAGGGTCCAGCTTCGCCGCCATGAATACAATGTATGCTGCGGTGGCGTATCGCTCGCGCGAGATTGCAACCCTGCGGGTGATCGGTTTTACCCGGCCGAGCATTCTGACCTCGTTCGTTTTCGAGAGTGTGTTGCTCTCCCTGCTGGGAGCCGTGGTGGGTGTCGTGCTCATGCTGCCGTTCAACGGCATGACTACCGGAACCCAGAATCAGGTGACGTTCAGCGAGGTCGTGTTCAGCCTGCGCATGACGCCGGAAGTGGTCGCCATCGCGGTGCTGTTTGCGGTGGTGATGGGACTGGTGGGCGGCATGGCGCCGGCCTGGCACGCTTCGCGGCGCGAGATTCTGGCCGCGCTGCGCGACTGAGAGGGAGAATTGCTGCAACAGCGGAACCGAAGACTTACAAAATTCGTTTTGACACAGTAAGAGCGTATGGCGATTGACACCAAACATTCCGATCTCGAAGGCCTGCGGATTGACCGGTCCGACCGCGGCGGCGGGGAGCCTTCCGGCTGGGCGCGCCGCTACATCGTCATTGGAATCGCGGTCGTGGTGGTGCTCGGGTTGGCGACGCTGGCCTACCGCCTGTTTGCGACCAACGCTCCCGAGGTGGAAGTCGTGCGCGCCCAGGCGGAATCGAGCGATGTGGGCGGCATCGTTCTCACGGCCACGGGCTACGTTGTGGCCCATCACAAGATCAACGTGAATTCCAAGGTGACCGGGCGGGTGGCGTGGATCGGCGTGGAGAAGGGCGACAAGGTGAAAGAGGGCCAGGTGCTGGTGCGCCTGGAGGACGAGGAATTCCGCGCCCAGTATGAAGCCGCGAAAGGCGCCGCCGATTCGGCCCGCGCTTATCTGCAGGAGTTGCAGAACGGCTCGCGTCCGCAGGAAATTCAGCAGGCCCAGCACAATCTGGATGAGGCCAAGGCTACTTTAGCGGACGACAAACTTACCCTCGACCGCACGCAGCGGCTCTTCCGCGATGGCGTGGTGTCGAAGCAATCGCTCGACGACGCGACCGCGAAGTATGAAGCCGACTCGCAGCATGCGGACGCCCTGCAGAAGGCGTTTCAGCTCGAGCAGATTGGTCCGCGACCGGAGGAGATCGCGCGCGCCAAGGGGGCACTGATTCAGGCGGAAGGCCAGGAGGCGTACGCCAAATCGCAACTCGACGCCACCGTGATCCGCGCGCCGGTGAGCGGCACGATTCTCGAGCGCACCGCGGAGAAGGGCGAACTGGTGACTTCCACCTTCGCCAGCGGCGCCGAAGGCGGCCCGCAAGGCGAAGTCGTCGCCCTGGCCAATCTCAAGGATATCCAGGTGGAACTCGATATCGCCCAGGACGATTTTTCCAAACTCGGCCCGCATCAGAAAGGCATCGTGACCCTGGACGCGTATCCCGACCGGAAGTACAACGGCGTGATTGCCGAGATTTCGCCCGAGGCCAATCGGCAGAAGGCCACGGTGCAGGTGAAGGTGCAGATTCTCGATCCGGACGATTACCTGCGCCCGGAGATGAACGCCACGGTACGCTTCCTGGCGAATGAAAATCCGAGCGCCCGGAATACGGAGCCCTCCGGAGTCTTCGTGCCGACGGCGGCGGTTCGCGATCTCGACGGCAGAAAAGTGGTTTTCATCGCGTTCGATGGCAAAGCGGTCAGGCGCGAGGTCAAGGTGGTCGCCCAACGCAGCGGTGGAGTGCTGGTGAGCGGCTTGGTGGGCGGCGAGAACGTGATTACGGCCGGGCCGGAGAATTTGAAAGACGGAGAAAAAATCAAGATCAAGGGGCAGTCATGAGCACAGCTACGGTTTCCCACGTCGCCACCCAGACCAAAGTGGTTCAGGTGCGCAATGTCAGCAAGATCTTCAAGCGCGATGCCTTCGAAGTGAAAGCGCTCGACGATGTGTCCATTGAGATCGCCGCGGGCGAGTTCCTCGCGCTCATGGGACCCTCCGGCTCGGGGAAGACGACACTGCTGAACATGATCGCCGCCATCGACAAGCCGACTGCCGGCGAGTTGCTGGTATTGGGAGAGAACGTGTTTCGTCTCAGCGACACGCAATCGGCGCGTTGGCGGAATACGCACATCGGCTACGTTTTCCAGACGTTCAATCTTATCCCGGTGCTCACCGCTTTTGAGAATGTCGAGCTGCCCCTTCTCCTGACTAAATTGAATACCCAGCAGCGGCGCGAGCATGTGATGACGGCACTGCGGCTGGTGGGACTCGAGGAGCGCGTCAACCATCTCCCCAAGCAGCTTTCGGGCGGGCAGGAGCAGCGCGTGGCCATCGCCCGCGCCATCGTAAGCGATCCTACCCTGCTGCTCGCCGACGAACCGACCGGCGATCTGGACAGCCACTCCGCCACGGAAGTTCTGGAGATTCTCAAACGCTTGAACGAGGACTTTCACAAGACAATCGTGATGGTGACCCACGATCCGCATGCGGCATCCTACGCGCACCTGACCCGGCATCTGGAAAAGGGAATGTTGCTGCCGCCGGCCTGAGCCAGCCGCACGCCACCTACAGGCTGCGCGCCAGCATTCTGCCGATGGTGAGCGCGGTCTGTCTGGCCCGGTCGGGATCCTCCAGCCGGGCGGTCGGGTCCATGAACCCGAAGATGAAGCCCAGACATCCGATGGCCTCGGCCATTGCCCGCAGTTCGTCCTCAGGGAGGGCTTGGCCCTCGGGATATTTCCGGAGACGCTCGGTCATGACGTTGGTCCGGCGGACCGGCCCGGCGCGGATGACCTCCTCGCCTAATTTCGGGTTGACCATCAATTGCGGGATCATCACCTTGAGGAAGTCGCGATCCGCTCCCATGTGGGTGAGTTCCCATTCAATCAATTGCCGGATCTCCTCGTCGATGGTGGCGGCGGGCGGGGTGTCGTTGAGTTCTTCCGTCTCCTCCGCAATGTGCAACTGGATGAGCGCGAGGAGCAGGCCGGCCTTGCCGTTGAAGTAGCGGCTGATCAGACCCTCGGCGCACCCGGCGGCGCGGGCGATTTCGCGGGTGGTGGTGGCTTCGTAGCCGCGGGAGGCGAACAGCTTGGCGGCGGCCTGGATGAAGGCGCGCTCCCGTGCGGCACGATCGGTTGGCTTGGTTTCAGATTTCGGCGCGATCATGGCGTGGGTCTTTCTTCTCCGACGAAAGCGATACCGGCCCCGAGCCTGGCAAACCGGTTGAAGCCCGACGATCCGGCAATGCCCCGATCTCGTTTGGATGAGGGCACGGGCCGAGCAATTGTCCCGGCCGAGACAAGACTGGGGCGATTCTATTCCCTGGCGCGCCTTCGTCCACTACTTACTGGTTCCTGTTCATAAATCGGTAGAAAAATGAAGTGGCCTCATTTCTGAGGCCACTCAATCAAAAGAGGCGTGTCGGTAGGATTCAGGAATGGAGATGCGTGGCGCCATTCCGCCGGGCGGAACGGCTTGGATGTCGAGAAATGTGGAATGAGGTGGAAGTCATACTTAACGGCCTCTCTCTTAACCTGAAGAAGAAGCACTTGCGCCGCCAAACCGCCGCGGTCCGTGGGTTTTTGGCAGAAATCCTATAAGTTATTAAAGGAGAATGAGTTACTGCGCTGATGGGCAACGGCCGGCAGGGGGATGACAGGGCATGCGGTTGGGGAAACTGCAGAATCCTGCACATGGGCTGCGGCCCATGTGCCCATGCCGCCACCGGCGTGCGATGGGGCCACGCTGACTCTACGAGGAGACTTCACGGGGCAAGCCTCGACCGGAGGTCGTACCAAATCACCACGGCACTACAAGTCGCTTCTGGGGCTAGGAATTTCCTGCCACGGTTCTGAGTTTCCCGGGCATGAAGTGATAGGGCGGCCAGGGACCACTGATCACCAGCTCGCAATTTTTGAGTTGCTTGGCAGCGCTGGTGTAGCGGTTCTGGTATTTTTCGACGGATTTGGAGTCGATCAGGTGGGCGATATCGATCAACATTCCGTCGGTATCGACCCGCTTGCAGCTGATCTCTTCCTCCAGCGGATTGAACAATTTGTGGACTTGCACCGAGAGGGCGCGGGCCTTGGTCTGACGCTCGCGCTCACGGCAGGCCTTTTCCCGCAGCTTGGTCAGGTACTCGCCGCCGACGGTGTCCGGTAACTCGATGTCGGCCATGGCGTTGCGCAGGGAGCCATCGCGCACCAGAACCTTCAAATGCATCTCGGCCTTGCCCCGCAGTTTGGCTACGCTGACACCAAAAGCGCGGCGATTGGTTCGCACGGCCTGGCGCAAATTCTCATCGCTGTCAAAAATGGTGCCAAAGCGGAAGGGCAACACTGTGCCGCTGCGGAAGCAGACGCTGACCACGCGGGCGTGTTCGAGAACGTGCTTTTCTTCCAAAGTATGACCGTCGCGCTCGTACTCGCTGACGATCACGGCAAATTCGCCGCTGGGATAGCTCAAAACCGGGGCATTATCTACTCCCTGGATTCCTTCCAGCAGGAAAGGACGCCGGGTGCGAGTTCCATTGTGCAGGGTTTGCTGCTCGGTAATGCAGTATGCGTACCACGCCATGTCGGTCTCTCCGAACCAGGTGCCGCGGAGGCCAGAGCCAGCCCCGAAGCATCCGAGTTTACCGTTGAGTACGGCTCTTGAACCTTTGGAAGAAAGGGCGGTACAAACGACGAGATGGGCCGTTCCAAAATAGCGCACGTCCCATTTCCATCTTACCGCCGCGCCTGCAAAAAATGCAACCTTTTCGTTGCATAGGGCATCCCCAGCCGGGAATTCAAGATACTGTGGAAATCCGTAGATACAGCCGGACCGGCCGGAGGAGAGTTGGCTTGATGGCGGGTCACGGAGGCTCTCTCTAACTCATTGAGAGGATTTGGGCAGGGCTAGCCGACGTGGGCCTTGGCGCCTTTCGAAGTCTCGTGAGACGCGGCCCGCTCCTGCAAGGCGGCTGTGACCACGCGCAGCATTTCGTCATAAGGCGCTGGTTTGCCGGTCCAGATCTCAAACTGCCGGGCCGCCTGCTGGACGAACATCTCGATGCCCGGAATGACCTCCGCGCCTTGTGCCCTGGCTAGCTTCATCAGGCGGGTCTCCGGCGGGTCGTAAATCATGTCAAACACAAAGCGCGCTTTGATCTCCCCTTCGTTCAGCGGAGAATCGCGGGTATTGCCCATGCCCACCGGAGTGGCGTTGATGATCGCGTCAAAGGCCAGCTTTTTGAGATCGGCGCGCTTGATGGTGCGCGCCCGCGCCTGCCGGGCCAGCTTCTGCGCCGGGGCGGCGCTACGATTCAGGATGTACACCTCAGCGCCGCGTTCTTTCAGGCCAAAGACTGCCGCCCGGGCGGCGCCGCCGGCGCCCAGCACCAGAATTTTCGCATGCTCCAGAGTCAGGCGCTGCTCGAGCGGGCGCACCACGCCGGCGGCATCGGTGTTGAAGCCATAAAGCTTGCCGTCCTGGGCTCGAACCACGGTGTTACAGGCGCCGATCTTCGTCGTGTGGGAGTCGGTGTTGTCCAGATGAGACACAATCGCCTGTTTGTAGGGCATCGTGACGGAGAGGCCGTGGATGGGAATATCGCGCACGCAGGCGAGCAAATCTTTGAGCGTCTTCGCGTGCAGCGCGACGTACACGGCGTTCACGTTCTCCCGGCGCATGGCCGCATTCATGATGGCGGGCGAGAGGGAATGGGCAATCGGATCTCCGGCCACCCCATAGACACGGGTGGCTGCATCCACCTGCTCGATCCGGTAATCGCTGCGCAACTCCTGTGCGGTGGCCTGCCCCGGGGCGGTTTTCTCTTCCGCGCTGACCGCGCCGAAGGTAAACACGCTGCCCGCCCGCACTCCGAGCACCCGGCTGATCAGGCCCTGCTCTCCCATGCACATGCCGATCAGGGAATGCTGATCGCCCCGCTTCTCCAGGAATTTCATCATGGTGACGTTATCGGAGAGCGTGGTGGCGGTGCTGGCGATTTTGTAGAAGTCAGCGGGGATGCGCAGCATCTTGTCCAGCGTTTCCTCGAGCTTCCGCGTGGCCCGAAAATCATGATAGGAAAGGATCAACGCGGTGCGCTGGCGCAGACGCTGCACCTGGGCCGGCTTGCAGCGGAGCGCGCTCTGCACTTCGAAATCAACCAACTGGCAGCCTGCGGCCGAGGCCTTGGCCAGCAAATCCAGTTGGGAGGCAATCGAACCGCGGAACTTGCCGCCATTGGCCGCCCGGCGGCAGGTGGCAATCACCGTCACGTAGGGATAGTATTCGGTGAAATGCTTGATTTTGGGCAGCGCCAGGGCCGGGCGCGGAAGATAGTCTAACCTGAACTCCAGCAGGGTGTTATCCCGTGCCAGCAGCTCGGCTTTCTCGACCATTTCGGCAGCATCCGCGCCAATGACGGCCACGCAGACCTTGGGCAGCCGCTGGGGCAGGAGCCGGGGCTGATAGCTATGGGTGGAAGCCATCGTTTGTGAGAGGAAACCGGCGCGATCTTACAGGCACATAATTGGAGATGCAACAACGGAATCATCAATTTCCGCGGAGCGAAACTTTTTAACGTACCTCGCATGACACCGCCGTAACCTTGACCAGATTCTACCCGCTTGTTACTGTCCGGGCAGAAAGCCCTTAATTTGTTGCATTTAGCGAACCCCAAGGCCGGCTGGACGGTGGCGGCGGGACGCGGAGGTAACATGAAGAAAATAGGACTGTTGCTGTTGATCTGCCTGAGCGTCGCCGCTTACGCCCAGCAAGCGGAGGATGCCACGGCTGCGGCAACAACGTCGAATCCGGCGGCTTTTCCCATCGAGCGGGTGCAAACCCCGACCTACGCCGACCTGTATTGCGCTGGCTTCGTGACCAAGCAATTGGAGCCGGAGTCGAATTATGTGGCGGGCGGCCTGCAGACCCCGTCGACCACCAAGTACGTGAACGGCGATCTGGTGTATCTCGCCGGGGGCGGATATCAGATCGGGAAAGAATATTCCATCCTGCGGGAGATGCATGATCCCAACCGCTATGAGCTGTTTCCGGGACAGGATCGCCTGATGAAAGCCGCGGGGCAGCCCTACGGCAATATCGCCAGAGTCCGCATTCTGGACACGCGCAGCAAAATGGCGGTGGCCCAGGTGCAATTCAGCTGCGATCCGGTGAACCCCGGCGACATTGCGGTGCCTTTCGTGGAACCCACGCCGATCTCCTTTCACCCATCGCTGACCTTCGACCGCTTCCTTCCGCCCAGCAGCAAGCTCAGCGGGCGGATCGTGATGTCCAAGGATTTCGATTACGAGCTCGGGACTGGCGCCAAAGTCTACCTGAACGTCGGCTCGAACCAGGGCGTGAAAGTGGGAGACTACTTCCGCGCCGTCCGCAGTTATGAAACGGACTACAAGGATCCCGTAGACTCGCTTTCCTTCAAGGCCACGATTGCGGAAGACACGCAGGAAAAACCGCCCTCTTTTGACGCCAACATGTTCACCCGGACCAAGGGACCGAACATCCACGTCGCCGACTTGCCGCGTCGCGGCACCGGAGAAATCGTGGTGTTGAGCACAACTCCTACGACCTCCACCGGCATGATCGTCTTCGCGCTGGAAGACGTTCACGCGGGCGATGGGGTGGAACTGGACCAGCAGCAACCGTAAAGTTTTTCGCCGCAACGCAGCAGTCCTGAACCGGGGAGACCAAAAGTCTCCCCGATTTTTTTGCGCCTGGTAACGCGGTGATCAGGCTCGTGCCCGGGTTGCGAGCGTAAAGGTCCTGATTTCGTCAGCCGCGATCGCACCGTCTGGCAAATTGATTCGGGGTTCCTGCTTTGCTAAGGTCGTCGTCATGTCCGTGCATTCCCCCGAGCAGATCCGCGAGTTGCTCGACTCCCTTTATCGCGTGGATTCGGGGCGAATTCTGGCAACTCTGATCCGCTTGCTCGGTGATTTTGATCTAGCTGAAGAGGCAATGCACGAAGCCTTCGCCGCTGCTTTGGACACGTGGCCTCAGGCCGGCATACCCCATAAGCCGCGCCCCTGGCTGATTTCCACCGCGCGCTTCAAAGCGATCAACGGAATGCGCCGGCGGGCGCGCTTCGATGGCGCGCAGAAAGATCTTGCGCTCTACCTTGAGGCGCGCATCAACGAAGCGCCTTACGCGGATGAGGAAATCGAGGACGACCGTCTCCGTCTCATCTTTACCTGCTGCCATCCCGCTCTGCCGCCGGAAGGACAGGTGGCGCTCACGCTGCGTGAAGTGTGCGGCCTGACCACCGAGGAGATTGCCCGGGCATTTCTGGTGACGCCGGCGACGCTGGCGCAGCGCATCGTGCGCGCCAAGACAAAGATTCGAGAGACACCGATTCCGTACGAGGTGCCGAAGCCGCAGGAATTGCCCGCGCGACTGGGCGCGGTGCTGCACGTCGTCTATCTGGTCTTTAACGAGGGTTATTCGGCTGCGTCGGGCGCGGAAGTCACGCGGGCCGAGCTGACCGGCGAGGCGATTCGGCTGGGCCGGTTGCTGGCCGAACTCCAGCCCGAGCCGAAGGTCATGAGTCCAGAAATCATGGGTCCAGCAAGCATGGGTCCAGAAAGCATGGGCCCAGAAATTACGGGACTGCTGGCTCTCATGCTGCTACAGGAATCCCGTCACGCCGCGCGAACCTCTCCGGCCGGAGAGCTGATTCTGCTGGAGGACCAGAACCGCTCACTCTGGAACCGGGAGCAGATCGCCGAGGGAGTGGCATTGCTGGAGAAGGCCCTAAACTCCCGCCGCTTTGGCGCTTACACGCTGCAGGCTGCGATTGCGGCGGTTCATGCGCAGGCGGAATCGGCCGCTGCGACCGATTGGCGGCAGATTGTTGCGCTTTACAACCAATTGATACGAATTCATCCTTCGCCGGTTGTTCAGCTCAATCGTGCCGTGGCCCTTGCCATGTGCGATGGTCCAGAGGCCGGTCTGGCGCAGATCGACCCGCTGTTGGCACAGGGCGAACTGGCAAATTATTACCTGGCGCATTCCGCCCGAGCGGATTTGTACCGCAGGCTGGGCAGGACCGCTGAGGCTCGAGCGTCTTACGAGAGAGCGCTGGCGCTGACCCAACAGGAACCAGAGCGGCAATTCCTGCAGCAGCGGATTCGGCAGCTGAATAAAAGTTGAGATAGCGGTCGATTTTCCGTCTCCCGAACGACTATAGGGCAATAGAACGATGAATGCCGGGTTTCCCTGTTGGCCAACTCCTTAGTCTTCGATGGCTTCAACACCAAGCTGTTTCAGTCGTTCGCGACCTTCGTTCATGGCTTTGAGTTCTTCGGCGGAGTGCCCCTGCCAATTGATGACTTCACCGATCACACGAAGCGGACTTTTCGAGCGATAGGAAAGCGTAGGGTTACCCGGGTACTTCTTGTCAGTCAGATTGGGATCGTCTTCAAAAGACCCAGTCGCCTCCACGACGTAAATCCTGCCGGAACCCTCGCCAAGGGCGAGTTCGGCTCCCCAGATAGCCGCATTCAAAGTGCCGGTCAAATAAATGTAAGCCGCCTTCTTCCTCGTACCGTAGTTAGAGTTGTAGCCGGGACGAATGAGATCGCCCGGTTTCAGGTCTGCTTTCGTCCCATGGAAGAAACTCTGGCCGGGTAGTTGAGGGTTGATTACCATTCAATCTCCTGTGAATGGGGGCCGACTCCCCATTTTCTCGTGAGGCGGCTCGAGGAAGCGAAAAAAGTTGACCGCCTCTGTCGATTTTTTCCGTGCACGGCGACTATCGGATGAACGCCCCGCGGGGAAGGCTGTGCTGCTGGTCTCACCCAGGGGAGAAGAGCGAAGGAGAAGAACAACAATGAAATACATCTGTTTGGGCTACCTTGAGCCGGGAAAATTCGAAGGGATGACCAAGGTCGAGCGAAACGCAGTGCTCGACGAGTGCTTTGAGCACAATGACCATCTGCGCGCCAGCGGACATCTTCTTGCCGAAGTGCCGCTTCAGCCTCCGGAGACCGCGTTGACCCTGTATTGGAAAAACGGCAAAGTCGCGACGACCGATGGCCCCTATGCGGAAACCAAGGAACAGCTTGGCGGCATTCAAATCCTTGAGGCACGAGACCTCAATCATGCCGTTCAGCTTGTCTCCCAGCTTCCGGGCTTTAAGTATGGACTTGGACCGGTTGAGATACGCCCGGTTGTGGACTTGAGCGAACTCATAAAGGAGAGCGAGCAACGACGAGGGCGAAAGGAGGCCGCGCGATGAGGGTGGCTACGAGCGGGCGGCTGTCGAAATTATATTCGCCCGCGCTACTTCACGCCGGCGGCGAAACAGATTGAAGCCGTTGCAGAAGACAAAGGTTTTGCCGCAGCGCTGAAAGCGCTGTACCACCCAAAATCGAGTGTTCGGCTCTTACTCGCCAAAAACCTCAGCCGTGAACACTTCAAGAGTCGCACCTTGCTGCCATGCGTCTGGCGGAAGTCCCGCCTTGCGGCAGGTTTGTTCGAGGAACGTGATGCGGTCCCAGCCGTGCTCCCTCGGAACCTGGGGCAGAAGCAGGCCACGGCGGCCGTCGCGGCTGATGAGCAATCCATGGCGACCGATTTCCACGTCTTCGGCCCGAATTTGCTGAAGCGGTGACAGGATGCTCAGGGATATCCGTATATCAGGAAACTCGGCGGGAGTGATGGGAGGAAAGCGGGTATCGTCGAAGGCCGCGGTGCGCGCGGTTTCGGCGATGGTGCGATACAGCGGAGCTTCGGGAAGCACGTAGCCGACGCATCCGCGCAGTTCGCCGCGGCAGTAGACCGTGGTGAAAGCGCCACGGGCTTCGGCAAGATGGGGAGAAAACGACGGAAAAGAAAGCGGGCGGTGCTGCAGTACCGACGCGATGGATTCACGTGCCAGGGTCAGCAGAAGGGCGCGCTCTGAGGGCGAAAATTCGGCGGGTCCAGCAAAGGAAATTTCAGGCGCGGCGGACGGCGATTTCTCATGTAGCGGGGACATTGTGCTTCCTCCGCCGGCTCAGGACAAAAGCGGCACGGCGGCGGCGCTTGACCACACGGCGGTCGATCTTCGACCAGAAAGCGGCGAAGTAATCGACGGCCGAAGCCATCGAGAGGAACACCATGAACCAGATGGCGACGAAGGCAATCCAGTGCACGGGGAAAAAGTAGCTTCCATACACCGGCCATTCCTTCCAGCGATGGTCGAGAATTACGGCCACCACGGA
>Ga0335085_10011309_pt1 | contig 13257 bp, 15 predicted proteins | sample Lox_Sample_45_FD_206712 | JGI IMG/M metagenome (GOLD analysis project Ga0335085, IMG submission 206712) | Soil microbial communities from Loxahatchee National Wildlife Refuge, Florida, United States - Lox_Sample_4.5 | ecosystem: Environmental > Terrestrial > Soil > Wetlands | place: USA...
GAAGATCGACAAGCGTTCGGGTGTGAGTCAGCGCCTGCCCATTTCGGCGACCGAGAACGTTGTTTCGAACGCAGAGCGCCGGGCTCTCACCCATGGGGAGAGCATGGTCGTTCCGCGCATCAGCGATCTCTATGCGGCGTTGCCGGCGATCACGGGCAAGTTGGAGTTGGAATACGAAGGCGAGATGAAAGGTGCGGATTTCGTAAGCCGGGAACTGATCCGCGCAGCGATCGCCAAGACGTTCGATTCACACCTTCATGGAGTGAACCTGAATCAGGTCGTGCAGTGGTTCGACCTGGGTGGAGAGATACAGTTACGAGACGATGCCGGCGCAAAAGAAGTGCTGGAGGCGCTGAGGCAGATTCAGGGCCTGATGGACAAACTTGTGAAATTGAACGTCGGACCAAAAGACAGCCCGGAGATACAGGTGTCGGCCGCAGAGTTCGTACTGGAAGGCCTGCACGCCCACAAGAAGATCGGGCGCAATGAGGAGCGGGTATTTACCGCCGGAGAGAAGCAGCCAAGGAAGGTTGAGAAGCCGTTTGAGGCGGAAGAACTGCCGTTCCGCCAGAGAAAGCAGTTTAACTAGTTTTCTGTTCTCTGTTCTCTGTTCTCTGTTCTCAGTTCTCAGTTCCCAGTTCTCAGCTCCCGTTCTCAGGGAGGATTGGAAACGAAGTGAGGGTCGACCGTGAGTCGGCAAAATTGGATGGTTTCCTGACACCTGCGACCTGTTCTTATGAAGCGCGTCCGCTACTCCAAATACGTTCCCGACCCCGCCAGCGAGATGAGCATGGAGGATCTCATCGGCGCGCTCTCGGATTACTTCCTGCGCAGCGGATTTAATGACAACTTCTGGTACGAGATGCCGGACGGCGAGCAGACGCTTGACGATCTGAAGCGCGCCATCGAACGGGCGCTGATCGACGGCGACGCCTTCGACGAGGAAATGCGGGAGCGGCTTCAGCAGATGCAGATGGACGGCCAACTCGACGAACTGATCGAGAAACTGATCGAACGTATGCAGCAGGAAGATTACATCTCAATCGACCAACCGCATGACCCCTCGAAGCAATCAAGTATCGGCGGCCAGTTCGGCGAAGCTCAACAGCAGGCAAAGTTCGAGATCACCGACAAGAGCCTCGACTTTCTTGGATTTAAAGCCCTGCGCGACCTGTTGGGTTCGCTGGGCAAGTCGAGCTTTGGGCGTCACGCCACGCGCGACATGGCGACGGGCATTGAGGCTAGTGGCGCCTCGCGGCAGTATGAGTTTGGCGATGCATTGAATCTCGACATTACGGCCACGCTTTCGAGCGCGATTCAACGGGAAGGACTCGGCTTGCCACTGAATCTCGAATATCACGACCTGCAAGTGCACCAGTGCGAGTACCAGTCATCGTGTGCGACCGTGCTGATGCTCGACTGCTCGCATTCGATGATTTTGTACGGCGAAGACCGCTTCACTCCCGCCAAGAAAGTGGCGATGGCGCTTTCGCATTTGATTCGCACACAATATCCTGGCGATTCTTTGTCGCTCATCCTCTTCCACGATTCCGCCGAGGAAATCCCGCTTTCGCAGTTGGCGCGGGTCAAAGTCGGCCCCTATTACACCAATACGCGTGAAGGCTTGCGCATGGCGCAACGCATCCTGCAACGTCAGCGCAAGGACATGAAGCAGATCGTGATGATCACCGATGGCAAACCCTCGGCCCTTACGCTCGAGGATGGACGCATCTACAAGAACGCTTTCGGCCTCGACCCGCTCGTCGTCAGCGAAACCCTGCAGGAAGTTTCGAAGTGCAAGCGGGCGGGAGTGCTGATCAATACCTTCATGCTTGCATCCGATTACGGCTTGGTGCAGTTCGTGCAGAAGGTCACCCAGATGTGCCGCGGGAAGGCGTATTTCACCACCCCGTACACTCTAGGCCAGTACCTGCTCATGGACTACATGTCGCGGAAAACGAAGACGATACACTAACCGTCTCGGCTCGGCCGCTGGAGCATGACGACCCCTTCCAGTTTTGTCGCAGCCTGCCCATCGTCCCGACTGAACACTTCCCCCAAGGGATCTTCGGGTAACTATCGGTAGGCAGTGGGTCACGCAGGTCACTTTTCAATCGCCGGCGATTCCGTTATAAAAGAAAGATTATTTGTATGAACCGTCTCGTAGTCGTTGTTCAAGTGCTATTGTTTTCATCCTTACTGGTTGGGCAGTCTCGCAGTGTCTCGGCCGCGTTGGATGCTCCGATGTTTGCTGCGGTGCTTGCGGACGGGACGCCCCAGTTGCCCATGCCCTCGCAGTCTGTGCCTGATCTCGCGCCGGCTGTTTCGGTTCCGAGGATGTCACCCGAACTCGCTCTTGCTACCTATCTCAAGCGAGCCAGCGCGCAGTCTCAAGGATTGGCGGGATATTCTTCGGCCGTGGTCGTCCGGGCAGAGTTGCCCTCAAGCTCCCAGCATGGAGAATTCGAGCTTGAGCGGCACTTCACCGCGCCTCGCACCTTGACCTTCAAGGCGCTGCACTATATGGGTGATACCTTCGTCAAGACAAACGTGATTGCCCGAGTGCTGCAATCCGAAGTTGACCACGTACAGAAAGACGATCCCGCCCTTACGGCCATCACACAGGAGAACTACAAGTTCTCGCACAAGAATACCGTTCAGCTCTCGGGTCGCACGGTCCATGAATACCAAGTGAAACCGCTCAAGAAGCGTCTTGGACTATTCAAGGGTCGCATCTACGTCGACGCGTACACCGGCAGCTTGGTACGGGTCGAAGGACGAGTGGTCAAGTCGCCATCGATCTTTGTCAAGAAGATCGATTTCGTGCAAGACTACGCGGACGTAAGCAGCTTCATGCTTCCTGTTCATCTGCACACCGAAGCCAAGGCCACGCTAGTGGGACGCACGATCGTGGACATTGAGAATCGCGACTATCAGGCAATTCCTGCGCCTGTGGAATCGGGCTCTGGTACATTCTGACGTTGTTCCTACACTCAACATGGCCGGGAATATCGAAATAATCTCGGCAGCCCTGCCTGAGCACATCGAACAAGTCCGCGTGTTGTTCCTCGAGTACGCACGATCTCTCAGCTTCAGTTTGTGCTTTCAGAGTTTCGACGAGGAGCTCCGCACGCTGCCCGGAGATTATTCTCTGCCCGAGGGACGCCTTTTCATCGCACATGATTCTGGCGAGCCCGCGGGATGTATCGCCCTCCATCCCTTCGAAGGCGACATCTGCGAAATGAAACGCCTTTATGTGCGCCCTGCTTTTCGTGGAAAGGGCGTGGGGAGGTTGCTGGTGGATCGTGTCATCGATGAGGCGCGACAAATTGGCTACAAGCGCATGCGCCTGGACACGATTGCATCGTCCATGCAAGATGCGATCGCACTCTATCGCAGAAAAGGATTCCGGGAAATCGCGCCCTATCGCGTCAATCCCATCGAAGGCGCTCTCTACATGGAACTTGTGCTCTAGAAAATCCCTGGAACTAAGACTTGGGCTGAGCTTCTGCTGGGGAAGCTGCGCCAGCCTGCGTTTTATCTTTGATCTTGGTTTGCGTGGGCAGGCCTTCACCCAATACCACGATATCCACGCGGCGGTTCATGGCGCGGCCGGCGGGGCTGCGATTGCTGGCTACAGGGTGATACTCGGCATATCCGGCTGCCGCGAGGCGATTGGGATCGAATCCATCGCGAACGATGAGAAGCCGGACGATTTCAGTCGCGCGCGTTGTCGAGAGTTCCCAGTTCGAGGAAAAGCGTGAGTTGTGGATGGGCACGTCGTCGGTATGGCCTTCGATGCGCAGGCGGTAATTGCGGGAGCGCAGCAGGTTCGCAATGCGGTCGAAGGCCGGCTGGGACGCGGCCTTCATCTCTGGCGACCCGCTTTCAAAGAATCCCACTTCGCGCAGGCTGATCACCAAGCCGTCGGGTTCCCGGCGCATCGAGATTTCATTGCGAGCGATCTCCGATGACAGCGCCGCTGCGAGTTCAAGTTGGAGTTTGGCCAGATCGCCGTTGCCCGAGCCGCTGGAATCAGACTGCGGCCGCGAAGAGACCTGGCCTAGATTGGTTGTGCGCTTCAGGTTTTCGACAACCTGAACGGTGCTGAAGGGCATCGGTTCCTGAACATCAAGTGGGATGCGAGCGTTCGATGCCTGAAAGATGCCCAATTCCTGAAACGCGACTTGAATGGCCAAGGCAAGCCTTCCGACTTTTCGCTGATCGACCTGCGAGGAAGCGTATAGAACGACAAAGAACGCAAACAAGAGGGTGATAAAGTCGGCATAAGAGACAAGCCATCTCTCATGATTGGGATGACCTCCGCGTTTCTTCCGGCGGCTCACGCTCCGGAGGCCTCGAGCTCCGGTTTAGGCTGAGTTTCTTCGGTCAGGAACCCGAGGAGCTTTGCTTCGAGCATACGGGGATTCATGCCCTCGAGAATTGAGATGACGCCTTCGAGCGTCATCTCGCGGATGATCTGTTGCTCGCGAATGCGGATTTTGAGTTTTCCGGCCGCGGGCAGCAGCAGGAGGTTTGCGGCTCCGACGCCATAGATGGTAGCGACAAAGGCGACGGCAATCCCGCGTCCGACTTCTTCAATCTTGTCGAGGTGCTGCATAACCTGGATCAACCCCAGCACCGCGCCGATAATGCCGATGGTCGGAGAAAATCCGCCAGCGGATTCGAACACCTGCGCGATCTTCTCCTCTTGTTCGGCCTGATTGTCGAGTTCAAGCTCCATGATTTTGCGGAGTTCTTGAGGCTCGGTGCCGTCGACGGCGAGCATGAGCGACCGGCGTAAGAACGGTTCCTGGATGTTGGGAAGTTCCTTGTCGAGAGAAACAATCCCTTCGCGGCGAGCCTGGTGCGCGTACTTGACCAGCGTCTCAATTGTGGATCGCGCGTTGTTGCCTGACTCGGCAAATAAGCGGGCCAACTGACGGAAGGCATTGAAAACAACACCGAGCGGATACTGGATTAAGATGGCGCCAAATGTACCACCGAAGACGATCATGGCGGCGGTCGGCTGCAGAACCTGTCCCAGGTTCCCACCCTCAAGGATCAACCCGAGGAGGATACCTCCGATTCCCAGCAACAGACCACCCAGAGTGGCTTTATCCAAGCGGCCCCCTATTTCTCGTTATCCGTGTTGGTATCGCGATCGTTGTCGGTAACAGGCGGCAATGCGGAACGGTTATCCCACCACAGCATGATCCCCTGCAGGACGGAGCGCCGGAACTCAACGACTCGATTGAGGACTTCCTGCGCGCTCTCGCGCACGACGATCTTCTCGCCGTTCACCAGGGTGATCACTGTGTCGGGTGCCTGCTCGACGAACTTGATGAGATCGGAGTTAACGGCCAAGGGATGATTATTGAGCCGTGTGAGCTGAATCATGGTTGACTCCTGGCACCGAAAAGGAACGCAACACCCTGCAAATAAAAGATCGGCAGAACCGGAACGGCGCGTAGCCGAGCGTGCCTGACGGCAGGCATTACCAAAGAGCTAAGCCAAGGAGTACCTGTGTAAATCAAGGCCCGACTGCAGTTGCCGATGAACCGTATGAAACACAACAGGTTCCGCAACACACACGGAACGCAGCCTCCAGCAAGGGTTCGGGGACAGTTCCAGGAACGGAACCAAAAGGAGATTCACAATGTCACTGAGCATTCTGAATAACATTCCGTCCCTGGCCGCTCAGAACCAATTAGCGATCACGGGATCGAATCTGCAGAAGACTCTGTTCCGGCTCTCCTCGGGCTCGCGCATCAACAGCGGCGCCGACGATGCTGCCGGTCTGGCCATTGCAGACGGCCTGCATGCCAACGTTACCGCCCTCACCCAATCCGCCCGCAACGCCAACGACGGCATCGGCCTGCTGCAGGTCGGTGACGGCGCACTCGGGCAAATCACCGCTCTGCTCAACCGCGCCGTCACGCTGGCGACTGAGTCGGCGACCGATACCGTGCAAGGCGACGGGACGGCGGGCGATCAGAGAGCGGCCCTCGATGACGAGTACCAGAAGATCCTCGAAGAGATCGACAACATCGGTTCCGCCACCAACTACAACGGCCAGGCCGTTTTCGGCGGCAGCATCGCCACCATCTACATGAGCGACGGATCGGGCTCCACCGGCGAAGTGAAGGTAGACGTCAGCGGCGCTCTGGCGGCCCTCGATTCCGGTAGCCTTGGATTGTCGAGCGATCTGAAGAGCGCGGACGACGCGCAGGCAGAGTTGGCCAACATCAACGCCGCGATCGGACAGGTTGCTGGGTTGCGCGGCACAGCCGGCGCCCTGATCAATCAGTTGCAGGCGGCGACCAATGTCATGAACAACCAGGTGCAGAACCTCTCGGCTGCTGAAGACGGCATTCGTGCCGCCGACATGGGCCAGGAAGTTGCCAACCTGACCAAGTACTCGATCCTGAACCAGACCGGCATCTCCGCTCTGGCGCAGGCCAACCAGATGCAGCAAAGCGTTCTCTCGCTGCTGAAGTAAGTCGGGCTCTGGAGGCGGGTTCGCCCGCCTCCAGATTCTCTAGGACTCTGCCATGGTCGTAGATCCAATTCGACCGCCAGAATCTCCGGTACTTCCGGAGACGGCCTCCGCGCGCCCCGCGATGGACTCCACGACTTCCGATCGTTCCCGCGCGGTTGCACCGAAAAGTGAAGAGCCCACGCCGGCAACCGATACGGATGAGATTAAGGTGCAATGGGACGCGAACGAGGGCGTCATCGTCCAGATCACGGACAAAGAAAGTGGGAATCTCGTACGACAGATTCCGAGCGAACAGGTTCTTAGTGTGGCTCGCTTCATCGAGCACATATTACGGGAAGAAGGAATTCCGCCTTCCCCTGCGCACCACGAGGAAGGCACTGAAAACGGAGATCAGGGTTCGATAACGTGAGGCGGAATTTATGAGCAGTGTCACGAGTGTACTGTTTAACCAGGGCTCATCCACTCAGGGGAGCGGCATCGACGTAACCGCCGTGGTGAACCAGATTCTCGACTCCGAGCGCGGGCCCGAGAATTTGATGAAGCAGCAACTGAGCAGCCTCCAGGTACAGCAATCCGGACTCAACAGCCTCAATTCCAGTGTGAGTGCGTTGCTCGATGCCGTCAATGCTCTGAAAGATCCTCTCGGCGCCCTGAACAAGAACGTTGCGAATTCATCCCAGCCCGCAATTCTGACGGCGACGGCTCAGAATGTGGCTGCGGCTGGGAATCACATTATCGTCGTGAACAACTTGTCCTCCACCGGCACGGCTTATTCGGATGCGGTCACCGACGCGAACACGACATTTAGCGATGGCGTGATCAGCCTGCAGATCGGAGGGGCTTCCCACGATATCCAGATCGATTCCACCGACAATACCCTTACGACTCTCGTGACGGCCATTAACAAACAGGACCTCGGAGTGACTGCGTCGGTTATCAACGACGCGTCGGGAGCGCGCTTGGCGCTCGTCAGCAACTCGACCGGGGCAGCTGGCGATATCAATATCACTGCCAACACCAGTGGACTGGCGATGCACAAAGGAGCAACAGGTCAGAACGCGTCGTTGACAATCGACGGACTTCCCTTTAGCAGCGCGACCAACACTGTCACTGGGGCAATCCCCGGGGTAACCCTGAATCTGGTGTCGTCTGCTCCCTCGAGCGAGGTGCAGCTCAGTGTTGGTGTCGACCAGGCCGCTGCATCGCAAGCGGTCCAGCACTTCGTCTCGGCGTACAACGCCGTGTACACCGCGATCAGCGGCCAGTTCAAGGTCAACGGGAGCACAAGCCAAGCCGGGATTCTGGCTTCCGACAGCTCGGTGCGCACGCTGCAATCGAAGCTGCTGTCGGATGTGACGTACTCTATCACCGGAAACAATGGCCTCGTGAACCTGGCTTCGCTGGGCGTCAACATGGCCAACGACGGCACACTGAGTGTCGACAATACGAAGCTGAACGATGCGTTGAGCGACCATTTTTCCGACGTTCAGAATTTCTTTCAAACTGGAAGCAAGGCGTTTGCGCAGCACTTTGGATCCGACCTGAACGCCATCGCCGATCCCACTCGAGGTCTTCTGAACGTTGATCTGACGCAAAACCGCAATCTACAGAACTATCTGAATTCTCAAATCACCGACTTCGAAGATCGACTGGCGGTACGTCAGCAACAACTCATCACTCAATACAGCCAGATCGATGCGGCGTTGCGAGAGTATCCCCTGTTGTTGCAGCAAATCACCAGTCAGCTTTCGAGTCTGCCGGTGATCTCCAAGTAGCCATGGACGCGCTTCAGGCGTATCGACAATCCGAGATCAGCGACAACCCGATCCACCTGGTTGTCTTGCTCTACGATCAACTGTTGCGCGATATCCAACGCGCACTTGATGCCTTCCAGAGGCACGACATCCCAGGCCGCTGTCGCGAACTCGATCATGCCCTGGTTGTACTCGGCCAGTTGCAGGGAACGCTCAACCTCGAACAAGGCGGCGAAGCAGCTGCCAACCTGGACCGCTTCTATAACCTGATTCGGGACAGCCTGGTGCGGGCAAGCGTCGATGGGTCGCCGGAGCTTCTGAAACACCAATGGCAGAACATTCTTGGCGTGCGAGAGGCCTGGCTCGAGGTGGAGCGCCAGCAGAGCAAAGCACCCGCAACATCCGCGAACTCACGCCCAGTCACGAACGAACAACACGCGGAGATAGGGAAGTCGGAATGGAGCGCTTAGATATGCCGGTGCAAGAACTTGAAAACGCAAACGAGAATCTCCGTCGCTTGATCGAGTCACTCCGGCCCGGACATGAATCCTCAGAAATCAAGGCGCAACATATGGCGAGCGTGCTCGGCGAGGTGCTGCGAGTGGGAGACTTGCTCCGCTCCGGCGTTTCTTCGAGTGCGGACCGGCGTATCGCAGATCAGCTCGAACGATATCGCGACTATCTTGAAGAACTCCGGGCCCTCCTGCCCCGCGTGCATGCCCAGCTTCTGACTGAGCGGACACGTTTACAGGCCGAACGCGTGCACCTGGAGGCGGCCGCCTCCTGGGCGCAAGCTGCGGGGCGGTAGTCGCCGACTTCAATCTCCAATGCAGCCTTGCGGGTTCGCCTCCTGCTAGACTCATAAGCGGATGAGGTGTGTGATCCGCCAGCTTGTTCTTCTCCTTCTTTCAGCCGGTCTGGCTGCCGGCGGGGGACAGCCTTGGCAATATGGCCGAATCGCGAGCGTCCGCAAGTCGATTACGACGCGGACAAAAGCGTGGGTCGTGAACACGCCCATCGGGGAAGACGAAACCACCTACACGATCTCGGTTCATCTTCTCGATAAGATTCTGGTCGGCAGCTACGAGGTATCCTCCGACCAGGGTGACCCGCCTCAGGAGTGGACTGCGAACTTTCCGATCAAGATTCAAACCGTGGGTGACTTGATGTATCTGCATGCCGCGACCGGAGACTTACGCTTACATGTCACGCAACGCAAGAAGGCACAGCCAATGGCGCCGCTGACGGCTGACGAACAAAAGCAGCTTGAAGAGCTTGATGCTCCGGCAGAATCGACGATTGGTTTCTCGGCCCGAGGATCAAAAACAAGCGAAAAAGTCGCCGCGGCGGCGGAAGCCGCGCCACAAACTGCTCCAAACCCTCCACCGGCGCCCACGATAGGCACTGTCACCGTGCGCTCGACTCCGTATCTCTCTGAGGTATTCGTCGACGGCGATTCGATGGGATACACACCAGCGAAGATCAACCTGCCTCCCGGGAAACACACGTTCCGCGTTGAAAAAGCCGGCTACAAGCCGTGGTCAAAGGAGATGGTGATCACGATTGGGTCGGAACTGAACCTGGACGCGGGCTTGGAGAAGAAGTAGTGTTCGTCTGATCTTTCATTTGTGCGCAACCCACGCGTTACCGTGTAGATCGCTTACAATTCCTCCTTCATGACGGTCACAGCCCGTTCGTTCGCCAAGATCAATCTCGGCCTGTATATTGGTCCGCCGCGCGCGGACGGATTTCACGAGCTGCGGACTGTGTATCAGACGATTGCGCTTTATGACGTGATTCGGGTCAGGGTTCGCCGCGGGGCGGCAATCGAAATTGTGTGCGACGATCCGCGAGTGCCACGCGACGAGTCCAACACCTGCTTCCGGATTGTCGAGCGGGCGATGAAAGAACTGGGTGTGACAGGGAAAGTCGCGATCGAAATTGAGAAGCGGCTCCCGGTACAGGGCGGTATGGGGGCAGCATCATCGAACGCCGTCGCGACGATGCTGGCCCTGGAGCGGGCGCTAAAGAAGTGTCTCTCGGGTCCGGCGCGGCTTCGAACTGCGGCGGAAGTGGGGTCAGACCTGCCGCAGTTCCTGGTGGGCGGGACGTCATTAGGAGTCGGGCGTGGAGAAGAAGTGTATCCGCTGCCTGAACTCCCAGTAATGCCGCTTGTGGTCGTGACGCCGGAAGTTGGGGTGTCAACTCCGAAAGCGTTTGCGGATTGGGACGCCTGGATGGAGCGGCAAGATACAGCCGAGATCCCCTCGGCTGGCTGGACCGGGGCGGCCGCTCCACACAGCACGGCTGAATTGACGGCCCCAGACGCGTCCGATAGACTATTACAGGTTGGCCGCGTCTTGTCCGCGTGGCTGAGTGGTTCACCGCACACCGGTGCTCCTGCTATAAGCGGGAGCCGGGCCGGGAGCTCGCTTCTCGACCTTGTCCGTGCCGGGATTGAAAACGACTTCGAAAAGGTCGTCTTTCCGCAATATCCCGAACTGCGCGACATCAAACGTGCGCTCGAACGCGTCGGGGCCGGGTACGCTTCGCTCTCCGGGTCGGGATCGACCGTGTACGGGCTGTTTCAAACCCGGGCCGCTGCATCTGGAGCGGCGGGGATTTTGCGAAAACGAGGGCTGGCGGCCATAGCAACGACGACCCTGACCCGGGCGCAGTACTGGAAGAAAATTGTTGATTGTTGATTTTCGATTGTTGATTGAAAATAGAAAGGCAGTTGGGTTCCAATCGAAAATCAAGATCCAGCAATCAACATTGGGTTACTGGGCCGTCGACTAATGGTAGGTCAAGTGCCTTTGGAGCACTTTGTCTAGGTTCGAATCCTAGCGGCCCAGCCAGAAAAACAAGGTCTCAGGTGACAGGTATTAGATCTCAGGAAAACCTGGGGTCCAGGACTTGATACCTGCGACCTGACACCTGAGACCTGAACAATGGCCACTGCGACAACGACCGCTGAGAAAACGGAAAAAAAGCCGATCGCGGACGAAAAGCCGGAACGCAAGCCCCAGCGCTCCCGCGTGGATGACAAGTTCAAGATTTTCTGCGGAACGGCAAACGAGGCGCTTTGCGATGAGGTGTGCCATTTTCTGGGGATGAATCGCGGCCAGGCCATCGTGACGCGATTCAGAGACGGCGAAGCCTATGTGCAGATTCAGGAAAACGTCCGCGGCGCCGACGTTTTCGTGATGCAGCCGACATGCCGCCCTGTAGACATGCACTTGATGGAACTGCTCCTGATGATGGACGCGCTCAAGCGCGCATCGGCCCGGCGCATCACGGCGGTAATTCCCTACTTCGGTTATGCACGCCAGGATCGCAAGGATAAGCCGCGTGTTCCGATTTCGTCGAAGCTGGTGGCCGACCTCCTGACTACGGCCGGCGCAGATCGGGCGTTGATTGTGGATTTGCATGCGCCGCAGTTGCAGGGTTTTTTCAATATTCCAGTGGATCACCTTTTCGCCTCCCCGGTGCTGGTAGACCACTTCAAGAAGATGAACCTGCCGAACCTGACTGTGGTCTCGCCCGATGCGGGCGGCGTGGAGCGCGCGCGGTTTTTTGCCAAGAAAATGGACGCCGCCCTAGCGATCGTGGACAAGCGCCGCGTGGAGATGAACGTTGCGGAAATCATGCATGTGATCGGCGACGTCGAGGGGCGCAATTGTCTGATCATCGACGACCTCATCGACACCGCGGGCACGCTGGTGAAAACGGCTCAGGCTCTGATGGATAACGGCGCGAGCGCAGTCTACGCTTGCTGCTCGCATCCCGTGCTTTCCGGACCTGCGGTCCAGAACATCGTGGATTCGGTGATCAGGGAAGTCGTGGTCACGAATACGATCCCCCTGAACGGTGAAGCGGATGCGGCGCGAACCGAAAAAGGTGGAAAGATTACGGTTTTGACCATCGCCGGATTGATTGGGCGAGCGATCCAGTCGATTCACGAAGAAACTTCAGTCAGCAAATTGTTTCTCTAGAAGGACGGACACGGATTTATGGCAACAGCAACCGATGTAAGCATCCTGGAAGCGCAAAAACGCGAGCCGGGAAACAAGAACGACGCGCGACGCGTGCGAGCCGATGGGAAAATCCCGGCCGTCGTTTATGGCGCCGGAAAACAAGCGGACCCCATCTCGGTCGACCCGCGGCAGGTGCTGCGCATTCTCAAGTCGGAGAGCGGCCACAACACGATTTTTGACCTGGCGTTCGAGAATGCTCGCGTAAAAGCGATGATCGTGGACTGGCAGTTCGAGCCCATGAAGGGAAAGCTGCTCCATGTCGACCTTCAACGCATCGCGATGGATCGCAAGCTCAAGGTGACGGTGCCGATCATCCTCAAAGGCGAAGCGGAAGGTGTGAAGACGCAGGGCGGCATTCTCGAGCAATTGTTGCGCGAAGTTGAGATTGAGTGTCTGCCCGCCGACATCCCGAAATCGATCGAAGCTGATATCAGCCATCTCGTGTTCGGCGTCGAATTGCGCGTAAAAGATCTGGAGCACAACGCGAAACTGAAATTCATTACCGACGACGAGCGGATGGTCGCGCACATTACCTCGGTGAAGGAAGAAGTGGCTCCGACACCCGAAGCAGCGGCTGAAGCAGCGGCTGCCGCGCCTGCTGAACCTGAAGTCATCAAGAAGGGCAAGCAGGAGGTTGAAGGGGAAGAGCCCGAGGCTGAGGGCAAGGCTGAGAAGCCTGAGAAAGCCGAGAAGAAAGAAAAGAAATAAAGAAAGCTATGAGCTTCTGGCTGCTAGCTAGGAGCTGGAAGCTAAGAGCTGACTTTCGTGAAACTGATTGTCGGTTTGGGAAATCCTGGAATCGAGTATCAGTTCACCCCGCATAACCTCGGGTTTCTGACGATCGATGCGATCGCCAACGAACTGGGGATTGAGATCCGGAATCGCCAGTGCCGTGCGCTGACCGCGCGCGCCACGATCGCTGGGCAACCTGCGGTCCTGGCCAAACCGGAAACCTACATGAACC
>Ga0335085_10011310_pt1 | contig 13256 bp, 8 predicted proteins | sample Lox_Sample_45_FD_206712 | JGI IMG/M metagenome (GOLD analysis project Ga0335085, IMG submission 206712) | Soil microbial communities from Loxahatchee National Wildlife Refuge, Florida, United States - Lox_Sample_4.5 | ecosystem: Environmental > Terrestrial > Soil > Wetlands | place: USA: Florida...
GGCCGGCCTGCACCTGTCCGGCGGGCGCCTCGCGCGAAGCTCCCGGGACGGGACGGCCGGCGCCAGCGCGGGCGTGCTGGAGGACTACGCCTGCGTGGCCGAGGGCTTCGTGGCCCTGTCCGGCATCACCGGCGAGGCCCGCTGGCTGACGCTCGCCGGTGAGCTGCTTGATTCGGTGCTGGGCTCCTTCGGGGACGGGGACGGCGGCTTTTACGACACTGCGGCCGGCGCCGAGCAGCTCATCTACCGCCCGGCCGACCCGGCCGACAACGCCACGCCGTCCGGCACGTTCGCCGCGGCCGGTGCGCTGCTGAGTTACGCGGCGCTGACCGGTTCCGAACGTCATCGCGAGGCGGCCCTCGGCGCGCTGGCGGTGCTTCCGGCCCTGGCCGGGCGGTACCCGCGCGCGGCAGGCTGGGGCCTGGCCGTCGCCGAGGCGGTGCTCGCCGGGCCGGCCGAGATCGCCGTCGTCGGCCCGCCCGGCGCCCGGCCGACCCGCGATCTGCACCGGACCGCGCTGCTGGCCGCGCCGCCCGGTGCCGTGATCGCTCTCGGTGACGGGACCGACGCCGCGGTCCCGTTGCTGGCCGGCCGGGGGCTGGTGGAGGGCGGGGCGGCCGCCTACGTCTGCCGCGGCTTCACCTGCCGCCTGCCCGTGACCGACCCCGCCGCGCTCCGCGCCGAGCTCTCCCCGGCCTGACGCCCGCGATCACAATGGCGCATTTCTGATCAGATCGAGCGCCTGGCGCCCATAGCCGCAGAAACTGGCGGATTCGGACACTGGATCTGCCGGTAACTGATTGTGCATAGAATCGGGAGACTATGATTACTCTATGTACTCTAAGCAGGTAGCTGGCGCGTCTCATCCGGACCATGGACGTGCCAGCAGGACGGGCAAATGCCGTAATAGGGATAGATCTGGATAAACAGGCATGTTAAAGACCAGCTGGATGAATCATGCAGCTTAGATCTCAAACGGCTTGAGTCTAGACGCTCCGGGCACACATGGGGCATGTTGGCCAGGGAGCGTTGCGCGGAACCGTCGCAGTCGTACGGAACCGGCAGCTGGGTCGCCTCCGTCAGAGAAGGGACGGCACGCCGGGCAGCGCGACGAGGCTGAGGCTGCCGTGCCACCGAACAGACCGGAATGTCCGCGACGAGGGGGAGGGCCTGTGCGGCACAAGGCGCGTTCGCTGCCTGCCCTGGCGGTTGCGGTCGGCCTGCTCGGAGCGGGAGCGGGCCTGGGTGTTCCGGTGCTGTGGCGAGCCGCCGGATCGCATCCGGCGAGCACGGCGGGCCGGGCGCCGGCCGCCCAGCACGTGGCCGCCGGCCCGCGGCCAGTGGTGCCCCTCCTCGGCACCTCCCGGCTGACGTCGTTTTCGCTGCCGGTGGCCCAGTTGCGGCGCGGCGCCGCCGTGACGGTGGCCCCGCTGCACGGGCTGCTCCAGGCGGACATGATCGTGGTCGGATCCTCGTCGCTCCCGGCCGGGACCCTGGCCGCGATCCAGCGGCTGCCCGGGGTGACCGCCGCCCAGTCGGTGGAGGCCGCCAAGGTCCAGGTGAACGGCAAGTACACGGCGATACTCGGCGTGGACCCGTCGGCGTTCCGCGGCTTCGCGGCGAAGAAGACGGCCGCCGCCGATCCGCTCTGGCAGAGCGTGGCGGACGGCGCCATGACCGTCTCCTACACCATGGGCAGGCTGGACAAGCTGCCGCTCGGCGGAACGGTGCACGTGAACGGGGCCAAGCGGGAGAACCTGGCGGTCGGCGGGTTCGGCACGGTCGGCATCGAAGGCGTCGACGCGGTGGTCTCGCACGCGGTCGCGCGTTCGCTCGGCATGCCCGCCGCCAACGCCATCGTGATCAGCGCGCCGCACGCCAACCTGGCGTCCCTGGCCACCGCGGTGAAGCGGGTCATCCCGCACGGTGTCGCGGCCGAGCCGCTCATGACACAGGTCAGCGCGGGCGCCACCAGCACCGAGGCCACCGCCGCCGGGGTCTCCAGGATCTCGGGGAACGGCGCGGCGCCGGGCCGCAGCCAGCTCGTCACGATGCTGACTGCCGCGCTCAGCCGGCAGGGCATGCCGTACGTCTGGGGCGCCGCCGGGCCGGCCGCATTCGACTGCTCGGGCCTGGTGCATTGGTCGTTCGCGCAGGCGGGCGTGCGGATGCCGCGCGTGGCCGCCGATCAGGCCCGGACCGGGCCGGCGGTGCCCGTCAGCCAGCTTCAGGCCGGTGACCTGCTCTTCTATCACACCGACCCGACCGACCCCGGCTACATCTCGCACGTCGCCATTTACCTCGGCGGCGGGAAGATGATCCAGGCGCCGCAGCCGGGCCAGAACGTCGAGGTCGTGCCGGCCGACACCGGGAGCGAGTTCGCGGGCGCGGTCCGGGTCGACCCGGCGCTGGCCGCCGCGGTGGCCGCCTCGCTCTGACCCCGGCCGCCCTGCGTGGCCGCCCTGCGTGGCCGCCCTGCGTGGCCGCCCTGCGTGGCCGCCCTGTGTGGCCGCCCTGTGTGGCCGCCCTGTGTGGCCGCCCTGCGTGGCCGCCTTGTGTGGCCGCCTTGTGTGGCCGCCCTGTGGCCACCCTGCGTGGCCGCCCGGGCGGCGAACGGTATGGTCACGCGTGTGATGTGGCGAGACCGCGGGGCGCCCGGTACGCGGCGCCATAACCCTCGCAGCCTGCTGCAGGACCACTCCGGTGAGCAGCGGGTCACCAACATCGAGCTGTTCTTCGACCTGGTGTACGTGTTCGCCGTGACCCAGATGTCGCATCACCTGCTCGCTGAGCCCACGGTGGACGGCGCGCTGCAGACCGCGTTGCTGCTCGCGCTGGTGTGGTGGGCGTGGGTCTACACGACCTGGGCGACGAACTGGCTGGATGCCCGCCGGATACCGGTGCGGCTGATGCTGATCGCGCTGATGCTGATCAGCCTGGTGCTGTCGGCGGCGCTGCCCGGGGCGTTCGGAACCCGTGGGCTGATCGTCGCCGGGGCGTACGTGCTGATGCAGGTCGGCCGGTCCGCCTTCGTCGCGATCGCCGGGCGCGGGCAGGGGGTCGACCGGATCTTCACCCGTATCACGCTATGGTCGGTGGCCAGCGGGTGCGTGTGGATGGCCGGCGCGTTCGTGGTCGGCCACGCCCGCGAGCTGGTGTGGCTGGCCGCTTTCGGGGTGGACCTGCTCGCCGACCATCTCGGCTTCTACACGCCGGGGATGGGCCGGACCACCAGCGGCGAGTGGACCATCGCGGGCGGCCACTTCGCCGAGCGCTGCCAGGCGTTCATCATCATCGCCCTCGGTGAGTCGATCGTCGTCATCGGCCAGGCCCTGTCAGTGCGGCAGGACGTCACCGCCCCGGCGGTCGCGGCGTTCGTCACGGCCTTCGCCGGCAGTGTCGCGCTGTGGTGGATCTACTTCGACCGCAGCGCGGAGGACGGCGCGCGGATGATCGCCGAGTCGCCCGATCCCGGGGCGCTGGCCAACTCCGCGTACCACCTCATCCATCCGGTCATGGTGGCCGGGATCATCGTCGCGGCCTCCGCCGATCAGGAGGTGCTTTCCCATCCCGGGGCCGTTGGCCGCGCGGCCACCAGCTGGATGGTGATCGGCGGGGCCGTCTTGTTCCTGGCCGGGCACGTCATGTTCAAGCGGGTCATCTGGGGCGTGATCTCCGGGCCCCGGGCTGCGGCCATCGCCGTCCTGCTGCTGCTGATCTTCCTGGCGCCGCACGTCACGGCGCTGGCCCTGAACATCGTGGTCGTCCTGGTCCTGGTGGCCGTGGCCGTCAGCGACCGGGTGCACGGTCCCGGCGGTCCCGGCGAACCCGGCGAACCCGGCGCGGGAGGTAAGCAATCTGCCCGCTTGCCCGGCGGCGTACCGGACACCCGGGCATGATCATCGTGGGTGGCCGGCGCGGCCGGTCACCGCCGCGAATCGGCCGCCATGACACGGGAGCCCGTCTTGACGCCGCATCGTCGTGGTGTAATCATAATTACATGAATACACCACAAGGCGGGTCGGCCGGCGGGCCGTCCGCCACCGACGACCGCACCAGCGCAGCCCGCGGCGTCGGCCGCAGCGACGACGGCGCCCAGGAGGGCACCGGGCAGGATGCCGGGACCTCCCCGCGCGAACGGCTGCGCGGCTGGTTCACCGGCAGGCTTCCGGACGGCTGGTTCACCGCCGCGCCGGTGATCAAGGCGGATCGCGAGGAGATCACCGTCATCGGGACGCTGCCCGACCCGGACACCGCCGAGGATGCGACCGACGCCGAGCGCGCGGCGGCCGCCGAGGGCCGGATCCGGCGGTTCCGCGAAGAGACCAGGGCCCGGCGGGTCGAGATCGCCCGGGAAGCCGAGCACAGCTTCCGGCGCAAGGTGTCGTGGGGCGTCACCTGCGCGGACCGGACCGAGATGTTCACCACGCTGTCGGTGCCGGTGATGACCCGGTTGCGTCAGCCGGAGCGCCGCGTTCTCGATACCCTTGTCGAGGGCGGCGTCGCGCGCAGCAGGAGTGACGCACTGGCCTGGTGCGTGCGCCTGGTCGGTCAGCACGAGGATTCCTGGCTGGCCGAGTTGCGGTCCGCGCTGCGCCGGGTCGAGGAAGTGCGCTCGGAGGGCCCGCGCACCTGAGGGCCCGCGCACCTGAGGGCGCCGGACCATGAGCCCGCCCAGGACGACTTCATCGCCGCATTCCTGCTCATCCACAACCGGAACGCTCGACCCCCAAGTCGATCGCCTGAGGTAGCCGGATGATCCGCAGGCCGTCGCGGCCTGCGGGGTTTATTCGCGCTGTGGACGGCGCGCCTGCCGCCATCCCTTTCACCCGCTCTTTGCCGATAGCTCAGGATCGTTGGATACCTTTTCTTATGGCAGGGCAGGGGTGACAGGAAGGTCGCTAATGGGATTTCGTGGCCTGGTTTACCGGCTCTACGCGCGAAGGCTCGAAAGTTCCCTGTCTCCGGGGGCGATCCCGCGGCATGTCGGCGTCATGTGCGACGGCAACCGCCGGTGGGCCCGATCCGTCGGCCTGCTCGACGTGGCCAGCGGCCATCAGAAGGGCGCCGACAAGATCTTCGAGCTGCTCGAGTGGTGCCGGGAAGCCGGCGTGGAGGTCGTCACCCTCTGGCTGCTGTCCACGGACAACCTGACGCGGCCGGCCGCCGAGCTCGAGCCGCTGCTGCGGATCATCGAGGACACCGTCCGCCGGCTCGTCGCCGGACGCTGGCACCTGAACCCCATGGGTGCGCTGGACCTGCTGCCCGGCAGGACGGCCCGGGTGCTCAAGGACGCGGCGGAGGCTACCGCCGGCAACCCCGGCCTGCTGGTCAACGTCGCGGTCGGGTACGGCGGCCGGCGCGAGATCGCCGACGCGATGCGCTCGCTGCTGCACCAGCACGCCATGCGCGGCACGTCGATCGAGGAGCTCGCGGGGATCCTCGACGTCGAGCACATCGCCGAGCACCTCTACACCGCCGGCCAGCCCGACCCGGATCTGGTCATCCGCACGTCGGGCGAGCAGCGCATCGGCGGATTCCTGCTGTGGCAGACCATTCACTCGGAGTTCTACTTCTGCGATGCCTACTGGCCTGCCTTTCGCAAGGTCGACTTCCTCCGCGCGCTGCGCTCCTACGCCGCCCGCAACCGCCGCTTCGGCGGGTAGCTGCGCTGGCCCGGGCGCGACCGTGGTCTCAACCGGGCGGAGGGTGGAACGGGACACGCCGGCGGGCCGCGGGAAGGGTCCGTGGGCGGCGGTCAGCTGGAATTTCCCAGCTCCTCACGGGTGCGGTATTTCCAGACCGGCGGTTATCCAGGTACCTTCGAAGTGGCGGACGGCGAGCGCCGTCCGCGGGAAGGCCCTTGGATTTGCGAAGCGTTCGCGTTTCCGGACGCAGGCGTGATGACGGAAGGGCCGGATCGTGGCCCTTCATGGGCCTACCCCGGTCCGTCCGAGACGCCTGTGAGCGTTACTCGCCAAGCGGCTGGCGGCGGGCCTGCGGGTCCGCACGCGTCACGGCCACCCGTGGCGGTGATGGTCACCGCACGGGTGCGAGTAACGCGAGCCTCTCCGGGCACAGGCTCCTAGCAGGGTGCCGCTCCAGGCATCCAGGGGAGATCGCGTGGCCAGTTCCTCGATTCGCCGCGGTCCGCAGCAAGCCGGCAGCCAGCCAGTCCCCGCGTCGGGCACCCAGCCCAGGCGGCGTGCCGGCTCGGCCGCTGGGCGGTCCCGCGGCAAGGTCCGAACCTACGTGCTCGACACCAGCGTCCTGCTCTCCGATCCGGCTGCGTTCTCCCGGTTCGACGAGCATCTCGTGGTCCTGCCGGTCGTCGTCGTCACCGAACTGGAGGCGAAGCGCCATCATCCTGAGCTGGGGTATTTCGCCCGCCAGGCGCTTCGCTACCTGGACGACCTGCGGATAGAGCACGGCAGGCTGGACGCCGACCTGCCGGTCAACGACCTGGGCGGCACGGTCAGGGTGGAACTGAATCACACGGACACCGGGGTCTTGCCGGCCGGGTTCCGGCTCGGTGACAACGACACCCGCATCCTCTGCGTCGCGTGCAACCTCGCGGCCGAAGGTCACGACGTGGTGCTGGTCAGCAAGGATCTCCCGCTGCGGGTCAAGGCGGCCTCGGTCGGCCTGTCGGCACAGGAGTACCGGGCCGGGCTGCCCGCCGACTCGGGCTGGATGGGCATGTCAGAGCTGACCGTCCCACGGTCCGACATCGAGGAGCTGTACGCCACCGGCACGCTCGACTGCGAGCCCGCCCGTGAGCTGCCCTGCCACACGGGCCTCGTCCTCGTCTCCGAGGGGTGCAGCGCGCTCGCCCGGGTCAAGCCGGACAAGTCCGTCCAGCTGGTCCGCGGCGACCGGGAGGCGTTCGGCCTGCGGGGCCGCAGCGCCGAGCAGCGCGTGGCGCTGGATCTGCTGCTCGACCCGGAGGTGGGCATCATCTCCCTCGGCGGCCGCGCCGGGACCGGCAAGTCGGCGCTGGCGCTGTGCGCCGGCCTCGAAGCCGTCATGGAGCGCCGCCAGCACCGCAAGGTGATCGTGTTCCGGCCGCTGTACGCGGTCGGCGGCCAGGAGCTGGGCTACCTGCCCGGGTCCGAGGCGGACAAGATGAACCCGTGGGCGCAGGCGGTCTTCGACACCCTGTCCGCGGTCACCACCCAGGACGTCATCGACGAGGTCCTCAACCGGGACATGTTCGAAGTGCTCCCGCTCACCCACATCCGCGGCCGGTCCCTGCACGACGCGTTCGTGATCGTCGACGAGGCGCAGTCGCTGGAACGGGGCGTCCTGCTCACCGTGCTGTCCCGGATCGGTGCCGGCTCGCGGGTCGTGCTGACCCACGACATCGCGCAGCGGGACAACCTGCGGGTCGGCCGTCACGACGGCGTGGTCGCGGTCATCGAGAAGCTCAAGGGCCACCCGCTATTCGCGCACGTGACCCTGGTGCGGTCCGAGCGGTCGCAGATCGCCGCGCTCGTCACCGAGATGCTGGAGCACTCCGGGCTGGAGGACTCCGGACAGTAACCAATGCGCGGGGGCGGCCCGCCCGCCCGGAAGGGCGGCGGGCCGCCGCCACGCCGCCACCCACCGTGCGGGATCCCCAGTTGGTAAGGCAATGATCGGGCATCCACGCGGCGAAAATACCGTCGCGTGCAGTAACGTGACGGTCGTCATGGTGCACACATCACCCGTCCCCGCGGACGGACCGTCACCGGATACCGGCTGCCCGCCGGTGTCGGTGGTCATGCCGGTCCGCAACGAGGCCCGGCACCTGGCCGAGGCGGTCCGGCACATCCTGCAGCAGGATTACCCGGGCAAGATCGAGCTGGTCCTGGCGGTCGGGCCGTCACGGGATCGCACGCTGGCCATCGCCGAGCAGCTCGCCACGGAACACCCGGGCGTCACGGTGGTGCTCAACCCGACCGGCAAGATCCCATCCGGGGTGAACGCCGCGATCAAGGCGGCCCGGTTCGGCATCATCACCCGCGTCGACGGGCACGCCATGCTGCCGCCCGGCTACCTGCGCACCGCGGTCCGGGCGCTGCGGGAAACCGGCGCCGCCGACGTCGGCGGGGTCATGGCCGCCGAGGGCGTGACCGCCTTCGAGCAGGCCGTGGCGTGGGCCATGACCTCGAAGGCGGGTGTCGGCGGGGCGAGCTTCCACACCGGCGGGCAGGCCGGCCCGGTCGACAGCGTCTACCTCGGCGTGTACCGGCGGGATGCCATCGAGAAGGCCGGCGGCTACGACGAGCATTACCTGCGCGCCGAGGACTGGGAGCTCAACCACCGGATCCGGCTGTCCGGCGGTCTCATCTGGTTCGTGCCGGAACTGCGGGTCACCTACCGGCCGCGCTCGAGCCCCCGGGCGCTGGGAGCACAGTACTTCCACTACGGCCGGTGGCGGCGGGTGGTAGCCCGCCAGCACACCGGCACGATCAACCTGCGTTACCTGGCGCCCCCGGCCGCCGTGTCGGTGATCGCCGCGGGGACCGCTGCGGGCGTCGCGGGACTGGCCGGGCTGGCCGCCGGGGCGCAGGCCGCCATGGGCTGGCTGGCCCTCGGGCTGGTGATCCCCGCGACCTACCTGGCCGGGATCGCCGCGGTCGCCGCCCTCCTCGGCCGTGGCCTGACGCCGGGCGTGCGCACCCGGGTGCCGCTTGCGCTGGCTACGATGCATCTGTGCTGGGGGGCCGGGTTCCTGACCAGCCCGCGTACCCTGCTGCGCAGGCGGAACGGGAGCGTCAGCGCCCGTCCGGCCGCGCCAGAGCCCGCAGCGCCGCGGTCGGTCAGCCAGTAACCAGGCCCGGCCCCGCGCTGACCAGCGGGCCGTAAACATTCGCGGCGACGGCGCCGTGACCCTATGGCGATTATCGGCGGCGCGTGCTGAGCGGGTAATTCGCCCGAATCATGCGCACGGGTGGGAGAAAATAGACCATGACCTTTGATCTGCCCAGCCTCCTGAACGCGCACCGCGGGCAGGGATACGAGCTGACTGGTCGCTACCTCAACCCGCAGTTGCCCCGGATGCTGCATGCCATCGGCTTCGATCACGCCTACGAACGGGCCGAGGGCGCCTACCTCTATGACTCCCAGGGAAACCGGTACGCCGACTTCCTGGCCGGGTTCGGGGTGTTCGCCGCCGGCCGCAACCATCCCGTCATCCGTAAGGCCGTCCGCGACGTCCTCGACGCCGAACTGGCCGACTGGGTGCAGTTCGACACCCCGCTGCTGCCCGGCCTGCTCGCCGAGCGGCTGCTGGCCAAGGCACCGGGGATGGAGCGGGTCTACTTCGGCAACAGCGGGACCGAGGCGGTCGAGGCGGCGCTGAAGTTCGCCCGGTACGCCACCGGCAAGCAGCGCGTGCTGTACTGCGACCACGCCTTCCACGGGCTGACCGCCGGGTCGCTGTCGGTCAACGGCTCGGCCGAGTTCCGCAAGGGCTTCAACCCGCTGCTGCCCGACGTGTGCATCCCGCTGGGCGACCTGGACGCGCTCGAACGCGAGCTGCGCAAGGGAGACGTGGCCGGGCTCATCGTGGAGCCGGTACAGGGCAAGGGCGTGCACATCGCGCCGCCCGGGTTCCTCGGCGCGGCCGCCGGCCTGCTGCACGCCCGCGGGGCGCTGCTCATCTGCGACGAGGTGCAGAGCGGCTTCGGGCGCACCGGCAAGTTCTTCGCCTACCAGCACGATGATGTCGAGCCCGACATCATCACCGTCGCCAAGGCGCTGTCCGGCGGGATCGTCCCGGTGGGCGCGACGATGGCCAAGGGGTGGATCTTCGACAAGGTGTACTCGTCGATCGACCGGGTGCTGGTGCACGACTCGACGTTCGGCTCCGGGGCCGCCGCCATGGCCGCCGGCCTCGCGACGCTGTCCGTCATCGAGTCCGAGCGGCTGGTCGAGAACGCCGCGCGGACCGGCGACGCGCTGCGCGGGGCCCTGCAGGAGATGGCCGACCGGTATGAGCTGCTCGGTGCGGTCCGGGGCCGCGGCCTGATGATCGGCATCGAGTTCACCAAGCCGAAGTCGCTGAAGCTGCGGACCAGCTGGAACATGCTGCAGGCGGCCCGGCGCGGGCTGTTCGCCCAGATGGTGGTCGTCGCCCTGTTCCAGCGGCATCGCATCCTCACCCAGGTGTCCGGCGACTTCGTGGAGATCATCAAGCTGATCCCGCCGCTGACGATCGGCGACACCGAGGTCAAGCTGTTCCGTGAGGCGTTCATCGACATCATGGACGATGCCAGCCGTGGCAGCGGGCTGATGTGGGACTTCGGCCGGACCCTGGTCAAGCAGGCGATCAGGAGCTGACCCCGCCGCCGTCACCGGTCCGCAGCAGGGTCTCGGCGATGGCCAGATCACGCGGGTAAGTGATCTTCAGGTTGTGCTCGCTGCCCGCGACCACGCGGACCGGCACGTCCGGCAGGTAGCGCAGCACGACCCCGCAGTCATCGGTGGGCGTGAAGTCCGGGTCGGCCAGCGCCAGCTCGTGGGCCCGCGCGAGCACCGACAGCCGGAAGGCCTGCGGGGTCTGGCACCGGAGCAGGCTGTCCCGGCGCGGTATCCGGGTCATCACGCCGTCGGCGACCACGACGATGGTGTCGGAGGTCGGCACGGCCACCCCGACCGCGTCCGCCTCGCCCAGCGCCGCCACGCAGTCGGCGATGATCCGCTGGCCGACGAGCGGGCGCGCCGCATCGTGCAGCAGCACACCGCAGTCGCCGCCGTCCCCGGCGGCCAGGCGCGCGCCGACGGCCGCGATCGCCCGGCGGGTCGAACCGGCCCGCGTGCTGCCGCCTTCGATGATCCCGGCCAGCTTGCCGAAATCACCGCCGTCCAGCAGTTCCGCCGCCTCGCCGGTGCGGCCCGGTGGCATCACCAGCAGCACCTGGTCCACGCCGGGCGCCGCGTCGAAGGCCGCCACGCAGTGCTCGATCAGCGTCCGTCCGTCCAGCCTCAGCAGCTGCTTCGGCACACCGGCGCCGAACCGCAGGCCGAATCCGCCCGCCAGCACCACCGCGACCATCCGCATGAGCCGGACTTTACTCCGATGCCCCCGCGCGGGCCGGACAGCCCGCATCGTGCGGCGCCGCCCGCGAGCCGGCCGCGTGAAGGGCGGCGGCAACGTGTGTCCGTGCCCGCATTCACCGGGTTAGCTCGGTAGGCTGCTGGGAACGTTGTGGGCCTGAGCAGCACCTTCGAATGGTTCAGGGCTCAGGGCACACTGTGGGCGGCCGGTCGGTAGGAGGATCGGGGCGACGGGCCGCTGAGAGGACGGCAGATGACCGTTGCGCTGGTCCTCGCGGCAGAGCCGGCCGCCGGGCTTTGCGGCCAGCTGACGTCACTTGGCGTGCGGCGGGTGGACACGGCCGAAGACGCCGGCCCGGGTGGCGGGCTGCTGACCATCGCCGCCGCGGCGCGCGCCACGGGCGAGCAGATGCTGATCTGCGGCGGCGATCTGGCCGTCCCCCGGCAGGCCCTGGCCCGGCTGCTGGGCGCCGAGCGGACGGCCGGCTACTGCGAGGCCCGGGCGGACTGCCGGGCCATTCTCGTCGACCCCTCGGATCTGCGGGCCCTGGCCGAGGCGGCGGAATACCTCGCGTCCCGGCCCGGCGGGCCGGACCAGGTGAGCGCCCTGGCGGGGGAGCTGGCGCGGCGCGGCGTCGCAGTGGAGTTCGTCGAAGCCAGGCCGGACGGGGACGCCGACCGGGACGAGGCCGGGCTCGTCGCGGAGTTCTTCGCCGACCCGATCGCCCAGGACGTGGCGCGGTGGGCGTCCGAACGGGGGCTCGGGCCGGCCGCGCTGATGGGCATCAGCCTGGGTCTCGGGCTGGTGGCCGCCATCTGGTTCTCCGAGCCGACCACGACCGCGAAAGCCGTCGGCGCGGTCACCCTGCTCGCGGCCTTCGTATCCAGCCGCGCGGGGCGGGTGCTGGCCGCGGCGCCGGGACCGGTCCTGGCGGCGCGAGGGGCCCTCGGCCGCCGCGGCGGGCGGCCGGGCGCACGGACCGGCGTCATCCAGCCCGCCGCGGACTGGCTGTCGGCCGCCGGGTGGGCGACCACCGAGTGCGCCGTCTACGCGGGCCTCGCGGCCAGCGCCGGCCTCGGCGGAACGAGCCTCGGCGGGGCCAGCCTCAGTACCGGCCCCGGTCTGGCGGGGATCGGCGGCGGCCCCGGCGGGGTGTGGCACCTGGCGGTGGCGGCCATGGCGGTGCTGGCCGTCCGCCGGATGACCGACCTGTGCTACGAGCGCGCGACGGAAGGCATGGGCGGCCGGACCCGGCTCCCGCGTTCGGCCGGGCGGCGCCGGATCGAACGGGCCCTGACGCTGCCCGCAGGGGAACGTGCCGTGCTGCTCATCGTGGCCGGCGGGATCTGGGGCCCCCGGGTGGCTTTTCTCGCGCTGATCGGCTGGGGCGTCGCTGCCGCCGGGTACGTCCTGACCGCGCGGATGGTTGGCCTTCGCGACTCGGCGGCCCACGGCGGCCGGGTGCCGCCCGCCGCGCCCGTCCCCGCCGATGAGGGATCGATCAGCCTCGACGCGGCGGTGGCCCCGTTCGGGGCGCTGGGCGCCATGGCCGGCGGCCAGTCCGGCCATGGCGCGGCTGACGCAGCTGCCGCCGGCACCGCCGACGATGAAGGAGACGCCGGGGAGAGCGCGTTCGCCGCGGTTGGGCTGCGGGCGACCGGGACGGCCCCCGAGGCTGGCCGGCGGGCGCCCCGGCCCCGGGCCGCGGCCCGGGAAACCGTGGCGGGCTACCAGATCGCCGCCTACCGCGACGACGGTCCCATCTCGCTGTGGCTCGGCCGTCTGGTGGAGGGACGCATTCTGCCGGTGCCGCCCGTGCTCGTCGGGGTCTTCGTGACGGTGGCGCTGGCCCTGCTCGGCATGGGCAACCTGTCGGGCGTGCTCGTGCTGACCCCGGTGGAGGCGATGCTGCTGGCCGGGCTCGGCTCGTGCCATCCGCATGACGGGCGGCTGGACTGGCTGGTGCCGCCGCTGCTCCAGGTGGGGGAGTATCTGTTCCTGGCCGCGCTGGCGTTCACCCGGGGGATCTCCCCGCCGCTGGTTTTCGCCCTGATCGCGGCCGTGGTGCTGCGTCATCTGGACGTCGCCTACCGGGCGCGGAACCGGATCCGCTGGCCCGCCGCCGCACGGGGCGGCCGGGGTGACCGCCGGGCCCGCAAGCTGGCCCGGGCCGGCGAACCGGCCGGCCGCGGCCGGCGCCCTGGCGGCCGCG
>Ga0335085_10011311_pt1 | contig 13255 bp, 12 predicted proteins | sample Lox_Sample_45_FD_206712 | JGI IMG/M metagenome (GOLD analysis project Ga0335085, IMG submission 206712) | Soil microbial communities from Loxahatchee National Wildlife Refuge, Florida, United States - Lox_Sample_4.5 | ecosystem: Environmental > Terrestrial > Soil > Wetlands | place: USA...
GCCGGACACTTCCGCTTATAACGACCCCGAAATCTCCTATCGCATCACAAAATTCCACCACGCCGGTTTCGTCCTGAAATCTCCCTCGGTGCAGCGCATCGAAGAACTCCTTGCGTCTTACACCCAGCGCTTCGTCAGCGACTTCCTCGCCACCCAGCCCGTCCCCGACAAGCCCACCTCCTAGAGTTTTTTCACTTTCTTCGCTTAGCACTCCGTACAGTCCCCACCCTGCCCTTCCGTCTAGTTACTTTCAGGCACCCGCTTGCCATACTCTATTTGCTGCGCACCTCCCCGCGGTCTATTGTTTGCTTACCCCGGGCCGGAAATCTGCGTGGGGTGTGCTATCCCTTTGGGAGGACCGATGTGGGGTAATAAAAAACCGGATACGCCGCAAGCCGCGCAACCGGAATCCAAAAATTTTCCAGTCAATCCGCCGGCGCCGAAACCAGCTCCGGTGAATACTTGGGAGGGAACAACCGCAATGAGTACAGATGCTATGCGTCCTTTGGGTGCAACCGCCGACCGCGCCACGGCGCGCCTCGGGCCGAGCCTCCATATCAAGGGCGAAATTTCCGGCAATGAAGATCTGCTTCTCGAGGGTTCCGTCGAAGGGCTCGTGCAACTCGACGAGCGCAAGCTCACCGTCGGCGCCACCGCCAAGCTCACCGCGGACATCATCGCCCGCGAAGTCGTGGTCTATGGCACCGTCAAGGGCAATCTCCGCGCCAAGGACCGCATCGAGATCAAGAAGGATGGTTCGGTCAACGGCGATCTCACCACGGCGCGCATCATGATCGAAGACGGCGCGTATTTCAAAGGTTCCATCGAAATCGACAAATCCGGCGAGAAGGAATCCGGCAGCGGCTCGTTCTCCCGCTCCGCTTCGGCTCCGGCCGCCGCGGGTGTCGGGCCCAAAACCATCTAATGTAGCGGCCGGCTTCAGCCGGCCCCGTAGTGGCCGAACTTTAGATCGGCTGGCTAGGCTCTCGGCTCTCCCAAGTTCTTCCAAGTGCGGCGTCCGGCAACCCCCGGACGCCGTTTTGTTCTTTCGGCCTTCCAGCGGCCGCCCTTCATCAGCACCTGGCCGAAAGGCCAGCTCTCCGGATTCCCCTTTGTTTATAATGACTGTATCGGAGAACCAGAATGGACGTTCGCCAATTCCTCGATCTTTACCCCGTTCTCTACTCGGACGAGCCGAAACGCACTGCAGAAGACGCCCTCAAAGAGGGAGACGACTTGTTGCTTCTGAACACGGCAGACGGTTTGATTGCCGTGGGTCGCACCACTGGCTGCGTCTACCGCAAGAAGAGACCATCCTTGGGCAAGGATAGTTAGGAGCTCCAGTTTCCGATCTTTCATTCCATTGTTACCCCTCCCTCTCCGCACGCCCAGCCGGTATTCCCATACAGAGAGCATATCCATACGTTATTTAATAACTTGACATATATCTGATTAATAGCTATGGTGTGCCCGGTTGTCCTCTTCCCAGAGGGGTGATTCTCCGGCCGGTCTCCCTGCGAGCCGGCCGGATTCACTCAATCGGCCACGTTTCAGGTGCCACGCCATGCGGACCAGCCCGCACATTCGGGTTCTTCTTCTTAGCGCTTTGTTGATCTTCGCGGAGGGTTGCGGGGGCGGTGGAGGAGGTGGGACTCAACCGCCTCCTCCGCAACCAGATTTTTCCATCAGCCTCTCCGTTTCTTCTGTCAGCTTCTCCCAGGGTGATTCCAGTTCGCCGCTCAATATCAGCATCGCTCCCCTCAACGGTTTCTCCGGCGCGGTGCAGGTCACGCTCTCCGGTGTTCCTTCCGGCGTCACCACTTCTCCCGCCAGTCCGTTTTCCATTGCTGCGGGGCAATCCCTATCCGTCATCTTCGGCTCGGCTCCAAGTACGCCCACGGGTCAATTCAATCTCTTGGCTCAGGGCACCAGCGGTTCTCTTTCTCATTCCGCGCCGATTTCTCTCACCATCCAATCCGCCACGGCCACCAATCTTTCGCGCTCCGCATTCCTTCGCAACGATTCGGTCGCTGCAGTTGACACACCTCCCGGCGAGCCGCCCCGCCGCGAGGTGGTCTTCGATTCCGCCAGCGCGCGTTTCTTCGTCTCCAACCCCGCCATGAATCGCGTGGAAGTCTATTCCGACGCATTTCCCTCGCTGCTCTCGACCATCGACGCGCCTCTCGCCTCTAGCGTCGATCTTTCCACCGACGGCTCCACGCTCTGGGTCGGCACGCGCACCGAGCAACTTCTCGCCGTCAACACCGCAAATCTCCAGGTCTCCGCGCGTTACCCCATGTCCGGCCTCACGCCCATTCCGGGCGTTGTCTTCAATCGCCCCACCGAAGCCCTCGCTCTCTCCAGCGGCAAACTCTCGCTTTGTCTTCGCCAACCATCGGCCGCTGAATCCCTGCTAGCGTTGTGGGATCCGGCCTCCAACACCGCCACCAATCTCACTTCACTCGCGCCTGCCGTCTTCCAAAACGGTCTCGGCATCCTGGCGCGCTCCGGAGACCACACTCGCCTGCTCGCCGCCGCAAACGACGCCAGCGGCAACGTCGCCCTCTTCGATACCATCGGGAATCTCGCTGCCGGGCCGCAATCCGTTGGTTCCGGCGCCATCTCCGCCGCCGCCAACTCCAACGGCACCCAGTTCGCTCTGATCCTCAACGCGAACAACTCGCAGCAGGTTCTCTTGTTGAACGCGCAGCTCAATATCGCTGCAAACTATTTCGCCACCAATGCCACTAGCCTCGTCTTTTCTCCCGGTGGTCAAAGCCTGTATGTCTCCGACGCCCTCGGCAATAGCCGCGTCTTAACCGCACTTGCCGCCGCCAATCTTCAGAAAATCGGCCAGATCCCCGATCTTGCCGTGCAGGGGATTGCCACTTCCATCGAAGAATGCGACGCCTCGCATTTTGTTCTCGGCCGCGGCAATCGCGGCATCGCTGCCATCGATGTCTCTGCGCCTTCCATGCTCTCGACGCCGGCTCCTGCGTTCACCAGCGCTCCCGTCGCCCAGCCCGCTGAAGGACCGAACGCCGGCGGCACTGCCATCGCGCTCACCGGCTCCAACTTTCCTTCCGGCGCTCAAATTCGTATCGGCTCGCAAACTCCCCTTGCCGCCAACGTGTCTGGTAGCACGCAATTGCAGGTCGCCTCTCCCTCCAGTGGCACGGGCGGCCCCACAAATCTCATCGCTTACTTTTCGAATGGCTGGCTCTCTGCTGCGCCCGACGCCTTCACCTACGGTCCCACGGTGTTGCAGATTCTCCCCAATGCCGGCACCGCTTCCGGCGGCGACACGGTCTATCTCATCGGCCACGGTTTCGGCAGCAGTGCCGCCGGCATCACCGTGAAAATCGGAGGCCAATCGGCCGCCGTGCAAAAAGTCGAATCACTTCTATCCCTCGCTCCGGCTCTCGCGCTCGACTCCACCTATCCTTTTCCCCTCGAGCGCATCACGCTAACCACTCCTTCAGGCACCGACGGCAAAGCCGACATCACCCTCACCACGCCGGCAGGCACGGCGACGCTTGCCAGGTCCTTTCAATATCTCTCCGCCCGCCAAACGTTTTCCCATCCCGGGCTATACAAATTCCTCGTCTACGATCAAAGCCGCCAGCGGCTCTATCTCTCCGCTACCGACCACGTGGACGTCTTCGATCTCGCCGCTCAGATCTTCCGCACTCCCATCCAGCCTCCGCCCAACGGTCCTCCGCCTTCCGCCGGACTCCGCGGCATGGCCCTCACCCCGGACAATTCCCAGCTCATCGTCGCGGACTACGGTGCGCAAAACATCTACTTGGTCAACCCCGATGGCGCCGCCTATAACGGTTCGAAAGTCAACGTCGGCGGCGTTACCAGCTACGCCAGCTCCGGTCCTTCGCGTGTCGCCGCCACCAGCGCGCAAACGGTTTTCGTCGGCCTCAGTGGCGAGGGCGGCACCTCCAACGCCTGCAACAACTGCCTCGGCCAGATGAATCTCTCTGCGTTTCCTCCCACGTTCGAACCCGCTCCGCAGCCCGAAGTTACCTCCATCACCGGCGCGCCGCTGCTGCAGGCCGACCATGCCGGCGACTCCGTCTATCTCGCCTTCAGCTCCTTGCCCGGAGGCCCACTCGCCTCGTGGTCTTCCGCCACTCCGAACGCCTTCACCGTTTCCAACGCCAAGGATCTCTCTTCCGATCTCACCTCCGCCGCCTCCGGCGCCATGTTCGCGATTCGTTCCAACAACACCACCGAAATTCGCGACACGAATCTAGTTCTCATTCCTCTCCCACTTCCGCCGAACTCGAAACCATTCCCAATCGCGTTGCCGTTCCCGGCATTGCGCTTCACCCTTCCGGCGCGCTCGTCTACGAACCCTTCCTCGATGGCCCGCCGCCCGCCGCTCCTCCCGCAACAGGAATTCACGGAGGCGTGGATATTCGCGACGCGCACAGCGGCCGCCTCCGCCTCCGCGTTTACCTCCCCGAACCTTTTGCGATGCTGAATACGGATGTGGATGGACTCCACGGCTCATTTCTCACCGTAGATGAAAATGGTCAGCGCCTTTTTGCTCTCACCACTTCTGGCCTAAGTGTCATTAAACTAGCAGCCGTCCCTCTCGGCATCGGCACGCTCACGCCCGCTAGCGGCCCTTCCTTGGGCGGCACCTCAATCACTCTTAGTGGCAGCGGATTTCAATCCGGCACCACCGCCACTCTCGGCGGCAAATCCCTCGCCGTCACCTTCAAGGACATGAACACGCTCACCTTCACCACCCCCGCCCTTTCCTCCGGCCCCCAGCAACTCGTTCTCACCAATCCCGGTGGCGAAGCCGTCTCCCTCGACGCCGCCTTCCTCGCCCGTTAGCACAGGCTTCACCGGTGTTCTTTTCTTAGGGACACGGAATAAGAGCTACAGGTCACGCTCTTAAATAATCCGCCCGCCAATTCTTCACCATCAGCTTGATCGCCTTGGTTTCCTGAATCTTGTCGTTCAAAACCCTGCGCGCCAGTTCGGGCAATTCCTCGTCGCTCGCAAACCGCAACGCCACCAATTGCCCTGGCCGGAACTCGCCGATCCTCGGCTTCAAATCCGCCGGCAGCAGCCGCTCCATCCGTAACCGCTCCTCGAGTCGGATCACACGGTCCTGCACCTTCAGCGCAAACACCCGCGCCAGGAACATCAGCGTCACCAGCGCCAGTGCCGTCAGCAAGTCGACCAGCCGGCCAAACGAAAATCCCCAGTGAATCATCCGGTAGATCGACACGCCAAGATTCAACACCAACACCGGCATCACGAAAAAATGAAACGCCGGCACCCACTTCACATGATTTGCGTAGTTCTGTTCAGCCATGGCCTTCCCTCCGTCGGAAGAACTTCATTCACAACCTGACTGCGTGGCCAGTTGTCAAATTCGCCGCCTTCGCCGCTCTTCCCTCGCTGCTTCCCCCGCTTGGATGCAAAATCAGAAAACGGCCGTGCATCGCGCGCCGGGAGGCAAGTATGTCGAATCTCAGCTTCGCTCGCATCATGTACGGCGCCACGCAAGAGCAACGCTCATCCGCCTTTGCGCCCGTGTCCAACTTTCCCTCATCTTTTTCCGCCAGCACCAACGCTGCGCCGTCTTCTCCTTCCAACTCCGCACCCTCCGCTGGGGGCTTCTTCCACAAAGCCTGGCACGCCCTCACCCGCCACAACTAATTCTTCCTTCTCCGTATAATCTCTGTGCGCTCTGCGCCTCTGCGTTAGTCTCTTCTTTCCTTACTTCGTTTCTTCGCATTTCGTTCCATGCAGCTCATCCCTAAACACCGTCCCGTCCTTCATCACAAATTTCGCCTTCTTCAACTCCTCGATGTTTGCAAGCGGATCGCCACTCACCGCAACAATGTCCGCATACGCCCCTCCGCTCACCGCTCCCACTTCGCCCTTCTCCCCCAGCATCTCCGCTGGCCGTGAAGTCGCCGCCTGAATCGCCGCCATCGGGCTCATCCCGAACTTCACCATGTACGAAAACTCCTCCGCGATCGGCTCTTGCCACGGAATTCCTCCGATATCCGTGCCGAACACTATCTTCAGATTCGCCTTCAACGCCTTGCGGAACGTCGCCTCATGCACGCTCGCCCGCGCGCGGTCGCGCACGCCTTCCGGCGTATTCTCCGGCGCCCAATCGCCGTAGTACACCCAAAGCGTCGGGCAATACCACGTTCCCTGCCGCGCCATCTGCGCGATCTGCGCGTCCGTCATCTCCAGCCCGTGCTCGATCGAGTCGCATCCGCCATCCAGTGCGCGCTGCAGTCCTTCGCCGTTGTACGCGTGGCACGCCACCTTCTTTCCCCATCCGTGCGCCTCGTCCACAATCGCGCGCAACTCTTCCACCGTCAGTGTCGGCTGCGACACGAGCCGCCCCTGCTTGTCGGTCCACGACCGGTGCGTCATGTACACCTTCAGCCAGTCCGCGCCATGATCCAGTTGCTCCCGCGCAGCCTTCCGCGCTTCCACCGGACCATCCACAATCTGCACGCCTTTCGGCATCACAAGTTCCGGCGCGTACCCCTCCAGGTTGTATCCGCCGGTCGTGGAAATTCCGCGCGTCGACGCAAACACGCGCGGCCCGGGAATGGTCCCCTCTTCGATCGCCTGCTTGATTCCAATGTCGCCGTAGCCCGCGCCCTCCGTCTCCACGTCGCGAATCGTTGTGAACCCTTGCTCCAACGCCCGCCGCGCCGCATACGTCGCGCGCGCCGCCCGCAGCGCCAAAGGCGCTTTTAGAATGTTTGCGTCATAGCCACCCTTTGCTGGGTCCTCGCCCCACAAGAACAAATGCGTGTGCGAGTCAATCATCCCGGGCAACACGGTCGCGCTTGAAAGGTCAATCACCGTGGCCCCGGCCGGGACGCCTGCCGCCCCATCCGTCACCTTCTCGATCCGTTCCCCACGCACAAAAATCAATTGGTTCTTCCGCGGCGCATCGCTCTGCCCGTCAATCAGCGTTCCCGCGCGGATCACCGTCAGCGCCGCTTCATTCTTCTGCGCCTGCGCCCGCAAACCCGCACTACACACCAATACGACTAGCAACACGAAAGCAGCGTATCTCATTGCCTCTCCTCTGTTCCTGATTTCCGCGCCCGAATTCTGACCGGCCATCCGCAGCCTATCATCCGCGAATGGTTATTTGGAAGGCGTCGCTAATGAGCCTACGTCCACAACAAATTCCCCTGAATCCTCCGGTACCCGTTCTCCTCCGCCCACAAACTCAACGGCACCGCAGCCAGATCATCCACCAGCGGCACCGCATGCCCGTCTTTCGTCAAATCCACCGTCCGCAAGAAGTGTTTGCAGGTGTCGCAACATTCCATCCGGATATGCGGCAATTGCTCCGCAACAAACACGGGCAACTTCCGCTCCGCCTCTTCTCCACACTTCGCGCAGAGAATCCGCCGGAATTCCCACTCCAGCGAACAAAACGAACACAGCAGGTACCGCTTTCCTCCGCCTCCGTCCGTCTCCGTCCGCAGCACGCCCAGCAAGGGCAGGGCATTGCACCGGGGGCAGCGGCACACCGTCATCAGCGGCGCCGGCGGCAGCATCGCGCTGGTGACGAACTCCGCATAGGGCTGCAGCATCGCCCGTGCAAAGAAATCGACGAGCGACATTGGCCCGCCATCCGGCTCCGCCAGCGTGCCCGGGGAACTCCGTTCGATCAGGCCCGTCTTCCAGAATCCCCGCAGGATTTCTCCTTGCCGCTCCGTCCCAGCCGATTGCAAACTCCGCGCTTCCTCTGCCAGCGCTCCCGGCGCCCGCTGCTCCACCACCTTCAGCAGCCCGGGAAACGCTTCCAGCAGCAACTCCACGCGCAATTCCGAGCGCAAATCGCCATTCGCCGGCACAACCGGCTTCTTCCCCCACAATTTCGGGAGCGCCTCGTAATATTCTTTCTGGAATTTGGCCAGTTCGCCGTAGAAGGAGAGAATTTCTGTCGCCGCAAATTCGCCGCGTTCCGCCAGTGCTGCCGCGCGCTCGATCCGCGCGCGGTAATTCACTTTCCCGGCCGCCAGCAACGTCATTTCGGATTTTCGGATTCCCCGACGATCTCTTTATACCATCCCGGGTGATAGCGCTTGGCAAACGCCAGCGAGACATCTCCGCGTATGACGCTGCCGAACGCCCCGCGTTCCGCGAACACGCCCATGTAAATGTGAATCATCAAATTTCCGATGAGCAGCAGTGCGGCCCCGGCATGCACGATCACCGAAACATACCGCAGCCAGCGCAGGCTCCACGGAATCGATTCCGTGAACCACAGCACGCATCCCGAAGCGAGCAGCAGGAGCCCCCCGATGAAAAAGCTCCAGAACAGCAGTTTCTGCCCCGCGTTATACCGGCCTGCCGGCGGCATCTTGTCATCCTGGTTTGTTATGTAATAGTGCAGCGACTGCCACCATTCCTTGTCCACCGGCTGGAAGTTCATCTGCGTGGACCAGAGCGTGTACATGTAACAAACCGCAATGGTGAACACCAGGCCAATCCACGGATGCAGCATCCGCGAAAGTTCCGGCCCGCCCAACACCGTCGCGATCCAGAACAACCACGGCGACCAGAACGCCAGCCCCGTCAGCATCAGATAAATGAACGAGCCCGCGGCGATCCAGTGGTTTAGCCGTTCCTTAAAGCTGTAGCGCAGGATATGGTCGTGGGGGATGACCTGTTCCGGGTGATACCCGATCATGCCTCTTGGTTTCATGCCTCCCCCTTCGGAGCCAGATCCTCTTCCTCACGCGCCTTGGGCCCATACTTCAGGAAGTGCGCAAAAAGTCCAATCAAACCGCCGATCATCGCGATGTTCCCGATCCACTTCAGCGGGTGCTTCCAGAACTTTACCGCCAGCGGAATCGTAGGATTGCTCGGCAGCCCGCCATAGAGTTCCGGCTGCGTGGCGTCGTGCAGCACGTAAATCACGCCCGTGCCGCCAACGCCGGGCGGATCGTACACGCCGGCCTTGTCATAGCCGTAGTGATCGCGCAGCTGTTTCACGCGAATCACCGCCAGTTCCTTCATGTCGTCCTTGCTGCCAAAGTGCAGGCACCCGGTTGGGCAGGCCTTGATGCACGCCGGCTCCAGCCCTTGGCTCACGCGGTCCGTGCACAGCGAGCACTTGTACACCCGCTTTGTCACGTTGTTGAACTTCGGAATGTTGAACGGGCAACCGGTGATGCAATAGCCACACCCGATGCAGTTTGCCTGCTGGAAATCGACAACGCCGTTCGTGTATTGCACGATGGCGCCGTCGGCCGGGCAAGCTTCCAGGCATCCGGGTTCCGCGCAGTGCATGCACTGGTGCTTGCGCATCAGCCACTGCAGCGAACCGTCCTCCCTCTCGTGCTCGTTGAAAAGAATCAGGTTCCAGTAATTCCACCGCGTCTCCGGCATCGTCTGGTACGTGTTGTCAAACGTGGTCGGCGAAAACGGCATGTCGTTCCATTCCACGCACGCCACTTCGCACGCCTTGCAGCCGATGCAGGTCGTCGTGTCCACCAGTTTGCAAACCTGGTATTGCCGTTGCGTGTCCTCGCCCGGCACCGTCCCCGAATGTCCCGAAATCTTCTGTATGCGTAGTGTGGCTTGGCTCATGGCAGCTCTCCTACGCTTTCTCGACCTTCACCAGAAATCCCTTGAACTCTGGTGTGTAGGCGTTAGGGTCGGTCACCGTCGGGGACAGCAGGTTCACCGGAGTCTTCGCGGTCTTCCCCTCGTCCTCCGCGATTCCCCGGTAACCCCAGTGAATCGGAATGCCGATCTGATAGGTCTTCTTCCCGTCAATGTTCATCGCCTTGATGCGTTTCGTCACCATGGCCTTGGCAATGTACGTGCCCCGCGCGCTGGAAACCTTCACGCGCTCTCCCCCGCGCAATCCCATCTCCGAAGCCATCTCTTCGGAAATCTCCACGAACGGCTCCGGGACAAGCTGCACGTTCATCGGATTGTTCTTGGTCCAGTAGTGATAGTGTTCCGTCAGGCGGTAGGTCGTGCATATGATCGTATAGCCGTCCTTCACCGATCCGTATTTGTCGTCCGGCGTCTTGTACTTCTTCACCACCGGGTTGTGTGTCTGCTTCGGGTGCAGCAGGTTGTCGAAGGGACTCTCTACCGGCTCATAGAAGGTCGGGAACGGTCCGTCGGCAAACGCTCCCAGAGGCCCGAAGATGCGCCCCACTCCTTCCGGATTCATGATGAACGGCCCCATGTGCTCGGCCGGCTTGGAGTCCGCCTTGAAGTCCGGCACATCCACGCCCACCCACTTTTGCGCCGCTTCGTTCCACCACACCTGCTTGCGCGACGTATCCCACGGCTTGCCGTCCACGTTGCAGGACGCCCGGTTATATAACACGCGGCGGTTCACTGGCCACGACCAGCCCCAGCTCGGGTGCACGCCGAGTCCCGAAGGATCGGCTGCGTCTCGTCGCATCGTCAAATTTCCCGCTTCCGTGTACGCGCCGCAGTAAATCCAGTTCCCGCTGGCCGTCGTGCCGTCGTCCTTCAGCCACGCAAACGAAGGCAGCTGTTGCCCGGCCTTTAACTCCTGTTTGGTCACCGGATCCTGTGCATCGGCGAACGTCTTCCCGTTGATTTCCTTCAGCACTTCCGCGAGCGACGGATCCGACGGATTCGTGTACGCCCACGTCAGCTTCATAATCGGGTCGGGGAATTTTCCGCCTTCCTTCTGGTAAAGCTCGCGGGTCTTCAGAAAAATCTGCGCCACAATGCCTTGGTCCGACCGGCAGCCGGGTGGAATCGGCAGTGCCGCGTTTTTCCACTGCAACCACCGCGCGGAGTTGGTGAACGTCCCATCCTTCTCCGCAAATCCCGCGCAGGGCAGGCGGTACACAGTGGTCTGGATTTTCTTCATCTCCTCCTGCGTGATTCCGGGCGACCTCCAAAACTCGCTGGTCTCGTCGGGATAAATCTCACCTACTACCAGCCAATCGGCCCTTTTCAGCGCATTGATGTTCTTGTTCGAGTCCGGTCCGATCATCACGCCGTTCATGCCAAAGGCAAAGAGGCCTTTGACGACGCCGTTGTACATGTTGTCCCAGATGTTCACCCACGAGTAATTGCGATCCACCTTCGGGAGGTAGTCGTACGCCCAGTCGGTCTGCTTTGTCGCCGCGTCCCCGTAGAATGCCCTCAGCATGCTGACCGCGAATTTGGGCGTGTTCCCCCAATAATTGAACGAAGCCCAATCGCCCGGCTTGGAAGGTGTCGGGGTGATCCGCTTCATCCAGCCCTCGAACGACCCGTCCGCCGGCGTCGGCACTTTCAGATACCCCGGCAGGTTGTCGAAAATTCCCGCCATGTCCGTTGCGCCCTGGATGTTTGAGTGCCCGCGCAGCGCATTCACACCGCCGCCGGCCCGGCCCACATTCCCCAGTAGCAACTGAATCATCGCCGCCGTGCGAATGTTCTGCGTGCCGAAGCTGTGCTGTGTCCAGCCCAGCGCATAAATCATCGTGGCCACTTTCTTCGTGTCACCATCCTTGCGGATGGAAGTGAACAGGTCGCACGCCTTCAGGTATTTGTCTTTCGGAATGCCCGTGACGCGCTCCACCATCTCCGGCGTATACCGGGAATAGTGCTCCCGCAGCAACTGGAAGACGCACCGCGGATTTTGGAGTGTCGCATCGAAATCCACGCGTTCCGGCAGACCGGGTAGCGGTGGAGGCTGGCCCGGCTTCGCCGCTGCTGCCGGCTTGCCCCCGCTCCCCTCATAATTCCAAGAGCTCCTGTTGTAGCTCAGCTTCTGCTCGTCGAAACCCGAGAAAACCCCCTCGTCTTCCGGCAGCTTGAAATCCTTGTCTACAACGAATCCCGCGTTCGTGAAGTTGACCAGGTATTCCTTGTTGTAGCGCTGGTTCTCGATCAGATACCGGATCAGTCCGCCGAGAAACGCAATGTCGGTTCCCACTCGAATTTGTACGAAATAGTCGGAGACCGAAGCCGTCCGCGTGAACCGTGGATCCACCACAAGCAGTTTTGCGTTGCGATTGCGCTTCGCTTCAATTACCCATTTGAAGCCACAGGGGTGATTCTCCGCTGGGTTCCCGCCCATGACCAGGATCATGTCGGCGTTCTTGATATCCACCCAGCCGTTCGTCATTGCGCCCCGGCCAAACGTTGGTCCCAAACTTGAGACCGTGGGGCCGTGTCAAACCCTGGCCTGGTTTTCTAAATGCACGACCCCCAGGCCGCGCATCGCTTTCACAACCAAGTAATTGAACTCGTTGGTATCCGTGCATCCGCCGGTGAAGGCAATCGACTCGCAGCGGTTCACACGATTTCCCGCGGCATCCGTTTCGATAAACGTCTCGTCCCGCGTCTTCTTCACCTTCTGCGCGATCTCCAGGATCGCCTGGTCCCAACTGATGTCTTCCCAGTCCGTGCCGCCCGGACGCCGCACTTGCGGCTTGATGATGCGCCGGTCGTTTAGAATGTCCTGTTCCAGCGAGGAGCCCTTCGGGCAAAGTGTGCCGCGATTAATGGGGTGGTCCGGATCGCCTTCCACGTGCACCACTTGCGCCGTCACGTTCTTGGCTTTATCCCCCAGCGTGTAGATGATCACGCCACAGCTCACGGAGCAGTAGGGGCACGTGGATCGCGTCTCTGTCGCCTTTCCGATCTTCAACGCCCGCAGTTGCGCGTATGCTGGCTTCAAATCGAAGCCAAACATCGCGGCTGCGGTTCCTCCTACGGCTGCAACCTTAAAGAAGTCACGGCGGGAAGCGTCCATTGGAACCCCCTTGAGGTCGAGCGAGCCACTGGAGCATTTGTGCGGCCCCCTACTCATATTTCTTCTTGGGGCCACCTGTCAAGCCAAAATCATCCCGAATCAACGGTTATCGGCACAGGCTTCGCTGCACATGCAGCACATACTGTTTCAAAATTCTTTCCCACCACCGCTGGCCGGGATTTTTTCACGGGCCTGGCCCCGCCATCGCATCTTTGCCACATTGTCGAGTTTTCAAACGCGTAACCTTCGCTACACACTTCTGTAACATTCCCCCCGCATTCCGCCGGAACTGCCCAAAAATGGAGAGAGCCGGCTCTCGCTGGCCGGCAGCTTCTGTTGCCAAGGGCTTCGCGACGCCCCGCAATCGGCCCTGCCGGGGATTGTGTCGAACAGGTCTGCCTGCTGACTGACCATGAGCACTGCCCACAACTCGCTTCCTTCTACCGGCGTTTCCGGTGGCGAAGCCGCCGCGCCCTCCAGATT
>Ga0335085_10011313_pt1 | contig 13254 bp, 11 predicted proteins | sample Lox_Sample_45_FD_206712 | JGI IMG/M metagenome (GOLD analysis project Ga0335085, IMG submission 206712) | Soil microbial communities from Loxahatchee National Wildlife Refuge, Florida, United States - Lox_Sample_4.5 | ecosystem: Environmental > Terrestrial > Soil > Wetlands | place: USA...
TCGGCGCCTCTGGCGTCGCCCAGGCGCGGCCGGGTGGGGGGCACGGCGGCCATTGGCACGGCCGCGCGCATGGGTATTACTACCACAGGCCGCATTTCTTCGCCGGGATCTCGATTCTCGACGCGCCGTTGCTGCTGGCGCCGCACTACGTCGCGCCGGCTCCCGCGTACTACGAGCCGCCCGTGTATATCCAGCAGCCTCAGCAGGCCGGCGCGGCGGCGTACTGGTACTACTGCCCGCAATCGCGCGCCTATTATCCGTACGTGCAGAGCTGCCCGGGTCCCTGGCAACGCGTCGCGCCGCAGCCGCCGCCCGGTTGATCGATTGCGTCCGCACTAGTGGCGGATGCAGACCTTGCCGAAATGCGCGCCGCTCCTGAGGTGCGCCATCGCCTCCTTCAGCGCCTCGAACGCGAAGACGCGGTCGATCACGGGCTTGAGCCGGTGGCGGCCGATCGCGAGCATCATCGCCTCGAAGCCGTCTCGGTTGCCTACGGTGATGCCTTGCAGGCGTACCTGGCGCGTCACCACCAGGCCGAGCGGCGCCGAGAGCTTGCCGCCCGAGAGCACCCCGATCATCGAGAGAGTGCCGCCGGGGCGGATGCAGCGCAGCGACTGCTCGAGCGTCTTCTCGCCGCCCAGCTCGACGATGTGGTCATAGCCCCGTCCGGCGGTGATCTCGCGCGTGGCGCGGTACCACTCCGGGGTTTTCGCATAGTTGATCGCGGCGTCGGCGCCGAGCGCCTTCACCTTCTCGATCTTCGCGTCCGACGATGAAATGACGGTGACGTGGCAGCCCAGCAGCTTGGCGAACTGCAGCGCGAACAGCGCGACCCCGCCGGTACCTTGCACCAGCACGCGCGAGGACGGGCCAAGCCGGTCGTGCGTCACGATCGCGCTCCACGCGGTGAGCGCGGCGCAGGGCAGGGCGGCGGCCTCCTCGTACGAGAGGTGGGCGGGAAACTTCACCACGCCGTCCTCGGGCAGCACCATGTACTCGGCCATCGTGCCGTCGACCGGGCCGCCGAGGGAGCGCGACAGGCGCTCCGGAGTCGGCTCGCCCGAGATCCAAGCCTGCGCGAACAGCGGGCAGGCGCGGTCGCCCGGCTTGACGCGCGCGACGCCGGAACCGCACTCGACGACCTCGCCGGCGCCGTCCGAGAGCGGGATCAGCGGCAGCTCGCCGGTGTGCGAGCCGTAGCCGCGCATCGGCACCACCAGGTCGCGGTAGTTGAGGGAGGCTGCCTTCATGCGCAGCAGCACCTGGCCCGGGCCGGGGCGCGGGTCGGGGCGCTCGGCAAGCCGCAGGTGCTCCATGCCCCACTGGTCCTGGATCTGGAAGACTTTCATGGCGCAATTGTAGTAAAGTGCGAATTGTTTGGGTCCCAAACAATCTCCATGGCCGCCGCCCCAGACCGGGTCCACCTGAAGCTCACCGTCAACGGCGAGGCGCAGCCGGTGTCGTTCGCCCCGTACAAGACGCTGCTGGAGGTGCTGCGCGAGGACCTCGGCCTCACCGGCACCAAGCACGGCTGCGAGCTCGGCGAGTGCGGCGCCTGTACCGTGCTGGTGGACGGCGCGCCGGTACTGTCCTGCCTCACGCTCGCGCTCGAGTGCGAGGGGCGGCGCATAGAGACCATCGAGGGCCTGGCGCGCGGCACCGAGCTGCATCCGCTGCAGGCCGCGTTCGCCGACCTCGGCGGCTCGCAGTGCGGCTATTGCACGCCCGGGGTCATCATGACCGCCAAGGCCCTGTTGGACGGGAATTTGAATGTTTCAAGGGAAGAAATAAAGGCAGCGACCGCGGGCAACCTCTGCCGCTGCACGGGCTATTTGCAGATCGCCGAGGCGATCGAGCGCGCGGCCAGCGAGCTGCGCGGGGAGGGCAAATGAGCAAGCGGCTCGAGGTGGTGGGCAAGGCGCGGCGGCGCGTCGACGGGCGCGCCAAGGTCACCGGGCACCTGCGCTTCGCCGACGACCTCTCGGCGCCGCGGATGCTCCACTGCAAGCTGCTGCGCTCGCCGCACCCGCACGCGCTGGTCGAGTCGATCGATGTCTCGAAGGCGGCGGCACATCCTGGCGTGCACCTCGTGCTGACGAAGAGCGATTTTCCGCTGCCCTTCGGCATCATGCCGGTGTCGATCGACGAGTTCCCGCTTACTGACCGCGCGCGCCATGTGGGAGATCCCGTCGCCGCCGTGGTCGCTGTCGACGAGCAGACGGCGAACGAGGCCCTGGGTTTGCTGGAAGTGAAATATGAGATCCTGAAGACGATCTCGGATCCTGAAGACGCCCTCAAGAACCCCGAGCCCCGGATCCACGACTACGGCGAGCAGGGCAACATCCACCGCAACCAGTCCTACGAGTTCGGCAACACCGAGGAGGCGCTGGCGAAGGCCGACCACGTCTTCGAGGACGTGTTCTTCTACCAGGGCAACACGCACCTGCCGATGGAGCAGCAGGCGACGCTCGCCGAGATCGAGGGCGACGGCCGGCTGCGGGTCACCTCCAGCACGCAGAACCCGCACTACCTGCACCGGCAGCTGGCGCGCGTGCTGCAGATGCCGGACTCGCGCATCCGCGTCGTCGCCTCGCCCAACGGCGGCGGCTTCGGCGGCAAGTGCGATCCGGCGAACCACGAGATGGTGGTCGCCAAGGCGGCGCTTCTGCTCGGGCGGCCGGTGAAGATCGGCCTCACGCGCGAGGAGGTGTTCTACCAGCATCGCGGCCGGCATCCGGTGCTGATGAAGATGCGCACCGGCGTGACCAAGGACGGCAAGCTGACCGGCATGCACCTGCAGACGCTGCTCGACGGGGGCGGCTACGGCTCGCACGGCCCGGCGAGCACCTTCTATACCGGCGTCCTGACGCCGGTGACCTACGAGCTGCCGCGCTTCAAGTTCGACGCCTGCCGCACCTTCACCAACAAGCCGGCCTGCGGCCCCAAGCGCGGCCACGGCACGCCGCAGCCGCGCTTCGGCCAGGAGGTGCAGCTCGACAAGATCGCCGAGAAGCTGGGCATGGATCCGGCCGAGCTGCGCCTCGGCATCGTCAACAAGCCGGACTCGCTCACCGCGAACTGGCTGCGCGTCGGCACGATCGGCCTCGCCGAGTGCATCAAGGAGGTCGTCGCCCGGTCGGACTGGAAGAGCAGATTCAGAAAACTCGGGCATGGGAGAGGGCTCGGCCTCGCCTGCAGCACCTACATGTGCGGCGCCGGCCTGCCCATCTACTGGAACAAGCTGCCGCACTCGGGCGTGCAGCTGCTGCTCGACCGCGGCGGACAGGCGACGGTGTACTGCGGCGCCACCGAGATCGGGCAGGGCTCGGACGACGTGCTGGCGGCCATCGTCGCCGAAGTGCTCGGCATCGACACCGACGCGGTGCGCTGCGTGACCGGCGATACCGGGATCACGCCCGTCGATCTCGGCTCGTACTCGAGCCGCGTCACGATCATGATGGGCAATGCCGCGATGCAGGCGGCGGAGAAGGTGCGCGCGCAGCTCGCAGAGGCGGCGGCAGAGCAACTGGAAGTCATTGCCGCGGGACTGGTTTTTTCCCGGGGACGAATTTTTCATCCATCTGCCGGCGACAAGAGCGTCAGCTTCCGGGAGGCGGTGGAGCTGGCTGAAGCGAAGTTCGGCACGCTCGGCGCCGTGGGCTCGTACACGCCGCCGAAGCCCCCCGGCAAGTACAAGGGCGCCGGCGTTGGCCCGTCGCCGGCCTACAGCTTCACCGCCTGCGTGGTGGAGACGGAGGTCGATCCGAAGACCGGCTGGATCCACGTGCCGAAGATCTGGATCGCGCACGACATCGGGCGGACGGTGAATCCGGTGCTCGCGCGCGGGCAGGTGATCGGCGGCGTCTACATGGGCCTGGGCGAGGCGCTGATGGAGGAGCAGGCGTTCCGGCGGCTGCCGGAAAAGCTGTCGCATGCGCTCGTCCACCGCATGCCCTCGATGCTCGAGTACAAGAGCCTCACCGCGCTCGACATGCCGGAAGTGGATGTGGCGCTGATCGAGGACCCGGATCCGAACTGCCCCTTCGGCGCCAAGGAAGTCGGCCAGGGACCGCTGCTTCCGGTGATGCCGGCGCTCGCGAACGCAGTCTACGACGCCGTCGGCGTGCGCGTCGACGAGATCCCGGTGACGCCGGACAAGGTGTTGAAGGCCCTGGAATTGAAGTCGAAAGGCCTCGCGCCCAGGGTCGGCCCGGACCATTTTCCGGCCGTGCCCTACCCGCCGCCGGTGTTCGTCGTGACGCCGCAGGAAGGCGGCGACGGCAAGGAATCGAACGTGCAGGAGCGCAAGAAGCGTGCTGCGGCTGCCGTGGTTTGACTACCGCGCGCCGCGCTCGGTCGCCGAGGCGGCGAGGATCCTGGCGGGCGAGGGCCCCGCGGCGATGCTCGTCGCCGGCGGCACCGACCTGCTGCCGAACATGAAGCGCCGCCACCAGACGCCCAAAGTTCTCGTCTCGCTGCGGGGAATTCCCTCCCTGAGAGCTTTGAACGGGGCGTTCGGCGCGGGGCTGACCCTGAACGAGATCGTTCGAAGCGAAAGAACGCCGGCCGCCCTGCGCCAGGCGGCCGCGCAAGTCGCCACGCCGCACCTGCGCAACATGGGCACGCTCGGCGGCAACCTGTGCCTGGACACGCGCTGCACCTACTACAACCAGAACTACGAATGGCGCGAGGCGATCGGCTTCTGCCTGAAGAAGGACGGCGAGACCTGCTGGGTCGCCACCGCCAGCAAGCGCTGCGTCGCCGTGTCCTCCACCGATACCGCTCCGGCCTTGATCGCCTTGAATGCGAGCGTGGTGCTTTGCGGAAGCGAAGGGGAAAGAACCGTCCCCGTCGAGGCCCTCTACAAGAACGACGGCATCGAGTACCTGTCGCGCCGGCCAGACGAGATCCTGACGGCGGTGAGAATCCCGGAGAAAGGCTTCAGGAGCACCTACTGGAAGCTGCGCCGCCGCGGTTCCTTCGACTTCCCTGTCCTAGGCGTTGCGGCGGCCTTGCGCCTTTCTTCTCAGGGCACCGTCGAGGAAGCGCGAATCGCCCTGGGCGCCGCCGCCTCCAGGCCATTCCTGGTGGAGAAGGCGTCCGAGTTCCTGCAGGGCAAGCGGCTCACCGATGAGGTGATCCAGGAGGCATCGGCGCTGGTCGCGAACCGCGCCAAGCCGATGGACAACACCGACCTCGACCTCTACTGGCGCAAGGAGGTCGCCGACGACTTCGCGGGCTATGCGCTGCGCGAGCTGCGCGGCGACGACATGCGCGAGGTGAGGCTCAGGACCGCCCGCGTCGTCGTCTAGGCGTGCTGGCTCTGCGCAACTGCTGGTACGTGATCGCCTGGGATTACGAGGTCCCGGCCAATGGCCTGCTGGCGCGCACGGTGCTCAACGAGCCGATCGTGGTATTCCGCACCGCGCAGGGCCGGTTCGCCGCGCTCGAGGATCGCTGCTGCCACCGCGCCGCGCCGCTCTCCAAGGGGCGCAACGAGGGCGACGGCCTGCGCTGCGGCTACCACGGCCTCAAGTTCGACGCCGCGGGCCGCTGCGTGGACGCGCCGGGTTTGGAGCGCATTCCCGAGGCGGCGAAGGTCCGCGCCTATCCGCTCGCGCTGAAGCGCAAGTGGCTGTTCGTCTGGATGGGCGATCCGGCGCAGGCCGACGAGCGGCTGCTGCCGGACAACTTCTCCAACGACGATCCCGCGTGGCGCAACCGGCCCGGCTACCTGCACTACGACACGCCGTACCTCCTCATCTGCGACAACCTGCTCGACTTCTCGCACCTGAGCTACGTGCACGAGAAGACGCTCGGCGGCTCGACGGCGATCGCCCAGGCGAGGCCGGAGATCGAGACGCTCGAGCGCGGGGTGCGCGTCTCGCGGCGGGTGCCGGACGTGCCGCCGCCGCCGTACTACGGCAGGATCCGCCGCTTCGCCGGCAACGTGGACCGCTGGTTCGTGTACGACTTCCTCTTCCCCGGCACGCTGCTGATGAGCTCGGGCGGCAAGCCCGCGGGCCAGAAGGAGCCCGATCCGGCGAATTCGGTGCTGCTGCACAGCTGCCAGACGCTCACGCCGGAGACCGACGACACCACGCATTATTTCTTCCAGCAATCGCACCGCGCCGACGCCGGCGACGCCTCGGTGACCGAGGGCATCTACCAGAGCCTGATCACGGCCTTCAACGAGGACCGCGACATGATCACGGCGCAGCACGAGTCGCTGCGCCGCAGCCCCGGCGCGCCGATGCTGCCGCTGGGGATCGACTCGGCGCTGGTGCGCTACCGCAGGCTGCTCGAGGACGCGGTCGCGCGCGAGCGCGCCGGCTAGCCGAGCGCCTCCAGGTCCTCCGCGGAGAGCTGCAGCTTCGCCGCGGCGCAGTTCTCCTCGAGGTGCGCGAGCGAGGCCGTGCCCGGGATCGGCAGCATCGCCGGGGACTTCGCCAGCAGCCAGGCCAGCGCTATCTGGGAGCGCTTTGCTTTCTTCCTTTTCGAAACCGCGACAATTTGCTTCGAATTCAAGACCGAGCCTGCTCCCAACGGGTACCACGGCAGGAAGGCGATGCCGAGGCGCTCGCAGGCCTTGAGCACGTCTTCCGACGAGCGGTCGCCGTAGTTGTACTCGTTCTGCACCGAGACGATCGGGCAGATCCGGCGCGCCTCCTCGAGCTGCGCCACCGTGACGTTGGAGATGCCGGCATGGCGGATCTTCCCGGCTTTCTGCGCGTCCGCCAGCGCGCCGACCGATTCGGCGAAGGGAACCTTCGGGTCCGGCGCGTGCAGCTGGTAGAGGTCGATGCACTCGAGCCTGAGGCGCTTGAGGCTCCCCTCGAGCGCCTGCTTGAGGTGCGCCGGACGGCCATCCGGATCCCACGCGCCCGGGCGCGGGCGCAGCAGCCCGCCCTTGGTCGCGATGACGAAGCCCCTCGGATACGGGTGCAGCGCTTCGGCGATTAGCTCCTCGTCTACGTGCGGGCCATAGCTGTCGGCGGTGTCGAAGAAGTTGACGCCGAGCGCCACCGCGCGGCGCAGCACCGCGTGCGCCGCGGCGCGGTCGCGCGGCGGTCCCCACACGTTCGGCCCGCAGACGCGCATGGCGCCGAAGCCCATGCGATGGACGGTGAAGTCGCCTACGGCGATCGTGGTCATTTGCGCTCCAGCAGAGGCCGCAGCGCCGCGAGGCCCAGCACGGGCCCCGGCGCGAGCAGCAGGAAAAGATACTCGATGGACACCGCGCCGGCGAGGGCGTTCAGCAGCTGGATCGCCGGGATGGTGATCGCGAAGCCGATGCAGTTGGCGATGGTGAGCGCCGAGCCGACGCGCTCGCGCGGCGCGTTGGCGGCGTTCAGCGCCGAGAATTGCGGCGAGTCGCCGACCACCACCACGCCCCAGAAGACGAAGAAGCCGAGGAACAGCGGCAGCGGCGCGTGGAAGAGGAACGGCGAGGCGAGGCAGCACAGGCCCGAGGCAGCGAGCTGCGCCGCTGAGACGCGCGCGCTGCCGGTGCGCAGCGAGACGAGGCCGCCGGCGACGCAGCCGGCGGCGCCCGCCGCGATTACCGTGAACGACCAGGCCGGCACCGCGCTGCCGCCGAGGCGCGTGGCGAGCGCTACCGGCACGAACGCCCAGAACGCGTAGAGCTCCCACATGTGGCCGAAGTAGCCGAAGGCGGAGGCGCGGAAGCGCCGCGAGCGGAACACGGTGGCGAGCGCCGCCGGATCGAACTTCGCGGCGCGCGCGTGGTGCGGGCCGTCGGGCACCGCGGCGAGCATCAGCACGCCGCCCGCGACGGCGGCCAGCGAAGTGCCGAGCACCACGTCCTGCCACTGCCAGCCCTGGCCAAGGGCCTTCAGCAGGTGGGGGAAGGCGGTGCCGAGCACGAGCGCGCCGACGAGGAAGCCGAGCGCGTTGCCGAGATCGTGGCGGTACCAGCCCGAGGCGATCTTCATGCCCACCGGGTAGATCCCGGCGAGGAAGAACCCGGTGGCGAAGCGCAGCGTGAGCAGCATCCCGAGCGGCATCGGGCCGGCAGCGGCGCCGAGGTTGGCGAGCGCCCCGGCGAGCGCGCAGCCGAAGAACACGAGCCGCGGCGAGAAGCGGTCGGCGATCGAGAGCCAGGCGAAGGCCAAAGTGCCGGCAATGAAGCCGAGCTGCACTGCGGAGGTGACCCAGCCGAGCGCGTCCGCCGGCAGTCCCCAGGCGCGCTGCAGATCGCCGAGCACGGCGTTGGCGGCGAACCAGAGCGAGGCGCCGGCGAACTGCGAAACCACGATCGCGGGCAGGATGCGCGCCGGGCGAGTGGTCGTCTTGTCGTTCATGGCTGTGCGAGACTAACAGCCCTCATGCCCGCTTCCGTCCTCGAGGATCGCTACGGCCTGGCCGTTTCGACGGCATCGGCTCCGGCGCGCGATGCGTACGCCGCGGGCGCGGATGCCTTGCTCGCCGCGACCCCCGGCCCGGAGGGACATTTCGCGCGCTCGCTGGAGGCGGACCCCGGGTTTGCGCTGGCCCGGATCGGGCTCGCGCGCGCGCGCTTCGTAAGGCAGGAGGTCGCGCCCGCGCGCGAGGCGGCAGCAGAGGCACGCCGGCTCGCCGGGCGCGCGTCGCCTCGCGAGCAAAGCCACGTGAACGCGCTCGCGCTCGGTATCGAGGGCAAGCCGGTGGAAGCGCTGGCCGCGACGCGCGAGCACCTTGCCGCGCACCCGCGCGACGCGATGGTGCTGGCGCCCGCCACCGGCGTGTTCGGGCTCGTCGGCTTCAGCGGGCGGCCGGGGCGCGAGCCCGAGCTCCACGCGTTCCTAAAGTCGCTCGCTCCGCACTACGGCGCCGACTGGTGGTTCGAGAGCATGCTCGCCTTCGCCGCCTGCGAGGACGGGCGGCTGCAGGAAGCGCGGCCCCTCATCGAGCGCAGCATGGCGGCCAACCCGGCGAGCGCTCACGGCGCGCACATCCGCGCCCATGTGCTCTACGAGGCGGGCGAGAAGCGCGAAGGGCTCGACTACCTCGAGCGCTGGATGAGGAGCTACTCGCGCGAAGGGCTGATGCACTGCCATCTCTCGTGGCATGTGGCGCTCTTCGCGCTCGCGCTCGGCGGGCTGGAGCGCGCCTGGGAGGCGTACCGCGCGGCGGTGCACCCGGGCGGCTCGTGGGGCCCGCCGCTCAACGTGGTCACCGACTCGGCGTCCTTCCTGTGGCGCGCGGAGCTCGCCGGCGAGACGCGCCGCGGCGGGCTCTGGCGCCAGCTGCGCGACTATGCGCGGCGCTACTTCCCGAAATCCGGCATCGCGTTCGTCGACGTGCACGCGGCGCTGTGGCTGGCGGCGAACGGCGATGCGTCGGGCCTCGAGCGGCTGTGCGCCGAGCTGCGCGAGCGCGCCGCGGCCGGCCGGCAGCCGGCGGGCGGGGTCGTGCTCACGCTGGCCGAGGGTTTCGGCGCCTTCGGCGAAGGCCGCTGGGAGCGCGCTGCGGAGCTGCTCTCCGGCGCGCTCGAGGAGACCGTGCGCGTCGGCGGCAGCCGCGCGCAGCGCGACCTCGTGTCGAAGACGCTGGTCGCGGCCTACATCAAATCCGGGCGCGCCGCTGAGGCGCAGGCGCTGCTGGCGAGGCGTGCGGCGTGAGCGTCGAGCGGGCCCGCAAGTGGATCGGCGACGCGAAGCGCGTTGTCGCGCTGACCGGCGCGGGCATCTCCACCGACTCGGGCATCCCCGACTTCCGCGGGCCGCAGGGCGTCTGGACCAGGAATCCGATGGCCGAGAAGCTCTCCAACATCCACTACTACATGTCCGATCCCGAGGTGCGCAAGGCCTCGTGGAAGTCGCGCATGGACAGCCCGGCATGGAGCGCGAAGCCGAACGCCGGGCATCGGGCGCTGGTCGAGCTGGAGCGGCGCGGCAAGCTGCACGCGCTGATCACGCAGAACATCGACGAGCTGCACCAGCAGGCCGGCAACTCGGCGGACAAGGTGATCGAGGTGCACGGCACCATGCGCAGCGTGGTGTGCATGGCCTGCGGCATGACCGCGCCGATGGAGCGTGCGCTCGCCCGCGTGCGCGCGGGCGAAGACGATCCGCCGTGCCGCGACTGCGGCGGCATCCTCAAGAGCGCCACTGTCTCCTTCGGCCAGGCGCTGGTGCCCGAAGTCATCGACCGCGCCCTGCGCTCGGCGCAGGAAGCCGACGTGCTGCTCGCGGTCGGCTCGAGCCTGCAGGTCTACCCCGTGGCGGGCGCGGTGCCCGCCGCGCACGCCGTCGGCGCGAAGATCGTCATCGTCAACGCCGAGCCGACGCCCTTCGACGACCTCGCCGACGCGGTGTTCAACGACTCGATCGGCGCGGTGCTGCCGCGGCTTTGCGCGGCATAGTATCGGGATGGCGGAAGAAGGCTACACGCTGCGCTACGAGCCCTGCGCCCGGCGGGTGCGGGTCGAGTTCGAGGGGACGCGGATCGCCGACTCGGCGCGCGCTCTCGTGCTGCACGAGACGCGCCTGCCGCCCGCGTACTACATCCCGTTCGAGGACGTGCGCATGGACCTGCTCGCGAGGACCGACTTCCACTCGCACTGCCCGTTCAAGGGCAATGCGAGCTACTGGTCGCTCCAGGCGGGCGGCAAGACCGTAGAGAACATCGCCTGGGCGTACGAGGACCCGTTCCCGGACGCGGAGCGCCTGCGCGGGCATCTCTCGTTCTACCGCGGCAAAGTGTCGGCGCTCTACGAGGGCGACGACGAGGTGCCGTTCCTCGCCGCCGCGCCGGGCGCCGCGCACGCCAACCCGCTCGCCGCCTGGCTCCTCAAGGACGCGTGGAAGGCCGCCTCCGCCGCCGACCTGGCGGAGCAGTTCCTGCTCTTCCTCAAGGCCACGGGCTGCCCCGTCGCGCGCAGCACGGCGATCATGCCGACGCTGCACCCGCAGATCTTCGCCACCGTGCTGGTGTGGCGCGCCGACGCGCCCGGCATCCGGGTGGTGCACGAGCCGCACGATATCCTGCTGCAGCCGCGCTTCGCGGACAGCCCGTTCGCGCCGATCATCCGGGGCGCGGGCGGCGTGCGGCGGCGCCTCGAGGACCCGCAGTGCAAGCTCGACTTTCCCGTGGTGCGCGATCTGAAGAGGGAAGGCGCGACCGACTACGTGGCGATGCCGTTCCGGTTCTCGGATGGCCAGATCAACGTCATGTCGATGACCTCGTTCGCGCCCGGCGGCTTCAGCGCGGCGCAGCTCGGGCAGATCTACGAGGTGATGCCGATGCTGGCGCGCCTCTACGAGGTGCACGCGCAGCGCCGCGTCGCGATGTCGCTGCTCGAGACCTATCTCGGCCACAACACGGGCAAGCGGGTGCTCGACGGCCTGGTCAAGCTCGGCGACGGCGAGCACATCGACGCCGTGATCTGGTTCTGCGACCTGCGCGACTCGACGCCGAACTCGGAGCGCATGGGGCGCGAGGCGTACCTGCAGCACCTCAACCGGTTCCTGTACTGCATGGCCGGCGCCGTGATCGACAGCGGCGGCGAGGTGCTGCGCTACATCGGCGACGCCGCGCTCGCCATCTTCCCCACGGCCGGCGGGGTGGCGCAGGCCTGCGAGAGGGCGATCGCCGCGGCGCGGCTCGCCCTCGAGCGCGTGCGCACCACCAACGAGCAGCATCCCGAGGCGCCGCCGCTGCGCTTCGGCATCGGCCTGCACCTCGGCAGCGTCACCTACGGCAACATCGGCATCCCGCAGCGGCTGGAATTCACCGTCATCGGGCCCGCGGCGAACGAAGCGGCGCGCGTGGAGGCGATGACCAAGGACCTCGGCAAGGCGGTGCTCGCCTCGGGCGCCTTCGCCGCCGCGTACCCCGGCAAGCTCGCCTCGGTCGGCCGCCATCGCCTCAAGGGCGTGACCGCGGAGCACGAGCTCTTCACGCTGCCCGAGGCTTGGCCCTGAAGGTCATGATCTCGGGCGGCTTCTCCACCGCCTTTCGCCAGCTCCTCCCGGAGTTCGAGCGCGAAACCGGTGTCTCCGTCACCACGCTCTCGGGCGCCTCGCAAGGCAAGGGCCCCGAAACCATCGCCGCCCAGCTCGCGCGCGGCGTCGAAGTCGACGTCGTGATCATGTCCCGCGAAGGCCTGAGCGAGCTCATCGCCGCAAATCGAATTGCCGCCGGAACCGACGCCGACCTCGCGACTGCGGCCATCGGCGCAGCCGTGCGCGCGGGAACGAAGAAGCCAGACGTGAGCAGCGTCGAAGGCTTCAGGCAGGCGCTCCTCGCCGCAAAGCTCGTCGCGGTACCCGCGAGCACAAGCGGCATCTTCCTCACGACCGAGGTCTTCCCCAAGCTCGGCATCGCCGACCGGATCCACACCCGGGTCATGGCGCGCGGCTCGCAGTCCGCGGCGCTGGTCGTGGATGGCGAGGCAGACCTCGTCGTCCAGCCGATCAGCGAGCTAATTCACGTCAAGGGCCTGGCCTACGCGGGCGCGATCCCGGCGGAGCTCCAGCTCATCCAGATGTTCGCCGCCGCCGTCGTCGCCGGATCGAAGGAGGCAGAGGCCGGCAAACGCCTGATCGCCTTTCTGACCTCCCGCCGCGCCACCGCCGCCATCAAAGCGAACGGCATGGAGCCGGCGGCGACGCGTTGATTTATCCGATCTTCCTGACGCGCCCGCGAACCACAGGCGAATCAAGCGGTTGACCGAGCACGTGCTGGCTATCCAGGAGGGCGATTACTTCGAAGCCGGATAACCCATTGACGCGAAAGAGCATCGTGAGCGCCAATGCGGGGCGCGGACTATGATAGTCGGCGTCAATTCTGACTATTAAGAGTTAGAGCGCACAAGAACCGATGCCGGTCCGTTCGATGAAGGTCCTGTCGCGCCTGCTGTTGCTCACGCTAAGCATTCCGTTGTGTGCGCAGGAAGACGCACGCGGTCAAGGGACGTACCGTCTTGTCCGAGCACTGGATCCGAGTTGTAGACCTTACACAAACAATCTAAACGCCACGGCCTCGATGGATTTTGCCGCTTGCCATTCCCGCTTGACAGATCCTCGCTTTGGCGGCACGCAGTGGACAGAAGTTCCTCTCGATCTACGGGTTGCGGAGAAGATTGTTAAGGGAATCCTTCCAAAGGTGGCGCCGCAAAGAGCAGACCCAGTTTGGCATCAATGGCTAAATGAAACGGAAGCGTGGCGGGCGCACGGTAAGGTAAAGATGTGGGAGGCGCGCATTGACATCGACGGAAATGGTGAACTGGAGACTGTGGTTCGGTTAACG
>Ga0335085_10011314_pt1 | contig 13253 bp, 9 predicted proteins | sample Lox_Sample_45_FD_206712 | JGI IMG/M metagenome (GOLD analysis project Ga0335085, IMG submission 206712) | Soil microbial communities from Loxahatchee National Wildlife Refuge, Florida, United States - Lox_Sample_4.5 | ecosystem: Environmental > Terrestrial > Soil > Wetlands | place: USA: Florida...
GACCTGTCACCGGCAACGGAGCAATTCGGCTTTGATGTTCGAGCCGCATGGACGTGGTCCTCCTGTGGACCCTCGCAAAATAACCCGGCATAGTGGAGGAAAAAACACAAATAAATCGAGCCGCAAGCGTTCGCACCGAACGGCAAGATTCCCGGTTTGAACGGGAAGAGCGCCAAAGAGTCTCCCCGGCAAGGTCTCCCGCTTGCGTTCGGGCGAGCCCGCAGGCGGGGGAAGTTCCCGGCCAGACGTGCCGCGATGATTTCCGATTACAATGAATCCGAAACCTGCCGCGCGGTAGGGCAAGGAGCCTAGCGAAATGTCATGGAAGACCAGATCGGGAAAGTCCTGCGCAAGGCGCAGATTTTTGCGGGTTTGAGCGAAACGGAAATGGCGGCCTTGCGGCGCAGAGTCAGCCGAAGAGCCTACGCCCGCGGGGAGTCGCTTTTCAACGAAGAGGACGCGTGCCGGGGATTGTTCGTGGTCGGCCTGGGCAAAATCCGCATCTTCAAAGTTTCGGCCAGTGGACGTGAACAAATCCTGTCCATCGAAGGACCGGGCAGCTCCTTCGCGGAGGTTCCTGTGTTTGACGGCGGCAACTATCCCGCGTCCGCTTGCGCTCTGGAAGACTCCGAAGTGCTATTCATTTCGCGCGAAGATTTTCAGGAATTTTGCCGGGAGCATCCGGACGTGGCGTTGAAAGTCATCGCCGTGGTCGGTTCGCGTTTGCGACGCCTGGTCGGCATCATCGAGGACCTTTCCTTTACCACCGTGCGGCAGAGGCTGATCGCGCTGATCGTGCGGCTGGCGGAGGGCAGCGCGGCGCACACGAGCGCGGGCGTGCACGTGGAACTCAACCAGACGCAGCAGGACATGGCGGCGGAGTTGGGCACCGTGCGCGAGCTGGTGTCGCGGAATCTGGGCCGGCTGCAGGCCGAGGGCTATCTGGACGTCAACGGTCGCAACATCATCGTCCGGGATCTGGCTGGATTAAAGCGCGAGCAGGAATCGCCAGCGTGAACTTCCGGGGAATTCGATGGGCTGCCTTGCGGAAATGGAGAAGGGAGCGGGCCAGGTCTTCCCGCCCCCTTATGCTCAGGCGGTTGCAGACGGAGGGCGCAGCCGCCTAGGGTTACTGCTTCTGGCTACAGGATAGAATATATCGTAGCACGATACAAGGGATTTATTTGCCCGCTTGCGCAAAGGCACCACGGCCGTCGCCCCACCGAACCGGCATTTTGTCCGCGTGACCCGCCTGGCGATCAGCCCTTGAAGAGCGTCCGGAATGTGAAGAACAGGAGTCCGGAAAGCATCATGGCGGCGGGCAGGGTAAGGACCCAGGCCAGCGCCAGGTTGCGAACCGTGCTCAACTGCAGTCCGGACGAGTTGGCCATCATGGTGCCGGCGACGCCGGAAGATAAGACGTGGGTGGTACTGACGGGCAAGCCCAGTCCGTCCGCCGCGCCGATGGTGGCCATGGCGGTGATCTCCGCTGCCGCACCCTGCGCGTAGGTCAGATGGGTCTTGCCGATTTTTTCGCCGACGGTGACGACGATGCGCTTCCAGCCGATCATGGTGCCGAGACCCAGAGCCAAGGCCACGGCCACTTTCACCCACAGGGGAATGAAGCGGGTGGCTTGATCAACATGCTTTTTGTAGTTTTTGAGCACGGCGACGTCGGCGGCCGCTAGCTGCGGCTTGCCCGATTTTTGCATCAGGCGAAGAGCCTCGCTCACCAGGTACATATCGTTACGGAAGTTACGCACATGCTGGCGGGGCACGGCGGCGAGGTCCTTGAACTGGGCCATTTCGGTGCCGATGTCGTTGATGAGCACGCGCAGCGCCAGCATGGTGCCGGGCTTGAATTCCTTGGTGCGGATGTAGTCCGTCACGTCATCGCGCGGGTCGCCGACGACTGCGGAGGTCTGGACGTACTTGCCGACCGTGTCGGCCGCCTGGCGGGAGACGGCGATGAAATCCTGGGACTGGTGCGGCGTGACGGCGTGGTTCAGGGCGTAGGTGGTGGGAACGGTGCCGATGAGAATGAGCATGATCAAGCCCATGCCCTTTTGGCCGTCGTTGGAGCCATGGAAGAAGCTTACGCCCGTGCAGGTGAAGATCAGGAGGCTGCGAATCCAGAACGGAGGCGGCTCGGTCCCTTTGGGCGCTTCATAGAGGCGCTTGTCCTTGATGATGAAGCGCATGACGAGGAGGAGGATGGCGGCCAGGACGAACCCAAAGATGGGCGAGAGGAGCAAAGATTTGCCGATGTTCAGGGCTTGTCCCCAATCCACGCCGCTGGTGCCGCTCTTGGTGCTCATCAATTGATTGGCGATGCCCACGCCGATAATGGAGCCAATCAACGAGTGGGAGCTGGAAGCGGGCAACCCAAACCACCAGGTTCCCAAGTTCCAAATAATTGCCGCGATCAACAGGGCGAAGACCATGGCAAAGCCCGCGCTGCTCCCGACTTGCAAGATGAGTTCAACGGGGAGGAGCGAAACGATGCCGAAAGCCACAGCCCCCGTGGAGGTCACCACCCCGAGAAAATTCCAGAACCCTGACCAGACGACCGCGACGTTGGGGTCCAGCGAGTGGGTGTAAATCACAGTGGCCACGGCGTTCGCGGTGTCGTGAAAACCGTTCACGAACTCAAACCCGAGGGCCACGAGGAGGGCAATTCCCAAAAGCACATACGGCCACGCGGAACCGAGGACCACGTCCCCGAGATCTTTGGCAATGCTGGTGCCGATAAAAATCAAGCCCGCAATCATCACGACGCCAAAAATCAGCGTTCCGATGCGGCTGGGCGGCCGATTTAATTTTTCGTGAACGCCGTGGTGTGCGGTGGTCGTACTGGCGGCAACTGTGGAAGCCATTGGAATCCTTCTCGAATCTAAAATGTCCGCCCGTGAGAGGCGGCAAAACAACCGGGATGCACGCAAAGGAATGGATAGAGGCAGCGTTTATACGTGCCCGATGTTACGCAACGATGAATAGAGTGTTTCTGTTTCAATCGCGTTAAAACACGCGGCCCAATTGGAAGAACCACTTATGGTGGCCGGTGTCCCCGGCGCTGCCGCCGATCAAGATGGGACCAAAGGCGGTTTCGGCAAGCAAGCCGGCACCCCCGTCGCCAGAAAGTTTTGGAGCGTTGAAGGGATCGCCGTACATCTTCCCGACTTCCGCGAAACCCGTGAGATACACCTGCTTTCCGATGAAGGGGGGCAACTGGAAAATCTTGTGCAGGTAGCCGGTTCGGCCCAAAAAGTATTGGTTGCCGACCAGTTCGTTCAATCCGTAGGCGCTGAGCCGCCCCACGCCTCCCAGAAAGAAGGCGGGAGTGCCGAAGGTGACGCGCCCGAAGGTGGAGCCACCCGTGCCAATCAGATAGATCGAGCCACTGCTGGAGATCGGCTGGAAATAATGCAGGGTTTGTTCGAGGGAGGGGTAGGCCTCCAGGGCGAGCGGTGTGGTGTCGTACCACTCAAAATTGGTCTGGGCGTATACCCCTTTGGTGGGGATCACGGGTTCGTTAGTATGGTCGTAAATGTAGCGAACGTGGAAGGCGTCCGCGCGGCCGTCGGCGGAGTTGAAGTCCGGCGTGCCCAGGCGCAGTGTGTAATTCTGATACCCGATGCCGTAGCCGGCACGCAGTTCGCTGAAGCGGCTGAAGCTATAGCCAAGGTCGATTCCGCCTTCGACGATGTCCACGCGGTAGATCGCGCGCGGATCCTGGTACTGGTAAATCTTGAAATTGGTCTGCTCAGCGTTGACGTAGGGAGCGAAGAACCATTTTCCAAGGGGCCGGAAGGGACGGTAGAGTTCCGAATGAATGCCGTAGGTTTCGCCGAATTGCAGATCGGTGCGCCATTCGGAGCGGTAGCCCCAGACGTCCATGGCCGTGATGCGGGCGCCGAATGTGAAGTTGACGTCTTGCGGCTCACTGCCGTCGATTTGCACCGAGGGCAGGAGGAACGGCGGGGCGTAGGTTTTTTCGTGGACGCGAATCAGGAGGCCCGCCTGGCCGCCTTCGCTTACGACGTCGTAGGTGATGCTGTCATAGCGTCCCACGCCGGTGAGGCGGGTGAGCAATTCGTCGAGGGCTTTTGTGTCGAGCGGCTGGCCGACAAGCCGGTGGAGGAACTGTTCGATGTTTTTGGTGCCCACGGGATCCGCGCCTTCCACGTGGACAAATTGCGGAATTCCGGCCGCGCCGCGAAGCCGCGAATTTTTTTGTTTTACGTAGTCCGCCCAGGCGGCATCGTCGAGCGCATAGGCTTTGAGAATCTGCGCTTTGGACTGCGCGGCGTTATAGCCCTGCTGGATGAGTTCCGCGGTTTTCGCGTAGTCGGAGGTCGAGAATTTCTCGACGTCGGCGCTGATGACCAGATCCGCTCCGGCCATGCCGCGAATTTCCGTTTCCGCGATCACGAGTTCCACGGAGCGGCCGAGAACGCTGAGAGCCGACTGAATTTCCTTCGCGCTGGCGTGGGAAATCTGCAAGTGAACGGCGATCACAACGTCGGCACCCATCTGGCGGACGACATCGGTGGGCAAATTGTCCACCAGGCCGCCATCCACGAAGATCTTGTTGTCCTCACGGACGGGCGCAAAGACACCGGGAATGGACATGGTGGCGCGCATGGCGTCAGACAGCGAGCCGCGCTGGAAGACGTAAGGTTTGCCGGAAATGAGTTCGGTGGAAACGCAGCGAAAGGGAATCGGCAGGTCGTCGAAGGAAGCGATATCGGAGTAATTGATGGTTTCGCGGTCAATCATCAGGTTGATCTGCTGCCCGGAATTGAGGCCGGGCGGAAGGGAAGCGCCATGCTTCAGCCCGATGGTGATGGAATTGGGAACGTCGCGCGCGTCTTCCTTCCGGCGGAACGAAAGATCGGTGTACGGGGTGGCGCCGCCGAGGAGCAACGGCCAATTTACGGTTTCGACCAGATGGCGTAGTTCGTCGGAGGATTTGCCCGTGGCGTACATGCCTCCCACCAGGCCGCCCATGCTGGTTCCGGCCAAATAGTCGATGGGAATGTGGTGCTCTTCAAACCATTTGAGGACGCCGATGTGGGCTTCGCCGAGCGCGCCGCCACCCTCCAGGGCCACGCCGATCTTCAGCCGGCCCTGGGGCTGCGCGGCCGATTGGGGAGGCTTCTGAGTGCTTTGGGCCGCGGGCATGGGGCCCGCGGGTTCCTGCGCAGCGCAGGGCATAACCAGTGAATAGATGAGAACGGCGGCGGCCAGATGACGCATGGAAACCTCACGGAATTTCTGTTCGGGCGGGTGGATGCGAAACCATGTTATCTAGGAATACTCATTCGCGATACGGGAACTCGGTCTGGACGCAAGGGGTGTTTAGACGTTGGCTTCGTCTTCCGGGTGACGCTGGCGATGAGCCAAAGCGACTCCCGCCAACACGAGGATGCCGCCGATGATTTGCGCGAGGGAAACCGACTCATGGAGCAGCACCGCGGCCATAGCGGCGGTGAGGGGGCCCTGGGTCAGCAGGCTGATGGAGGTGAGCGTCGCGGGCAGGTGACCCAGGGCGTAGGTCAAGAAGAGATAGCCGCCGAGTTGCGACACCAGTCCGAGCCCCGCGACGGCCCATAACGTCCGGCCATGCGGCATACGCAGAGAAATCCCCATTACCAGGTTCATCAGCAGCAGCGCCAGCGTGCTGGCGATCATGGCCAGGCGCAGGAACGAAAGAGTTCCCGTGGAGCCGCGGATTTTTTCCGTGACCATGAGATAGACCGCGAAGCAGGCGGAGGCGGCGAGGGCCATCAGGTCGCCGATTCCAATTTGTGCGTGTTGTTTCAGGTCGGCCCAGAGAATGACGACCGCTCCAATGATGGCCAGCAGCAGGCCAAGCCAGAAGGAGCGCGCGGGCGGTTTGCGGAGCACCAACCAAGTCAGGAGGCCGACAAAGATGGGCGTGTTGTTGCCGAGCAGCGTGGCGTTCGCCGCGGAGGTGCGCAGGATCGAAGTGTTGTAGAGGGCCAAGTCAAAGGAGAAAAAGAGTCCGCCAAAGGCGATGATGCCGAGCGTGCGGAAATCGAGGCGTTCGCGGCGGCGGTCGAAGAGATAGGTGGGGAGCAGCACAAGGGCGGGGATGAGCATGCGGTAAAAGGCGGAAGCGGGACCGGGTATGTCCGTCCAGCGGACGAAAATGGCCGACCATGCGATGCAGATCACGCCGCCGGAGAGTGCCAGATAGGCGGGCAAGCGCTTTGGCTGGGCGGTACGTGCGGCGACGGTGGTTCTTTGTGCAGACAAGGGCCATCCCACCTGGTGTTCTGACTGGGCTAAAGCCCAGCGCCTACAGGAGTTGCATCAGTATCCCATGCACCGGCGCTGGGGACAGGTGCCGAATTGGCCCCCTCGCGGCGCGAATGGCTTGCCGCAACCTTTCCGGGGGACTAGGGTTTGAATGTGAGCCCCGGGGAATCCCCGGGGCTGAATCGAGAATCCCGTGGCCCCGATTCTCCCCAAGCTACCCCAGCCATCGCCAGGCACGGCAGCCGCGCCTGAAGCGATAAGTCCCTTGCGCTGGGCGTTCCGGTTCTTGCGCTGGTCCACCTATCTGGCCGCGCTGATTACCATCATCCTGATATTGAAGAAGTCTCCCGCACCACCCGTCGTGGCGACTCCCCAAGCCGCGGCAAGCGCCGAGCAGAAGCTCACGCAAGTGCAGGAATCCGTTTCACAGGGGCAGACCGCGACCTTGCGGCTGAATCAGGCGGAAGTCAATTCTTATCTCGCAAATCATCTCGAGCTTGCGCCGCAGAATACCTTGCCGGCCTCCGAACCGCCGCAGGCATCTCCCTCGGCGCCGGACGGCGGACCGGGGCCGCTCACTTCCACGGATATTGACCAGGCGAAATCTTCGGTCAAGGACGTGAAGGTGACCATGGAAGGGGATCAGGTGCACGCGTACGTGGTGTTCGATATGCACGGCAAGGACATGACGCTGGATCTGGTGGGAAAGCTCGGCGCGCAGGATGGCTACCTGAAATTTGAACCGGTCAGCGGGAAGATTGGCTCCTTGCCGATCCCGCAATCGGCGCTGGAAAGCGCGGTGCGGCAATTGATGGAGTCACCGGAAAACCGCGACAAATTGAAACTGCCATCGGATGTATCGGACTTGCGCATCGAAAACGGGCAACTGGTTACGACCTACCACTGAAGCACGATTCCATTCCGATTCAACGGACCGATCAGCCGGCGAGATCCCCTCTGGTGAACGTCCAACCTTGCTGAAAATGTGGAAGGATACGCCCGGCGAGATATACTGATGCTCCGCACGGGTTCAGGGGGATTCGGATGGGTGTTCTGGAAGACGACGACGGCAAGAAAGACGCTGCATTGGGAATGAACCGGGAAATCACGCGCCGGGACTTTTTGAATGGCGTGGCGATGGGCACCGGCGCGGCGCTATTGGGGAGCGCTGTGACTGGTCCGCAGCTTCTGGCCGCCGGGATGCTCGACGAATCCGCGCCGGAAAAGTCCCCCGACTATTACCCGCCCGCGCGCATGGGCATCCGGGGAAATCACGACGGCTCATTCGCGATGGCGCATAAGATGCGCGACGGGGCGAGCGAAAGTTCTCTGGGCGAGCCGGCGCCGACGGGCGAGACGTTTGATTTGGTGGTGGTCGGCGGAGGAATCAGCGGGCTCGCGGCCGCTTATCGCTTCCGGCAGAATACCGGCAAAGACGCGAGAATTCTGGTCCTCGACAATCACGACGATTTTGGCGGCCACGCGAAGCGCAACGAATTCCAGGCCGGCGGGCGCATGGTGCTTTCCTACGGCGGAACGCAATCGATCGAAAGCCCCGGCAAATACAGCGCGGAGGCGCGAGGGCTGCTCGAACAACTCGGGATCGAAACGCGGAAGTTTTACAAAGCGTACGACACGAAACTTTACGCGAATCGCGGCACCGCGGCCTTTTTTGACAAGGAGACTTTTGGCGAAGACCGCCTGATCACCGGGATGAATGTCACGCCGTGGCCGGAGTTCCTGGGCAAGGCGCCGCTCTCCGAAGCGGTGAAAAAAGACATCGCGCGGGTTTACACCGAAAAGGCGGATTACCTTCCGGGCCTTACGCGCGAGCAGAAAATCGCCGCGTTGCGGAAGATCAGCTACGCGGATTATCTGACAAAGCATTGCAGGCTGGTCCCGGAGGCATTGCCGTTCTTTCAGACGTTCACGCACGATCTGTTTTGCGTGGGTATTGAAAGCGTTCCCGCGTACGCCTGCTATGAGGCGGGCGACGATTACGGGTCCTTTACGTACGCGGGCTTCGACGGGCTGGGATTTCCCCCGCGCGAGAAGGAAGAGCCGTATATTTTCCATTTTCCCGATGGAAACGCCACGATTGCGCGGCTGCTGGTGCGTTCCCTGGTTCCGGACGCGATTCCGGGAAGCACGATGGAAGATGTGGTGACGGCGCGGGCTGATTACTCGAGGCTCGACGATGCGGCAAAGGCCGTGCGCATCCGGCTGAACAGCACGGTGGTGAATGTGAAGCATGTTGGCGCGAAGGACGCTGCCAAGGAAGTGGAGGTCGCGTACACGCGCGGCGGCAAGCTGCAGGTGGTGAAAGGGAAATACTGCGTGCTGGCGTGCTACAACGTGATGATTCCCTATATTTGCCCGGAGCTTCCGGATGCCCAGAAAGAATCGCTGGCGTATCTCGTGAAAGCGCCGTTGGTGTACACACACGTGGCGATTCGCAACTGGACGCCTTTCGCAAATCTGGGCATACACCAGATTTTCTCTCCCGGCGCCTATCACAATTACACTGCGCTGGATTTCCCCGTGAGCCTCGGCAAGTATGAGTTTCCTTCGAAGCCCGAGGAACCGGCGGTTCTGTTTATGCTGCGCACGCCCTGCAAACCGGGATTGCCAGTGCGCGACCAGAATCGCGCGGGCCGCTACGAACTGCTGCAGACTCCCTACAGTAAATTCGAGCGCAACATCCGCGACCAGTTGGGCCGCATGCTCGGCGGTGCGGGTTTCGATCCCGCGCGCGACATCGAAGGAATCACCGTGAACCGCTGGGCGCACGGTTATGCATTCACGCCCTTCGGCCTGGATTTGCCGGACTGGAAGCCGGGCGAGGAGCCGTGGGTGCTTGGCCGAAAACCGTACGGGCGAATCGGGATCGCCAATTCGGATGCCGCGGCGAGCGCTTACACGGATGCGGCGATCGACCAGGCCTACCGGGCCGTGGGCGAACTCCTCGCGAAGCAATCTTGAGCGAATTCGTTCCAAGAGCAGCCCAGCCGTTAATTCTTCCGCAAAATAGCCGGAGGAAATTGGGCCGCGGAGTTCCATTCGCCTTACGCTGAAATGGAAAGCGAACTCCGGACAAACCAGGGGAAAGGCTCGTTCCATGAAGACCAAGCTTCTGTGCGCTGCAGGTGTATTGCTACTCGGCGGAGTGATGGCCATGCGCGGCCAAAACACGGACAAGGATGAGGTTGGCCATATCCAGGCTCTGGAAATCGCGTGGAATCACGCGCTGGAGGCCAAAGATTCCAATGCGTTGAACATGTTGCTGGCCAACACGATGGTTTCGGTGGACATCGACGGCAGCATCATGAACAAGGGCGAGTTCCTCGCGAGCATCAAGGGGCCGGACTACCAGCCGTCGCAAGCCGTGACCGAGCAAAGCAACGTGCAGATGTACGGAGACGCCGCCGTGGTGGTGGGCGTTTTTCGAGTGAAGGGCATGGACAAGGGCAAACCGTACATGCACCGGGAACGTTTCGTGGATACCTGGATCAAGATCAATGGAACGTGGCAGTGTGTGGCGACGACCGCGGCGTTGATTACCGCCAAGCAACCCGCGGACTAAGAACTCGCGAGGGCAACCGACTCCTGGCTTTGGTCAGTCGCCGGGCCACAACTCTTACGCAATTTTCCATACGCTCTCATCCACGAGATCTCCGCTAGAGATTGGCGATGGCTTGCGCTCGTGCTGCGGACGATAACTTTTCGCGAACGTAGCGATCCGCGAGCCGTTTGCCCAAATCAATCATGGGCTGTTCCAGAAGATGGTAGAAGACAACCGGAAGACCTGCGGCCAGCAAGAGGAAAGCCAGAATTTTCCACGCGAGCGATGCACCGCCCAGATATTGAAAGGCAAACCAGATGGCAAAGAAATGCGTGAGGTAAATGCCATAGGAGTATTTGGCGATGAGATGCGAGGCGGCGACGAGTTGCCTTTGCCGGATCTGGTGAAAAAAAGGAATGGCCAGGCCGATGACGAAGCAGAGCGTCCACTTTTCAGGCCAATTCATTCCTGGTTCGGCGAGAAGGAAAAGGGAACAAGGCAGCAGGGCCATGAAGGGCCACAGAAAACCCGGCAACTGTGGCTTGACCGTGCGCTGGAGTTGATAGGCCAGTACCCCGGGCAGGAAACACGGTAAAAAAAGAACCAGGCTCGGGTTTGGACGGAAGTGCCCCACGACCAGAGCCAGGCAAAGCGCAGCCGTCCACGCAGCCCCAATCCGCCAAACCGAACGGCTTGGCAGCAGCACGAGAAACATCCACGGCAGGAACAAATACATCTGCAGTTCGTAAGGCAAGCTCCACATGGGGCCCAGCATCGGCGTGCGCAGGCTGAGATTTTGCACCAGGAAAAGGTTGGCCAGAACGTCGCCGGCGTCCGGAACAAAACCCGAGAAATGTCCCGGGGAAATACTGGCAAATGGCAAGCGGAACACCAGGATCAAGAGGATGGCGGCAACGCTCAGCGGGTAGATGCGGAAGCAGCGCCGCATCATGAACTCGACGAAGAAGACCAAGCTTCCCGTGGCCCGGTTTGGGACCGTCCTGAAATACCGCTGCCACTGGCGTTCGAGCGACTCCATCAGAACCAGACAGGTGTGCACGAAGAAGAGCATGACGCCGAGCACGCCCATCAAGATCAAATGGAAGGGGCCAAGGCGGAGAAGCCCGTGGAAGAGGGTGACGTGCCCGAAAAAGACCGACAAAACCGCAATCGAGCGCAGTAAATCCAGGTTGGCATATTCCACACCCGCGCGCGGCGCGTCGGGGTTCCCCGGGCGCGACTCAACGGGCGGTGGCGCGGTTTGGGCGGAGTTGTCCAAGTTCACTCAGCTTCCCCATCCCGGCAAGCGCTTCCTTGTTGGCAGGCTGCATGAGCAAGCAGGCGTCGAATTCCTTTTGCGCGTCGGGATAGAGTCCTTTCGCAAGATAGATGCGGCCAAGGGCAAGATGCGCTTCGGGAGAGAAAGGGTCGAAGACGAGCACGTGCTCCCAGGCGTCTTGTTCTTCGCCGGTCCGGTTCTCGCGGCCGTAAATTTCGCCCAGGGCTCGCCAGGCCGGGTAGTCCTGCGCGGCAGCCACGGAGGCGCGGAACTGTTCTTCAGCCTCCTTCAATCTGCCGGAGTCGAGATAGAACTGGCCGAGGGCCTTACGTGCATCGATATCGGAGGGGTAGATGTCCACGGCGCGGACAAATTCAGTTTCCGCGTCGGCGGGCTTGCCCATCGCAACGTAGACGCGGCCGAGATGGACATGGGGAGCGGCGTAATTGGGCTTGAGCCGGATCGCGCGTTGCAAATAAGCGATAGCTTCCGGGTAGCGCTTCTCTTCCAGCTTGGCCATGCCAAGGTCAGAGATGGCTTCAACGGTATCGGGATTGTACTGAAGAGCGAGAACCCACTGGCGTTCCGCTTCCTCGTGATCGCCCGTATACCAGAGATTTACGCCGTAATTGCGGCGCGCATTGGAAGCGTCGGGGCGGGCCTTCAGGATGGAGACGGTCAGCGTCTGATCGTTTTTCCATTCGCGATTGCGGGCCACGATTTCGCGGCAGGCGCTCAGCGCCAGCGCAACGGAAACGCCTACGAGAGCCCAACGGAGAAACACGGGACGCAGCGTGGTCCCGCGCCAGAGCCAGAGCAACCCTCCAGCCACGAGCCAGCAGAAACCCAGCGACGGCATATACAAATAGCGCTCCGCGTAAACGTTGGCGGCCATGAAACGAGCATTAAGGGCCGGCGCGATGGTAAGAAGCATCCACACGAAGGCGAACGAATACAGTCGGGAGTGTTTCCAGAGATAGACGAAGGCCAGGAGGGAGACAGCGCAAACGAAAAGTCCAGCCAGGACATAGCTGTCGTTGAAAGACGAACTGGGACGAAAGGGAGCAAACGCGACGAGGGGCACGGGCCAGACGAGCGCCTTTGCGTACTCTCCGACCAACGATAGCGCAGTAAAGAAGACTTCACGCCGGGACAGATCGGGGTGCATCGGCGGCGGGAACAGCCTCCCAAGCGCGCTCGCACGCAGGGAGAGATAGACAGCATGCGTGATCCAAATCCAGGCGTAGCGAGAGAGCTTCCGTGTCCAGGGGGTGAGGCTTGCGCCGGGCCGAAAAAAATGTTCATACACGGTAACGAGCACAGGAAAGCTCATCGCCGTTTCCTTCGACAGCAGCGCCAGGAAGAAACTGACGATCATTCCCACGCGGAGGCGAATTCGCGATTCCGCCTGGTCTTCGCCAAGCCGCAGGTAGAACCAAAAGGCGAGGAGATAAAAGACGGAGAACAAGGGATCGGAAATCCCGTCAATCCAGGCAACCGGCTCCGTGTGAATGGGATGCAGAGCGAACACGGCGGCAGCCAGCAGCCCCAGCCACTCGTTCGAGAAAAGCTTCGCTGTGACCACGAAGATCAGCCCAACAACGATTACGTGAAGAAAAATGTTGATCAGGTGATAGCCGTACGGCGAATAGCCGAAAAGTTCGAAGCTGGTCAGGAAGCTGAGGTTGACAAGGGGGCGATAGGAGTTGGCCCACGCCTGCTTCCCCTGTTGCACGGCGATGCTACTGCGCAAGAGTTCGCCGGCGTGTTTGAAGCTGTGGACGTAGGGATTTAATTCGATCTGCGAATGGTCGTCATAAACGAACCCATTCCATGCGCAATTCGCATAAAGCGATAGACAGACGAGTAGAAGGGAACCCAGAAGGAAGTCGCGGCGTTGCGGGTTCATAGGCGCCAGGCCAGAAGTAGGGGAGGTACTCGCCATTTGTCCGAATCTCTAACGTACGGGGCCAGGATGAGGGGGTCAATCTTCGGTCGCAACGGCATGCCTTGAAGGTTATTGCCGTTCACAATCCAGAGGCGTCGCTCCGCCGGAGAATGGCCATCAGCGAGGTTCCAATAACTTTTTGGGGCAGCGGCTCGCAGCGCGAAAGCAGCGCCATCGCT
>Ga0335085_10011315_pt1 | contig 13253 bp, 9 predicted proteins | sample Lox_Sample_45_FD_206712 | JGI IMG/M metagenome (GOLD analysis project Ga0335085, IMG submission 206712) | Soil microbial communities from Loxahatchee National Wildlife Refuge, Florida, United States - Lox_Sample_4.5 | ecosystem: Environmental > Terrestrial > Soil > Wetlands | place: USA: Florida...
AGAGTTTCGCCTTGTTTCCCTGGCTGACGGTGATTGAAAACGTGGAAGCACCACTGGAGGCGCGCGGCGTTGTGGAGTTCGAACGGCACAAGCGGGCGCTGCGGATTATCGATGCCGTGGGCCTGGATGGTTTTGAGTCGGCGTACCCGAAGGAACTTTCAGGCGGGATGAAACAGCGCGTGGGGGTGGCGCGGGCGCTCGTCGTCGAGCCAGAAGTACTGTTCATGGACGAGCCGTTCTCGGCGCTGGATGTGTTGACGGCGGAAACGCTGCGCGGTGAATTGTTGGAGTTGTGGCTGGAAAGGAAAATTCCGACACGCGCGATTTTCATCGTGACGCACAACATCGAAGAAGCGGTGATGTTGGCGGATCGCATTATCGTGTTAGGGAGGAATCCGGCGCACATTCACGCGGAATTCTCGGTAGATCTGCCCCATCCTCGAGACCGGAAGGAGCCAAGGTTCGTGGAATTAGTGGACATGATTTACCGAGCTCTGACCCGACAGGATCATCCGGAACTGGCCGCGGCCGGCGCGCCGGCGAGTGGAGCGCCGGTGAAAAGACCGTATGTCATGCTGCCGCACACGCGTCCCGGTGGCCTGGCAGGTTTGCTGGAAATACTGGATGACCAGAATGGCCGCGCGGATTTGCACGTGCTGGCGGATGAGCTCAGTCTGGAAGTTGACGCCTTGTTACCGACAGTGGACACCGCAGTCCTTCTTGGCCTGCTGAAACTCGAAGAAGGCGATGCGATTATCACCCCCGACGGCGAGGCGTTCGCGAAGGGTGGTATTCAGGAGCGGAAGGCGATCTTCCGGAAAGCAGCGGTGGCGAATATTCCATTGCTTCGGCAAATGGAGCAGGCGCTTAAAGCGAAATCGAACCGCACGCTGTCCGCGGAGTTTTTTGAGGATTTGCTGGACGAGCACTTTAGCCAGGACGAGGCGAGGCGGCAACTGGAAACCGCGATCCAGTGGGGCCGGTATGCCGAATTGTTCGATTACGATGCGGCCAGCGGGAAGTTAACGCTCACCGAAAGCTAACACTCCCGTGAACGAAGCGAATCTTTCCGTCACCGAAAGACAGACAGTGATTCCGCCGGCGGCGAGCCGCCCGCTCGGGGCGCGGTGGGCCTATGCGTCTCTGATCGATATTGGTGTGTTCATTGCCGTGTTTGCAGTCATCTTTGGGATGTATTCAATCGGGCGGTCGTGGCTGGGGCCTGTTCGCGTCGAAACGGAGATTTCGCAGAGGCCCTCGAGCTTGCCGCTCTACGCGCTTTATTCGTTGGTGCGCATTCTGGTGGCCTATGCGATCAGTTTGGTGTTTGCGCTGGCTTATGGATACGCGGCCGCCAAGTCGAAGCGCGCGGAGTTGGTGCTGATTCCCCTGCTGGACATTCTGCAGTCGATTCCCGTGCTGAGTTTTCTTCCCGGTGTGATGCTTGCCATGGTGGCGCTGTTTCCGAGCCGGCAACTGGGCGTGGAACTGGGGTCGATCATCCTGATCTTCACAGGACAGGTCTGGAACATTGCGTTCAGTTTCTATTCCTCACTGAAGACGATTCCGCGCGACTTGCGAGAAGCCGCGATTATCTACCGTTTCAGCAAATGGCAGAGGTTTATGGAACTGGATTTGCCGTTTTCCACGATCGGACTGGTGTGGAATTCGATGATGTCAGTAGCGGGCGGCTGGTTCTTCCTGATGGCATGCGAAATGTTCGTTTTGGGGGACAAAGACTTCCGTTTGCCGGGGCTTGGATCGTTTCTTCAGACCGCGGCGAGCAGCGGCAATACACGGGCAATGATGTGGGGGCTGGCGACGATGGTTGCCGTGATTGTCCTGATGGACCAGTTGATCTGGCGGCCGGTGATTGCGTGGGCGGATAAGTTCAAATTCGAACAAGTGGAAAGCGCGAGCACGGCGGGCAATTCTTTACTCAATTTCATCACGCGCGAATCGTTTCTGATCCGCTTATACCGGCGACTGCTGCATCCGCTGGTGAATTGGTTGACGATGCAATTCGCGAGCGGCGCGAAGCGCGCTGCGGAAACGTTTGCGTCCGTGCAAGCGCGCCAACCTAGACGACTTCTCACGTGGATCGCCCTGGCTGGTGTGGCAGCCCTCACAATTTATGGAATCTACCGGACCATCAGTGAACTGGCGCAACTGGACCGCGGTGATTATTTCGTTTTGCTGCGCAGCGCGGGCCTGACATTTCTACGCGTGAACCTCGCGTTGCTGATTGGGGCCCTATGGACGGTTCCCGTGGGTGTGGCGATTGGGTTTAGTCCACGGTTCGCCCGGCTGATGCAGCCGCTGGTGCAATTGGCAGCCTCAATTCCGGCAACGGCATTGTTCCCCGTGCTGCTGTTGGTACTGATTCGGCTGCGCGGCGGAATTGAAATCGCCGCGATGGCGCTGATGCTGCTGGGGACTCAGTGGTACATCCTTTTCAATGTGATTGCGGGTGCGATGGCAATCCCGACCGACCTGAAAGAAGCGGCAGAAGTCTTTCGGTTCAGCCGCTGGGACCGCTGGCGGCGATTGATTTTGCCGGGAATCTTCCCATACCTGGTCACAGGCATGGTGACCGCTTCAGGTGGCGCATGGAACGCCAGCATCGTGGCGGAGTATTTTCATTTCCAGGGGCAAGTTGTAGAAGCGCCGGGGCTGGGAAGCACGATCAGCCGAGCCAGCGATGCCGGACACTTCCACATGCTGCTGGCGGCGACGCTGGTGATGGCGACAATCGTAGTATTCATCAACCGCGTGATCTGGCGGCGAATGTATCGGCTAGCCTCGACTCGATTCAAGCTGGAGACGTGATCACGAGCCTTTTTGGAGTTCGCGGCAAAGATAAATAATCTGACCAACATGATGGTAGAAGTGAACCGCACAGCGGAGGAACGCAACGTAGCGTGTGGACGCCTCGGGCTCGCGTTCGGCGGAATACGGCAAACTCCAGTCCATTTCAGATTGTTTTGCGGCCGAAGTGGCGACCATGGAGATGGTGTCGTCGAACTCGCGAAGAACTGCTGTTTTGCTGGATCGAGCGGTATCGGTGAATTCGAGGTCGCGATCACGGACATACCCGGTGCCGGCAATACGCGCTCCGATGTAGTAGTTGAGATTGCCAGTTAAGTGCAGAACGAGATGGCCGACGCTGTTTCCGTAGGGGTAGGGATTTCTCCAGAACTGTTCGTCGGTCAACGGATCCACCCATTTATGCAAGTTGGTGGCGCGCCCTCGGAATTCGTTTGCGAAGGCGATTGAGACTATGGCGGACAGTTCGCTCATACTGAACTTCCCTCGCTCACTTGGCGAGAGCAGGCTTGTCGTTCTTATAGACCACGCCCTCTTTCATGACAAAAAAGACGTGCTCGGTTTGGCGAATGTTTTGAATCGGGTCGCCGGGAACAGCGACAATATCGGCCAGCTTACTTGGTTCCAGTGTGCCCACCTTGTCAGCGATACCGAGGAGTTGAGCGTCAACAGAGGTGCCGGCCTTGAGAGCGGCGGCAGGCTTCATGCCCAGGTCGACCATTTGATGGAACTCCTCGGAATTGCGGCCGTGGGGATAGACGCCGGCGTCTGTACCGAGGCCGATGTTGACGCCTTTGGCAAGAGCGCGCTGAAAGGTGCTGTGCATGGCGTTGATAGCGGCGTGGGCTTTAACGGCTATAGCTGGCGGCACATAAACATTCTTGTCAAAAAGCTCCTGCAGACCCTGAGCCGCCATCAGCGTGGGAACTAGATAGGTCCCGTGCTGTTTCATCATGTCGAGGGCTTCATCGTCGAGGAAGCTGCCGTGCTCGATGGAGTCGATGCCGGCGCGAATGGCGCGCTTGGCGGCCTCCGCGCCGTGAGCGTGAGCTGCGGTCTTGCGGCGAAGAGCGTGAGCCTCGTCGACGATGGCGTTCAATTCTTCCTGTGTAAGTTGGGGGGTATCCACGTCGTCGGTAGGAGAGAGCACGCCGCCGGAAGCGCAAACCTTGATCATATCGGCGCCATATTTGTGGTCGAGACGCACGGCGTAGCGTGCCTGGTCGGGACCGTTGATCACGCCATCGAGCGGGCCGGATTCGTGGCCAAAGACACCCTGGCGGAAGCCGTCCTCGTCATCGCAATGGCCTCCCGTCGCGCCGAGGGCGTGGACGGTGACGAGCATGCGTGGGCCCGGGATCACTCGATTGGCAATGGCATTGCGCAGGCCAACATCAATGTAAAACTGCGAGCCCACATCGCGGACGGTAGTGAAACCGGCCATAAGAGTGACGCGGGCATTGACGCTGGCATCCAGGGCCATTTCTGGAACCGTCTTTCGCAGCCGATCGAGCTCAGAGCGGTTGTAGTCTTCCGAGTAAGGAAATGAAAGATGCGTATGGGCGTCGATAAAGCCGGGTAGTAGAGTGGCATCACCAAGATCGATGATTTCAGCACCATCAGGAATCTGCGCGCTGGATCCGATCGCGGTGATCCTGGAGCCCGTGACGACAACCAGTCCTGGCGTAACAAGCGTATCGGACTTACCATCAAATAGACGAGCCGCCTTCAAGACGTATGTTTTGTCGGCTGGTTTTTGTGCCTGTCCGTAATTCCGCGCCCCGCAAAGCAGAGTGAGAACAACAACGCCGAACGCGAGTCTGCGAGCCATAGGACACTCCCGGTAACGATACTTACTTTTGTGAGTCGAACGAGACTCTATCGTGACTGGCGAAAATGTCAAGGAAGCGTGGCGCAATTCGGTTCGCCCGTGAGGAGACATAGTGAGCGCGGTGCCCGGGATTCGAATCCAACGATGCAATGAAGCAGCAGTGCGCCCTGATGGGCGATACGTTCTGTACTGGATGATCGCGAACCGTCGACTGCGATACAACTTCGCGCTCGATCGGGCAATGGAGCACTGCAAGATACTTGGTAAGCCACTGGTGATTTTCGAGGCTCTGCGTGTTGGGTATCGCTGGGCGAGCGATCGAACTCACAAATTCCTGCTGGACGGGATGGGAGTCAACCAGCAGGTTTGCAACGACCACGCGGTCCGGTATCTGGCATATGTCGAATTGAACCCTGGCGACGGAAAAGGATTACTGAAGGCATTGGCTGAAGAAGCCTGCATCGTCGTGACCGACGATTTCCCCTGTTTTTTCCTGCCGCACATGGTGGAGAGCGCCGCCAAGCAGCGGAAGGTGTTGCTGGAAGCGGTGGACTCCAACGGTCTGTTACCCCTACGCGCGACGGACCATGCGTTTCAACGGGCATTGGACTTCCGGAGATACTTGCAGAAAGAACTGCCAAAACACCTGCAGCACTTTCCGGCCGCAGACCCACTCAACAGACTAAAGGAGCGTGCAGCGCCAAGAATCTCGAGCAAAATATTCGAGAAATGGCCGATGGCTTCAGGCGAAGTGTTGCGCGGCAACCCGAGGGCGCTAGCCGCGATGCCCATTGACCATACGGTTGAACCAGTAGAGATATGCGGGGGTACAGAAGCGTCTCGGTTTCGGCTGAAAGAGTTCTTCGATCGAGGATTCGAGCGTTATGGAGAACATCGGAGCGAACCGGAAGCTGATGCGAGCAGCGGTTTCTCGCCTTACCTCCATTTCGGGCACCTCTCCGTGCATGAGGTCTTCACGGAATTGGGAAAAAAAGAAAAATGGACGCTTGAACGACTCTCGCTCCAGGCAAACGGAAGCAAGGTGGGGTGGTGGAACATGAGTGCGACCGCCGAGAGCTTCCTGGATGAGCTGATCACTTGGCGGGAACTAGGCTTCAATTTCGCGGCACATCGGAAGGACTACGGTTGTTACGAAGCGTTGCCAGAATGGGCGAAAGGGACATTGCGAAATCACAAGAGGGATGAGCGGGAGCACGTTTATGGTCTCGAGGAATTTGAGCATGCCCGCACGCATGATTCCCTATGGAACGCGACACAGAGACAGCTGGTTCGGGAAGGGCGAATCCAGAATTACCTTCGAATGTTATGGGGCAAGAAAATCCTGGAATGGTCGCGCAGTCCAGAAGAGGCCGCCGAAATCATGATTCACCTGAACAACAAGTATGCGTTGGACGGGCGCGATCCAAATTCGTACAGCGGCATTTTCTGGGTCTTCGGGCGGTACGATCGTCCGTGGGCGCCGGAGCGACCAATTTTTGGAACGGTCCGGTACATGAGCTCGGAGAATACAGCCAGGAAATTTCGCGTGAAACGCTACATCGAGAAATATAGCAAAAGCGGCGTGGAGCAAGGGCCGACCTCATTCTGACTCCTCGCGCACTTGCGTGATGCTGGGCGATTGGCGGAGGATATGGCTGAACGGACGGCGGTCAGGAACACCAGAGACAACTGGGCGGGGAAGCTAGCGAATGGGTAGCCGTGTGGATGTGCTAATTGTTGGCGGCGGTCTGGCCGGACTGAATTGTGCCCGCGTGCTGCATGAGAAAGGTGTAAGTTTGCAGATCTTGGAAGCGTCGGACGGGTTGGGTGGGCGCGTCCGAACGGATCAGGTCGACGGATATTTGCTGGACCGAGGTTTCCAAGTTTTACTCACTGCGTATCCCGAGGCGAAACGCGTTCTTGATTACGGGAGTCTGGAGTTGAAGGCGTTCGCGCCGGGCGCGCTCTTTTGGTATGCGGGACGGATGAATCGACTCATCGATCCCTGGCGCACGCCGGGCATGTGGAAATTGGCACTGCAGTCAGACTTCGGAACATTGAGCGACAAGATCCGCATCGCGCGTCTGCGGAACCGGGTGCGCAACGCATCCATTGAGGAGATTTTCCGGAAAGCGGAACGAAGCACGAAGCAAGCATTGACCGGGGCGCATTTTTCGAGCCAGGTGATTCACCGCTTTTTCCGGCCGCTTCTGGGCGGAATTCTCCTGGATGCAGAGCTAAAGTCTTCGAGCCGGATGTTTGAGTTTGTGTTCAAGATGCTGTCGGAGGGGGATGTAGTTGTTCCGGCACGAGGAATGGGAGCGATTCCGGCACAAATGGCGGAGAAATTGCCGGATAGCTCCGTGCGGCTCCATGCGCGAGTGGAAGAGTTGCATGAAAACGAACTGAAACTGGCCGATGGCGAGGTGCTAAGTGCAAAGGCGATTGTGGTGGCAGCGGACGGCCCGTCGGCGGCGCACCTGATTGGAGAAGTGGAACCGGCGTCTCGAAGTGTGAGTTGCTTTTACTATGCTGTGGACGAGGCGCCGATTCGCGAGCGCATTCTATTTTTGAACGGAGACGGCGCAGGGCCGGTCAACAATTTTTGCGTGATTTCGCAGGTGGCGCCGGGTTACGCTCCGCCAGGGAAACACCTGATTTCGACGACCGTTCTGGGTACGCACCAGTTGACCGACGTGCAATTGGGCGGGTTCATTATTGCGCAGATGAAGAACTGGTTTGGCAAGGTGGCGAGCACGTGGCGATTCGTGCGGAGCTATCGGATTCCGCACGCGCAGCCACAACAGCTTCCTGGTGCGTTGGAGCCGCCGCAGCGACCGGTGCGAGTGCGGCCAGGGGTATATGTTTGCGGGGATCATCGCGACAACGCGTCGATCCAAGGAGCACTGGTGAGCGGGCGGCGGGCAGCGGAAGCGGTGCTGGAAGATTTTTCGAGGTAATGGAATTGTAAAGGAGGACTGGCGATGTGGAATCGAGCATGTCCCCTGTGTTTTGCGAAAGTGCCAAGAACGTTGGTGTTGTCACGATCAGAGGATGTAGCGTGCCCGTCGTGCCGGGCGGAACTGGAATTGTCGCGGCCGAGCCGGGTTTTCGGATCGTTTACAGGGGTGCTCGCCGCATTCCTAGCGGCAACCTGGGTGCTTGATCGGGGCATGCGTGGAGCATGGGCGCTGGGATTGCTGGTAGCGGTGCTGGCGTTTGCGGCGGCATCAGCCGTGGCGCTATTTTTTTTGTCGGACCTGGTAGTGAGACCAAAAGAGCCAGCGGCTGTTTCACATCCTCACTAGTAACAGTCCGTCGGTACTATTGACCAGTTGCCCGCAGGTATCAAGACTGCGCAGGGTGGCGGCATATTCGCACTACCTGAACGCGACGGTAACGGTATGGTACCGGTTGGGGGACATCCTCTTGTCCGCCAGTGGCGTGTTTGTCGGCGACTCGGGCCGATCGATTTTCCTGGAACAACACCTGGAACTACGTGGCCGGCGGAATTATTTCCGGTGGGAGATTCCGTATGGAAACATCCATTCCGTCGAAACAGTAAGCGAGGCTGAACCGCAATCGGGAGTGCTTGATCGGCAAAACGCTCAGCGGCCGCTCGCAAGGGCGGCGACAGCCAGCGGCGGCGACGCACGGACAAGTTCGGCAGCGATACTACCGCTGGCGCGGCCTCCGAAGACGGCATAGCCCAATCCGCTGCCCTTGTACTGAATATACCGCGCGCAAATCACAGGAAAAGAATCCCTCGTCGGGATCGAGTGCTCCACGAAAGACGAGAGGAATCGGATACAATCTGTTGCGCATAGGACTCCAGAGGAGCGCGTGAGTCGGCGAGGAGGGTATCTGTGAGCACTGCTGCGGGGACGCGGAAAATTGGATTGATTGGGTTGGGCCTGATGGGGCGGCCGATGGGGATGAACCTGCTGAAGGCAGGACATGCGTTGACGGTGTGGAACCGTACGCTGGAGCGGGCGAAGGAGTTGGTGGCCGCAGGAGCGAAGCTGGCAAAGACACCGCGGGAAGTGGCGGAAGTGAGCGAAGTACTGCTGACGATTGTGAGCGACCCCCCGGCACTGGAGGCTGTGCTCTGGGGGCACGAGGGGAAGAACGATGGCGCACTCGGCGGACTGAAGGCGGGGAGCACCTATATCGATTCGAGCACGGTGTCGCCGGCGTTGGAGAAAAGAATTGCGGAAGCGTGCCGAGAGCGCGGGGTGAAGTTTCTGGATGCTCCGGTGACAGGCGGAGACTGGGGCGCGCGCGAAGGGAATCTGGTGTTCATGATTGGCGGCGAAGCGGAGACGCTGAAAGAGATGGAGCCGATTCTCGGCGTGCTGGGGAAGAAGTGGTTTCACTTGGGGCCGAACGGCGCGGGGCAGACGATCAAGCTTGCCATGAACGCGATTTTGGCGTTGCAGGTAGGCGCGATGGCAGAAGCGTTGGCGCTAGTGGAGCGTTCGGGTCTGAGTGGAACGCAGTTGGTGGAAGTGATGCAAGCGAGCATGGCGCGATCCGGCGTGCTGGATGTGAAGTCGCCACTGATGCTGAAGGGTGAGTACAAGCCAAGTTTCCCGCTGCGATTGATGCACAAAGATCTGGGGTTGGCGCTGGATCTGGCGAATCAATTGGGCGTGGCATTGCCGACTACGGCGGCGGCGCGCGAAGTGTATAACTATGTGAAGGGCGAGGCGAAAGAAGATCTGGATTATTCGGCGGTCATGCGGTTCTGGAAAAAGTAGAAGGTCCCCATGCCTAACGGCTACCTCGACGCCCTCGGGGGAAAGAAGCCGATGGGAAGATCACGCGAAGTGCGGAGACCTGACGGAGCCTCGAGAATCACGGGAATGGAATTGACCGCGACGGAAGCGGTAGCGATGTCGCCGTGAGAGCCGCCGGGAATGACGAGGCCGATGTTTGGATGGCCCTGCAGTTCAACCTTGTCGGCTGGGTCCTGTGCGCCGACGTACATCTGCAGTTCCATGTAGATGAGTTCTTTGCCTTCGAAGAGTCCGCGTGCGATCTGATGGACGCCAGCGGCCTGGCCTGGCTCGACCGTGAGGTACTCGGTGTGGACGGGCTCGGTCGCAACCTTGGGTTCGATGGTTTCAGTGATCTCATCAACGCGAAGGCCAAGACTATCCGCAACCATAGCGACGGATTCAGGCAAGCCGACGTGCTTGATGGTGCCTTCTTTGACTCTGGCACGGAATTCCTCGACGGAGAGCCCGGCGCCAATTTTCTTCTGCAGGGGGAGGCGACGCTTGGAGGCGTCGACAATGCGGATCGCGGAGGCGTGGTCGATACGCTGCGAAACTGCGGCCAGGGTGACGACGAGCTTATCCATAACGAAACCGGGATTAATGCCGGTACCCACGAGAGCCACACCGGATTCCTTGGCGGCGGCGTCGAGCTTGGCGGCGAGTTCCGGATGAGTGCGGTAAGGGTAAGACAGTTCTTCACAAGTAGAAACGACGCAGGAGCCGACGTCGAGACAGGTGAGCAGTTGGTCCATCACCTTGGGGAGGGAAGAGGAAGTGGTGTGCATGACTACGTCGGCGGATTGCTCGAGGACGCCTCTGGCGTCGCCGGAGACCTTGACTCCCCAAGGAGCATCCGAAGCGCCGACAACCTCGCCGAGGTCACGGCCGATCTTGGCAGGATCGGTGTCGATAGCGCCAACGATTTCGATGGATTCTTTCTCACGAAGCAGTTTCACAATCGAGGCACCAATGGGCCCGATTCCGTACTGAATGGCACGAATTTTCTTTTTCACGTTATTCTCCGATACGGTACAGCCAGGAACGCACGGCGCGGAAATTCTTCTGGAGCGAACTATCAAGCGTACTGGATTTCGGAAACGCAGGCAATGACGGTGGGATGTGTTGCCGCCGCGATCGCGTTTCCGCATAATGTAGCCTCGCCAAACCAGTTGGGAGGCACATTCATGCGAACCGAGAAGCTCAGCGACGCGGATATTCAGAAACACCTGCAAAACGTGAAGGGTTGGGACGTGAAAAACGGGAAGCTGCACAAGGAGTTCGAATGCAAGGATTTTGTGACCGCGTTTGGGAAGATGACGCAGATAGCGCTGGTGGCGGAAGGGATGAACCATCACCCGGAATGGTTCAATGTGTGGAACAAGGTAGTGATAGAGCTAAACACGCACAGCGTGCAGGGAATCAGTGAGCTGGATTTTCGACTGGCGGAAAAGATCAACCAGATCTTCGGAGCCTGACAGAGGGGCGGCGTTCCAATACGGAACGAATGCTGCCAAATCTCTCGGGCTTCCTGGACTGGTCGGCCGGCAACGCGGTCGTCGAGAGTAGAGAGTTTTTGTGACCAAACCTCTTGACAAATGTTCTTCCCGGGCCGAAGATGTAGGCCCCTCCCCGATAGTTTACTGACTCTCAATATTGCCTTTGCCGTACTCTCCCTCTCAAAACGCCGGCAGGGCTGCGCCGTCGCTCCAGGAAGGTCATTGGAAATGGGAGCTGCTTACCTACGGGTAGTACTCGCAGAAAACGGGCTCAGCGAAACCGGGCTGACCTTGCGGTCGCTATGCGCGGAGATGGGGCAGGTGTTGGAATTGGTCAGGGTTGAGAGGGGAGAGGATTTGGAACAGGTGCTGCGGGCGCATTGTCCCGATGTTGCACTACTGAAGCTCGCGCTGCTCCAACCGGATGCCACGCGGCGGTTGCGTGCGCTGCAAGAGAACAGTCCTTCGATCCCATTTATTTTGTTGGCGGACCCAGCCGATAACGTCAGTGGGGAGACGTGTCTCGCCTTCGGAGCGGTCGATTATTTGGTGGAAGGGTATTTGGACGAGCGAACGATGAGCCGGGTGTTGAGTTCGGCGATGGGGACGAGCATGGAGGTAGATGTGAAATCTGCTCGGAGAAGAAGCCGCGGGAACGAATGGGTATTCACGGTAGGGATGGGGGACGCAGAACAAGTGCAGGCATGGTTGGGCAATGCCGCAGTCAGCGAAGCGCTGGAGAGCGTGGCGGAGACAGTGAGAAAGAGTGTGCGGTCAACGGATGAAGTCAAGATGAGCGCGGGATGCGAACTGGAGGTGAGAATCCGAAACGTGGACGAATCGAAGCGCGCCACGGTCCAGAAGCGAATCGAAGCGAGGCTGAGGAGTGCAGCGGTGCTATTGCTGAGGGAACTAGATCTCGAAGTTGCGGCTATTGAAACGGAAAAGACGATCGGGGAAGAGGGGCCGCATTATGCGTTCGTCCAGCGAGGTGATGGAGCGCGGGACAATGGCAAAGCGCCAGCAAATTGAGGCAGCAGCCATGGAAAGCGGAAATGGCGATCGGAACGACGCGGTACGGGGGATGGAGCGGCTGAGAGTGCTCGTGCTGGAGCAGTCCGCGGAAAGATCGCAACGAATTGTCGACGAGCTCGAGACCTCGGCGATTGGAGTAGAGCCGACAGTGGTGGCGGGCCGCGAGGAATTCCTAAAGGGAGCACGAAGCGGGGAATTTCCGGTGGTGATCTCGCCTTATGAATTGGACGGCTGGAGCGGGCTGGAAGCACTGAGGGAATTGAGGGAGGAGGGCATTAGTGCCGCGTTCGTGCTATTTGGCCAGCCACAGAGGAAGTATGAGCCACCCGAGTGCACGCGGGCGGGGGCTGGAGACTGCGTGGTATCGGTGGAACTGAGCCAGTTGCCTATGGCCGTCCAGCAGGCCATTGCTGAGAAGAAACTGCGGGATGCCAACACGGAAGTACGCCGGGCACTGATAGAAACGGAACTCCGGAACCGGGAACTGAGTGAGAACCTGCTATATGGGGTGTTTCGGGCGTCGCCGAACGGGGCCATTCACTCCGCGAACCCGGCACTGCTGGAAATGCTCGCATATCCGACGATCGAAGTGCTGCGGTCGGCCAGCTTACCCCGAGAAATCTTCCGGTTTCCTGCGCAATTCAGCGATTTGATGGCGATGTGCAGGGAAAACGGGTTGGTGCCGAGCGCCGAGACCGAATGGCGGCGCCGGGACGGTGGTTTCATCTCGGTGAAGCTGCACCTGCGGCGCCTGTCGGTGGCGGGCGGAGAGGAGGAGCTGGAAGGAATCGTCGAAGACGTGACGGAATTGAGGGCGCTGGAACATCAACTGAGGCAGGCACAGAAATTCGAGCTCATCGGGCAACTGGCTGGTGGAATTGCACACGACTTTAACAATGTGGTCGGAGCGATTCTGGGATGGGCGGAATTGGGGTACGAAGAGAGTCAAACCTATCCTCGCCTGGCAGAACGATTTGCGCGAATCCGGGAGCAGGCGGACCGCGCGGCGGCGTTGACGCGGGAACTGCTGGCGTTTGCGCGGCAGCAGGCATTGCAGCCGCGGCTGGTGGATTTGAATGAAGTGATTCGAACCTTCGCAATATTTCTGGCGAAAGTGATTGGCAGCGACATCGAGATGGACGTGGTGAGCGGAGAACTGGATGCGATCCAGGCAGACCCAACCCAACTGGAGCAAGTCTTAATGAACTTGTGCCTGAATGCGCGAGACGCCATGGCGGACGGCGGGCGGCTGACAATCACGACAGAGATGCAAAATCTGGACGA
>Ga0335085_10011316_pt1 | contig 13253 bp, 13 predicted proteins | sample Lox_Sample_45_FD_206712 | JGI IMG/M metagenome (GOLD analysis project Ga0335085, IMG submission 206712) | Soil microbial communities from Loxahatchee National Wildlife Refuge, Florida, United States - Lox_Sample_4.5 | ecosystem: Environmental > Terrestrial > Soil > Wetlands | place: USA...
CCTCGAGCACGACGCGCCGGCCAAGCAGTACGAGCAGGCGCAGCTCACCTCCCCCCACATCGTCCGCACCGCCATGGCGGCCCTCGGGCGCGAGGCGGGGGAGAAATTGGTCAGAGCATGATCGAGCGCCGGTCGTTCCTCCGCTTGCTATCGGCGGGGGCGGCTGCGGCCGTCCTCGCGCCGTTGCTCGCCCGCGCCGCCGAGGCGCCAGCGGTCGATACCGTCAATACCTTCTACGCCACGCTCATCGAGGTGATGAAGCAGGCGAAGACGCTGGGCTTTCAAGGACGCTACGAGAAGCTCGATCCCGCGATGCACCGCGCGTTCAACCTGCCGCTGATGGCACGCCTTGCGATCGGGCCGGACTGGCAGAAGCTGAGCTCTGCGGAGCAGTCGTCGCTCACCACGGCCTTCGGCGATTTCAGCGTCTCCACCTACGCCAACCGCTTCGACGGCTATTCCGGGCAGCGCTTCGAAGTGAGCCCGGACACGACGTCGAGCGCCGGCGGAGTGATCGTCAGTACCAAGCTCATCGAGAACGACGGAAACATCATCGAGCTCAACTACCTTCTGCGCGACGGCGAAGGTGGCTGGCAGATCATCGACGTGTTCCTGAAGGGCACCGTGAGCGAGCTCGCGACGAGGCGCGCGGAGTTCTCGACCGTTCTGCGCAACGAGGGAGCGGACGCACTCCTCAAACTGATCCAGAAGCGCACGGCCGATCTCAAGAAGCCGGCGTGACTGCCTCAGGGCTTCTTGGAGCCGGGATCGCTGTAGAGGTCGTCGTCGTCGTCGATGGGCGCGGGCTCGCCATGCCGAAGCTCGGACGCGCGATGTTGGCGCCAAAGGCTGCGAAGCTGCGCATAGAAGTCGAGGGCGTTCCGCTGGATCTCGTCGAAGCTCTCGATGTTGCGCGAGCGCTCGTCGACGCCAGTCGCGATCCAACGGTAGAGGCCGGCGGCCCTCGCGCCGTTGTTGGCGGCGACGTATTTGAAGGGATCGATGTAGCTGTCGACGAGGAGGCCTATCGCGTCGCGGGGATTCGAAGGTCCGAAGATCGGCAGCACGAGATAGGGGCCATCGGGCACGCCCCAGCTATAAAGCGTTTGCCCGAAATCCCCGGTCTGCTTCTCGAGGCCGATTTTGGTCGCCTGATCCCAGAGGCCGCCGATGCCGAATGTCGTGTTGAAGAGGAAGCGCGCGAAGGTCGTGTGCGCCCGATCGAACTCGCCCTGCAGCGTGTCGTTAAAGAAGATCACGGGCTCGCCGAGGTTGTCGAGGAAGTTGCGCACGCGGTCGCGCGGATATTGAGGCACGACGGTGCGGTAGGTCTTCGCGGCCGGCTTGATGAGGATACGATCGACGAACAGGTTGAAGTCGAGAATCTCGCGGTTCATCGGCTCCAGCGGATCGTTGACCTTCTCCCATTCCGCACGGGCGACGGGATCGGTGGGCGGCGTTGCGCAGGCGCCGAGCGTCAAGATCAAGGGCAGGAAGAGCCACAACTTCAGGCCCGGGACGCGGCGGGACATGTTCTTCACCCTTATACCCTCACGCTCCAAGCCGATACAGGGAGTGCCGCATGGTTGACAATGTGGGGGACGAATGCAACAGGCTTTTCAAGGCTTAGGAGGCTCCCACCCGCGGCCGCCGACTTCCCTCGCGACCCCTGGTAACCATAGCATGCCACCTGAGATATTAAAATTTCTTACCGGCCTTCTGGAAGCCTGTGTGCTCGCGGGTTGCACCTATTACGTCCTCGCAACCCTGAGCCTCATTCGCTTCCTGCGCCGGCCGGCGATTGTGTCGTCGGCCCCGCCCGCGGCGAGCATTCTGCGGCCGCTCTGCGGCGAGGATCCCGGCCTTTACGAGAACCTGCTTTCTGCTGCCGATCAGGCTCATCCGCAGTTCGAGATCGTTTGTGGAGTGCAGGACCCGCGGGATCCCGCGATCCCCGCGGTCGAGCGGCTGCAGCGCGAGCGACCCCAGGTCCCGATCGCGCTCGCGGTCGACGAGCGTCCGCACGGCGTCAATCTCAAAGTCGGCAATCTCCTGAACATGCTGCCGCTGGCACGCCACGACCTTCTGGTGATGGTCGACAGCGACATGCGGCTTTCCGCGGATTTCCTCGCCTCCGTGACGGGCGAGTTTGCGGACCCGTCGGTCGGCCTCGTGACCTCGCTCTACCGCGGTTGCCCCGCTGATCGCAGCCTCTGGTCCCGGCTTGCCGCCGCGCACATCAACTATGGCTTTCTGCCGCAGGCGGTGCTCGGCGAGCGCGTGCGGCCAGGCGAAGGATGTTTCGGCGCCAGCATCGCGATCCCCCGAAGGACGCTTGCCGAGATCGGCGGCCTCGAGGCCTTCGCAGACACGCTTGGCGAGGACAATGCGCTCGGCGCCGGGGTTCGCCGTCTCGGGAAGCGCGTTGTGCTCTCGCACCTCCTCATCGACGATTGGCTCTCCGAGCGGTCGCTCGGCGTGCTCTGGCGGCACGAGCTGCGCTGGGCGCTGACGATTCGCGGAGTCGCGCCGTGGGGCTATTTCGGTACGGTCGTGGCCCACCCCTTGCCCTTCGCGCTTCTTGCACTACCGGCGGGTGGATTCGGGGTGATACCGCTCGCCGGGCTTGCCGTTGCATTGTTGGCGCGCTTTGCTATGGTGCGCGCCGTCGATCGCGCCCTGAGGCTGCCGCCGCTGCCGGCATGGCTCCTCCCGGTGCGGGACCTGCTGTCGTTCGGAGTGTTCGTCGTCAGTTTCAGCACCCGGACCGTGGCCTGGCGCAACCGACGCTTCCGCGTCGACCGCCGCGGCCAACTCACCCTTGATGGAGACCGTCCGGCATGATGAAGACGCTCTTCTTGCACCCCCCTTCCTTCGAAGGCTTCGACGGTGGAGCAGGGTCGCGCTATCAGGCGCGGCGCGAGATCCGCTCCTTCTGGTATCCGACTTGGCTCGCGCAGCCCGCGGCGCTCGTTCCCGGCAGCAAGCTCATCGACGCGCCGGCCGCCGGCATCCCGCTGCAGCAGGTGCTTCCGCTCGCCAAGGACTACGATCTCGTGGTTATGCACACCTCGACGCCGTCCTTCGCGGCGGACGCAAAAATGGCGGCGGCGCTCAAGGATGTGAACCCCAATATCAAGGTTGGGTTCGTCGGCGCCAAGGTCGCGGTACAACCCAAAGAGAGCCTGGAGCAGGCGCCCGCGATCGATTTCGTGGGGCGCAACGAGTTCGACTTCACGATCAAGGAAGTGGCTGAAGGCCGCTCCCTCAAGGAGATCGACGGGCTTAGCTGGCGGAACGGCGAGGGCGTGCTCCAGCACAATCCCGAGCGCGCCGTCCTCGAGAACATGGACGAGCTGCCCTTCGTGAGCGAGGTCTACAAGCGCGACCTCAGGATCGAGGACTATTTCATCGGCTATCTGAAGCACCCATACGTCTCGTTTTATACGGGGCGCGGCTGCAAGTCCCGTTGCACCTTCTGCCTCTGGCCCCAGACCGTCGGGGGTCACCGTTACCGCGTGCGCAGCGTCGGCCACGTCGTCGATGAGGTGAAGTTCATCACCGCGAATTTTCCGCAGGTGAAGGAAGTCTTCTTCGACGACGACACCTTCACCGACAACGCGCCTCGCGCGGAGGCAGTGGCGCGCGAGCTCGGCAAGCTCGGCGTCACCTGGTCCTGCAATGCCAAGGCGAATGTGCCGCGCGAGACGCTCAAGGTCCTCCGCGACAACGGGCTCCGGCTGCTGCTGGTGGGCTACGAGACCGGCAATCAGCAGATCCTCTTCAATATCAAAAAGGGCATGCGCGTCGATGTCGCGCGCCGCTTCACCAGGGATTGCCACGAGCTCGGGATCACCATCCACGGCACCTTCATCCTGGGGCTGCCCGGCGAGACCAAGGAGACGATCGAGGAGACCATCAAGTTCGCGACGGAGATCAATCCGCACACGATCCAGGTCTCGCTCGCGGCCCCCTATCCCGGCACCTTCCTCTTCAATCAGGCCGTCGAAAATGGCTGGCTCGACGCGGAGCATGCGGAGCTCGTGGACGAGCACGGCATCCAGATCGCGCCGCTCCACTATCCGCATCTTTCGCACCAGGAGATCTTCGATTCCGTGGAGACCTTCTATCGCCGCTTCTATTTCCGCGCGGGCAAGATCGCCTCGATCGTTGGCGAGATGGTGCGCAGCCCCGAAATGATGGTGCGCAGACTGCGCGAGGGCGTGGAGTTTTTCCGCTTCCTGCGCGAGCGCGAACTCGCCCAGTAGGACGAGGGCTCCGCTGACCGATACCGAGCTGAGAGTCGCCGCCGGCAGCCGAGCGCGACGGCGGGGATGGCGCATGCCGTCTATGCGGCTCCTGGCGCTCGCGCTCGGTCTCCTCGGCCTTGGCGCGGCGAGCGGGCTCGTGATCTACGAGGGAGCGGGAGAGGTCCTCGCGACCTTCGCGAGCGTGGGCTTGGGCCTTCCTGCGATTGCGCTCTTCCATCTGGCGCCGATGACGGCGAACGCGCGCGCCTGGCGCGCGCTGCTGCCGGGCGAGCGCCGGCCACCGCTCGGCTTCTTCTTGTGGACGGTCTGGGTGCGCGAGGCCGTCAATGCAATGCTCCCGGTCTTCCGCGTGGGCGGTGAGATCGTCGGCGTGCGGCTCATGATGATGCGCGACGTCCGCACACGCCCGGCAGTGGCGACCCTCGTCGTGGACATGACGATGTCGCTGCTCTCGCAATTCCTCTTCACCGTGTTCGGGCTCTTCCTGCTCTTCCTGCGCTACGAGGATGCGACGCTCTGCATGGACATTGTCCTCGGCCTCGCATTCGCGATCCCCGTCCTCGCGGGCTTCGCGATCGCGCAGCGCCTCGGCTTGTTCGAGCTATTCGCGCCGCTCCTCCGCCCTTTCTTCAGCGCCAGATTCGAGCGCATGGTCGGCGGCTCCAGGGCGCTCGACCGTGCGGTCCGGATCATCTATCGCAGGCCGCGGCGCGCGCTCTCCTGCCTTCTCTGGCAATTCGCAGGCTGGGTCGTGAGCAGCGGCGAGATCTGGATCGCGCTTCAATGCTTCGGGCATCCGCTCGGTGTCCTCGACGCTGTCGTGATCACAGCGGTGATCGAAGCCGCGAGCAGCAGCGCCTTTTTCGTGCCGGGCGCCCTCGGCGTCCAGGAGGGGAGTTTCCTGGTGATCGGGAGCCTGCTCGGCCTCGCCCAGGAGGAGGCGCTGGCGCTCGCCCTGGTGCGCCGCGCCCGCGACGTGCTCGTCTATGGTCCAGCGCTCGCGCTCTGGCAACTCCGCGAGGGCAGGCGGCTCATGTCCTCCATCCCCTGATTGAAGTTGATCGTCGACGAGGGGCCGACGATGCCGCAGGCTACAACGCCGAATTTGACCGTTGGGCGTCATTGCCGTTTCAGCTTTAAGGTTGCTATTTCAGGCAATTAGAAAATCTGCGTACCGCGTTGGCGTCGTTCAATTGACGCCCGTGGCGGTCGCCTTTAGCTTCGATCCGCGAGAGCCGGGAGGAACGAGGGGAAATGATGGCGTCGCCGAAGATCGCCGCCGCGAGCGCCGCCCACGTCTCGTCGGGACCGGCGGTGATCGAAGTGCGAGACCTCCGCAAGGTCTACGGCACTCGTCACGGCGAAGTAGAGGCGCTTCAGGACATCGAGTTCGCCGTGGCCGAGGGCGAGTTCATCGCGATCGTCGGTCCGAGCGGCTGCGGCAAATCCACGCTTCTCAAGATTCTCGCGGGCCTGCTGCCCGCGACTTCCGGCGAGGCGCGGCTCCGGGGGACGCCGATCACGGGGCCGCGGCGCGACATCGGCATGGTCTTCCAATCACCGGTGCTGTTTCCCTGGCGCACGGTCCTCGACAACGTGCTGCTGCCGGCGGACGTGCAGCGGCTCGGGAGGGAGCGCATGCGCGAGACCGCGCTCGACCTGCTGCGCCTCGTCGGCCTGCAGGGCTTCGAGCGCCGTTATCCCTGGGAGCTCTCGGGCGGCATGCAGCAGCGCGTCGCGATCGTGCGCGCCCTCATTCACGATCCCGCCATGCTGCTCATGGACGAGCCCTTCGGGGCGCTCGACGCCATGACCCGCGAGCAGATGAACCTGGAGCTGCAACGGATCTGGCTCGAGCGCCGCAAGACCGTCGTCTTCATCACGCATTCGATCCCGGAGGCCGTGTTCCTCGCGGACCGCGTTCTCGTGATGACGCCGCGTCCGGGTCGCATCGCCGAGGACATCGGGGTCGCGATCGCGCGCCCGCGCTCGCTCGACGCGATGGCGACGCCGGAGTTCGGCGCCTACGCCCATCGCATCCGCGCCCACTTCAACGCAACCGGAGGGCTCGACGCGTGAGCGGCTACGGCAATGCCTCGCTCCGGATACTGCTGATGCTCGCGCTGGTCGGCATCTGGGAGGCGCTCGTGCGCCTCCTTGAGATCCCCATCTACTATGTCCCCGCGCCCAGCGCGATATTCGGCGCGCTCTATACGGGGATCGCGCGCTTCATCTATATCCAGAACGCCTGGGTGACGCTCCAGGAGACGCTGCTCGGCTTCATCATGGGCACCGCGCTTGCCTTCCTCCTGGGGACGGCGATCGCCTTGAGCCGCCGCTTCGAGTACTACATCGCTCCCTATGTCGTGATGTTCCAGGCGCTGCCGAAGGTGGCGCTGGCGCCGCTGGTGCTCGTGTGGTTCGGCGTGGGCCTTCCCTCGAAGGTCGTGCTCGCCGCGCTCATCGCCTTCTTCCCGTTGATGGTGAACACGATCGTGGGACTGCGCTCCGCCGACGAGGACCGCGTCAACCTCATGCGTTCGCTCGACGCGAGCCCGGCACAGATCTTCTGGATGCTGCGGCTTCCAAGCGCGCTTCCCTTCATCATGGCCGGGCTCGAGGTTGCCATGATCTTCGCGCTGATCGGCGCCATCGTCGCGGAATATGTGGGTGCGACGGCGGGGCTCGGCGTCCTCATCAACACCCTCAATTTCGGGGGCGACGTCGCGGGGATCTTCTCGATCCTCCTGGTTCTGTCATTGATGGGGCTCCTGCTCAATCAGGTCATCGTCACGATTCGGCGGCGTTTGCTCTTCTGGGACGCCTCGCAGAAATCCGTCGCCGAGAATACGCAACGCGGAGGAACACTATGAGGAACTTGCCCCGTCTTCTCGCCGTCGCTCTGGCGGTGGCGGCATATGCGGCTCCAGCGGCTGCCGAGACCGTGGTCAAGGTCGGCTGGTGCGCGCGCACCGTGAGCTCGGCGGCGGCGCCCTTCGCGATCGCGACCAAGATGGGGTGGTTCAAGCAGGCGGGCTTCAGCGTCGAACTGGTGCCGCTCCCGGGCTCGACCGATTGCGTGAAGCTCGTGGGCACCGGCGACATTCCCTATTCGCTGCCCTCGGTCGAGCCGCTGGCCTCGCTTCGCCCACAGGGCCTCAAGGCCAAGGTCTATTACACGGCCTATCAGGGCAACATCTACGGTCCTGCGGTCCCTGCGGACAGCCCGATCAAGACGCTCGCCGACCTCAAGGGGAAGAAGATCGGCGTGCAGTCCATGGCCTCCGCGGGAGCGCCGGTGATGCGCGCGATAGCCGCGAGCGAGGGTTTCAATCCCGATACCGACATCACGATCATCGTCGTGGGCGAGGGTGCGCAGGCGGCGGCGCTCGTGCGCTCGAAGCAAGTCGACGCGCTCAGTCTCTACGACGTGCAATACGCGCTTATCGAGAATGCGGGCGTGCCGCTCAGGCGCCTCGAGGCGAAGGCGATCGACAAATTCCCCTCGAATGGCTTCATCGCCCTCGATACGACGCTCGCACAGAACCGCGCGCAGGCGGTGGCGCTCGCGCAGGGTTATGCGAAGGGAACGATCTTCGCCATCAACAACCCCGAGGCCGCCGTGCACATCCTCTGGGAGGTCTTCCCGAACACCAAGGCGACCGGCAAGACCGAGGAGCAGGCGCTCGCCGACGACGTCAAGGCGCTCAACGCGCGCATCGTCAACTGGAAGCTCGAGAAGGCGGGGGTCACACATTGGGGCGAGAACTCCATGGCGAACTATGACGCCTATCTCGACTTCCTGCTGAAGCAGGGCGTGATCAAGACGAAGCCCGACGTGAACGAGGTCGTGACCAACGATCTGCTCGCGGAGATCGATAAGTTCGACCCCGAGGCGGTGGCTGCAGAGGCGAAAGGCTACAAATAGAATCGGGCCGCATGAACGTCGCGGTCTTCGGCGCCGGTGTCATCGGCGGCTACCTCGCGGCAAAGCTTGCGGAGGCGGGGGTCGCGGTCGTCGCGATCGCGCGCGGCGCCCAGCTCGCGGCGATTCGTACTCACGGCCTGAGGCTCCTCGAAGGCGGCGCGCCACGGAGTGTCGCGGTCGAGGCGACGGAGGATGCCCGGAGCCTCGGCCCGCAGGACCTCGTCATCGTCACGCTCAAGGCGCATTCCCTGCCGGCCGCCGCGGCCGACATCGCTGCGCTCTGCTCGCCCGAGACGACGATCGTCGCGGCGCAGAACGGCATTCCCTGGTGGTATTTTCACCGCGAGGGTGGGCCGCTCGAAGGGACGCGGATCGCCGCCGTCGATCCCAAGGGGACGCTCTACGAGACGCTCGATCCCGCGCGGGTCCTCGGCTGCGTCGTGCAGATGGCGGCGACGCAGCCCGAGCCCGGGCTCGTGCGGCACCAGGCCGGAAATCGCTTCATGCTCGGCGAGCCCCGTGGCGGCAGCTCTGAGCGCCTCGAGCGGGTAGTCGCGGTCCTCGACAAGGCAGGGCTAGAGGGAGTCGCGACGTCGGCGATCCGCTACGAGATCTGGCACAAGCTCTGGGGCAACGTCGCCTTCAATCCCCTGAGCGTGGTGACCCAGGCGACCATGGACCGTCTCATCGGCGATCCCGGCACGCGCGCCGTCGCCACCGCCGTGATGAGCGAGGCCGAGCGGGTCGCGAACCGGCTCGGCATCCGCTTCGACATGAGCGCGGAGGCGAGGATCGACGGGCTGAAACGACTCGGCGCCTATAAGACCTCGGCGCTCCAGGACGTGGAGGCCGGCCGCCCGATCGAGCTTGGCGCGCTCGCGGAGGCGGTCGCGGAGATAGCAGAGCGGCTCGGGATCGAGACGCCGATGCTGAAATCGCTCGCGACGCTCGCGCGGATGCGCGCGGAGACCGCGCTCCTCCGGCGGCAATCGGCCGACCGGCCGCGATAGGCTCGCCCCGAACCGAAGACAGTCCGCGTTGGCGCGGCATCCGCGGTCCGCGCCCGCCCGTTCCCCCTTGATATACGAACGAGTTAGTACATAATCGTCGCGATGCGCCCGCTAAGAGGCGCGGTCGGGAGGGTGTGTGAACTACGCCTTCGACTTCACTCCTGTGATTCAGGGATTTCCGGAGCTGCTTGCGGGCTGCGCCGGGACGCTGGGCTTGGCCGCGGGTGGCATGGCGCTCGCCATCGTGATCGGCATCTGCGGCGTCATGCTGCGGCGCTCGCGCATCGCGCTGCTGCGCTGGCCCGTGATCGCCCTGGTCGAGCTGATCCGCAACACACCCTTTCTCGTGCAGATCTATTTCATCTTCTTCGCGCTGCCCTTCATCGGGATCAGGCTCAACCCGACGGTCACCGCGCTGATCGCTCTCGGCATCAACGGCGGCGCCTACGCGATCGAGATCATCCGCGGCGGCGTCGAATCGATTCACAAGGGGCAGGTCGATGCGGGGCTGGCATTGGGCCTTCGCCGCAAGCAGGTGTTCTGGCTGGTCGTGCTGATCCCGGCGCTGCGAGCCGTGTATCCCTCGCTCACGAGCCAATTCATCCTGCTGACGCTTACCACGAGCATCGCCTCGGCAATCTCGGCCTACGAGCTGACCTCGGTCGCGGGCATCATCGAATCCAACAGCTTCCGCAGCTTCGAGGTCTACGGGACGGTGACGATCCTCTATCTCGGGATGTCCTCGCTCCTGATGCTCGCGTTCCAGCGGATCTCGGCGCGCTATCTCGCCTATCCCACGAGGTAAGAAGGCGATGGGCGAGCCGCAATTCCAATTCCTGTTGAGAGGCTTCGGCTGGACGCTCGCGCTCTCCGCAATGGCCTTCGCGCTGGGAATCGTGGCGGGACTTGCGGTCGCGCTCGCGCGCACCTCGCATTCGCGGCTCTTGGCTCGATTGGCCGCGGGATATATCGCGCTCTTTCAGGGCACGCCGCTGCTGATGCAGCTTTTCGTCGTTTACTACGGACTGGCGCTGGCCGGGCTCGCGCTCGAGGCATGGCAGGCCGTGGCGGTCGGCTTCACACTCTACGCCAGCGCCTTTCTCGGCGAGATCTGGCGCGGCTCGATCGAGGCGGTGCCGCACGGCCAGACCGATGCAGGGCACGCGCTGGGTCTCCACTACCTCCCGCTGATGAAAGACGTGGTCCTGCCGCAGGCCTTGCGTATCTCGCTGCCTGCGACCGTCGGTTTCCTCGTGCAGCTCCTCAAGGGTACCTCGCTTGCGGCGATCGTGGGGTTCACCGAGCTCACGCGCGCCGGCAGCATCATCGCGAACCAGATCTTCGAGCCTTTGCTCGTCTTCGGCATCGTCGGTTGCTTCTACTTCGCGATCTGTTGGCCGCTCTCGCTTTACAGCGCCCGGCTCGAGCAGCGTCTCGCGGTCTCCTCGCGATGAGAAAACTGAATCCAGGACAATCACTTCACATGGGAAAGGAAACGACATGACCCGCAGGATCGATCGACGCAGCCTCATGCTGAGCGCCGCCGCGCTGGCGGCGATTTCGGGCTTGCCGGTGAGGCAAGCCTTCGCCGTCACGACCGCCGAGATCAAGGCGAAGGGCAAGCTCGTGGTCGGGATCCAGGGCGACAATCCGCCTTGGGGCTTCGTCGATACCAGCGGCAAGCAGGACGGTTTCGACGCCGATATCGCGGGCCTCTTCGCGAAGGAGCTCGGCGTCTCCGTCGAGTTCGTCCCGCTGGCCGTCGCGAACCGCATTCCCGCGCTGACCACCGGCCGCGTCGATCTGCTGTTCGCGACCATGGCGATGCTGCCCGACCGCGCCAAAGCGGTCCAGTTCAGCAAGCCCTACGTCGCCAACATCACCTACGTGGTGGCGCCGAAGACCACCACGATCAAGGGCTATGCGGATCTCGCGAAGCTCACGGTAGGGGTTGCGCGCTCCTCATCGATGGACAGCGACATCACCAAGAACGGGCCCGAGAGCATCACCATCCGACGCTTCGATGACGATGCCTCGACGATCCAGGCGCTTCTCTCCGGGCAGGTCCAGGCAGTCGGCGCCAACATGTTCTACGTTTCGCGCCTCGATCAGTCGAAGCCGGGCGTTTACGAGAACAAGTTCGCGCTGACAACGCTCTATAACGGCGCCTGCACCCGCCTCGGCGAGAAGGAGATCAACGCGGCGCTCAATACCTTCATCGACAAGATCAAGGCGAACGGTCAGCTCGCCGCCGCCTATCAGAAATGGATGAAGACCGCGCCGCCGGAATTCCCCGCGAGCATCAAGGACATTCCCTTCAGCGCGAGCTAGTCGGGATTGCCGCTGACGTAGCGCAGGATCAGGTCGACCACGATTTCCCGCCGGCGGGCCGATGCCGCCGGCGTCCCCATCTCGCGCCCGAAAATACGGGAGAACGTCGCGCGATTGGCGACGTTGAAGAAGGAGAGGGCGCTGATGGACATGTGAAGATCCACGATGTCGAGGCCGGGGCGAAAGGTCTTGGCAGCGACCCCGCGACGGTAGATCTCGCGGAGGGTCGTGATGGCTGGGGCGTTCAGCCGTTGGATGTTCTCGGAACGGGCGAGATGCACTCCATTGTGGATGTTCTCGACCACGACGAGCCTGATGAAGTCCACATTGGCGTTCTGATGATCGAAGGTGAACTCCACGAGCGCGCGCAGCGCCGCTTCCGGCTTCAGATGATCGTAGCGACGCGCCGCCTCGACTTGCCGCATGCGGCGATAGCCTTCCTCCAGCACCGCGCGGAAGAGGCCCTCCTTGTCGCCGAAATAGTAATAGAGCATCCGCTTGCTGGAATTCGTCCGCGCCGCGATCTCGTCGACGCGCGCGCCGTTGTAGCCGTTGGCCGCGAATTCCTCGGTCGCGATCTCGATGATGTTCCTCTTCACGCCCTCGGGGTCTTGCATCCTGCGCGCCGGCGATGTCCGCCCATTTCGCCGCGCCGTCTTGGCCTTCATCGATCCTCCCTCCCTCCGCGAGCCCCGGCCTTGTAGCTTTGCAGCCAATGCCTGTCCATGCACATCCGATGGCCCCCGCCGCTCGCATCACTCCCGACTCGGGCGGCGCGCTTGAGTAAACTAACGAGTTCGTACAGAATGCGCCGTCGCTGGGACGAGAGGCGCGCGGCCGATGATCCGTCGGGGCAAACGTCGACAAGACCGGCGCGACCTCGTTATCGTGCCTTCGTCCGATGACGCCAGCGAGGCCTGCGATGGATAGCGCCCATACTCCGCAAGCGAAGCCCAGCGCGGGCCCTGCGCGCTCCAGAGACGGTCGCTCTCTCCTCGTCGGTTTGATCGGTGCCGGAATTCAATCCTCGCGCATGCCGCCATTGCACCAGGCGGAGGGCGCGGCGCAGGGGTTGCACTACGTCTACAAGCTCATCGATCTCTCGGAGCTCGAGCTTACCGAGGCCGCGCTCCCGGAGCTGTTGACCGCGGCACGGCGGTTCGGCTTCGCCGGCCTCAATATCACGCATCCCTGCAAGCAGGCGGTCGTGCCCCTGCTGGACGCGCTCTCGGAGGACGCGCGCATCATCGGTGCGGTGAACACCGTGGTGTTTGGCGAGGGGGGCCGGACCACCGGCTACAATACCGACGTCTCCGGATTCGCAGAGAGTTTTCGGCGGGGGTTGCCCGACGTCGCGCGTGAGCGCGTGGCGCAGATAGGCGCCGGCGGCGCGGGATCGGCGGTAGCGCACGCCCTATTGGGGCTCGGCGTGCGGCGGTTGGAGCTGATCGATACCGACCGCAGCCGCGCCGAGCGTCTCGCGGGCGAACTTTGCCGGCGTTTCGGTGTCGATCGCGCGGGGGTTGCGGCAGCGGCGGACCGGGCCGTCGCGGGAGCCGATGGCATCGTCAATGCGACACCCGTGGGCATGGCGAAATATCCGGGAACGCCGATACCGGTGACGCTGCTGCGTCCCGAGCTCTGGGTCGCGGAGATCATCTATTTCCCGATGGAGACGGAGCTGCTGCGCGCGGCGCGCGCCCGCGGCTGCCG
>Ga0335085_10011317_pt1 | contig 13252 bp, 13 predicted proteins | sample Lox_Sample_45_FD_206712 | JGI IMG/M metagenome (GOLD analysis project Ga0335085, IMG submission 206712) | Soil microbial communities from Loxahatchee National Wildlife Refuge, Florida, United States - Lox_Sample_4.5 | ecosystem: Environmental > Terrestrial > Soil > Wetlands | place: USA...
CGTGTCGGCGTTCCTGGTGCTCGCGGCTGCGGCCACGGCGCTGCCCGCCCGGGCCGAGGTCCCCGCCGTGCCGCCCGTCTCGGCCGCACGCGTGACGATCCTCTCGACGATGCTCGCCGAGGCGAGGAAGGAGAAGACCCTCATCGGCGAGTGGGGCTTCTCGGCCTTGATCGAGGCGAATGGGCGGCGGGTGCTGTTCGACACCGGCGCTGCTCCCGACACCGTCCTCCGGAACGCCGAGCAGCTCGGGATCGACCTCTCGTCGGTCACGGACGTCGTTCTGTCGCACTTCCACTGGGACCACACCGGCGGGCTCGTCACGCTGCGCCGCGAGCTCTCCAGGAAGAACCCGGCCGCGCTCTCGCGGGCGCACGTGGCGCGCGGCTTCTTCTGGCCGCGCACCCGCAATGGCACGCCGTTCGGTTCACTGACGGAGATGCGTGCCGCGTACGAGGCCAGCGGCGGCGCGTTCATCGAGCACGACTCGCCTGCCGAGATCCTTCCGGGCGTGTGGCTCACGGGGCCCGTGCCGAGGATCCACGGCGAGCACAACGTTCCTCCCGGAATCATGGTCGAGTCCCCGCAAGGCACGATCCCGGACGAGGTCCCGGACGACGACTCACTCGTCCTCGACTCGACGGAAGGGCTCATCGTCGTCACCGGCTGCGGGCACGCCGGGGTCGTCAACACGCTGGAGCAGGCGCGCAAGGTCGTCCGGCCGGACGCCAAGGTGACGACCGTGCTCGGCGGGCTGCACCTCTTCGAGGCCGACGACTCGACGCTCGACTGGACGGGCTCGCAGCTCAAGCGCTTCGGCGTCGGTCACGTGATCGGCGCGCATTGCACCGGGATCGAGGCGGTCTACAGGTTGCGGCAGTCGGCAGGGCTCGGCCGGAAGAGCTGTGTCGTCGGTGCGGTCGGGGCGTCGTACGACATGGGAGCCGGAATAGACCCGGGGCGCCTCGCCCGGTGACGGAGCGCCGTCAGGGCCTCGCGAGCGCGTTGATGTCGCGCGGGTCGAGGATGGGCTTCGGGTAGCCGCGCTTCACCGCGTTGATCATCGCAAGCCCCACGTTCTCGGTGGTGGTGACGCGGTCCGGGGCGAGCGCCCTCACCAGGGGGTAGAGCGGCTTCACGATCGGGATGAGCGCGCGGTAGAGCGGCGTGCGGGAGGTGACACCCTTCATCGGGTGGATGTAGCCGGGCCGGAACATGAAGGCGGCCCGGAAGCCGAGGTGCAGGAGCTCGTTCTCGGTCCGGCCCTTCACGCGCGCCCACATCGACGAGCCCTGCTCGGTGGAGTCGGTGCCCGCGCCCGAGACGTAGGTGAAGGCGAGGCCCGGGTTCAGGCGCAGGAGCGTGCGCGCGACGCCCAGCGTGAGGTCGTGCGTCACGCGCGTGTAATCGGCCTCGGTCATGCCCACCGACGATGTGCCCAGGCAGAAGAAGCAGGCGTCGTGGCCCCTGAGCAGGGACTCGACCGGCGCGAGGTCGAACAGGTCGGCGTGCACCACCTCGCGAAGCTTCGGGTGCACGAGGCCGGTCGGGTTTCGGCCAAGAACGGTCGCGCGCTCCACGTCCGGATGGGCGAGGCACTCGAGGAGGACGCCCTTCCCGACCATGCCGGTGGCACCGGTGACGATGACGTTCATGGAGGGAGTCTAGCGGGAAGCGCCACGGACGCCCGACGGGAGGAGGGGGCAGGATCCCCATCGCCGACGGGGCGTTCGACGTGGGCCTGCCGTGGCGTGCGCCGCCCCCGGTTCGGCCACGCGCCGGCACCCCGGGCGCGCTAGCATCGACGACGGGACGGCCTGCACGCTGCCTCGTCCGGGGGGATCGATGGCGCTCATCCAGTTCACGAGGAACCACTCCGATCACTCGAACGATCAGGGCTTCCAGTTCGAGTTCCACTGCGACCGGTGCGGCAACGGGCACATGTCGCGCTTCATCCCGTCGAAGCTCGGCATCGCCGCGGGGCTGCTGCGCGCGGCCGGCTCGATATTCGGCGGCGCTCTGGGGAGCGCAGGCTATGCCGGTCAGCAGGTGAAGGACGTGTTCAGGGGCCAGGCCTGGGACGACGCCTTCGCCGTCGCGGTGGAGGAGGGGAAGAAGAAGTTCCGGCAGTGCACGCGCTGCGGGAAGTGGGTCTGCCCCGAGGTCTGCTGGAACGAGAAGCGGCAGCTCTGCGAGGAGTGCGCGCCCGACTTGCAGGAGGAGGCCGCGGCCGCCCAGGCCCAGGCAGCCCGCGAGCAGGTGATCGAGAAGGCGCGCCAGGTGGATCTCGTGAGCGCCGTGGACATGAAGGCCGACCAGCTCGCCGCCTGCCCGAGCTGTGGGGCCCGCGTGCAGAGCGCGAAGTTCTGCCCCGAGTGCGGCAAGCCGCTCTCCACGAAGGCGCCGTGCGCGAAGTGCGGCACGCCATTCGAGGGCAAGTTCTGCCCTGAGTGCGGGACGAAGCGGGGATGAGCGTATGCCACGATCGCCGCAGCTCATCGCCTCGCTCGCCTGTGCCCTCCTCACGAGCGCAGTGGCGGCGTCTGCGGCCCGAGCCCAGGCGCCCACGCTGCAGTACACGCCGCCTCCGGGCTTCATCGGCGGACAGGGTCGGGCGGATCCCCGGATCTTCGTGGACAGCATGGTCGAGGGCAGCGTCGAGATCACCGGCTTCCGGCCTTTCCAGGGCGACTTCCGTGCCGCGGCCCTCCAGACGCTCTTCGCCGACCGCATGAGCCCCGAGTTCGGCCGACCGAAGCTCCTGAGCCAGCCCTCCGCACGGCCAGTCACGGTTCCCGGCGCCGACGACGCGATGGCCGTGACCTTCGCGGCGACGGAGAGCTTCTACACGTACTTCCACACGCGGATCGCCATCCTGGCGAGAGGCTCTGTCGCCGTCGTGGACGTCCGTGCGCGGAGCGCGGAACGGCTGCAAGCCGATCTGCCCGCCGTCACGAAGATGATCGAGTCGCTGAAGGTGGTGGCTGCCGCCGGCGGTCCTGCGACGGGCGGAGCGCGGGGCGGAGCGCAGGGCGCGGCCGCCGCCTCCTCCCCGCGGATCAGGGAACTGGCGGGGCTGTACGTCGGCTCGCGGATGATGTTCCAGGCCAATCCGTTCGGTGGGGTCGGCAGCGGAACGTGGGTGCCGGGATCCTACTGGTATCTGCTGTCGCCCGAGGGTCGCGTCCAGCGCGGGTACCGGATGCCGCAGGCGCCCGCCGGCGACATCTCGCGCTTCGACTACGACCAGGCGCGGCGCGAGGCGCCGGCCGACGGTGGATCGTTCACCGTGCAGGGTGCGCACATCACGTTCGTCATGGGCTCCGACACCGTCGTCGCCGACATCGCACCCGACGGTAGCCTGTCGATCAACGGGTCGCCGTTCAGGAGGTCTAACCCCTCGAATCGCTGAGCACGCGGCGGGCCGGCCACTCGGAGGGCCACGGGGCCAGGCAGGGAGGCACGAAGATGCACGACGGCAGTCTCGACTTCTCGATCCAGCGGCTCGGGGAGTGCCGTGTCCGGTCACCGATGTCCGGGATCCGGTTCACCGACGACGGGGATCGTGTGCTGTACCACTCGCGGCTGGCGGACGTGACGGCCTGGACGGCCGGAGGCGCGCCGCCGCCCGCGATGGAGGTGGCGGGGCCCAGGGAGGGCATCTTCTTCGACCCCGCCCGGATCGCCTGCGGCATCGTGACGTGCGGCGGGTTGTGCCCGGGAATCAACGACGTGATCCGGGCGATCGTGATGAGCCTGCATCACCACTACGGCGTCCGGAAGATCCTGGGGTTCCGCTTCGGTTTCGAGGGTCTCGTCCCGAAACACGGGCACGAGGCGCTTCGCCTGACGGCCGAGGGCGTGAGCCAGATCCACCAGCTGGGCGGCTCGATCCTGGGCTCGTCGCGGGGGCCACAGGATCCGGCGCAGATGGTGGAGACCCTGGAGAAGCTCGGCGTCGGGATCCTGTTCGCCATCGGCGGTGACGGCACGCTCCGAGGCGCGCAGGCCATCGCCGAGGAGGCGACCCGCCGGCGGCTCCAGATCGCGGTGATCGGCATACCGAAGACGATCGACAACGACATCCTCTTCGTCGAGAAGACGTTCGGCTTCGAGACCGCCGTCGCGGAGGCCCGGAGGGCGACGTCGGCGGCGAACACCGAGGCGGAGGCGGCGCGCAACGGGATCGGCCTCGTGAAGCTGATGGGGCGCGATTCCGGGTTCATCGCTGCCTACTCGGTGCTCGTCGACAGCAACGTGAACTTCTGCCTCATCCCGGAGGTCCCGTTCTCCCTCGAGCGACTCCTCGCCGAGCTGCAGAGGCGGATCGAGCGGAGGGGCCATGCGGTGATCGTGGTCGCCGAGGGCGCGGGACAGGATCTGTTGCAGGGCCCGGGAGGGCGCGACGCCTCCGGGAACGTGAGGTACGGCGACATCGGAGCCTTCCTCCGGGATGCGATCAAGGACCACTTCCAACGCGCTGGCGTCGAGATCAACCTCAAGTACATCGACCCGAGCTACACGATCCGGAGCGTCCCGGCCGGCGCCCACGATTCGGCGTTCTGCCTGCTGCTGGGGCACAACGCCGTCCACGCCGGGATGAGCGGCCGGACGAGCATGGTCGTGGGGTTCTGGAACCACCAGTTCACGCACGTGCCGATCCCGCTGGCGGTCCTGCGGCGGAGGACCGTGGCCGCCGAGGGCACCCTGTGGAGCAGCGTTCTCGCGTCGACCGGCCAGCCTCCCGACATGCGATGAGGCGACGCGGTCGGCCGCGCGGGCGCCGATCCCGCTGCCGCGGTCAGATGCCTCGACCATGCCGGGGAAGCCCGCCGGGCCGGGAGCCTCCATCGGTTCGCCCCGCCCGGAGGCCGACCAGATGGGTCGGCGGGTTGTTCACTCCGAGCGGCGGGCGTAGCTACCGCCGGACGTTCCCCTCCGCTCGAGAGGTGCTCCATGTCGAGAGTTGCCCGCGCCGGCCCCGTCCTCGCGCTCCTCATCGCCGCCTGCCCGAAGGCGCCGCCGCCGGTGCCCGATCTGCCGGGCGCCGGTCAGGCCGAGGCCCCGGCCGCCTTCGACGGTGCGCCCAACGGCCTCGTCGATGCCGAGACGCACAAGGCGGACCTCGTGGCCTTCGACGGTGTCGAGGACCTGGCCGACGGACTCGGCCCCATCTACAACGCACAGTCCTGCCGCGAGTGCCACCAGAACCCGGCGTCCGGCGGCGGCAGCCAGGTTTCCGAGCTGCGCGTCGGCCATCGGGACGCGAACGGCCGTTTCGTCGCGCCCAGCATCCCCATCGCCGGAGGCGCTGCCGTCATCACCGGGCGCACGCTGGTGAACGACCGGGCCATCTGCCCGAACGGCGCATTCCCCGACCAGGAGATCCAGGAGCGGGTACCGCCGGGCGAGGACGTGCGCACGTTCCGCCTCTCGCTTCCGCTTCTCGGAGACGGCTTCATCGAGGCGGTGGCCGACGACGTGCTGCGGAGCATCGCCGCCTGGCAGTGCCGCGCCACCGGGGGCCGGGTCTGCGGGAAGCCGATGTCGGTGCCGGTCCTCGAGGCCCCGGGCCAGTACGCGGTGGGCCGCTTCGGCTGGAAGGCGCAGCAGGCGAGCCTGCTCTCGTTCTCGGCGGACGCCTACCTCAACGAGATGGGGATCACGAGCCGCCTCCTCCCCGAGGAGTTCACCACGCTCTGCGACAGCGTGGCCGACCCCGAGGACAAGCCGGGCAGCGACGGGCTCGCCGACGTCGATCACTTCGCGCGCTTCATGCGTGCGACGCAGGCGCCACCCCGCGACCGAAAGCTCGCCGCCACCCCCGAGGCCGAGAAGGGCTCGCGCCTGTTCGAAAGGGTCGGCTGCGCCGTCTGCCACCTGCGCACGCTCGTGACCGCGCCCGCGGGCACCCCGCTTCTCGGGGGCGCCTACCGCGTGCCGGCGCCGCTGGGCGACAGGACCTTCCACCCGTTCGGCGACTTCCTGCTCCACGACGTCGGCACCGGCGACGGCATCGCCGTGGCGGTCCTCGAGCACCACGGGAGGCGCTACCTCTCGATGCAGCCCGAGTTCGACGCGGCGGCGAATCTCCTGCGCACGCCGCCGCTCTGGGGCCTGCGCACCCGGAGCCGGCTCATGCACGACGGGGCCTCGCTCACGCCGCGCGATGCGATCCTCCGGCACCAGCGGGAGGCGAGCGACGCACGCCGCCTCTTCGAGCAGCTCTCCGACGCGGAGCAGGAGCAGCTGCTCACGTTCCTGAGGTCGCTGTAGCCGCGGCGAGCCCGGCGTCGCGCAGTGCTACGCTGCGGGGGCGCCCATGGAGAGCCACGTCGTCACGCTCGAGTTCGCGAAGGCGACCCAGGTCCGGATCGGCGCCCCTGCGGATCGGCCGCTGGAGGCGCTCGCGGCGCTCGCCGAGCTCTTCGCGGACTGCCCCAACGTCGTCTCGGCGCGCCTCGGGCTCATGGAGGTGCTGCCGGAGGACCGGCCGAGCTACCTCACGTACGTCGTCGGGATCGAATGCGAGGGAGGCGCGAGGCGGGTCGAGCGCCGGGCCCTCGACGCTCTCCGGGAGGTGCAGCCAGCGCGCCTCCCGATCGCCCTCGTCCCGCCGACCGCGCGCTTCTTCACGCGCGACGCCCTCGTCTTCTACTCGCGCAAGGCGAGGCCCAGCTCGTGGATCCGGCGGCTCTTCGGGCGATGAGTGCCCGGGGCCGAGGGTCGCGGCTCGATGGCCACGCCCTCGTCCGGGCCCAGCGCGTGGCGCGCGCCGGCCTCGGCGGGGCTCCTCCCTCGAGGCGCCACCCTCCCGGAGGGCGTAGGAGGCACGATCACGATCGCCGACGGGGCGTTCGAGGTCGGCCTGCCGTTGGGCGCCCGCGCGGCAGGCAGGACGGTGCAGCATCCACCCTCGGCCACCCTCTAGCGATCGGGACCCGGCGGTGGCGCCTGGCCGGCCCTGACTCGCCGCGCCCCGTCCACCATCGCGCGGAGCTTCCGCGCCGCGATCTCGGGCGTGTTGACCGGGCTGCGGCTGAAGGTCCCGAAGCCGCAGTCGGGGTTGAGCGAGAGCCGCTCGGCCGGGTAGAGCGCCAGCGCCCGCTCGACCGACCGGGCGATCTCGTCGGGCGTCTCCACGCGGGGTGAACGGGGGTTCACGACGCCGAGCCCGAGTCGCTTGTCGCCGAAGACCATCAGGTCGCCCGCTCGCTCCGTGGCGTACTCGAGCACGAGCTGGTCCACCGGCATCCGCTCCAGCCAGGGCGCGAGCGGCGCGTAGCCGCCGCGGAGCAGGATCGACTCGTCCCGGCTCCAGTTGCCCCTGCAGACGTGCAGGGCGACCGTGGGGCCGGAGAAGCCCTCCAGCACCCGGTCGACGAGCGAGACCGCGAGCTCGAGCTCCGCCGTCGGATCACCTCGCGCGGCGAGCGAAGCGCACATGAACGTCCGGGTGGCCGCGGGCGCGAAGACCACCTCGGTGAGCACCGGCTCGTCGAGCTGGATCACGTCGGCGCCTCCGGCGGCGAGGTCGGCGAGCTCCTCGCGCAGCACCCGGACGACGTCGTCCGCCAGCGCCTCCTTGTCCCGGTAGGCGGCCCGACCGAGGGAGGGCACCCACATCGCGCGGGTGAGGAGGTAAGGGCCGGGCAGGGCGATCTTCACGGGCCGGGTGGTGTGGGACCTCAGGAACCGGAGCTCGCCGAGGGCGAGCGGCTCGCGCCGCGCGACGCGCCCGACGCAGACCGGGCCGGTGAGCGATGACGCCGGGACGTCGAGCGTCCTCAGGATCCGCTCGAAGCCGGCCTTGTCGTCCACGTGAGGCAGGAGGTCGAGCATCGTCATGAGCCGGACGCCGTCGAGGCGATCCGCCACGAACGAGGTGAAGTTGTCGCGCCGCTGCTCGCCGTCCGAGACGACGTCGAGCCCGGCCTCCTCCTGGATGCGCAGCACCTCCAGGACCGCCGCGTCCGCCTGCCGGTCCAGGTCCTCCCGGGAGAGCCGGCCGAGGCGGTGGAGCCGGTCGGCCCGGAGCAGCGCTTCCGGGCGCGGCCAGCTTCCCACCATCGAGACCGGAAACGCGGTCACCGCCAGAACCCCTGCCGCTCGGCCGCCTCGGAGAGTTGCCCGAACCCGGTCGTGCGCCCCGGCAGCCAGGCCTTGAGGCCTTCCATGTCCATCATCTGGCGGTGGCGAGGGTCCTCGTACCGCATCGAGAAGAGCGCCTCCAGCCATGGGTGCTCCGCGGCGGCCGGGAAGTCGTCGCGCACGGTGAAGACGCAATGGTCGAACGGGTCCGTGGTCGCGAGGATACGAAAGCGAGCGGGGTCGAGCGTCCCGTCGGCCCGCCAGGCGTCGTGGTTGAGATCGAGCATGGCGCAGGCGTCCGCCTCGCCGCGCTGGAGGCAGGCGAGCGCGTCCCGCTCGCCGCCGACGTGGTCGCCGTGCTTGCCCACGAGCACGTCGTGGCGGCGCACCTCGAGGTCCCGCCCCGCCCGCAACCCCGCGCGTTCGAGCAGGCCGAGCGGGATGAGCGTCGCCTGGGGCGAGTCGCTCGCACCCACCGCCACGGTCCGGCCCCGCAGCGCCGCGAGGGAGTCGACCGGGCCGTCCGTGCGGACGACGAGGCGCGAGACCCGGTCCCGGTCCGTGTCCCGCATCGCGATGGCCCGGCAGCCGCCGTTCGAGCGGCGCTGCGCGTCCAACCAGGCGAGCGGCGAGTTCCAGGCGACGTCGAGCAGACCCTTCAGGAGCGCGTCGTTCTGCAGCTCGTACCGGGTGAAGAAGACGGTGTCGATGGGGCAGCCGCGCGCCTCGAAGAACTCCTGGATGATCTCCCAGATGACCGAGACCTTCGGGTCGTAGAGGACGGCGCCGACGATGACGGGCTTCACATGGAGCTCCTAGGCGAGGGGTTTGAGGGTCAGATCGAGGTCGACGGCGGCGCGCCGGAGCGTCGCGAGGAGCGGTGACGTCCGGAGCACCTCGTCCCACGCCGCGCGGAGCGCCTCGGGCTCCGCGGGCGAGGTGACGTAGAGGCGAGCCGATAGCGCCTGCATCGCAGGCTCGCCCGTCTCGCCGACGACGAGCAGATGGACGAGGGCGTTCTCGAGGCGAGCCTCCACCGTCGCCTCCACGGTGTCCACCTCCAGCCGGCGCCGCCGCGCCGCCCGCTGGAAGCCGACCACGAGCTCCCCGCCGACCGCGCCCAGCGCGTACTCCATCGCGGAGATCGACGGGGCCTCGCGGTCGAAGCCGAGGGGGACGCCCAGCTCGAAGGCGGTTCCGCGCACGAACGCGCGGGCTGCATCGCGGCCGGTCGTGGCCACGCGGACGCTCCAGCTGGGCGCCTCGGCGGGCATCTAGCCGAACACCGGGATGCCGCAGACGGCCTTGCCGATGAACTCGTAGAGAGCGTCGGAGACCGGCGCCATCACGGTGGCGGCCCGGCTGTCGCGGAAGTACCGATCGATGCCGACGTCCTTGCGGAAGCCGGCGCCGCCTGCCACCCGCATGGCGAGGTCGTGCACCTCGAGAGAGGTCTCGGAGCCCACCACCTTCGCCTCCAGCACGCGCAGCATGGCGTCCTCCCGCCCGCCCTCGACGGCGTCCACCGCGTCCTGCAGGAAGCCCCGGAGCAGGTCGAGCTTCACGCGCATCCGGGCGAGGTGTCCGCGGACCTGGACGAGGTCGCAGAGCCGTGAGCCGTCGTACGCGTACTTCGTGGCGGTCACGTGGGAGATGGTCCTCGCGAAGACCCCCTCGCACATGCCCAGCGAGACGGCGCAGTTCTGGAGGCTGAAGAAGGGCATCACGACGCCCATCATCACGTCGAAACCCTTGCCGTCCTCCCCGAGCAGGTTCGAGGCGGGGATGACCACGTCCTTGGCGGCGATCGGAGCCGAGCCGTTCCCGCGCAGGCCGAGGCCGTCGAAGGGCCGCGGGATCGAGAGGCCGGGCGCGTTCGCCGGCACGGCCCAGATCGAGCTCAGCCCCTCGGCGGCGGCGGGCCGGCTCGACCAGACGTAGAGGTCGCATCGTCCGGCGCTGGTGATGAGCTGCTTCGAGGCGTTGAGCTTCACGCCGGAGGAGGTCCTCTCGGCGGTGCTGACCGGGACCCAGAAATGGCTGCGCGATCCCGACTCGGAGAAGGCGAGCGTGGCGAGCTTGCCGTCGGCCGCAGCGCGCCGCAGCTCGGGCGTGCCGTGCCGGTCGAGCACCGCGGTGGCGCAGACGTGCATGATCCAGATCATCGCCGTGGACGGGCATTCGCGCGCCAGGCGGTCGGCGATCGCCGAGGCGGCGCGGAGGCCCTGGCCATGGCCGCCGGCGTCCTTGCCGGCAACGAGCCGGAGCAGCCCGGCCTCGCGCAGCGCGTCGAGGTTCTCCTGCGGGAAGCGCCCGTCCCGGTCGACCTCGGCGGCGTGGCGGGTGAGGGACTGGGCGGCGACCTTGTCCGCCGCTGCGAGCAGGTCGAGCGCTTCGGTATCGAGCTTCCAGGGGTTGGCCAAGGCAGTTTCTCCGGCGGCCGGCGGGCGGCCGCGGCGTGCGGGACACATCGGTGGCGCCGGGAGGGACGGCCCTGCGAGGACTTACGGCAGCCCGGGTGGGCCGCTTCACGGCGCGGAGCGCGAGAGCGGAGTGGAGGGCGAACTCGCCCCCGGCCTCACGGCCTCAGCGGTCCAGCGGGACGCGGCGCTCGATCGGGTGCACGCGACCTCCTGGGTGCAGGTGGAGCTTCGGTCGTGGAGAGCTAAGGCAACCGGGGGCGGGCGCGCAACCCCGATTCGGCGCCGCCGTGACGCGGGGTGGCGAGGGAGCCGCGATCTCATGCGGAGGCAGCCGGACCCCCGAGCAGCGTCGCGAGCTCCTCCTCGCGATCGCCGCGTCACCCGCGCGCCGCGACGGCCCGCACGAGCGAGCGCGCACCGGGGAGCGCCAGGGCAGACCTCATCGAGAGAGACCACCCCAGGACGAGCACGACTGCCACGGGCACGTACCCGCTCGGCGTCGGGTCGCTGGTGTTCGGGGGGATCGGCACGGTGACCGACGGGGCCACGACTTGGATGACCCCGCTCTCCGGCGCGGCGGGAACCGTGACCGTCACCGCGTTGAGCGCGACGTCGATCGCCGGAACCTTCTCCTTCACCGCGTCGCCGCTCGTGGGCGGAGGTGCGAACCGCGTGGTGACCAGCGGAAGCTTCGACATCCCGATCACGGGGACGCCCGCAGCGTTGCCGGCCAATGCCGGGAGCAGCATGTCCGGGACCATCGGAGGCGCGGCCTGGAACGCGGCGACCGTCGTCACGATCTCCGACACGGGCGGCGTCTACGCCTTCGGCGGGTCGAACACCGACACCTATGTGAACTTCGTGCTCTCGTCGATCAGCGGGACGGGGCCGATCGACCTGAACGACACGACGGCGATTCTCTCGATCCAGTCGGGCATCACCGGGTGGAACTCGCAGCTCGGCGGGTCGGGAACGGTGACGATCACCGAGTTGAGCGCGAGCCGCATCAAGGGGACGGTCTCCGCGACGATCGAGGACGGAGCAGCTTCCACCATCACCATCGCCGACGGGGCGTTCGACGTCGGGTTGCCGTGAACCTCGCAGCGCCGCGCGGCGGGGTTCGATGACGAGGCCACACAGGTCCAGCCCCCGCCTCAGCGCTCGCCGGCGGCTCGCCGGGTCTCCAGGATGCACCCCACTCCCAGGAGCACCGTGGCCACGGTCTGGAAGACCATCGGGGCCGGGAAGAAGTAGAGGAAGACGATCGGAGTCGTTGCAGCCTCCGCGACGAACAGGCCCCACGCGAGCGGCAGCAGCACGGCCCGGTTGGCCCGGTTCATGGCCCCCGCGCGCCACGCCACGAAGGCGGCGAAGAGCATGAAGATCGTCACGGTCCAGCCGAAGCCCAGGTAGAAGCCGTACCAGGTGCAGTCCGCCGACTGGACGGTGAAATGCACCGACTGCATCCCCGCCACGACGGCGTCGCTCGCGAGTCCGAAGCGAGGAGCCTGGATCAGCGCCCCGGACGTGTGGCCGAACGCATACAGGACGAGAACGTAGCAGGCGAGGCGGAAGGGGTTGAGGTACGGCGCCAGCCCACGCCTCTTCGAGGGCGACTCGACGTCCGACGTTCCCGTGCTCGAGACCCGGTCCGCGTTCATGCGCACCTCCGGGCCCCACTTCGCGACATCCGAGGATCGACCTCAACGTCCAGAATGGGTGCCGGCGGCGACCTCGGTGCAGGGGCGCACGTCCTCACGGGACAGGATGGCGCAGCTTCCCGTCAAGGGAGCGCCCGACTTTCTTGCCACGCGCGCGCCGTGCTGCGAGCCTGCAGGCCCACAGCGCGCGAGGTGAACACATGACGTCCGAGCCGCAGCCCGGCGCCGGCCGGATCCCCGGGCTCGACACCGCACGATTCCTGGGCCTCTTGCTCATGTACGACGGCCACGTGGTCGAGCGGGTGATGTACCTGCAGAACGCGGCCGCCGCCGCGCAGTACAAGCTCATCTACTCCTTCCACATGCCGCTCTTCTTCGTGCTGGCGGGCGTGGTGGCGAAGGACCGCTCGCAGCCGCTGGGCGCCTTCCTGCGCTCGCGTCTGGCCTCGCGGGTGGTGCCGCTCCTCTTCTTCAACCTGTCGCTGGCCGCCCTCAGCCTCGCCCACTCGCCCGACTTCCCGCCCTTTCCGCTCGTGACCGCGGCCGACTACGGGCGCGCGGCCCTCGCCTCGGTCACGGTGCTCACGCTCTTCAACGTGCCGACCTGGTTCATCATGTGCCTCGTCTCGGTCGAGATCCTGCACTTCGCCGTCTCCGGGTTCCTCCGGGGATCCGTTCTCCGCATCGCGGCGGCGGCGGTGGTCTTCTACGCCGGCGGCTACCTCCTGAACTCGAGGTACGACTTCTTCGGCGCGGGCCGGAACGTCTGGTTCTGGAACGAGGCCATCACCATGTACGCGTTCTACCTGGTGGGCGTCCTGATCCGTCGGTCCGGGTGGCTGGGCCGGCCGCTCGCGGCGCCGGCGGCCTGGCTGTGGGCGGCGGCCGCCTTCGCCGTGGTCCTCCTCACCTACGACCTGAACCGGGGGCCGTTCCGGCTCCTCCCCGCGGTGGTCATCCTGGCCGCAGGCCACGGGCACTGGCTGCTCTTCCCGCTGACCGCGCTGGCGGGGACGGCCGGCGTCCTGCTCGCAGCGCGCGCGCTCCCGCGATGGCGCTGGATGGAGGACCTGGGGCGGA
>Ga0335085_10011318_pt1 | contig 13251 bp, 8 predicted proteins | sample Lox_Sample_45_FD_206712 | JGI IMG/M metagenome (GOLD analysis project Ga0335085, IMG submission 206712) | Soil microbial communities from Loxahatchee National Wildlife Refuge, Florida, United States - Lox_Sample_4.5 | ecosystem: Environmental > Terrestrial > Soil > Wetlands | place: USA: Florida...
CTGGCCGAGCCGCTGGCAGTGGCACTGCACGGCGTGGCACTGGCGGAAATGAAGGCGGGCGCGAAGGTGCTGGTGATCGGCGCGGGACCGATCGGGCTGGGCGCGGCATTCTGGGCGCGGCGGCTGGGAGCGGCGAAAGTGGTGGTGACGGATCTTTACGACTACCAGCAAGAACGCGCGCAGGAGATGGGCGCGACGGTTTTTTTGAGCGCGAACGAGAACACGGTGGAGAAAGTGAACGCGGCGCTGGGCGGCGCGCCGGACATTGTGTTCGAGTGCGTGGGAAAGCCGGGGATCATCGCGCGGGCCATCGATCATGCGGCGCCGCGGGCGACGATCGTGGTGCTGGGATTGTGCACGATGCCGGACACGTGGATTCCGTTCGTGGCGCTTTCGAAGGAAGTGCGCATCCAGACTTCGGCATTTTTCCACGCGCAGGAGTTTCAGGCGGCGATCGACGCGCTGGAGGAGGGGCATGCGTCGCCGCGGGCGCTGGTGACCGATACCGTGGCGCTGGCGGGGATGCCGGAGACGTTTGAAGCGCTGCGCAAGCGGACGAAGCAGTGCAAGATCCTGGTCGACCCGCGCGGGGCGTGAGTGCGCGGCAGCAAAGGCAAATACTGAACACGGCGTTCACAGAGCAGCACAGAGTCCACTGAGAAATCCTGGCGCAAATACCTACCGGAGCGGCGCACAGGGCCTAGAGAAAACCGAAGGCGAATCCAAAGGCAAATCAAAAGCTGGTTCATCGGGAGATCCCCCGGCGAGCTCAGGACAAGATTGGTTATCCCGAGGGGCGGCTTGTAGTATTGCTGCGTGAAGGCTTTGGAATTGATGGGGCAGGCGCGCTTGGGCGACGGCACAGTGCTGAAGCTCGTGCGGCGCGGCGACGAGCGCGTCGTCGAGTACATCATTCTGGCGAACGGCAAGCCGCTGATGTCGAGCCGCATGCACGGGTCCGAAGAGGCGCTCGCGACGCTAGCCTGCCGCGAGGCGCGGAAACTGGCGCGGCCGTGCGTGCTGGTGGGCGGGCTGGGCATGGGATTCACGCTGCGCGCGACGCTGGATCTGCTGCCGCCGGAGGCTGAGGTGGTGGTGGCGGAGATCGTGCGGGACGTGGTGGAGTGGAATCGCGGGCCGCTGGCGGAGTTGGCGGGGGCACCACTGGACGATCCGCGCGTGCGGGTGGAGGTGGAGGACGTGGCGGTGACGCTGCGCGGGAGGGCGGAGCGGTTTGACGCGGTGCTGCTGGATGTGGACAACGGGCCGAGCGGATTTGCGGCCGAGAGCAACGATGCGCTATACGACGATCGCGGGATTGCGGCGGCGTTTGCGGCGCTGAAGATGGATGGCGTGCTGGCGGTTTGGTCGGCGCGGGAGGACCGGAAATTCGAGCAGCGGTTGCGGCACGGGAGATTTGAAGTGGAGGTCGAACATGTGCGGGCGAGATTGAAGAGTGGCGGGCCGCGGCATACGATTTTTCTGGGGCGCAAGATCGCACGGCGGTGACGAAAAACAGAGCTCGCCACGGAGGCACAGAGACACGGAAGCAGAGAGACACAGAACGAAAGAAGCGGGGGAACGGCGAGAGATTTAACACCGAGAGCACAGAGTTCGCACAGAGGGCACGGAGAAGGTCAACGACCGGAGCTAGGACGCGGAGGCGGCTCGGCTCTCGCCTTCGTCTTTTTTGGGGCGGAGGGCGCGGAGTTCGGAGGTGCGGACGTCGACGCCCGAAACGGCTTCGGCGGGTTTGCCGAGGCGCTTGTGGCGGTTTTCCAGGCTGGCGCGCACGAAGGCGGCGAAGAGCGGGTGCGGCGCGAGCGGCTTGGATTTGAATTCGGGATGGAACTGGCAGCCGACGAACCAGGGATGGTCGGGAATTTCGACGATCTCGACGTATTTGCCGTCGGGCGTGCGGCCGGTGATGCGGAATCCGGCGGAGGTGAGCGTGGGCTCGTACTGGCAGTTGAATTCGTAGCGATGGCGGTGGCGCTCGGAAATTTCGGTGGTGCCGTAGGCTTTCGCGGCGAAGGAATCGGGTTCGAGCTTGCAGGGCCAGGCGCCCAGCCGCATGGTGCCGCCCATTTCCTCGACGCCCAGGAGATCGCGGAGCTTGTAGATGACGCGATTGGGGGTGGAGGGATCGAATTCGGTGGAATCGGCGCGCTCGATTTTGGAGACCTGGCGCGCGTATTCGATGGTGGCGCACTGCATGCCGAGACAAATTCCGAAGAACGGGACTCTTTTCTCGCGGGCGTAGGTGATGGCGTGGACCATGCCCTGGATGCCGCGCTCGCCGAATCCGCCGGGGACGAGGATGCCGTCGACGTGGCGCAGCATGCGCTCGGCGGTGGCGGCGGAGTCGATTTCCTCCGCTTCAATCCATTCGATGACCACGCGCTGGCGGCTGGCGAGCCCGCCGTGGACGAGAGCTTCGCGCAGGCTCTTGTAGGCATCTTCGAGCTGGACGTATTTGCCGACGACCCCGATGCGGACTTCTCCCTGGGGCTGCTCGAGATTTTCGAGCATCGCCAGCCACTTGCTCAGGTCGCGGGCCGGCGCGTCGAGACGGAGCAGGCGGAGGACTTGTTCGTCGAGACCTTCGGCGGCGAGCGTCATGGGAACTTCGTAGATATTGGCGACGTCGGGCGCGGAGATGACGCAGCCTTCGGCGACGTTGCAGAAAAGAGCGATTTTGGCTTTCAGGTCGGCGCCGAGCGGGCGATCGCTGCGGCAGATCAAGATGTCGGGCTGGATGCCGATGCTGAGCATCTCCTTGACGCTGTGCTGGGTGGGTTTGGTTTTCAGCTCGCCGGCGGCGGCGATGAAGGGCACCAGCGTGAGATGCGCGAAGACGACGTTTTCGGCGCCGAGCTCGAGGCGCATCTGGCGGATCGCTTCCATGAAAGGCAGCGATTCGATATCGCCGACGGTGCCGCCGATTTCGACGATGACGACGTCGACGTTGTCCGCCACTTTGCGGAAGGCGGCTTTGATTTCGTCGGTGACGTGGGGAATGACCTGAACGGTTTTGCCCAGATAATCGCCGCGGCGCTCGCGCGCGATGATGGATTCGTAGATGCGGCCGGTGGTCCAGTTATTGGCTTTGGTCAGCTTGACGGAGACGAAACGCTCGTAGTGGCCAAGGTCGAGATCGGTTTCCGCGCCGTCGTCGGTGACAAACACTTCGCCGTGCTGATAGGGCGACATGGTGCCGGGATCGACGTTCAGGTAGGGATCGCACTTCTGGAGGGTAACGCGAAGACCGCGGCTTTCGAGCAGGCAGCCCATGGAAGCCGCTGCCACGCCTTTACCGAGGGAAGAAACCACGCCGCCCGTAACGAAGATATACTTCGGGCCGCTATGCAAGGCGCTCGAATCCCTCCGGTGGAGTCGGCGTACAACTGATTATGGAGGCAATGGGGGCGGCTGTCAATTTCATAAACGAAGAAAATTTTTATCGAAGCGAGAGATTTTTCGAGCGCGGCGCGGAGTCGCGTCGAGAACCTCAGGGGCTAAAGCGCTGGCCTTTATTTGGGCTATATGCCGGAGCGAAAGCTCCAACCCTCTGAAAACCTTTCGCCCGATGACGAGTTCGAGTTGAATTTTACGCCGGAGAGGAACCCCTCGGGCGTAAACGCCCTCGGATGACAACGAGCGCCGCACCGAACTCGATCCGAACTTCAGTCCCTTGCACCGCGGGTACCGTGAGTATCCGTCCGGGCGCGCTAGTTCTTGATGCAGGACAGGGGGCGTAGTACATATGACGCTACCTCTCCGCGACGAGCGACGTCTATAAGGAGCCCCAGCCCGAACCATGCCCGAGCCCGTTCAGCGCGACGACGCAGCTCCCACATCCGCGTCCGCGGGTGTCGGCTTTGCGCCGATCGACGCCGCCAAGGCCGGAAAGATTCCCGCTCCGGCGCAAGGCGCGGACTTTTACAAAAGGCATAGCCTGGCGGCGCAAAATTGGGGCGCGATCGGCGGGTCGGCGCAGGGGTTACGACAGGTCAGCGCTGAAGAAGCACGGGCGACGGTGTTGCGCGGGCTGCTGGAAACGCCGCTCGAGAAAAGCGGGCGAAGTCCGCGCGAGTGGGTCGTGGCGGTGGTGATCCACGTCGTGATCGTGGCCGCGCTGGTGCTGATTCCTCTCGCGTTTCTGCAGAGAATTGATTCGGATAACATGCAGGCGATGTATCTGACGATGCCGCGGCCTCCGGCGCCTGCACCGCCTCCTCCGAGCGCGCCGGATCTGCCGGTGAAACGCGCGGTTCCCCATTTCCACGCGACGACCATCACCATGCCGACGGCGATTCCGAAGAAAATCGTCGAGGTGAAGGATGAGAGCGCCCCGGAAGTGAACGCGGGCGGAGTGATGGGCGGGACGCCGGGTGGCGAAGCCGGAGGAGTTTTGGGCGGAGTGTTGGGAGGAGTCGGGAACGGGCCGGCGCCACCGCCGCCTCCGCCTGCTCCGGTGAAGAAAAGCATCCATCAGGTAGGCGGGGATGTGAAACAGCCGCGGGAGATTCACCGGGAGGAGCCCGTTTATCCCGTGATCGCGCGGACCGCGAAGGTGGAAGGGACCGTGGTCATCGAGGCAGTGATCGATGAAGAAGGAAACGTGGTGCAGGCGAGGGCGGTTTCGGGGCCGGGGCTGCTGATTCCGGCGGCGTTACAGGCGGTCTTGAAATGGAAGTATGAGCCGACGATTTTGGATGGGATGCCGGTATCGGTGCGGATGCAGGTTACGGTGGGATTTCATTTACATTGATGCGGATTCAGGCGTCATACGGCGCGCCGTTTGCGGAATGCGAGGAGCAGGCCCCGGCTAGCCGCCGCAGTCCCCGTATCTTCACTTCTTAACCGAAGTTCGCGAGGAGTTTTTCCACTCTGGGGATGTCGGTGGGGACGTCCACGCTGACGGCGTCGTAATCGGTTTCGACTACATACATGCGAAAGCCGTTTTCGAGCCAGCGGAGTTGTTCCAGCTGCTCGAGAGGTTCGAGCTCGCCGGGCGGAAGCGTGGGGAATTCGAGAAGAGCGTCGCGGCGGAAACCGTAGAGGCCGAGGTGCTTCCAGTGGCGGGCAGTGACGGTCTGGGCGCTGTCGCGCACCCACGGGATGGGAGCGCGCGAGAAGTACAGAGCGTTGCTTTCGAAGTCGCGGACGACCTTCACGATGTTGGGATCCATGATGTCGTTCTTGTGGGCAATCGCGGTGCAGGGCGTGGCGAGCTGGATGGCATCGTCCTCGAGCATGGCTCCGACCAGTGCATCGATGGTGCCAGGATCGATGAGAGGTTCGTCGCCCTGGACGTTGATATACACGGCAGCGTGGATGTGGGTGGCGACTTCGGCGACGCGGTCGGTGCCGGTGCGGTGGTCGGAGCGTGTCATCACCGCTTCCCCGCCGAAGGACTCGACGGCGGACTTGATGCGCGCGTCTTCGGTGGCGACCACGACCTGTGACACGCGCCGGGCCTGGCGCACGCGTTCGACGACGTGCTGGATCATGGGCTTGCCGGCGATCGGAGCCAAGGGCTTGCCGGGGAAACGCACGGAGGCGTAGCGCGCCGGGATAACCACCAGAACTTTCGTCGCGTCTGAATTCGCCATGGTTCGCTGTTCCCTTCCCGTCAGTGCCGCATCCTAACATATGGCGCCGCACCCTCCGGGCAGTCGTGGCGCGCGCTACGAACCGGATGCGCGAGCTCGGGGGATGAAAAAGCCGAGGAGCTTGATTTGAAATGGTAAGGTGCTACTATCCTTGGCAGCGACCCCGAGGGTGCCATGAATCACCGCGCCGTTCAGCCAGCTCGAAACTGGGGACCGGCGGTGGGGTGCGCGCTGATCGGCATCGCTCTCGCGTCTTCTGTCTTCTCCTCGAAATCTCTGGCCCAGCAAGAACCGCAACCGGGCCCTGCTGCGCCGCCGCCCTCGGATTCATTCAAGCTCAAACAGGGCCAACCGATCCGGACGGAAACGCAGATTACGCTGGTGGGCGCATCGGTGACCGATCCGCTCGGCCGGCTGGTGACGGGACTGCAACAGGAAAATTTCCGGGTGTTCGAAGACGGCGTGGAGCAGGAAGTGGTGCGCTTTTCGAGCGAGGATGTGCCGGTTTCGATCGGCGTGATTTTCGACATGAGCGGCAGCATGTCGGACAAGATCGACAAATCGCGCGACGCGGCGGTGCAATTTTTCCGCACGGCCAATCCCGCGGACGAATTTTTCCTGGTGGACTTCAACGACCGCGCGCAGCTGATCAGCCCGTTCACGGCGAGCGTGGACGATCTGCAAGACCGGCTGATGTACACCGGCGCGCACGGGCTGACGGCGCTTTACGACGGCGTGTATCTGGGATTGAGCCAAATGCGTGGAGCACACAACACAAAGAAAGCTTTGCTCATCTTATCTGACGGGGGAGATAATCACAGCAGGTACAGCGAAACGGAAGTTCGGAAGTTCGTGCGCGAGGCGGACGTCCAAATTTACGCCATCGGATTATTCGACCCCGATGGAGGCCCAACGCCCGAGGAACGGGAAGGACCGGGGCTGCTGGGCGATTTGACGATGATGACCGGCGGGCGGATGTACGCGGTGAAGAACGTGAACCAGCTGCCGGACATCGCGACAAAAATCAGCATGGAGCTGCGCAATCAATATGTTCTGGGATATCGGCCAAGCCAACGCGCCCACGACGGCAAATGGCGGAAAATTAAGGTCCGGCTCAACCCGCCCAAGGGAATGCCACCGCTCACGGTTTCCGCAAAGAGCGGGTATTTCGCGCCGGGGCACTAGCGGCCCGCGCGTTTTCTTTCAACGCATCCAAGTTTTGAGTCTACTCGCTGCGCTTTTTGCGATCGCCGGCGCGTCCGCGTTCGCGCAGAACCCGCCGCCGATTCTGGCGCCGAGTCCGCTGCCTCCCCCACCGCCGACTCCGGGGCAAGAAAACGGCCCGAAGAAGCTGAGCGCATCGACGGAGCTGGTGGTGCTGCACGTGACCGTGGCGGACGATCACGGCCAATTCGTGGCCGACCTGCATCAGGGCAATTTCAAAGTGTCCGAGGCGGGCGTCGAGCAGAATCTTTCGTTTTTCTCGCGCGAAGACATTCCCGTGACCATGGGACTGGTGATCGACAACAGCGGCAGCATGCGCGAGAAGCGCGACCAGGTGAACGCCGCGGCGATGACCTTCGTGCGCACCAGCAATCCGCAGGATGAAGCGTTCGTGGTGAACTTCAACGACGAGTATTACCTGGATACCGACGGCGATTTCACGAACGACCAGGCGAACCTGCACGACGCTCTTTCGCGCATCGAGACGCACGGGAGCACGGCGCTGTTCGACGCGGTGATCGGTTCGCTGCAGCATTTGAAGAAGGGGCACAAGGACAAGCGCGTGCTGCTGCTGGTGACCGACGGCGACGACACGGCCAGCGAAAAGACGTTTGAAGACGCGTACAAGGCGGCCCAGGAATCGAGCGCGACGATTTACGCCATCGGCGTCTACAGCGAAGACGATCTGGAGCACGACAAGAAAACCGTGCGGAAATCGAAAGCGATCCTGCAGAAGCTGGCCGAAGCGACGGGCGGCCTGGCGTATTTCCCCGACAATTTGTCGCAGGTGACGCCGGTGTGCGAGCAGATCGCCAAGGAAATCCGGAACCAGTACACGCTGGGCTACTATCCGACGAACACGGCGCGCGACGGGTCTTTTCGCCAGGTGGCGGTGAAGGTGATTCCGCCGAGCGGGCGCGGAAAGCTCAGCGTGCGCACGCGAACCGGGTATTTCGCGCCGAAATCGACCTCCAACGGCTTTTGATTTGCCTGCCGGGCGAGCCGTTCTGTAGTAACGATCCGCTAACAATTGCTATGGGGACTCCGGGTAAGATGCGCGGGCTCTTTTCTCATGCGCCCGTTGCCGCTGCTATTCCTTTGCCTGACCTGCGCGCTGCGTGGCCGGCGCTCAATATCAGCTTCGCGAAGGGCTCGGACTGACGTTGGGGGTCTTGGGCGGAGAATATGCCGCCAGTTCGAGGGTCGGTGTGCAGGTGGGCTTTGCGATCGATCTTCCGGATCTGGTGCGGCCGCCGACATCGCAATAGCCCCGGCCGATTGAACTGCGACGAGCTGGATCGAATTCCCGACGGAGCATAAGGAGAAACCATGGCCTGCGACCCGCAAATCCTGAGAACCGTTCCCTTCTTTGCACTGCTCGATGACGACGAAACGGCCGTGCTGGCCGCGCAGGTGGATCACAAAACCTTCGCTGCGCGCGAGCGCATCTACAAGCGCGGAGACGCGGACAACCACGCGTACGTGCTGCTTTCGGGCAAGGTGCAGGTGACCACGGTCGACGAGGACCAGCAGGAAGTGGTGGTTGACGAGCCGGCGCCCGGCGATTTCTTCGGATTCGCCTCGATGCTAGGCCGCACGCCGCACCAGACGGCCGCGGTGGCCATAGAGCCTACCGAATGCATCGAGGTGTCGCGCGACGACATCGAAATTTTGCTGCAGAGAAAGCCTCACGCCGGGATGGACTTGCTGGCCATGATCGCGCGGCAGTTTCACGCGGCGCAGGAGCTGGTGCGCAGCCGCGCCAGCCGCAACGCGAACGAAATTATCGAGGAGGAAGAGACGACGCCGGAGCGCATCGCCGATTCGGTGGCGAAGTTCGGAGGGTCGTGGACTTTCATTATGTCGTTTGCGGCGGTGATGATGGTCTACGCGTTGGTGAATATTGCCCTGGGTACGAAAGCCTGGGATCCCTACCCGTTTATTCTGCTGAATCTGTTTCTTTCCATGCTGGCGGCGATCCAGGCGCCGGTGATCATGATGAGCCAGAACCGCCAGGACAAGAAGGACCGGCTGCGCAGCGAGCTCGATTTTGACGTGAACCGCCGGGCCGAAGCCGAAATCCAGGCGCTTTCGCGCAAGTTGAATCTGTTGGACGAGAAGTTCGACGACTTCGGCGAGTTGCTTCGGAAGCGAGACCGATAACCGGGCCGCATCGGGCGAGATGGGGCGAAATTGGGGCCGGTTTGCGGGCACTTGCGCGCGGGCGTATAATTTCTCATTTAGGCCCATGCCAACGGAACAGACAGAGAGGGCGGCCGCCGGGAACGGGCCCCTGCCACGCCCGAACGCCAAGCCCGCCGTGCAGGACGCCGAGGAAATCCGCGTCCGCGGCGCGCGCGTCCACAACCTGAAGAACATCGACTTCTCCATTCCCCATAATGAAATTACGGTGGTGACCGGCGTTTCCGGTTCCGGAAAATCGAGCCTGGCGTTCGACACGCTTTATGCCGAGGGCCAGCGGCGGTACATCGAGTCGCTTTCCGCCTACGCGCGGCAGTTCCTGGAGCGGATTGAGAAGCCGGATGTGGACGAAATCACCGGCATCGCTCCGGCGATTTCCATCCGGCAGAAGAATTCCACGCGCAATCCCCGATCGACCGTCGCGACGGCGACGGAGATATACGATTACCTGCGGCTGCTCTTTGCGCGCGCCGGGCATACCCTCTGCCTGAACTGCGGCGAAGAGGTGCGCAAGGACACGCTGGACGAAATCGCGGCCAGGGTGATGGCGCTGCCGGAGGGAAAGCGTTTCTACGTTCTGTACGAGCTGGCGCTGGCGCCGGAGTCGGTGGCAGGTTGGACGCAAAAGGAAGCGGCGGCGCGGCCTCGCAAAGTCGCCAAGCCGGCGCCGGAGGTGGTTCGCCTGGCGCTGACCAGTCTGCGCAAGCGTGGGTTCAACCGGCTGTATCAGGCGGGGCGCGTGTTCGAGTTTGCGGCGCCGGAAGACCTGCTCGACGTCGATTTCGCGAAGCCGGTGTGGGTGCTGGTCGACCGGCTGGCGATTTCGCCGGATATCCGATCGCGGCTGGTCGATTCGATCGAGATCTGCTACCGCGAAGGGCGGGGCGAGGCAATTTTGCAGTTCGTGGCGGATGAGGGCGACGCCGCGCCCCCGGAGCGGCTGGTGTTCAACGAGCGCTTCGATTGCAAGAAATGCGGGACGGTGTATCAGGAGCCGGAGCCGCGCCTTTTTTCATTCAACAACCCGTACGGCGCATGCCCGCGCTGCCAGGGATTCGGCAATACCATCGATTTCGATCTCGACCGCGTGGTGCCGGACAAGAGCAAATCGCTGGCGGACGGCGCCATCGAGCCGTGGACGAAACCGCGGTACCGGCAGCTCACCATGGATATGAAGCGCTACGCGCGCGCCAAGGGGATTCCGTTCGACGTGCCCTTCCGCGAACTGACCGCGGCGCAGCGCAATGCGATCCTGGACGGCGACAAGAAGGAAGATTTTCCGGGCGTGAAGGGATTTTTCGCCTGGCTCGAACGAAAAAAATACAAGCTTCACGTGCGCGTGTTCCTGAGCCGTTATCGCGGCTATGCCACATGTCCGGATTGCAAGGGCACGCGGCTGCGGGCCGAGGCGCGCGCGGTGAAAATCGCCGGGCGCTCCATCACCGAGGTTTGCCAGATGACGGTGAAGGAAGCGCGGCCCTTTTTCGCCGGCTTGCAGCTCAGCCCGGCCGAAATGGTGATTGCCGATAAAGTGCTGGAGGAAATCGAACAGCGGCTTCGGTTCCTGGACGAAGTCGGACTCGATTATCTTTCGCTCGACCGGCTGACCTCGACGCTTTCGGGCGGCGAATCGCAGCGAATTCAGCTGGCGACGTCACTGGGTTCGCACCTGGTCGGCGCGCTGTACGTGCTGGACGAACCTTCCATCGGATTGCATCCGCGCGATACGAACCGGCTGATCGAAATCCTGAAGGGCCTGCGCGATTTGGGGAACACGCTGCTGGTCGTGGAGCACGATCCCGACACCATGCTGGCTGCGGACCGCATTCTCGATCTCGGGCCGGGCGCGGGCGAGCATGGCGGCGAGCTGATCTTCGCCGGAACGCGCGAAGAGCTGCTGAAAAGCCCCGCGTCGCTGACCGGGCGCTATTTGCGCGGCGATCTGAAAATCGCGGTGCCGGCGCGGCGGCGCAAGCCGCAGGGGAAATTCCTGAAGATCACCGGCGCGCACAGCCACAACTTGCGAAACGTGGACGTGGCCATCCCGCTGGGCGTTCTGGTCGCGGTGACCGGCGTTTCCGGGTCCGGCAAATCGACGCTGGTCTACGACGTGATCTTCAAGGCGCTGGAAGCCAAACGCACCGGGGGAAACTGGCGGGAATTCTGCGATCGCATCGACGGCGATGCCGCGATTCAAGCGGTGGAAATGGTGGACCAGTCTCCCATCGGGCGGACGCCGCGATCGAATCCGGCCACGTACATGAAGGCTTTCGACGCGATACGCGAACTATTTGCCGCCGCGCCCGACGCGAAAAAGCGCGGGCTGGGCGCGGGGCATTTCTCGTTCAATATTCCCGGCGGGCGGTGCGAGGCCTGCCAGGGCGATGGCACGGTGACCGTCGAGATGCGTTTCCTGGCCGATGTGGAATTGGTTTGCGAGGAATGCCGCGGCACGCGCTACAAGAGCAGCGTGCTGGAGGTGCTGCATCGCGGCAAGAGCATTCACGACGTGCTGCAAATGACGGTGCGCGAGGCGCTGGCGTTTTTCGCGCCATATCCGAAAGTGACGGCGCGGCTGGCGCTGCTGGACGAAGTCGGTCTCGGATATTTGCGGCTGGGCCAATCCGGCACCACGCTGTCGGGAGGCGAGGCGCAACGACTGAAGCTGGCCGCGCATCTCACGCGGCAAGACAACGCCGGACTGCTCTACATATTTGACGAGCCCACGACCGGCCTGCACTTCGACGACATTCAAAAACTGCTGACCTCGTTTCGAAAACTGCTCGAAGGCGGTGCCTCCGTGCTGATCATCGAACACAACCTCGATGTGATCAAATCGGCGGATTGGATCATCGACATGGGCCCTGAGGGCGGCGACGCGGGCGGCCTGGTGGTGGCCGCGGGCACTCCCGAGCAGGTGGCTCGCAATTCACAATCGCACACCGGAAAGTATCTGGCGCGCGTGTTGAACGGGCGCAACGGCAACCATCACGACAACCAATCGCCGGCGCAGACGAAACCCGCACTGGCCGGCGAAAACCCCTCGCCCGCATGAGAAGGCTTCTCGTACCTCTGGCGATCGGCGCGATTTGCGCTCTCGGCTGGGGTGTAGGACCCGCTCGCGGCCAGAGTTCCCCGCCCCCTCGCAAACACGTGATCGCCGATCCCGACGCGAAAGCGCTCAACGACCTGCTGGATGCGGCGCAAGCGGCCCTGGACAAGCACGATTATGAAAGCGCGGCCCAGGATTATCGCGAGTATCTGGTGAAAAAACCGGACGACGCCGTCGTCCACTACGATCTGGGCTACCTCTACTCCGCGCTGAACCAGCTGGACGAGGCGAAAGACGAATACCGGCGCGCCATCGCGCTCGATCCGAAAATGGCCGCGGCGTATCTCAATCTCGGGGCGATTCTGATTTCTTCGGATCCCGCCGGGGCCGTCGAGCCGCTGCAGAAGGCGGTGGAACTGAGTCCGCAGGACGCCCATGCGAAATGGGTGCTGGGAACGGCTCTGGAACGATCGGGCAAGCGTCCGGAGGCCATCGAGGAATACGAGGCGGCGCGCAAGCTCGACGACGCGGATATCAAGATTCGCTTGTCGCTGGCGCGTGCTTTGCTCGCTTCCAGTCGCGCGGCGGACGCGGAAACTGAATACCGCTCGGCCTTGACGATGCAAGGCACAGCCTCGGAAATGGCCGACGCGCATCGCGGTTTGGAGCAGACGCTGCTCGCCGAGAAGAAATCTCCGGACGCCGCGGCCGAACTCGGAAATTATCTGGAATTGCATCCCAACGACGTCAAGGCCCGGGTCGAGCACGCCTCCCTGCTTTTTGACGCCGGAAAATATGATGACTCGCTCGCCGAGCTCGATCGTGCCGCGAAATCGGGACCCGAAGACCTGCGCGCTCTGAAATTGCGTTCCGATATTTTGTGGAAGCAGAAGCGCTACGCGGATGCGGTGGTCACCCTGAATAAAGCCGCGACCCTCGCGCCCAAAGATCCCGATATTGCGGCCAGACTCGGCGAAGCCTGCTTGCTCGCGAAGGATTATCCCAACGCCGTTCACTGGCTGGCGGCTGCCTACGCGGCAAACCCGGACGCCGCGGACGTGCTGGTTTCGCTGGTCGATGCCGAATATGGAAGCAAGAACTACACGCAAGCGCTCGCGGCGCTCGACATACTGGCGAAACGCCAGGAACTTCCGC
>Ga0335085_10011319_pt1 | contig 13251 bp, 8 predicted proteins | sample Lox_Sample_45_FD_206712 | JGI IMG/M metagenome (GOLD analysis project Ga0335085, IMG submission 206712) | Soil microbial communities from Loxahatchee National Wildlife Refuge, Florida, United States - Lox_Sample_4.5 | ecosystem: Environmental > Terrestrial > Soil > Wetlands | place: USA: Florida...
GCCAGGATGCGAGCTTCGTACTCCGCGGTACGATTGTGGCATCGCGTTCGGGGCCTGTGCTGATCATGCCGATCTCGACTTGCAGCGCGTCAGAAATGAAATTCAGATAATCGCGTGCAGCAACGGGAAGATCCTTCACTTCGCGTGCATCGGGCGTCGATTGCTGCCAACCCGGCAGCGTGTGATAGACCGGCTCAATTTCCGAGAGCACTTCGACCTCCGGCGGCATTTCGTTGAGCGGCGAGCCCCTGTACTTGTATCCCGTGCAGACCTTGATTTCGGATTGCGAATCGAACACGTCAAGTTTCGTAACAACGAGCGAATCGATGCCGTTGAGCATTTTGGCGTAACGCAGCACGGGAAGATCGAGCCAGCCACAGCGCCGCGGGCGCCCAGTGACAGCACCAAATTCGTTGCCGCGGGCGCGAACGGCTTCCGCATTACCGTCAAGCATCTCGGTGGGAAAAGGGCCGCTGCCGACGCGCGTTGTATAGGCCTTCGTCACGCCGACAACTCCAGTGAGTCGCGTCGGTCCAACACCTAGGCCAGTTGTTGCGCCGCCCGAAATTGCGTTTGATGAAGTGACAAAGGGATACGTGCCATGGTCGATATCGAGCATCGTTCCCTGAGCGCCCTCGAAGAGAACGGTTTCTCCCGCATCGAGCGCAGCGTTCAGCAGCGAAGTTGTGTCGGTGATCAGGCCGCGAATGTGCGCGGCAATCTCCATGGTCTGTTCGAAGAGCCCAGCGGTCTCGAGCTTGTGGCCATACGATGCAACACTGATCGCATCCTTTTCCGCAATTACGCATTCGAGCTTTTCGCGGAAGCGGTTGGCATCCAGCAGATCGCAAACGCGGATGCCGCGTCGTGCCGCTTTATCTTCATAAGCAGGACCGATGCCGCGCGATGTGGTGCCGATGGCCGCGGCACCTCGGGCCGATTCGGCGGCGCGGTCCATCTCGCGATGATAGGGAAAAATAACGTGCGCGCGTTTGCTTAGGAAAAGCCGGCCGCGCACATCGATACCGCTCTTTTTCAGATTTTCGAGCTCGCTGACAAGAGCGGCCAAGTCGACAACCGTACCGTCGCCGATAATCGCTTTTTTCCCGGGCCGAAGGATGCCGCTCGGAATCAATTGAAGAATGAATTTATTGCCGTTGAAAATTACGGTGTGGCCAGCATTGTGGCCACCCGCGTAGCGGGCTGTGTAGTCAAAGGAAGACGCCAGAAAATCGACAACTTTGCCTTTTCCTTCGTCGCCCCACTGCGCGCCGACGATTGCTACCGCCTTTGTCCGAACCGCTTCCGCCACTCGAGGCTCCACTGGGCCGCACTTGGCCCGCACCATCTCTCAACCTGAAATGTACAGGAGGGCAACACTGCAAATGCCGAATAGTAATCTTATGCTGTGAGTAGACTCAAGGCAAGCAATTCGGTTACGCCTGCATCAGAGTCGCACCCGCAGACTCCGCCAATGCCACTGGCGAACAGGTGCACTTCATTCACGCAATTTTCAGAGAGCATTCAGTACAATCGCTGCCCTTACACGTCAGGCGAAGAGGGTGAAATGAAGAATCGGAATCTACGAATACTGGGGACGGCGGCACTGGTGTTTTTGGGAAGCTTTGTATCGATGGCTGCAGCACAGAGCGGATATCATTTACTGAAGACCTACAAGTTCGGGGCGGCGCCGGGCGCAGAATTCGAATATTTCGACTACGTCAGCGTCGATTCGGCGGCGCGACGCGTTTATCTCGGCCGCGGGACGGCCGTGCAAGTGATCAACGCCGATACCGGCATGAGCCTTGGCTTCGTCAGCGGATTTCAACGGCAACACGGCGTCGCTGTCGCTCCGGAGTTTAACCGCGGATTCATTAGCGACGGCGGCGCCGGCACAATCACGATTTTCGATTTGAAAACACTAAAGAGAATTAGCGATGTGAAGGCGCAGCCCGACGCGGATTGCATGCTTTACGATCCTGCCTCGAAATATGCTTTTTCGATGAACGGCGACAGCAGCTCCTCCACCGTGGTGAACGCAAGAACGGGCGAGGTTGTGAAGAATATCCCGTTGGGAGGATCCCCCGAATTCGCAGTGGCCGATGGCAAGGGCAAGGTTTTTGCGAATCTCGCTGATAAGGATCAGATCGCTGTGATCGATACAAAGACATTAGACGTTACGTCGCGCTGGCCCACGAGGCCAGTAGGACATCCCACAGCCCTCGCCATCGACACGGAACATGACAGGCTGTTCAGCGCGGGTCGCAACCCTCAAAATCTCGCGATTATTGACGCCGATAACGGCAAGATTATTCAGACGTTCCCGATTGCGGCTGGAACCGATGCGGCGCGGTTCGATCCGGCTACCGGAATGATTTTTGTGTCCACAATTGCGGGCGAGATCGACGTGTTCCATGAAGATTCGCCCGATAAATACACGGCGCTCGATCCCATCAAGAGTGAATACGGCGCGAAAACCATGGGACTGGACACGAAAACGCACCAACTGTTCCTGGATACTGCGGACTTCAGCGCCCCTTCCGCGCCGGTGAATGGCCGGGGCGGACGCCGCATGGCGCAGCTCGGCACATTTCACGTGCTGGTGTACGGAAAATAGTCGCGCAACTACTGTCTGGCCGCGATGACATCAGAAACGAGGCGAGAGACCGCCTCGGCAAGGCTGGTTTGCCCTTCGAGGTGAGGCTGCCAGTCCTTGGCGAGGGCCTCATGGAAGCCTTGCCAACCTGCCTGCTGCCATAAGTCGTTCCCTTTCGCATAGGGGATGTAATCCGGGTGTAACTGCTTGAGGAAATAGCCCGCGCTAAAATAGAGGATGGCATGCAGCAATTCAGGGGGCGCCTTCTTTCGGTGCGCGGCAAAATCGCTGAGCAGCAAATTACCCGCTCTCTCCATAAGCGCATGGGAACCTTCGTGAAACAAAGACTCTTCCGCAGTTCGCTTCTGATTATTGGGATCCAGGCTTGAAATCACGATACGCGTTGGAAGCAACGTAATGAACGCGCCAGAATCGTTGGCGTAAGCAACCACGTCGATTCGCACTGGCTCATCTGGCCAAGGCGTCTCGTATGCATTCGCAATCTTTTGCGTCAGCGAATTGCCATCGGCTTCAACCAACGGAAGTACCGCAGCAACCCAGGCGCGATTGGCACGATCGTGCGCCGCCCACCAATGTGCACGATATACGGGCGCCGCATTATCAAGCACGCGAACCAACCTCGGGTCCAGGTGCGACAGGCGCAGAGACGTTTGGTTTTCGAAATTCTCCAGCGTGTTCTTAATGATCCGCATGCGGTCGTTTGTGACGAGATCGAGCCCCACCAAGTTCTGTTGGTAATAGGCGACGGCGGCATCCCAGTATGTCTTTTCATGGTCACTCAACGCGGCAGCGATGTTCGAGTCGTTTGTGAACTCCGCCTCGCGACCCATATCCCGGCCTGCGTCGCGACTAAGCGCCTCCTTCAAAAGAAAAAGATGCATGTTGATCCAGAAGCCACTGTGGAATTCGAAATAGCGGTCTCCGGCGACGGCAGTTACCGTAGGCAGCGACCCACGCGGCGTCCTGGAATTTTCGCCTGTCCCGGCGACCGCCCCTGTCGCAAGAAATAGAAAGGATGCCAACGCGATGATAAATCCGAGGCATCTTCTCGGATGGAGTTCCTCGCTTCGCGAAGAGCCCGGCGGCCTCTTTGATTTATCCGTGGCAAAGAATGGATTCAAATGCCTAGTCCAGTGCTAGCTTGTTTATAAACCACAGAAAAGACCCGTCCTGCGGGTTAAGCCAAAGCTTGCTTCGAACCTTCCCGGAGTAGCCGTTCCACTCGATCCACATCGCCAGGAACGTCCACGCTGACTGCATCGTGGATCGTCTCGACGACGCGAATGCGAAAGCCGTTCTCGAGCCACCGCAGCTGCTCGAGCTGCTCGATTGGTTCGAGCTGACCCGGCGGGAGTGTAGGGTACTCGACGAGAGCATCGTGGCGAAAGGCATAAAGACCGAGGTGTTTCCAATGGGATACCGCGAAGCCGGAGTTTGCGTCGCGGACCCAAGGAATCGGAGCGCGGGAGAAGTAGAGAGCGTTGCCGTCGAAATCAAGCACGACCTTGACGATATTCGGATCCATGATGTCGCTTGCTTGGGCAATTTCAATGCACGGAGTGGCGATCTGTACAGATGGGTCTTCGAGCATCGCCGAAACAAGACTATCAATAGTCTCAGGTGCAATCAGCGGCTCATCGCCCTGAACATTAACGTAGATATCGGCCGGAACATGTGCGGAGACTTCAGCGATGCGGTCAGTACCAGAACGGTGGTCAGAACGCGTCATCACCGCTTCTCCGCCGAAACCCTCCACGGCGGCTCGAATGCGCTCGTCGTCTGTGGCAACGATAACACGGCCGACGGTTTTCGCCTGCCGAACGCGTTCAACCACGTGCTGGACCATGGGCTTCCCAGCAATAGGCGTCAATGGCTTACCCGGAAAACGCGTCGATCCGTATCGGGCGGGAATTGCAGCGAGAACTGTTGCGGAACTAGCCATTGGTGTCCAAGAGCAAATGTGATCTTAACACGGCTATTTATTCCGCGACGTCCGACATACAGAGGCGTACGGACGGACCCGCTCGTTGGGTCGTGGCGATTGTCCCGCGCGAAATTGCGAAGGGAAAGTGCGAGAGTCCTCCCTCAGCCGATCAAGTGCCTTGCCTGGTCGTTTGGGATTCTCGGATTTGGGACAAGAGATCAGGGTTGGGCGGTGTAGAAAATAAGGAGTACGTTCATGGCCGAAGAAGACAAATCCAAGTGCTACCGACAGCTTGATTTCCGCACTATCAGTGGTATTATCACCGCGGGGCAGTTTGGGGGCAAATTGATCGAGCGATCAACCCCGAAGGGCTGTCGTAGGCGCAAAGCGGTTGTGTGGGCGTCTGCCGGTGTGCTGCTCCTTGCATTGACTTGCTCCGTCCAAGCCCAGCAAATGCCTGCTGGCCCCTCTGTTCCGCCTCCCCCCCAGGACAATACGGTCAAAGGAAGCGTACTAAAAGCTGAGTCTGACTTGACGCTAGTGTATGCCACGATCACCGAACCCACAGGGCGCTTGGTGACAGGACTTGAGCAGAGCAATTTCCGCGTGTATGAAGACGGCAAGGAACAGGAAATCGTAAAGTTCGCTAGCGAGGATGTTCCCGTCTCGATTGGTGTGATTTTCGATATGAGCGGCAGCATGGGCGACAAGCTCGATAAATCGAAAAACGCAGCCGTTCAATTCCTCCTCACCGCGAATCCGCGTGACGAGTTTTTCCTGGTGGATTTCAATGATCGGGCGCAGTTGATTAGCCCGTTCACCGGCAGTGTGGAGGACATTCAGAGCCGCTTGATGTACGTTGGCGCTCGTGGAATGACCGCCCTGTACGATGGCGTCTACTTGGGCCTTAGCCAGATGAGGGGAGCACACAACAGAAGGAAAGCATTGCTCATCATATCCGATGGGGGAGATAATCATAGCAGGTATGGGGAGCACGAGGTCCGTAACTTTGTACAGGAGTCGGATGTCCAGATTTACGCTATTGGTCTATACGAGGCCGATGGCGGCCCCACTCCCGAAGAGCGCAACGGCCCTTCGCTTCTGAACGAACTGACGCATTTGACCGGCGGGAGGACGTACACGGTACGGTCCCCTTCGGAATTGCCGGACATTGCGACGAAGATCAGCCAGACGTTGCGCAATCAGTACGTAATTGGATACAGACCGAGCAACGAAACCCATGACGGCAAATGGCGCAAGATTAAAGTCACCGTTCGGCCACCCAAGGGTGTCCCTCCCCTCACTGTTTATGCAAAGACCGGGTACTATGCGCCCGGGCGCTAAGACCCGTTCCCTGCTTGTTTTTTCGATCATCGCCTTTGCGGCGCTGCTTGTCTTGATCATCGTCATCGCTGTATGGGGAAAGCCCCTTTACGCTCAAGCACCGAATCAGGACCAGATTCCAGTCCCGACGATCAACATCCCTCCGCCGCCGGACGGAGCCTCACAAAAAGGCAGCACTATCAAATCGCAAGTCGATATGGTGGTGCTCCACGTGACGGTCACGGACGACCGCGGCGAGATGGTCGACAATCTTTCTGGGAAAAACTTCCGCGTCTTTGAGGATAAGGTGGAACAGAAGGTTTCGTTGTTCACTCACGAAGATATTCCGCTGACAATGGGCCTCGTAATCGACAATAGCGGCAGCATGCGCGAGAAGCGCGCGCAAGTGAATACAGCGGCGATGACCTTCGTCAAGACGAGCAACTCGCAGGACGAGGTATTCGTCGTGAATTTCAACGACGAATACTATCTGGATACCGACGGCGACTTTACGAACAATCAGCAGGATATGTCAGACGCACTGGCGCGAATTGACTCGCGCGGCAGCACCGCCCTTTACGACGCCGTCATCGGCTCGCTGAATCATCTAAAAATGGGCCATAAGGACCGCCGCGTATTGCTACTAGTCACCGACGGCGAAGATACGGCTAGCCGCAGTTCCTTTACGGATACGATTCGCGCCGCCGAAAAGTCCAACGCGACCATCTATGCCATAGGCGTCTTCAGCCAGGACGACCGCAAGAACGACAAACGAATGGTCCGCAATTCCAGCCGCATCTTGAAAGAGCTGGCCGATGCTACCGGGGGCGAAGCGTACTTCCCCGAAACGCTTGCAGAAGTGACTCCGCTTTGCCAACACGTGGCCCGCGAGATCCGCGATCAGTACACTATCGGCTACTATCCAAGCAACGCTGCCATGGACGGAACGTTCAGGACAGTGAAGGTCGAAATCGCGGCGGCTGGCCACGGCAAGATCAATGCCCGCACCCGCACCGGCTATTATGCCCAGACCGCTCCTGCCGCCGGTAATTGAGGTCTACCGCTCCGATCCCCCTCACTTTGGCGGGCGTACTGCGTCTATTGATCGGATCGAAAAGTATTTGATTGATCCTTTGAAACGAACCACTAGAATCTGACGCGGTTCGATTTGCCAGGGAGAGTGCATGGCAACAGCCGTTTCCGAACGCAAAGCCGAAACGCACGATTCAGTACGAAACGCGACGATCGTGATTCTCGTCGGCATCGTCGCCACAACGCTCTCGCAGACGCAAGTCCTCGCCAAGATCCCGATTCAAAATCTGCTAAAGAACGAGCTTCACGTTGACCGCACTCTGAATGCCGCCTTCTTCTTCTGGACGACGTTCCCTTGGTATTTGAAGCCACTGGTCGGCGTAATCACAGACGCATTTCCCCTCTTCGGGAGCCGCCGCAAGAGCTACATGCTGGGCAGTACGATCCTCGCCACGTTGTCGTGGGCTGGTCTCTATCTCACACCGCACCAGTACAGCCCGCTTCTCTGGGTCACAGTCGCGATCAACAGTTTCATGGTGATCATGAGCACTGTTGTTGGGGCATACCTTGTCGGGGTCGGCCAGGCCACTGCCGGCACAGGGCGTCTTACAGCAGCTCGCCAGATCGCGATGTATGGTTCGTACCTGCCAAGCGGCGCCTTGGGCGGAATTCTCGCAAGTGTCGCGTTCGGATTCACTATTGGCGCCTGTGGCAGCATCACCTTTCTGCTTGTCCCTGCGGTGATTCTTTTTCTCCACGAACAACGCAAAAAGGTGAATGCGCGCGAACTGATTGGCGATGCGGGTAAGCAGTTAAAAAAGATCGCGACGGCCGGAACGATGTGGGGCGCCGCTGGATTCATGGCGCTCTTTTATATCGCGCCGGGCCAGCAAACGGCTCTCTTCTACAGGCAGCAGGACTTCCTGCACATGAATACGCAGGGTCAGGGAATGCTCATGCTGACGCAGGGATCTGGCGGAGTCGTCGCGGCGGCCCTCTACGCCTTTGCCTGCAAACGAATCAACCTGCGCAACCTGCTTTTTATTTGCTTGGCCGCCGGAACATTGGGCGCTCTGGCCTATCTCCTGTACTACTCTGTGCCAATGGCATTTGTGGCCGAGGCATGCTGGGGCTTTGGCTTCGTCTCGGCAGAATGCGCCTTATGCGATTTGGCTGCGCGTGCAACGCCGAAGGGCAGCGAGGGCCTCGGATACTCATTAATGATGAGCGTGCGGAATTTTGCGCTTTACGGTACCGATATGTTCGGCTCGGCGCTGATGGACAAATATCATCTCAGTTTTAACAAGTTGATTCTTTCGAATGCTGCGACTACCGCAATCACAATACCTCTCGTGCTCTTACTACCGCTCTCTCTCGTAGCCAAGAAAGACGCGGAGGTTCCCGACGATCTCGGTATGCCGGCAAACGCAATTCAGGAATGACTCGTATTCGCTGGGCTTCCATCCGCGCTGTCCCTGACTAGTGCTGTCCGTCGGACGGTTGAGTCGGCGTGCTTCCCCCTCCCACTCTCGGCGGTGCAGGCGCTTGCTTCGGCAAAGTAGAGGATTCCTCCTCATTGCGCGCAGCGCGAAACGTGCTGCAACCTCCTGTCATATTCCCAGAGACCCGCTTCGTGCGAGCGTCAAACGATCCCTCGACACCCAACATTGTGACTCCCGAAGGCACCGGCGGGTTCCAGTTCAACGGGAGTAGTTTGAACTTTCCCGTCGCGGGGTCGTAATTCCCCCTCAGGTTGAACGACCCGCTCGCGCCGCCCATATTGTCGGGATCGGCGAACGTCAGCCTGCCTGTGGCTGTGCCATCACTACTCGCGACAATTGCAAGTCTCAGCTTGACCCTGCCGTTTGGGCACTGATAGCTGCCATCATAGACGCCTGTCGCTGAGCTTCCTGCCTGCGCTGAAGCGCTTTTGGAGTGCCAGAAAAGCGAAAAGACCACCGTCGCACAAATGGTCAGAATCCTCGAGATTTTCATCGGGTTCCCTAAACGGATCATTAATCTGTATCAGACATCTAAAGGTCTACAACAATGCCGCTGCCCCTCATTTGTTCTCATTTGCACAAGCGCGTATACTCATGTATTTAGGCGATGTCTACGAAACCCACCGAGAGCCACCCTGAGGGAACCGTACCGCCCAGAGTCACGGCTGGGCCGGATGCCACGGCGGAAAAGCGCCCAGTTTTGGCCGACGCCGAGGAGATCCGCGTCCGAGCGGCCCGCGTTCACAATTTAAAGGATATAGACGTTGTGATCCCGCACAACGCTTTGAACGTTGTGACCGGTGTTTCCGGTTCGGGCAAATCGAGCCTGGCCTTTGACACCCTTTACGCCGAGGGGCAGCGCCGCTATATCGAATCGCTCTCAGCATACGCGCGCCAGTTCCTCGAGCGGATCGAAAAGCCGGACGTGGACGAGATTACCGGTATTGCGCCCGCAATCGCCATCCGCCAGAAAAACTCCACGCGCAATCCGCGCTCCACTGTAGCCACAGCGACCGAAATCTACGATTACTTGCGCCTGCTTTATGCGCGCGTTGGCCGCACCCTCTGTTTGCGCTGCGGACACGAAGTTCGCAAAGACACGTTCGACGAAATCGCGACTCGCGTCCTGGCCTTGCCCGCAGGCCGCCGGTTTTACGTCCTCTATGAATTAAGAATCGGAGCGGATGGCGGCGCGCAGGATGCGCCTGCGGCCATGCGTTCTGCGCCAAGAGCCGCGCGAAAAACAGTTCGCCCGACATCGGACGCCATTCGCGACACGCTCATTAGTTTGCAGAAGCGCGGTTTCAGCCGGCTGTACCAAGGCGACCGAGTGTTCGAGTTTTCCACGCCACAGGATTTGCTCGACGTGGACTTCGCCAAGACCATTTACGTGCTGGTCGATCGTCTTGTTCTTTCGCCCGAAATCCGTTCGCGATTGATGGATTCGATCGAAATCTGCTACCGGGAAGGCCGCGGAGAGGCGATCCTCCAATTCGTTACGGATTCCGCGACGCAGCAAGCGGACACAGCGATGCCCGAGCGCATGGTGTTCAACGAGCGCTTCGATTGCAAGAATTGCGGCGTGCAATATCAGGAGCCCGAACCGAGGCTTTTTTCGTTCAACAATCCTTACGGCGCATGCGCGCGCTGCCAGGGGTTCGGCAACACAGTCGATTTCGACATAGATCGGGTCGTGCCCGATAAGAGCAAGACGCTAGCCGACGGCGCGATTGATCCGTGGTCGAAACCTCGCTATCGGGCTCTGGCGCAAGAAATGAAGAAGTATGCGAAGGCAAAGGGCATTCCACTGGATGTTCCCTTTTACGACCTCACGCCCGCGCAGCGCGACGCCATAATCGATGGCGAGCGCAAGGAAGACTATCCGGGCGTGAAAGGCTTCTTCGCATGGCTCGAACGCAAGAAATACAAGCTGCATGTTCGAGTTTTTCTGAGCCGCTATCGCGGCTACGCGACTTGCCCCGAGTGTCGCGGCACGCGCTTGCGCGCAGAGGCTCGTGCCGTCAAGATCGCAGGACTTGCGATCACGGAAGTCTGCCAGATGACGGTTAAGGACGCGCGTCCCTTTTTCGACAGCCTCAAGCTGACCGAAATGGAAGCCGCAATCGCCGAAAAACTCGTTGAAGAGATCCAGCAGCGGCTACGCTTTCTCGATGAAGTCGGCCTCGATTACGTCACGTTAGACCGGCTCACTTCCACTCTTTCGGGAGGCGAGGCGCAGCGCATCCAATTGGCCACATCTCTCGGCTCGCATCTCGTCGGCGCACTCTACGTTCTTGATGAGCCCTCGATCGGCTTGCACCCACGCGATACAGACCGTCTCATTGCGATCCTCAAAGGACTGCGCGATTTGGGCAATACGCTCGTCGTCGTTGAACACGATCCCGAAATGATGAAGGCTGCAGACCGCATTTATGACCTCGGTCCCGGCGCCGGCGAACACGGCGGCCGCCTCATCTTCTCCGGCACGCTCAAACAGATGCTCGAAGCGCCGCAATCGCTCACGGGCAGGTATTTACGCGGCGAGATGAAGATTCCAGTACCGCAGCAGCGCCGAAGATCCAATGGCAAGTTCCTCAAAATAACCGGCGCGCGCAGCCATAACCTGAAGTCTGTCGACGTCTCGATTCCGCTCAACGTGCTCGTGGCTATAACCGGCGTTTCGGGGTCGGGCAAATCGACGCTTGTCTATGACGTGATTCATGACAGCCTCCTTGCAAAGCGCACCGGCCGCGCCTGGCAGGAAATTTGTGATCGCATCGACGGCGATGCGCTGATCGATGCCGTTGAAATGGTCGATCAATCGCCCATTGGCCGCACGCCGCGTTCGAATCCCGCCACCTATCTGAAGGCCTTTGACACGATCCGCGACATCTTTGCTGCGACTCCAGACGCGAAAAAGAGCGGGTTCACGCCGGGCCACTTCTCTTTCAATATTCCGGGCGGCCGTTGCGAAGCCTGCCAGGGCGACGGCACGGTCACCGTTGAAATGCGCTTTTTGGCGGACGTCGAACTCGTATGCGAGGAATGCCACGGAACGCGCTTCAAGCAAAGCGTGCTTGAAGTGCGTTACAAGGGTAAGAATATTCATGACGTGCTGCAGATGACCGTTCGCGAAGCGCTCGCATTCTTCGCTTCGCATCCGAAAACGACGTCGCGACTCCGCGTCTTGGATGAAGTCGGCCTCGGCTATCTTCGTTTGGGCCAGTCTGGCACAACGCTCTCAGGCGGTGAGGCGCAACGCCTGAAGTTGGCCGCGCATCTTACACGTCAGGAAACAGCGGGCATTCTGTATATCTTTGATGAGCCGACGACCGGCCTGCACTTTGACGACATCCAGAAGCTGCTCGCAGCTTTTCGCAAGCTAATCGAGGGCGGCGCGTCTGTGATCATCATCGAACACAATCTCGACGTGATTAAAGCCGCCGACTGGGTGATCGACATGGGCCCCGAGGGCGGTGATGCTGGTGGACGCGTCGTCGCCGCCGGCACGCCGGAGCAGATAGGGCGGAATTCGCAATCCCACACGGGAAAGTATCTTGCCCGCGCTCTCGAAGATCGCAACCCGCTTTCCCGCAACTGACGCAATTGAGTCACGATCACAGGAAGAGGACGATGGGCCGAGTTCGTTGCACAATCAGCTTTCTGGTACTGGCAGCTGCCTTGGGGCTGTCAGCAACAAGCGCCATCGCTCAAGCACAAGCCTCGGCAAACGCTCAGAAAGAGCACCCACCTGCTGAAGATCAGCTCAACTCCCTCTTAGTGAGAGCTCAGAGCGACATCGACAATCAGGATTACTCCGCAGCAGCTGAGAAATACGAGGAATATCTTGCAAAGAATCCGCAGGATGCGCAAATCCACTTCCAGCTCGGCTACTGCTATACGGCTCTCCAGAAGACGGACTTAGCTCGCTCTGAGTATCAAAAGGCTACAGAACTGGATCCACAGTTCGCGCCCGCATTTCTGAATCTCGGCCTCACGGAATTGAGCACCGATCCCGGCGCCGCCGCTGAAGCCTTTCACCACGCCAGCGATCTCATGCCTGGCCAGGAACGCCCAAAGCTGCTGCTTGCCACGGCGCTCGCTCATTCAGGAAAAACCGACGAGGCCATCGCTCAATATAAGGCAGCCGAAGCGATCAGTCCCAATGATTCTCAGCTTCATCGCGATTTCGGCGCGATTTTGCTGAACGCAAGCCGTCTAAGCGAGGCGGAGAACGAGTTGCGCGCGGCGATCATGCTCGATTCGCAAGACGAAGAGGCCACCTTAATGCTCGGTCGCTGCCTGCTCGCGGAAAAGAAGTACGACGACGCAACCGCGCAGTTAGATCTGTACCTGAAATCCAAGCCGAATGACGAACAAGCGCGCTTTACGCTCGTCTCAGCCCTGATCAGCGCCGCAAAGTATGACGATGCCCTCGCTGAACTCGGCCACGCAAGCCAGGCGGCGCAGCAATCGCTGCCCGCATTGAAGCTGCGTTTTGACGCCCTCGCTGGCGCAAAACGCTACGACGAGGCTCTCGCAACGCTGGCCGAGGCCGCCGCCCTTGCGCCTCGGGAAGCGGACATCCCAACGAAAATGGCGCAGTTATATTCGCAGAAAAAGGACTATCCCGACGCCGCAAAACAGTTTCTCATGGCCCTGAAGATCGATCCGCAAAACACGGCGGCGCTGGCCGGCCTTGTGAGCGCCGAGTATTCCGTTAACGACTACAACGACGCTCTTAAGGCGATCGATCTGCTGTCCCAGAGGGAGCCTCTTTCTGTTCAGACTCTTTTTGTTCGAGCCGACTGTTACGATAAACTGGGAAATAAGTCGGAGGCCGCAGATGCCTA
>Ga0335085_10011320_pt1 | contig 13250 bp, 14 predicted proteins | sample Lox_Sample_45_FD_206712 | JGI IMG/M metagenome (GOLD analysis project Ga0335085, IMG submission 206712) | Soil microbial communities from Loxahatchee National Wildlife Refuge, Florida, United States - Lox_Sample_4.5 | ecosystem: Environmental > Terrestrial > Soil > Wetlands | place: USA...
AATCTACAACGCCGGGGCCGATGATGTTGGCGGAACCGGCGCCAATGAAGACGCCGGCGGAATTGCTGAGGACGAGGTTCGGAATGCCGGGCGCGCCGCCGCCGGCGATGGTGTTTCCGCCGGAGCCGGGTTGCTGGACGGCGTTGTTGCTGTAACCGCCGATGAGATTGGCGGCGAAGAGGCCGCGCGGATCGGGTTCGACGCGCAGGCCACGAGTGTTATTGACGCGGAGGTCGAAGGGGTTGTAATCGGCGGTGCCGAGATAGTTGAGGCCGTCGACGATGTTGCTGTTGCCAGTGGTTTGCCAGAAGGCGTTGGGGCCGAGTCCACCGAGCGAGGCGGCGTTGACGCCGGTGAGTCCGGCGCCGTTGCCGGAGAATTGATCGGAGGCGTTGTTGAAATTGACGATGCCGTTGTAAGTGCCGGAAAGCTGGCTCGAGGGAAGTGGGCCGGTCAATTGCGCGGCGGGTAATGTACCAGTGAGATTGCTCGCGGTGATGGCGTAGGGTGTGGGGGTGAGTTGCTGGCGCGGCGTGAGCGTGGTGAAACTTGCAAGGCCGTTGCTGCGCACGCTGATTTCCAGCCAGCACGGCGCGCCGTTAAACGGGCTGGCGCCGAAATCGAGGTTGACGGTGAAGAGGCCATTGCTGACGGCGGTGGCGGAATTGGTGATGGGCCCCGCGATGAGGCCCGGGCCGCTGCCGGCGCTGTAGATGGAGAATTGCAAATCGTACACGCCATTGGCGCGGTTCGCACCGTCGTTGAGACTGCCTTGATAGGTGAAGGCAGTGCCCTGGGCGAAGAGAGTGGCCGGCAGCAGAGCGAATAACGCGAGGAACAGCACAGTTGGAATTCTGAATTTTGTCTTCATAGGCAGTTGAAAAGAGTAAACCCCCTAGGGGTGAAGCTTTCGAGGAGGCGATGCTGGAGAGTGGCAGAAGCGCTGCTAAAATTCAATTAGAAACAACGTTAGATGAACTTAACGTTAGCGCAAACTCGCACGGAACGCTGAATTGCATTTAACGAGACGCTGGCTGGAATTTGCGACCGGTAAATTCGTGCCGCGCGTTCACGCCTTCTTCCCAGGTTTGCCGGAGGACATCGCGGCTATAGGCGAGGTGGTGGCGGTCGGGGGAAAAGACTTCGAGCGTGATGGTGCCGTCGTAGCCGGTGGCCTGGAGCATGTGAATGTAATGGGGCACGTCGATGTTGCCGGCGCCGAGCGGCAGGTGCAGGTCGGCGCTGCCGCCTTTGTTGTCGTGCAGATGCACGTGGCGCACGCGCGAGCCGTAGGCGATGAGCAGGTCGCCGGTGGTGTTGCGGTCGGTGAGGAGATTGGCGTGGCCGATGTCGAGGTGCAGGCCCAATTCCGGCAGCGGGTCGAGCAGTTCGGAGAGTTGCATGACGGTGTTGAAGTTGCCCGGCAGATTTTCAATCATCAGGCCGATGCCGAAACGGTGCGCTTCCACGAACAGTTCGCGGAGGCTTTGCAGATTTTTTTCGATGATGAATTTGCGGTCGTGCATGGGCGCGGTGCGGTCGGGGTGAAGGTTCATCCAGGAGGCGCCCAGGGTGGCGAAGGCGGCGATGCAGCGTTTGAGTTCGTCCACGCACGCGCGGCGAATGGTTTCGAACGGGCTGCACAACGGCAGATAATACGCAGTGTGGCCGACGATTTGAAGGCCGTGATCATCGAGTGCGGAACGGATGGAGCGCAAATCGATCCGGTCGACGGAGGCCATCGGCGGCTCGAGTGTGAGGTCGATGAAATCAAGATCCATCTCCGCCATCCACTCGATTTCGGAGAGGACATCGCGGCCGGGATGGTTCATGGCGCCGATCAACATAAGTGGAAAATCCGAGGTCCGAAATCCGAAGTCCGAAGTCGGGGCTGAGTCCACAGTCTACAGTCCAGGGTCCACGGTCCAAAACGGCTCGCGGGTGCGCCCGCTCCACGGAATTTGGCTTCGGATTTCGGGTTTCGGGTTTCGGATTTCATCTCACACCTCGAGTGGTTTGTCTTTGGGCAGAATCGCGGCGAACCATCCGCGGGTGTCGAGCAGGCGGACGTGGTCGCGCTTTTTGTGAACCTGCGGTTCGGGCAGGCTGAGTTTTTTCATGAGGGAACGCGGCAATTTGCGCGCCTGTCGCGGGCACAACCAGCCGTAAACCGTCAGCGCGCCTTTCAGCAACGGCCAATCCTCGCCGAGCCGCGCCAGCAGGTGCGCCCAATTGAGCCGCGGGCCGACGGCGTAGATGAGATTGAACACATCGGTCCAATCACAGTGGTCGCGTTGCATGATGTAGAGTTTGCACCAGAGAAATTCCTCCAGGGGAATGATCGAAAGAGCTTCGCCGCGGATGGTTGTTTTCCTGGCGCGCTCGAACCAGATTTCATCGGTCTGCGCGCGTTGATTTGCCATCGCCCAGATGATGTCGACGATGAGCCCGTCGCGAGTGCTGCGGTAGATCCATTTGCGGTCGTAGGGCAGTTGGGGAAAGAGGTCCTCGAAACCCGCTTTCGTCAACGCTTCCATCGCCCTTTCGCGATCTTCCCGCATAATGTAAAAATCGATGTCCTTCGTGTTGCGCCAGCGCCCGATGTAGGTGGCCAGCGCGAATCCGCCGCCCAGCAAAAAGCGAATTTCCGCGTGGCGCAGCGCCTGTATGGCATCGCAATAAGTGGACCAATGTTCATTGGTCACCGCTTCCACCCATTCAAATTGGAGACGCGGCCGGAAGTGCCTTCCATTCCGCGGATCCGCTTCTCCGTTGCGAATCAATTCACCATTGGTTTTCTTGCTGCGATTGACCATTTGACAAACTCGCCGCCCCTGGGGCGCAGCCGACGTGGCCGTTCACGCGGTCCGGCTCTCCCAGGATAAAAATGTGCGTGCGTGACATGGTCGAGTCAGGCGCGGTCGTGCACGGCCATCACGCCTTCCTCGTGCGCGCAACTCGCGCAGCAATAGAAATCGCCTTCGGACTCGATGCCGTGGCCGACGATCTTGCAGCCGCAGTGGGAGCATTCCGGGGCCAGAGCGTGGATGGCGCATTCAAAACTGTCAAAAAAGTGAGAGGAGCCGTCCCGAATAATTTCCAGGGGCTTGTCGTAATCATTTCCGCAAACTTCGCAGCGCATAACGTTTATTGGTTGAATGGTGAAACAGGCAATGGGTTTAAGGGGCGGCTTCCGAACTTCTCGTTCAGGCTACTCTTCTTCATCCCGTTTCAGGGACTCCCGGGTTGCTTCAATTTCCTGGTCCAGCTCCGCGTCGGCCACGCCTTCGTCATAGAGTTTTTCCGCGACGGTTTGTTCGTCCGAGGCGGGCACGGTGGGGGCTTCGCGGCCTTCGGAACCCGGGACCGGGTCCCAGCGTTCGTCTTCCGTGAGACTTTCGGCAGCGGTGAGGGGCGGGTCCATTTCATCCTCGCCTGTCAATTCGTGGCGCGCTTCGTTCACGTCGGAATCCAAAACATGCTTCGCGGAGCGGCCATTGATGACAGCGATTTCGCGCGCCCGTTTCATGACCATCTCGCGTGTGACCGTGCCGAGACCCTCGCCGCGATCACTGAGCCGGCCTTCGTCAATTCGCTTTTCTTTCATAACTTTCCTGGAGTAGAGCAGGCATCCGTGCCCGCGTGGTTGTTGAAGTGCTTAGGCGTTCGCTTCCAGGGTTGCATGTGTTTATTAAGGCGGCGGAATGTACGGCCCCGCATATGGGTTCTGCGGCAGCGACGGGTCGGCGACACTGGGTTCGGTTTGAATGCCGCCACTGGTGTATTCGTAGGGATCCGACGTGCCGCCCTCATTCCTGGCAGTGTTGCAGCCGCTTAGGATTGCGGTCGCACAGACGATCGATAGTAGTAACGCAATCTTCATAAAACAATGTTCAGGCGGGAGTGACGGCCAGCAATGGAGTAAAACCCGGGGTTGAGGATGTTTTCACTGGCGGGAAGCCGTGCCACTAACTTTTTGCCTTCGCGTTGTTTTTCCCACATGCTGACCGCATGGACGCAGCTGCAATGGCCGCTGTGGTGATTTTTATCTCCGCCGGGGCAAGTTTCTTTTTTGCGCTCGCGGAGACTGCGCTCTTTTCCCTCAGCAAATGGCAGTTGCGCCAATTGATGGAACGCCGGCCGCGCTTCGGCGGGATGATTGGGCGTTTGCTTTCCGAGCCGCAAGACCTGCTGGCGACCATGGTGCTCGGCAACACTTTTGCCACCGCGGCGATCCTTGCCATCGGGTTTCTGATGGCCCTGCGTTCGCACTGGCCGCTGCCGTATACAATTCTGGGGCTGTTCATCGTGATTCTATTTGGCGGCGAGGCCCTGCCGAAAACGCTGGCGGTGCGCAATCCGGAGAACTGGTCATTGCGCGTGGCGCGGCCGCTGTTGTTCCTGGAGAAACTCGCGCTGCCACTCCGCCTGACCGCCCAGAAAATCAACGGCTTTCTGTTGGCCGGCCTGCCAAAACGGATCAGGCCGCAAGCGGTTTTGGCGGACGAAGAATACCAGGAGCTGCTCGAACTTGCCTATCAACAGGGGACGCTCGGCCAGTCAGAAAAGGAAATCATTCTGCAAATCATCAACCTCGACCAGCGGACGGTGAAGGAAGTGATGCGGCCGCGCGCGCAGATGGATTGCATTTCCGATGATTTGCCGGTGGAGGAAATGGCGGCCGCAGCGCGCCAGTTCAAGCACCGCCGCCTGCCGATTTACGATGAGACGCCGGACACAATCGTGGGCATCCTTAACTCGCGCGTTCTCCTGCTGGATCCGAATGTCGATCTCGCGGACGCGATTGAGTTTCCCTCATTTGTTCCGGAGACGATGAATTTGCTGCAGCTTTTGAAGAGTCTGCAGCGCCAGCAACGCGGCATGGCGATGGTGCTGGATGAATTCGGCGGAACGGCGGGCCTGGTGACGACCGAGGATATTTTGTCCGAGTTGATCGGGAAAATCCGCAGCGAGCTGAAACCGGAAGGTTTCGTGATGGAAAAACTCGGGCCGGGGCGCTGGCGCGTGAACGGCACGATGCGGCTGGATGATTTCCGCCGCGAATACCCGCCGCTGGGCGACGTGGCGGAAGTGGAAACGATGGGCGGTTTGTTGATGTCATTGCTCGACGTGGTTCCGAAAACCGGCGATGCCGCGAATTTTCGCGGGTTGAAATTGACGGCGCACGCGACGGATGAACGCCGCGTGCGCGAATTGATGGTGGAGTTAAACAAATGACCGGACCACAAATCATGGCGTGGATGGCTTTTGTCGTGTGCCTTGGGCTGTCGTTTTTGCTCTCGGGCATGGAGGCGGGTGTGTTTGCCCTGAGCCGCATGCGGGTGCGGCAGCAGATGCGCGCGGGCCGGCGCTCGGCGGAGCTCCTGCACGGCTTTCTCGAAAACCCGGAAAACTTTCTCTGGACCATCCTCGTCGGCAACACAGTCGCCAACTTCATCATCCTGGGAACGATTGTGGTTTTCCTCGATGCCGAATTGACCGGGCGGTGGGCCTGGTTTGGGGTGATTTTTTCCGTCATCGTTTTTTTGTTTTACACGCTGTTCGATTTGCTGCCGAAAATGCTTTTTCGGTTGTATCCAAACCGGCTCTGTCTTTTTTTTGCGCGCCCGTTTCGTTTCATTCACATCCTGCTGCGGCCGCTCGTGTGGATGGTGGAGGGCATTTCCGCGCTGCTGCTGCGCCTGACGGGTGGCAAGGCTTTCAAGGGCCATCTTTTCGGCAATCGGGAAGAGCTGCGATTCATCATGCAGGAATCGAGCGGCACGCTTTCCACGGAGGAACGGGTCATGATCAATCGCGTGCTGGATTTGCAAAGCCTGACGGTGCGGAACATTGCCAAACCGATTTCACTCGCGGCCACCGCGACAATGCAGACGCCCATTGGCGATGTCTTCACGATGGCACGCGAGCGGCATGTGACGCGGTTGCCCGTGTGGGAAACGCGCGACGGTTCGCGGCGCATTGCCGGCATCATCAGCATGGTCACGGTGCTTTACCTGGCGGACCTGGACCCAAAGAGGCCGGTGGCGGATTTCGTGCGGCCCGCTCTTTATGTGGACGAGGATTTGCGGCTGGAGAGCGCCTTGCAACGCATGCAACGCAGCGGTCAGCGGCTGGCCGTGGTGCTCGGCCGCGACCAGCGTGAGATTGGAATCATCACGCTCACGGACATACTGAAACTCATTTTCGGCGAGGTGAGCCTGTGAAATTGCCGATTGCCGATTGGAGCGATATGCCGGCGGGCCGCACAGGTCGTTCGCCATTCGTCGTCCGTCATTGAACCAAAATGAACTGGGACATCATCACGGACATGGGGTTGAAAATCCTCGCGGTTTTGGCGCTGGTGGTGCTGAATGGATTTTTCGTGTCCGCGGAGCTGGCGCTCATTCGTGTCCGCGAAACGCAGTTGGAACCGCTCGCCGCCAGGGGAAATCGCCGCGCCAAGGTGGCGCTGCATATCATCGGGAACATCGACGCGTATATTGGCGCGACGCAATTCGGCATCACTGTCGTCAGCATGGCGCTGGGAGTGGTTGTGGAACCGGTGTTCCGGGATTTGCTGGCCCCGTTGTTTTCGTTCCTGAAAATCACATCACTGCAGACGCAGCGGACGGTGGCAATCCTGGTGGGATTTTTTGTAAACGGTTACCTGCTGATTGTCGCGGGTGAACTGGCGCCGAAAGCGATGGCCATCCGGAAGACGCTCGAGACGACGCTCGTGGTGGCGACTCCGCTGCGATGGTTTTATCGCATCTCGTATCCGTTCATCTGGATCCTGAACCATTCCGCGCGGTGGCTGTTGCGGCAGCTGGGCATTGCGGTGGAGGAGGGGACCGAGCGGGCCCATTCGGAGGAGGAGTTGCGGTTGCTGTTGTCGTCCGCGCAAAGAATTTCCGGCACCACGGGCAGCGGAAGAAGCATCGCGCTCAATGCGCTCGATTTGCGCCGCCGGATGGCGCGCGATGTGATGCGGCCGCGACAGGAGATTGTCGCGTTTGACACCGAAGCGGACATTGTGGATTGCCTGGATCTCGCCGAGAAAACGCGTTACTCGCGTTTTCCGCTCTGTGAAGGCGGGGATCTGGACAAAACGCTTGGGGTGATTCACATCAAGGATTTGTATGCGATGCGCAATCGCGTGCACTCGGGCAGGGAATTGCTGCCGGCAACGCGCAAATTGATTTATGCGCCCGAGACCGCGCGTTTGGAAAAATTGCTGCAGCTGTTCCTGGAACGGAAGCTTCATTTGGCGATCGTGGTGGACGAATACGGCAGCACGGTCGGCATGGTGACGCTGGAAAATGTGCTGGAAGAATTGGTCGGACAGATCCAGGACGAGTTCGACCAGGAAAATCCACTGCTGGTGCGCAAAGGCGAGAGGGCGTGGGAAGTGGCGGGCGCGCTGCCGCTGCACGAGCTGGACAAAATCGTCGGCGAATCGTTGCAGGAAGAGGGCGTGACGACGGTGAGCGGCTGGGTGACGCACAAGCTGGGCGGTTTTCCAAAGGTTGGCGATGTCTTGAACGTGGGACAATGCGAATTGCGCGTCGAGGCGATGGAAGGCACGCGCGTGGCGAAATTGAAAGTGACGAAACGGCCGCAGGAGGAGGCGTCACCGGCGGGTGAAGAAAGTGGCGCCGACTGACCATCACCACATCGCGCCGCGAATCGCGAACGGAATGACGATAAGGCACACGGCGGTGCTGACCGCGGCGGCGGCGAAAAGATGTTGCGAGAATGTGCCGGCGATGAATAAGGCATTCAGCGCAACCCATATCACCAGCGGAGAGTAGTCCGGGCTGGATTTCGCCGGCTTTCTTTTCATCAACGCGGGCGTGGCGAAAGCCAGAGCGAGAAGCGTGGCGACCAGCCAGCCGAGAAAATCGCTCAGCGGCGTGCCGTCCCAATCGATGGCAAGCCTGGTCGGGCTCCAAATCCAATAATGTTGCACGCGCGTGGCGAACGGCTGGAGGCCGAGTTCCAGCAGGATGGCAAGGAGCGTCGTCACGCCCATCAACCAGAAGCCGTAGGCGCGGATTTTTCGCCAGGGACGCAGAATCAATCGCGCCACGCCCCGCGAGGCCAGGACGGCAGTCACCCACCAGAACGGAAAGAACCACAGGAGGCCGTTAAACATTCGCGGGCCGCTCTCCGGTTTATAGAGCACGGGGCCGAAGGGAATTCCCGTAAAAGTGTTGAGCGTTTCGATGGCGCTGCCAATGAAGGCAATCACGATTGCGGCCAGGAGGATGTTTTGCGCCGGCAATTGTCCACCGAGCGATGCCAGCGTGGCGACAAATGCCAGAATCAGGATGATGGTGTCAGAAACACCATCGGTCCAGGGCAGCCGGGCGCGCCCGGTGATCGCCATGACGGTGGCGACGAAAAGAAGCACGGAAGCGATTGTCGGAAATGCTTTGGACGTTCCATCGGAGTTTTTTTTCGTCGTTTTGGTTTCCCCGTTCATGTCGGCGGAAGTCTAAGGGGGGTGGCGAGGGAGGACACGCAAATTGTTGTTTGGAAGTTGTTAAGAAAGTGGCAGGCAGCGTCTCCACTCTGGACAGAATTCAAAAAAGTTTGACGGTTGGCCGGGCGAAAAAGGCCGTTTTGCCCGATGTGAAAATCCGGCGGTCAATGGTCTTAAAATTGCTTCTTTTGAGGGGACATGAGAGCAGATTTATGACACTGGACGAAGCCACCAAACAGATTCGCACTTGCGGCCAAAAAATGAACGACCTTTACGGCAGGGTCGTCTTTGACGAATGGGTCGTGATTTCGCTCGCGCACCAAAAGGCGCGCATTCTTTTTTATGCCGGGCCGCGCAACGATGATTTCCTGAAAAATTTCGCCTCGGACCTCGGCTCCCTCCGAGCCTTGCTGCTTCATTCGCGCTACGCGGTTGGCGATTTTGAATTCGCGCGGCACGGCGTCGGCACCGGTTACGAAGCTTTCGTCGTGCTCGGCGAAGGTGTTTATTTGATTTGCAACAACACGCAGGCGTCGATGGAAGATATCACCCGGGATCCAAAATGGCTCAATGCGCAGGTGCCGTTCGCGGAATTGAGCGAATCGGTTCGCCCGAATCCGCTGGTGGTTGCCCACGAGAATACGAAGTTCTTCAAAAAGAATTAGGCGCCGGGCGGCGTTTAGTGCAGGGTCGAGTAGATAAAAACGCCGTAGGCGATCACCAGGGCGATTCCCACGATGCGCGGCAATTGGCCGAAGACAACCACGCAAAACATGTGGACGAGCGTGGCGCCGAGGAGCAGGTACATTCCCGACTGGAATTCCGGCGGCATTCGGAAGGTGCGATAGAGCGCAAAAATGCCGACGCACAAGGGAATGCAAATGTGCCCGTCGCCGACCTGCGAGGTGTAGACTACTTCCGGATTGCCGCGCCAGCCGTAGTAAAGGGCGAGCAATCCGTTTGGCAGCGCGCAGAGCAAACCGCTCAACAAGCCCAGGTTCCGGGCGCTGAAAAATCCCGCGCTGCGATGATGCAGCCACTGATCGAGCCAATCGATGCTGAGATATTGCCCGTAAGCGGCGACGGCGAGCACCGCGAGATACGCCAGGAGAATCCAATCCAGCGATTTGTTTTTCTGCACGTTGCTTTTGAGGACGTCGTAGACGTGGAACAGTTGCCAGAAGAGAAACATGCCCACGAGGACGAGGCCATCGCCGAAATCCAGCTTTCCGTCGCGGCCCAACGCCCACACCGCGCCGGTGAAAAACAAGACCGCAGTCAGCGTCAGCATCAGGGAGAGCCGGTTGATTTCGTGGACGCGGGTATCGATGCGTTTTTTCTTTTTGCCTTTTTTGGCGGGCGCGTTTTGTTGCGGCATGACATTCATCGTCCAGAAAATGGCGGGCAGGCCGATGAGCAAGGTCATGTTGGTGACGTTGTTGACGATGGAATTGGTCATGACGTCCGCGCCGGGACCGCCGTCGCGGCCGACGACGAAGGCGACGAGCAGGTTGCCGATGCCGGTGCAGTAGGGAGTGATGAGCGTGCCAAGGACGGTGCCTTCGAGCCCGCCGGCATTCATGGCTTCCAGCGCCCAAATCATCAGGAGCGATGTCCCGATAAACAGCGTGACAAACAACAACGGCGCCCACGCGCCCTGATTATCCATCCAGGTAACGAACGAATTCAAGGCGTGCAGTAAACCAATTCCATAGTCCGGAGTCTACAGTCCACAGTCCGCAGTCCGATGAGAATTCGAGGACGAGGACGAGAAGGAGGACGAGGGGAAACCGATTCGCGACCGATTGCTAATTGGTCGCTTCTTGTTTCGCGGGGAGGGTGAAATAAAACGCGGCGCCTTTGCCGGGCTCGCTTTTGGCCCAGACTTTTCCGCCGTGGCTTTGCACGATGTGTTTCACGATGGACAGGCCCAGGCCAGTCCCGCCTTGCTCGCGGGAGCGGGCCTTGTCCACGCGATAAAACCGTTCGAAAACGCGCTCGATGGATTCCGGCGGAATGCCCGGGCCGTCGTCGTGGACGCAAAGCTCGACTGAATTTCCGCCGGCCAGCCGGCCGCTGACGCCGACGCGCCCCTCGCTGCGGCCGTACTTGATGGCGTTGCCGATGAGATTTCCCAGCACCTGCTGCAAGCGGTCCGAATCGGCGCGCGCGACCAGTTCCGGCATTTCGTTCTTCAATTCCACGTGCCGCGATTCGGCCTGCGTCTTGAAATCCTCGAGCACGCGGTCGACCAGCGAGCGGAGGCGGACGGATTGGAGATTCATCTTCAACCGGCCGGATTCCAATTCGGAAATGGTGAGCAAATCCTCGATGAGAAATTGCAGCCGCTCGGAATTGCGCTGGATGGTCTGGAGAAACTTCGTTTCAACTTCCGGATTGTCCTTGGCGCCATCGAGCAAGGTTTCGGTGTAGCCTTTGATCAATGACAATGGCGTGCGCAGCTCATGGCTGACGTTCGCCACGAATTCCTCGCGCGTGCGTTCCAATTGCTTGAGGCGCGTGAGATCGTGAAAGACGAGAATGGTGCCCTGTTTTTTTCCGTCGCCGTTGAAGACGCCCGCGGCGTTGATTTGGAGCCAGCGTTCGGAAAGGCCGCCGAGTTTGAGTTCGTGGCCGAGCACCTGTTTTTGCGCGGCGACCTTGGCGACGAGTTCGGCCAGTTCGTGCTGGCGCAGGACTTCCAAAACGGTTTTGCCGCGCACATCCGCCGAGGCGCCGAACAGTTGAATGAACGCGCGGTTGGCCAGTTGAATGCGCTCATGTTCATCGAGCAGCAGCAAGCCCTCGATCATGCTGTTGAAGAGGGTTTCCTGCTGGGTTTGGACGTGCAGCGCCTGGCCCTGGTAGCGCTCCTGGAGTTCCTCGATGTGCGCGCCGGCGTCCTGTTCGGCGCGGCGCAAAGTGTCCTGCAATTGGAGATACCGGATGAACAGCACCACCAAGGCAACAGCCAGAAGAATTGTCAGAGTAAGCCACACGGACGGTCAGCTGTTTTCCATGAAACGATAGCCAACGCCCCTGACGGTATCGAGATATTTTGCGGCCGGGCCGAGCTTCTCGCGCAACCGGCGCATGTGCGTGTCCACGGTGCGCGTGTCCACGAGATTATTGTATTCCCAGACGTCGCGCAGTAATTGCTCGCGCGATTGCACCCGGCCGCGGCGCTGGGCCAGGACGGTGAGGAGTTTGAACTCCGTGGCCGTCAATTCCACGGATTTGCCCTTCCAACTCACAATGTGCCGCGGGCCGTCAATCAACAAATCGCCGAAGCGCAATGTTTCCTGGGTTTCAGCCGCGGTTTGCCCGCGTTGAATCAATTTTTGGATGCGCAACACGAGTTCGCGCGGGCTGAACGGTTTGGTGATGTAATCGTCCGCGCCCAGTTCGAGGCCGAGCACGCGGTCGATTTCGGCGGCCTTGGCGGTGAGCATGATGATGGGGACGCCGGACGTGGCCGGATCGCGCCGCAACATTTTGCAGACTTCGAGCCCGCTGATTTCGGGCAGCATCAAGTCGAGCACAATCAAGTTGGGCGAGGCGGCTCGCGCTTTGTTCAGGGCTTCCGCCCCGTCAGCGGCGGTCACGACCGAGAAGCCGGCCTGCTTCAGATTGAACTCAACCAGCTCGACGGCTTCTGGTTCGTCGTCTACTACGAGAATTTTAGATCTCACGCGGATTTTCGATACCATGATGGTAGTGTGACGACAACGCCGGGCGTGTGACAAGCGCGTTACGAACGGGTAACGCAGTTATTACGAGGCCGATGAAGGAGCCAAATTGTAGGCTTTCGTGAGTAATTCCTGAACTCTGGCAATAAGCAGCCGCGGGCTGAAGGGCTTGGTGATGAAATCGCTCGCGCCGGAACCCAATCCGGCCATGCGCCCCAATTCACTCGAAAGCGCGGTGAGCATCATGATCGGAATTGAGGCGGTGGAGCTGTCGCGGCGCAAGATTTCACACACAGCGAACCCATCCAATTCCGGCATCATGATGTCCAGTACAATCAAATCCGGCGCCGATGAACGGGCCTTTTTGATGGCATCCACGCCGTTTGAGGCCGCGGTGACTGAGAAGCCGGCCTGCTTCAGGTTGAAGCTGACCAGCTCAACCAATTCGGCATCATCGTCTACCACCAAAATTTTATTTCTCATTACCTGCTTTTTTAGCATACACCCCACCAATCTCAACGGCGGTCGCGTTACGGTAAAGTGACGTTTTGTGGTGGATAATTGGCAAAAACGTTACCGTAAATCCCCCGGGTAAGACGGCAGGGTAACACCCCAATTGTAATTGGTTGAGCAATGGATAGTTAGGCAGCTACACTCTGGGCATGGCTGATAACACAAAACCCTGTGTTCAAAAAGCCGAAAGACGCCTGCCTGCTGCAGTTCCGGTATAAGTTCAATGTGAAGGTTACCGTTGCCTGGCCTATCGCGACAAAGAGGGAACCTGGATCAACTACTACAACGGCGAGCCGTTGAAGGGCCGGGTCCGCATGATTTTGTGCAATCTCGATTGAAAGAGACGCTCGCTTTTCCGCTCGCGAATTCGCGAAGGTCTCCTTCGAAAGAGCGGAGCGGTTCAAATTGCCGCCCCGCGCGGGCTATCCGTTTCCCAACTCTTAGAGCGGTTAAAATAATACTGTAGCCATTCGGCGAAGGGAATTGAGAGGGCGGTCTTTTTGATTTTTGGCTTCGTTTCGGCTCAGTTACAGGGTTTATTAAACCTGATCTTTCTTCGA
>Ga0335085_10011321_pt1 | contig 13249 bp, 8 predicted proteins | sample Lox_Sample_45_FD_206712 | JGI IMG/M metagenome (GOLD analysis project Ga0335085, IMG submission 206712) | Soil microbial communities from Loxahatchee National Wildlife Refuge, Florida, United States - Lox_Sample_4.5 | ecosystem: Environmental > Terrestrial > Soil > Wetlands | place: USA: Florida...
GTCGACGAGCGTCGCGATCCCGACCAGCCGCACCGCCATGCCGAGCTCGGCCGCGGCGGAGACGTGCGCCGGCTCCACGACGTCGATCCCCCGCAGCTCGACCTCGTCGAGGGCGACACGCGAGCCGAACGCGACCGTCGCCAGGATCGCCATCTTGGCGGCCGCGTCCGCCCCGCTCACGTCGTCGGTCGGATCGGCCTCGGCGTAGCCGAGCTCCTGCGCCTCCGCCAGCGCCTCGGCGTAGGTGCCGCCGCCTTCCATCCGCGAGAGGACGAAGTTCGTCGTCCCGTTGACGATGCCGAGCACGCGGTGGACGGTCGAGACGACGAGGGACTCGCGCAGTACCTTGACGACCGGAATCGCGGCGCAGACCGAGGCCTCGAAGCGGAGCTGGACACCCGCAGCGGAGGCGATCGCAAAGAGCTCGGCCCCCTCGCGGGCCACGAGCTGCTTGTTCGCGGAGACGACCGGCCTGCCCGCGCGGAGCAGCTCGCGGACGTAGCCGCCGGCCGGCTCGAGCCCACCCATCACCTCGGCGACGACCGTCACCGAGGGGTCGTCGCGCAGAACGGCGAAGTCGGTCGTCAGCACGCCGTCGCCGGCGGCGTAGCCACGCTCCTTCTCGCCGTCGCGGACGAGGGCGCGCACGACCCGGAGCCGGTGCCCGGTCGCGCGTTCGATCTCGTCACCGCTCTCGACGAGCAGCCGGTGCACCGCGGAGCCGACCGTCCCGTAGCCGAGCAGGCCGACCCCGACGTCAACCGACGCCATCGGCCCCCACCGGTCGCCGACGGCCGCTCATCGCTCGGTGGAGGCGCGGGCCTCCTGGCCGAGGAGTCCCTGGATGCCGGCGAGATCCCGTAGCTCCCTGCCGACTCGCTCGATCTCCTCGGCGCGCTCCGCTCCCTCGCGCCGCAGCTCGGCGAAGCGCGGGCGGCCCGCCTCGTCGTCGGCGAAGAGCTCGCGCGCGAACGCGCCGCTCCTGACCTCCTCGAGGATCCCGCGCATCCGCTCGCGCGTGCCCTCGTCGACGACCCGTGTGCCGCGCGAGAGGTCGCCGTACTCGGCGACGTCCGAGACCGAGTAGCGCATGTACTCGTAGCCGCCCTGGTAGAGCAGGTCCACGATCAGCTTCAGCTCGTTCAGGCACTCGTAGTACGCGATCTCCGGCTGGTAGCCGGCCTCGACGAGCGTGTCGAAGCCGGCCTGGACGAGCGCCGGGACACCGCCGCAGAGCACGGCCTGCTCGCCGAAGAGGTCGCTCTCGGTCTCCTCGGCGAACGTCGTCTCGAGCAGGCCGACGCGGCCGCAGCCGATGCCGACCCCGTAGGCGAGCGCGAGCGCGAGCGCGCGGCCGCTCGCGTCGCGGTGGATCGCGACGAGCCCGGGCGTGCCGGCGCCCGAGACGTAGAGCTCGCGGACGCGGTGGCCTGGCGCCTTCGGCGCGACCATGATCACGTCGTGGTCGTCCGGGGGCACGATCCGGCCGAAGTGCACGTTGAGCCCGTGCGCGAAGAGGACGGCCGCGCCGGGTGCGAGGTTCGAGGCGACGTCCGCCTCCCAGACCCCCTTCTGGACGTGGTCGGGCACGAGCAGCGCAACCACCTGCGCGCCGCGCACGGCCTCGGCAATCGGCCGCACGTCGAGCCCCGCTTCCTCTGCTGCCGCGCGAGAGCCGCTCCCCTCACGGAGACCGACGACGACGTCGACACCGGAGTCGTGCAGGTTGAGCGCGTGCGCGTGGCCCTGGCTGCCGAAGCCGACGACGGCGACGGTGCCGTCGAGGAGGGAGAGATCGCCTTCGCGGTGGATCGTTGCCATGGCTGCGGGCTCCTTAGACGAGGATCTGGGAACGGGGACGAGTGCCGCCGCGGGCGGCCCGGCCGAGGCCGATGCGACCGGTGCGGACGAGCTCCTGGAGGCCGTGCGGACGGACGAGCTCCTCGAACGAGTCGACGTCCTCCGGCGATCCGGTCAGCTCGAACACGATCGAGTCCGGCCCGAGGTCGGCCACCCGGGCGTTGAAGACCTCGCCGAGCGCCATCAGCTCGGCGCGGGCGCTCGGCGGCGCTGCGACCTTGAGCAGTGCCAGCTCGCGCTCGATCGACTCTCCGGGCGCCAGCTCGGCGACCCGCAGCACGTTGACGAGCTTGTGCATCTGCTTCTCGATCTGCTCGAGCGAGTGCTTCTCCGCGTCGACCCGCAGCGTGATCCGCGAGACGTCGTGGCGCTCGGTCGGGCCGACCGCGAGGCTCTCGATGTTGAAGCCGCGCCGGGCGAACATGCTCGTGACGCGTGTGAGCGCGCCCGGCCTGTTCTCGAGCAGCACGGAGATCGTATGCCTCACAGCGCCAGCGCCTCAGCGTCGTGCCCCGGATCGTATTCGACCGCATCGACCGCGGCCTGGCCCGCCGGGATCATCGGGAAGCAGTGCTCTCGCGGGTCGACGCGACAGTCGACGACGGCCGTCTGGCCCGAGGCGAGAGCCTCGGCGAGGGTCTCCTCGAGCTGGTCGTCCGAGTCGACCATGAAGCCGAGCGCACCGTAGGCGCGGGCGAGCGCCGCGTAGTCGGGAACGGCATGCGAGAGGTGGATGTGCGAGAAACGCTCCTCGAAGAACATGTCCTGCCACTGCCGCACCATCCCGAGATAGCCGTTGTTGACGATCACGACCACGATCGGGAGCTCCTCGAGCACCGCCGTCGCGAGCTCCTGGCAGGTCATCTGGAAGCAGCCGTCGCCGTCGACGCAGACGACCGTCGCCTCGGGTCGCGCCGCCTTCGCCCCGACCGCCGCCGGGATCCCGTAGCCCATCGTCCCCAGCCCGCCGGAGGTGATGAACGTCCGCGGACGATCGCACCCGAGATACTGCATCGCCCACATCTGATGCTGGCCGACGCCTGTCGTCCACACGACATCGTCCCGGCCCGACGTCAGGTCGCGCAGCACCTCGAGCACCCGCTGCGGCTTCAAGAGCTCCCCGCCGTTCCCGTAACGAAGGGGGAACCGCTCCCGCCACTCGCTGATCTGGGCGAGCCACTCCGCAGTGCGCTCGGGCTCGCAGCGCTCGGCGAGCTCGCGGGCGAGGCGAGCGAGCACCGGCTTCAGCGGACCGACCACCGGCACCTCGGCGTGACGGATCTTCGAGATCTCAGCGGCATCGACGTCCAGATGGACGACGGTGGCGCCGGGCGCGAAGGCCGCGAGCTTGCCGGTGACGCGGTCGTCGAACCGGGCACCCGCGGCCACGATCACGTCCGCCTTGTTCAGGGCCCAGTTCGACCACTTCGGGCCGTGCATGCCGGGCCAGCCGACGTGCAGCTCGTGCGATTCCGGGAAGGCGCTCTTCGCCATCAACGTCGTCACGACCGGGATCCGCGCGGTCTCGGCGAGCTCGCGCAGCTCGGCGGTCGCATCCGCGTTCAAGACACCTCCCCCGACGTACAGGATGGGCCGCTCCGCCGCGGCGACGGCCTGAGCAGCGGCCGCTATCTGGCGAGGATGGCCACGGCGGGGCGGTTTCCATCCGGGGAGGGACACTTCGTCGGGGTAGGAGAAGTCGAGTTCGGCCTCCTGCACGTCGCGCGGGACGTCGACGAGCACGGGCCCGCAGCGTCCCGTGCGCGCGACGTGGAAGGCGGCCTTGAGCACGGCGGGGAGCTCTGCCACGTCCTGCACGAGCCACGAGTGCTTGACGATCGGGATCGTGATGCCGGTGATGTCGCACTCCTGGAACGCATCCGTGCCGATCAGGTTGGAGCGCACCTGGCCGGTGATGCAGACGAGCGGCGTCGAATCCATCCAGGCGTCCGCGATCGGCGTCACGAGGTTGGTGGCCCCGGGGCCCGAGGTCGCGACCGCCACGCCGACGCGGCCCGAGGCGCGCGCGTAGCCCTCCGCCATGTGGCCGGCCCCCTGCTCGTGCCTGGCCAGCACGTGCCGGACCGTCGTCCCCTTCGCCATCGCGTCGTAGAGCGGCAGGATCGCACCGCCCGGGATCCCGAAGACGACGTCGACGCCCTCGGCCTCGAGCGAGCGGAGGATCGCGTCCGCGCCCGTCATCCGCACCGCGCTCAGGCGAGGGGCGCTCATGCCGCCCCCGGCCAGAACTCGGCGTTCGAGAACGAGAGCTGGAACCCGGAGACGACGCGAGACGTGAACTCCCTCGTCGTCGCACCGAGCCCGCGCGCGAGCAGGTCGGGCGTCCGCGGCCCGTCGACGAGCGCCGCCGAGACGGCGCCGGCGAGCGTCGACGCCGCACCCTGCTCGTCGAGCCCGTGCTCGAGCGTCATCGCGGCCGCGAGCAGCATGCTGCTCGGGTTGACGACGCCGTGCCCGGCGAGGGCGAACCCGCCCTCGGGTGAGGGCATGAAGAGGCTCGGGCCGTGCGCGGCGAGGAGCCCGTGCGCGGCGACACGCGCGCTCGCCGGCGCGGCGGCGATCTCGATGATCGGCTCTGCCCACGGCTCTGCCATCACGACGACATCGAAGCGTCCCGCGTCGAACGCGGCCAGGGGAATGGCGACGCGCGGCGAGAAATGCTCGACGCGCACGTGCTCGTGCTCTCTCGCCACGGCATCGGCCAGATCGTGCCAGCCTCCGTCGCCGACTGCAGCGAGCCGCAGGCTTCGGGTCTCGGCGAGCCGGAATGCCGCCTCGAGCGACCACTCCTCCGCCCGGGACTCGAGCGGCGCGACGAAGGCGACGTCGTGCGTGCGCCCGAAGCGCACGCGCGTGACCCGGGCGCGTGCGTCGAGCTCCGCCAGCACCTCGGCCAGCGCGGGATCCTCGGCCCCTGCGACGAGCACGGCGTCCGAGCCGAGCACCACGGCGCGCGTCGCGGCCGGGAACGCCTGCCCGCCGCGGGCGACGGCAGACGCTCCGAAGCTCGGATGCAGGTCGTCGATCGTCAGCCCGTGCAGGCGGCCCACGGCCGCCATGGCGAGGGTCGCCTCCGCCATCAGCTCCGGTGCCACGCCGGCGCCGGCGAGGCAGGCGACCGTCCTGGTGCGGTTCACGCGATCACTCCCTCGAGCAGGGTGTCGAAGTCGGCCTCGCGGCCGCGGTCGGCGAGCAGCTTGAAGCGCCGGAAGGCCGCGTTCAGCTCCTCGCCCGCCAGCACGACCCCGCGGTCGGCGCACGCCTTGGCGAAGGCGTGACGGCCGGAGTGCTTGCCGAGCGGCAGCGTCATCCGCAGGCCCACGTCGGCGGGATCGATGATCTGATAGGTCCTCGCGTCCTTGAGCAGGCCGTCCTGGTGGATACCGGACTCGTGCGCGAAGGCATTCGCGCCGACGACCGCCTTGTTCGGCTGGACGGCGTAGCGGGTGCGTGCGGCAACGAGCCGGGACGTCGCAGCGATCTGCGTTGTGTCGACCCCGCTCTCGACGCCGAAGTGGTCGGCGCGCACCTTCAGGGCGACCACGATCTCCTCGAGAGAGGCGTTGCCCGCGCGCTCGCCGAGGCCGTTGACGGTGCACTCGACCTGGTCGGCACCGGCCCGGATGCCGGCAAGCGAATTCGCCACGGCGAGGCCCAGGTCGTCGTGGCAGTGAACGGAGAGCGTCACCCCGCGCAGCTCGGGGCACCGTCGTACCACGGCGACCAGCTCGGCGTACTGCTCCGGCACGGCGTAGCCGACGGTGTCCGGAAGGTTGAGGACGCTCGCTCCCGCGGCGACCGCCGTGCGGCCGACGCGGGCGACGAACTCCGGGTCCGACCGGGTCGCGTCCTCGCAGCAGAACTCGACTTCGTCCACCCGGGAGGCGACGTAGGCGACCGCGCGGCGCGCCTGCTCGACGACCTCCTCGGGCTCGAGACCGAGCTTGTGCTCCATGTGGATCGGGCTCGTCCCGATCACGACGTGTATCCGCGAGCGCCTGGCGCCTGCGAGCGCCTCCACGGCGGCGTCGAGATCCTCCTCGCGCGCGCGGGCGTGAGCGGCGACGACCGGCCGCTCGACCGCGGCGGCCACCGCCCTGACGCCCTCGAAGTCACCGGGGGACGCACCCGGGAAGCCCGCCTCGACGACGTCGACTCCGAGCCGTTCGAGCTGCTCGGCGATCTCGGCCTTCTCGTGCGGCTGTAGCGCGATACCCGGGGACTGCTCCCCGTCGCGCAATGTCGTATCGAAGACCTGGATCCTGCGGGACACGAACACTTCCTCCTTCGCGGGTTCTGCCTCGAGACGTCGTCCTGAAGACGCACCTCTCGTGTGGCGAGGTCGGCGTATGCGCCTACGTGGCGCGTGTTCGTGTTCTCCCCCTAGAGGGGGAGAATCGAGATGACGATGCAAATGATCGCGCACGCGGCGGCCGGCCCTGTCGGGCCCGGATGCACACGTGTCGGCACCGTCGTCACAGTCGGCTGACTGTGCCTGCGAATCCGGCGCTTGTCAAGGGCTCCGAGCTCGACGGATGAACCCGTGAGGCCCGAGGGTCTGGAACCTCGTCGGACCGAGCGGTGGACGACAGGCATGGGATTCGGGCTCGTCGTGTCGACGTGCTCGGCACTAGCTCTCCCGTTTCTGGTGGCGCCCGATCCCGGGTCGGGCGAGACTCGTGCGGCCCGCGACAGAGGGTTGACCGCCCGTTCTGGCCGGTGGAGAGTCTGCTCGCAACCAACGACCTACGGGAGGACGGCATGTCTGGCACGCTGGAGAGCGCCGCAAACGAGCTCGTGGCAGCGATCGACTCGCTGGATGTCGAACGAATCGTCGAGGCGGCAACCGAAGACGCGCAAGGTGTGGACGAGATCTCGCGGCGCTGGCTCCGTGGCAGAAGCGAACTCGACGGTTACCTGCACCGGTTGCTGGGCTCCGTCAGCGACGTTCGCACCGAACTTCGCGATGCCGAGGAGCGTGTGTGGGGCGACACAGGCATCCTCACCTGCTGGCTGGAGCAGGACTACACGCTCGAGGGCAGCGCCCAACACGTCTCTGCCCCGACCACGATCCTGTTTCGCCGTGAAGATGGCGAGTGGAAGCTGGCCCTGTTCCACTCGATCCCGTTGCCCGAGCAGCCGTGATCGCGCGGGAATTCACCGCGTCCCCCCGGGCACATTCCGGCCGTCCGGGTGCCGAGTCGCCGACTCCGGCAGCGAGGCTGCAGGCCCGATGGGTCAGAAGCCGTAGTTCTTCCCGATGGCCGGGCTCGTGCGGGATGCGAGCATCGGGCAAATGCTCGAGCCCGACCAGCTGGTGCTCTGCGAGCACGACCGCGAACCGGAGGAGTGCCCGATCTGCGGCCGGGTCGAGACGGAGGAGCTCAGCTTCGACCCGCAGGCCTGGGTCGCCGCATACGTCGCGTCCTCGAGGCGACCGTTCGAGGTTCCGCCCGAGCTGTCCGGCGTGCCGTTCGGCTAACCCACGCATCAACCCGCGCCCTCCCCGCCGGGGCCGCTGCAGCGTGGGCGAACCTTGTCCGCGTACGCTGCCCGGACACCGACCCGTCGGGACGCCTCGATAACCGGACAAGCGGCTTGACGGGCGGGTATCCACGCTGCACGCTCGTTGGTCCGATGGCGCGCACAACGAACGCAGTCGAGCCGGTCTCCTTCGCGTTCGCCGCGCGCATCCGTCCCCGCTAGTCGGCATTGCCCTCCGCCACCGCCGACTAGCTTCCACCGGCGGAGAGGGGAAAGGCCCCGTCCACCCTCCGAGGGATCAAGCTGCGTGAGCCGTAGAGACAACCGAGGAGCACCGTCCGGCCTGTACGACCCGGCCAACGAGCACGACGCGTGCGGGATCGCGGCCGTGGCACGGCTCGACGGGAGGGCGTCGCACGAGACCGTTCGGCGCGCGCTCGCCGCGCTCGAGCACCTCGAGCACCGCGGCGCCTCGGGAGCCGACGCCGACTCCGGCGACGGCGCGGGCATTCTGCTCGGAATCCCGGACGGGCTCTTCCGCGCCGAGCTCGGCGCCGCACTGCCGCCGAGCGGCTCCTACGGGGTCGGGGCGTGCTTCCTCCCCACCGACGACCGGCGCCGGAGCGAGATCGAGGCGCTGCTCGAGCGGACCGTCGCCGAGGAGGGGCAGAGCGTCGTCGCCTGGCGAAACGTCCCGCTCGACGCGTCGGTGCCCGGCGCGACCGCCGCGAGCGTGATGCCCCGGATCCGCCAGCTCGTCGTCGGCGCCGCGCCCGGCCTCGACCAGGACGCGTTCGAGCGCAAGCTCTACGTGATCCGCAGGCTCGCCGAGAAGGCAGCGGGGCCCGACCTCGTCGTGCCGAGCCTCTCCTCGCGCAGGCTCGTGTACAAGGGGATGCTGACCGCGCCCCAGCTCGGGCGCTTCTTCGGCGACCTCGCAGACGAGCGGGTCGCGAGCGCGCTCGCCCTCGTCCACTCGCGCTACTCGACGAACACGTTCCCGAGCTGGGAGCTGGCGCACCCGTACCGGCTGATCGCGCACAACGGCGAGATCAACACGCTGCGGGGGAACGCGAACTGGATGCGGGCCCGCGAGTCGCAGCTCGCCTCGGAGCTGTTCGGCGACGACCTGCAGAAGGTGCTGCCGGTGATCCGCGAGGGCGGGTCGGACACGGCCACCTTCGACAACGTGCTCGAGCTGCTGGTGCTGGCGGGCCGGTCGCTACCCCACGCGCTGATGATGATGGTGCCCGAGGCCTACGAGAGCCGCGACGATCTCCCGGACGAGCTGCGCGGCTTCTACGCCTTCCACCGCTGCCTGATGGAGCCCTGGGATGGGCCGGCGGCGATCGCCTTCTCGGACGGGCGCGTGATCGGCGCGACCCTCGACCGCAACGGCCTCCGTCCTGGCCGCTGGTACGAGACCGCCGACGGCTGGGTCGTGCTCGCCTCCGAGGCGGGCGTCCTGCCGGAGGAGCCGGCGAACGTCGTCCGCAAGGGCCGCCTCCAGCCCGGGAAGCTCTTCCTCGTCGATCTCGAGCAGCACCGAGTCGTCCCGGACGAGGAGATCAAGCGCACGATCGCGACCCGCCGTCCGTACGCGAACTGGGTCCGAACCGGGTCGGTTCGCCTAGCGGATCTCCCTCTCCCCACCGAGCCGGCGCCCGCGCCGGTCCCGCTGCGCACGCGCCAGCTGCTCTTCGGCTACGCGCAGGAGGACATGAAGGTGATCCTCGCGCCGCTCGCGCGGAACGCCGAGGAGGCGGTCGGCTCGATGGGAAACGACACGCCGCTCGCCGCCCTCTCGGAGCGCAAGCCGCTCCTCTACTCGTACTTCAAGCAGCTGTTCGCGCAGGTGACGAACCCGCCGATCGACCCGATCCGCGAGGCGGTCGTGATGAGCGTGCAGGCGAGCGTCGGCTCCGAGCACAACCTGCTCGCCGAAACGCCCGAGCACGCGCGCCAGCTCCTGATCGAGAACCCGATCCTCCGCGACAGCGAGCTCGAGCAACTGCGCGCCGTCGGTTCGAACGGAACCCGCGAGCAGCACCTCTTCAAGTCGTGGACGATCGACACGACCTGGCCGGCAGCCGAGGGCGGCGAGAGCCTCGAGCCCGCGCTCGACCGGATCTGTGCCGAGTCCGACCTCGCGCTCGCCGCGGGGGCGAACATCCTCATCCTCAGCGACCGGGCCGCAGGGCTCGGGCGCGTCCCGATTCCGTCGCTGCTCGCGACCGCGGCGGTGCACAACCATCTCGTCCGCGAGGGCACGCGCCTGCAGGCGGGGATCGTGGTCGAGTCGGGCGAGCCGCGGAGCGTCCACTCGATCGCAGTGCTGGTCGGCTATGGCGCGGCGGCGGTCAACCCCTACCTGATGCTCGAGACGCTCGCCGAGCTCGTCGAGCTCGGCTGGCTACCGGAGGGGATGACGGTCGACCAGGCGCAGGCGCGGGCTGCGAAGGGAATCGCGAAGGGGCTGCTCAAGACGATGTCCAAGATGGGGATCTCGACGCTCACCTCGTACACCGGCGCGCAGATCTTCGAGGCGGTCGGGCTCGCGCCGGAGCTCGTCGCGCGCCACTTCACCGGCACCGCCTCGCGGATCGGCGGCGTCGGGCTGCGCGAGCTCGGCGAGCACGCCGCCTCCCGGCACGCACGGGCCTTCCCGGGAGCCGGCGACGAGCTGCTGCCGGTGGTCGGCCTCTACGCCTGGCGGCGCGAGGGGGAGGCGCACATGTGGAACCCGGAGACGATCTCCCGCCTCCAGCACGCTGTGCGGTCGGGCTCGTGGGAGACGTACGAGGCGTACGCGGCCGCGGCGAACGAGGACGCTGCACGGCGCGGCAGCCTGCGCGGGCTGCTCCGCTTCCGCCTGCCCGAGCAGGGGGTGCCGCTCGACGAGGTCGAGCCCGCAGCCGAGATCGTGAGGCGGTTCTCGACGGGGGCGATGTCGCTCGGCTCGATCTCGCGCGAGGCGCACGAGACGCTCGCGCGCGCGATGAACCGGCTCGGCGGCCGCTCGAACACCGGCGAGGGCGGCGAGGATCCGGTCCGCTTCGCCGACGACCGCCGCTCTGCGATCAAGCAGGTCGCCTCGGGGCGCTTCGGCGTCGACGCGCACTACCTCGCGAACGCCGACGAGCTGCAGATCAAGATGGCGCAGGGCGCGAAGCCGGGCGAGGGCGGCCAGCTGCCGGGACACAAGGTCGACGGCTACATCGCCTCGGTGCGGATGACGACGCCCGGGGTGGGGCTGATCTCGCCGCCGCCGCACCACGACATCTACTCGATCGAGGACCTGAAACAGCTGATCTACGACCTTCGCTGCGGCAACCCGGCGGCGCGGATCTCGGTCAAGCTCGTCGCGGAGGTCGGAGTGGGCACGGTGGCCGCCGGGGTCGCGAAAGCGGGTGCGGACCACGTCCTGATCTCCGGCCACGAGGGCGGCACCGGCGCGGCCCCGCTCTCCTCGATCCTGCACGCGGGCGTGCCCTGGGAGATCGGGCTGGCCGAGACGCAGCAGACGCTCCTCCGCAACGACCTGCGCTCGCGCATCTGGGTGCAGACGGACGGCCAGTTGAAAACCGGACGCGATGTCGTCGTCGCGGCGCTGCTCGGCGCCGACGAGATGGGCTTCGCGACGGCGCCGCTCGTGGCGAGCGGCTGCGTGATGATGCGCGCCTGCCACCTGAACACGTGTCCCGTCGGGATCGCGACGCAGGATCCGGAGCTGCGGCAGCGGTTCGCCGGCAAGCCCGAGCACGTCGTCAACTTCTTCTTCTTCGTCGCCGAGGAGGTGCGCCGGCTGATGGCGCAGCTCGGCGTGCCACGCTTCGAGGATCTCGTCGGGCGGGTCGACCTGCTCGACACCGACGAGGCGCTTGCAGGCTGGCGCGAACGCGAGATCGACCTCTCCGCCATCCTGCACCGGCCCGACACGACGAGCCCGCTGCGCCGGGTCGAGGCGCAGCCGCCCGCGCTCGACGACGCGCTCGACTGGAGGCTGATCGAGGCTGCCCGGCCCGCACTCGAGGGCAGTGAGGCGGTGAGCGCGGAGCTCCCGATCGCGAACGTGAACCGCACGGTCGGCGGCCTGCTCTCGAACGCGGTCGTTGCGCGCCACGGCAAGGACGGCCTGCCCACGGGCTCGGTCCGCTTCGAGCTCCACGGCTCGGCGGGACAGTCCTTCGGGGCCTGGCTCGCGCCCGGGATCGAGCTGACGCTCGTCGGCGACGCGAACGACTACGTCGGCAAGGGCCTCTCGGGGGGCGTGCTCGCGCTGCGCCCGCCCGCCGACGCCGGCTTCGTCGCCGAGGAGAACGTGATCGCCGGCAACACACTCCTCTACGGCGCAACGCGCGGGCGCGCCTTCTTCCGCGGGCTCGTCGGCGAGCGTTTCGCCGTCCGCAACTCCGGCGCCCACGCGGTCGTCGAGGGCGTCGGCGACCACGGCTGCGAGTACATGACGGGCGGGATCGTCGTCGTGCTCGGGCCCACGGGCCGGAACTTCGCGGCCGGCATGAGCGGCGGCGTCGCCTACGTGCTCGACGAGGAAGGCGCGTTCGCATCTCGCTGCAACCCGGAGCTCGTCGGGCTGGAGCCGGTCGACGACGGCGAGGTGGTGCGCAGCCTCGTCGCCGAGCACGAGCGGCGAACGGGCTCTCCGGTCGCGGCGCGACTGCTCGCGGACTGGCACGAGACGCTGACGCGGTTCGTGAAGGTGATGCCGCACGACTACCGTCGCGCCCTCGAGCTCGCGGCTGTGTCGACCGGAGGCGAGGGCTTCTACACGACCGAGTCCGAAGAGGCGGCCTAGCCGTGTCGGCCCGTCCCCTTCGGCCATGTCCCGGGACCTGGTCCCGGAACATGGCGGTTCCGGACGAGGCGGGGTGACGGTAGGCGTGCCGGCGACTCCCTGCATCCCGGCCCCGATCCCCGGTTCGCCTCCGCAACAGGTCGCTCCGGGCCACGTCCCGGGACCTGGTCCCGGGACGTGGCGGTTTCGGACAAGGGGTGGACGCGGTGGGTGAGCTCGGCGCCTTCAAGAAGGTCGCGCGCGCCGAGCCCGTCGAGCGCGCGCCGGCCGAGCGCGTCCATGACCACCGCGAGTTCGTGCGCCCGCTGCCGCTCGTCGAGCTGCGGGAGCAGGGAGCGCGCTGCATGGAGTGCGGCGTCCCCTTCTGCCACAGCGGCTGCCCGCTCGGGAACCTGATCCCCGACTGGAACGACCTCGTCTACCGCGACCGCTTCGCCGAGGCGATCTCGCAGCTGCACCGCACGAACAACTTCCCCGAGTTCACCGGCCGCCTCTGCCCCGCTCCCTGCGAGGCCGCCTGCGTGCTCGAGATCGACGAGGGGAATGCGGTCTCGATCAAGCAGATCGAGCTGGCGATCGTCGAGCGTGCGTGGCAGGAGAGCTGGATCACACCGCAGCCGGCCCCGGCGCGGACGGGCAGCCGCGTCGCCGTCGTCGGCTCGGGGCCCTCCGGGCTCGCCTGCGCGCAGCAGCTCGCGCGCGCCGGCCACGAGGTCGTCGTCTTCGAGCGCGACGAGTCGGCGGGCGGGCTCCTCCGCTTCGGCGTCCCGGACTTCAAGATCGAAAAGTGGGTGATCGAGCGCCGGGTCGCGCAGCTCGAGGACGAGGGGGTCGAGTTCCGGCTCGGCGTCGCGGTCGAGGAGCGCTCGCAGCTCGACGAATTCGACGCGGTCGTCCTCGCGACCGGCTCCCGCGTGCCCCGCGACCTGCCGGTGCCCGGCCGCGAGCTCGACGGCGTGCACTTCGCGCTCGAATACCTCTACGGCCGCAACCGGGCAGTGGCGGGGACGGCCGAGCCGGCGATCACCGCCGCCGCGAAGCACGTCGTCGTGATCGGCGGCGGCGACA
>Ga0335085_10011322_pt1 | contig 13249 bp, 11 predicted proteins | sample Lox_Sample_45_FD_206712 | JGI IMG/M metagenome (GOLD analysis project Ga0335085, IMG submission 206712) | Soil microbial communities from Loxahatchee National Wildlife Refuge, Florida, United States - Lox_Sample_4.5 | ecosystem: Environmental > Terrestrial > Soil > Wetlands | place: USA...
GCGGCCGAGGCCTTCAGCGCCCGGTCCCACATTTTGGGGTTGGGCTGCTGCGAGCCCACATGGAACGAGAGGCCCTGCGCGACGAGGCCGAGCGCATGCGCGCGCTCGAGCACCCGCGCCGCCATCTCCGGCGCGCAGCCGAACTTGCGCGAGAGCGGCCATTCCGCCCCCGAGCCGTCGCACAGGATGCGGCAGAAGACCTTGGCGCCGGGGGCGGCGCGCGCGACCTTCTCCACCTCCGCCTCGCAATCGACCGCGAAGAGGCGGACGCCGAGCGCGTGAGCGCGGGCGACGTCGGCCTCCTTCTTGATCGTGTTGCCGAAGCTGATGCGGTCGGGCGTCGCGCCGGCGGCGAGAGCCAGCTCGATCTCGGCCGGCGAAGCCGCGTCGAACGAGGAGCCCAGCTCGGCCAGCAGGCTCAGGATCTCGGGCGCGGGATTGGCCTTCACGGCGTAGTAGACGCGCGTGTCCGGCAGCGCCTCGGCGAAGCCGAGATAGTTGTCGCGCACAACGTCGAGGTCGACGACGAGGCGGGGGCCCTCCTCGCGGTTGCGGGCGAGGAATTGCTTGATGCGGTCCGTCATGAGCGGCCTCCTCCGGCAGCGCGCCCCTTCGGAGGACACGCTGTGGCAAATGAAGGAATCGCCGGCGATGCGGCCCTGAACGCCCCGCGCGGTGGAGACGCGGAAAGCGGCCGTTGACCCGCCGACGCGACCGCTTTCTCGCTGACCCCCGCCGGCGGAGAGCCGCCGAGGGATCGCGAAAAGCGATCAGCTGCTGCGCCGTGGCCCTGACGCGCGGAATGCCCGATCGGCGTCCCGCGTTTCAAAGCCATCGTTTGGACGGAAGAAGACCCGTCCGCACGCCCGGCAAAGATAGACAAGCCTCTTTGATCGCCGACCTTTGGATGGCCGACAGAGACCAAAAAAGCCCGGTCCGTCGTTGCTTCAAGCCGCGTCCCCCGTTGGGCGGGGTGCGCCGGTTCGCCTCCGGCTGCCGGTCTTGCCAAGGGCGGTTGACTGGCCTCTTGTCCAGATCCCCGCCGACCGACACGCGACCACAGGCACGTGCGTATTGGGCAGGACTGTTATTTGTGCGAATCGAGCGCGAGCGCAAGCCGTTTTTTCGCTTGGGCTTACAAATTTATGCGAGGCGAGCCGGCGGCGCGGCTTGAACTGTCCCGGCGCTCGCTTCCGGGCCGCCGATTTGCAGCCATTCTAAAGTGGGCCGCGCGTCCTTGTCTGGTCGGAGTCCCCTTGGTATCGAAAATGCACGGGCGAGACGTGTTCATCGCTTTCGCGCCGTCGCTTGATTTGATTTGGCGCGGATGCGGAAGGAGCTGATGCGGAAGCGTCTTTGTTTGGAGCGGAGACTTATTGGGATGACGAGCGTCGGCGTGATCTCGACCCTCGGCGCGAGCGTGGCGCTCGCCCTGGCGCTCGCCGCGCCCGCCTCGGCGGCGGATGAGCCGGCCAAGGTTAGCCTGACGCTGAAGGACCACCGCTTCTCGCCCGCCGAGCCGACCGCGCCGGCGGGGAAGCCGATCGTCATCGAAGTGACGAATTCGGACACGACGCCCGCCGAGTTTGAAAGCAAGCCCTTGCGGGTGGAGAAGGTTGTGCCCGCCGGCGGCAAGGTGACGGTCCAGGTGCGGGCGCTGTCGCCGGGCCGCTACCGGTTTTTCGACGACTATCACGAGGCGACGGCCGAAGGGTTTCTGGTGGCTCAATGAGCGGCGCCGCGTAGGAGTTCATGGGTGCTTGGCGCGCTGATCATCGTCTTCCGCGAGGTGATCGAGGCCGGCCTCATCGTCGGCATCATGCTCGCCGTCACGCAAGGCGTGCGGGGCAGCCGGGCGACCATCGCCGCCGGCGTGGCGGCCGGCGTCGTCGCCGCCATGCTGGTCGCCGCTTTCGCCGGAGCGATCGCGAGCGCGCTCGAAGGCGTCGGGCAGGAGCTGTTCAACGCCTCAATCCTCATCATCGCCGTCGTCATGCTCATCTGGCACAACGTCTGGATGGCGAGCCACGGCCGCGCGCTTGCCGGCGAGGTCAGGCGCGTCGGCGATCAGGTCAGAACCGGCGCCCGCTCGATCCTTGCCCTCGGCGTCGTCTGCGCGGTCGCGGTGACGCGCGAGGGGTCCGAGGTCGCGCTCTTCATGTACGGCTTAGCCGCCTCCGCCGGATCGACGACGTCGGATCTCATCATCGGCTCGGCGCTCGGTCTTCTGGCCGGCGTAGCGGTGACGGCCGTCACCTACCTTGGGCTGGTCGTCATTCCGCCGCGGCGGCTCTTCGCCGTCACGACCCTGCTCATCAGCTTCCTCGCCGCAGGCCTCGCGGCGCAGGCGGCGCTCTTCCTGCAGCAGGCGGGGGTCGTGACTGCGCTCGAAGGAACGGCGTGGGACACGTCTGCTCTCCTTTCTGACCGAAGCCTCCTCGGCCGGGTGCTGCACACGCTCATCGGCTATTCGGACCAGCCTTCCGTCCTGCAGGTCCTCATCTATGTCGCAACGCTTGCGGTCATCGCGACGCTGACCAGGACGTTCGCTCCGAGACGGGTCGCGGCGCCGACGACGAGGCCCGCGGCGGCTGAATAAGTGTGGCGCGCCGGCTGTTCGTAATGGCTGCCGGGCCCTTCGGTTCGTCCACAAAAAGGCCGTGAGAGGGTCCTAGAAGACATTTTGTCGTGGCGCTTGGGGTCCACCCCGCGCGCGGCCCCTAACGTAAACAGCCGCGCAAGGGATCGACGGCCCAAATGCTTCAGCAATCGCAGGCGGAGGACGATCATGGCGTCGGCGTTTCACGTTTACTTCGGTCCCGAGGCGCTCGCTGCGCCGATCCAAACCCGCAAGATCGGGCCGCGCGATTGTTTCGCTTCCCTCAAGGAAGGGTTCGACGATTTTCTCGCGATGCCGACCCATCCTGCGTTTCTCGGGCTCTTTTACGCGCTCGGCGGGATTGCGCTCGCGGCGCTGTCGTCGTTCGGCAACGCGCTGGAGCTCGTCTTTCCGTTCATGGCCGGCTTCGCGCTGATCGGGCCGTTCTTCGCCATCGGCCTTTATGAGCTTAGCCGTCGGCGCGAGGCCGAGCTTCCCGCGTCGTGGCGCGACGCTTTCGCGGTGTTCCGGTCTCCGGCGCTGCCGTCCATCATCGCGCTCGGCTTCTTCCTCTTCGTCATTTTCGCGCTTTGGATTGGCGTGGCCGAGGTGCTTTACGTCCAGCTCTATGGCTACAACCCCCCAGCGGCGGCGCTCCCCTTCCTCCAGGGCGTGCTGACGACCAGCCGCGGCTGGACGCTCATCGTCTCGGGCGGCCTGATCGGGTTCTGCTTCGCAGCGCTCGCGCTCTGCATCAGCGTCATCGCCTTTCCGCTGTTGCTCGATCGCGACGTCGGCCTCGTCCCGGCGGTCGTCGCCTCGATGCGCCTTGCGGGCGAAAACCCCGGCGCGGTCGCGCTCTGGGGACTCATTGTCGCGGTCGCCCTTGTTCTGGGATCGCTGCCGCTGTTCATCGGCTTGGCCGTCGTGATGCCGACCCTCGGCCACGCCACTTGGCGGCTCTACCGGCGCGCAGTGAGGCGCGACCCCGCGCATGAGGTTCCCATCGAAGTCGGCAAAGGCTCTGGACTCGCGGAGACGCCGGTGCTGCGCCCCCTCTGGATCTTTCTGGACATGTTCGAGTTCCTGCGGAAGGGGCGGGTCTAGCGCCCGAGCGGCCGCCCCGGCGGGCTCTACGGGCTGTTGAAAACAGGCGTCCGCTTCCGCGATTCGGGCGCTGACTCTAAGGTTCTTCGCAGGGGCCGGAACGGGCGGCGCCCGTCCCGCTGGCAAGCTGCGCCGCGCCGTCGTATTTTTTTCCCCATGACCGACGCCATTCCCGTCGCGACGACGCCGGTGCGCTTGACCGCGCGCGCGCTCATCGTCGGCGAGCGCATCGACACGGTCGGGCTCGAGCGGCCCGACACGATCTCGCTCCTTCCGCTCGCCTTTCGCGTCGGGGAGCAGGGCATGGTGGCGCTCTTCCGCTTCGGCGTGGCTGTGATGGCCGGCTTAACCCCGCTTGAGGAAGAGGACACGCTGCGGAAGCTGCAATGGCGGGTGAGCGGCGAGCGCGCGCGCGGCGACGACGAGACGGCGATTCTTGAAATCTCGCCCGAAGGCGACGGGCAAAAGTCCGCCGGCGGTCCGATCCAGATCAAGAATCTGTCGCCCCAGCGCTTTCTGGTCGTCGCCGACGCGCTTGCAAAAACGGTCGCGCTGACGCGCGACGAACGCGAGGTGAACGAGGTTTTCGACGTCATCGAGCCTTTCGCGGCGCGGCTCGCGGCAAGCGGAAAGACGCCGTTCCGCCGCAGCGCGATGCTCAAGCTCATCGGCCAGGCGCTGCTTGTGCAGCATCGCGTCTCGGGGCGTGTCGCCGTTGAGGAGAAGCCGGACGTGCTGTGGGACCGACCCGATCTCGAGCGCCTCTATGCGCGCCTCGAAGACGAGTACGAGCTGAAAGAACGCGCCGGCGTGCTCAAGCGCAAGCTCGACGTCATCGTCGAGACGGCGCACGCGTTGACCGACATCATCGACGCCGACCGCGCGACGCGGCTCGAAGCGGCGATCGTCATCCTCATCGTGCTCGAATTGATCGCGGCCATCGTCCAGATCGCGCTGGCGCTGCATGCGATCTAGCGAGGATTCGCCCGCTCAAGGCTGGCGGCGTTAGGGAAAGGCGCCATGCCCAAGCACATTTTCGTCCTCACCGGGGCCGGAATCTCCGCCGAGAGCGGCCTCGGCACTTTCCGCGACAGACATGGCGAGGGCGTCTGGGCGCGCTTCGACCCGATGCGGCTCGCGACGCCGGAGGCGTTCGCGCGCGATCCGGAGACGGTGCTCGCCTTTTACGACGCGCGGCGCCGCAACCTTTTGAGCGCCGCGCCGAACGCCGCGCACTACGCGCTCGCGCGCCTCGAGGCGACGCTGGAGGCGGCGGGCGGAGAGCTTACCCTCGTCACCCAGAACATCGACGATTTGCACGAGCGGGCGGGATCGCGGCGCGTCATCCACATGCACGGCGAGCTTCTGAAGGGGCGCTGTCTCGGTTGCGAGGCCGTTCGCGCCTGGGCCGACGATCTCCCGCCCTCCGAGCTTTGTCCCGCCTGCGGCGGCGCCGGACTTCGACCTCACGTGGTGTGGTTCGGCGAAATGCCGTTCCGCATGGAGGAAATCGGGCGAGCGCTTCGCCGCGCCGATCTTTTTGTCGCGATCGGCACCTCGGGCGCGGTCTATCCCGCCGCGGGCTTCGCGGCGGAGGCGCGCGCATACAGAATATTGACCTGCGAGATCAATCTCGAGGCGGCGGACAACGCGGAGCTCTTCGACGAGGCCCGCTACGGCCCGGCGAGCGTCACCGTTCCCGCGTGGGCCGAGGAGATCGCGAAGGGGCTGGCGGCATAAGGAGCGGGATGAACGTCGTTGGCGGCGTTGGCCGGTTTGCTGTTATAGGAATCTGCTTCACAGCAGCCCTCGCTGGCCGCTTCCGGAATTTGCTCTGATGCCCACCTACTCGCTCGACGGTCGCCGCCCCACTTTGCCGCCGGAGGGAAAATTCTGGATTGCGCCCACCGCCTCCCTCATCGGCGACGTGCGTCTCGCCGAGGACGTGGGCGTCTGGTTTGGGGCGGTCCTGCGCGGCGACAACGAGCCGATCGTCATCGGCGCGCGAACCAACGTGCAGGACCAGTGCGTCATGCACACCGACATGGAGTTCCCGCTCGAGATCGGCGAGGATTGCACCGTCGGCCACCACGCCATCCTGCACGGCTGCACGATCGGGCGGGGGACGCTCGTCGGCATGGGAGCGGTCGTGCTGAACGGGGCGAAGATCGGCAGCGAATGCCTGATCGGGGCGCGGGCGCTCATAACCGAACGCAAGGTCTTTCCCGATCGTTCGCTGATCGTCGGAAGCCCGGCGAAAGCCGTTCGCGACCTCGACGCCGCCGAGGTCGAATCGCTGCGCGAATCGTCGCGTGGCTACGTGCGCAACTGGCGGCGGTATGCGGCCGGCCTCATGCCGCTGGACGACTCGGCGCTGAAAGCGAGGGCCGCTGATTAGGGATCGGCGTCGACCGACAGGGCTTCGCCCGGAAGGGAGCAGACGAAAGCGGCGCGTCGGCTCAATCCTCGTAATTGTCGATCACGACATCCGCGATTGCCCGCTTCGTGACGACCCCGACGACGTCTGAGGCCCTTGGCCGTCGCGCCCCGTGGAAGACGATTGCCGCTCCCGACTTGCGACGCTTCAGGCGCGCGAGCACGAGGCTGAGCAGATCGACGTCGCGGCAGACAACGAGTTGGTTCTCCATGAAGTCCTCGACCTTCCGGGCGCGGTCGCTGGCGCTTTCGCGCCACAGGCCGGACCGCGGATGCACAAGTCCGACAATTCGCCCCTCCCGCTCGACGACGATCGCGGGCAAATCGGCGGAAGCGGCCGCGTCCAACAATTCTCCCAACGTCGTCCCGGCCTTGGTGAGGATGAAGCGCTCTTCCATCACGTCCTGCGCCTGTTTCACAAGATAGAGGTTGACGTGCCGCTCCTTCGGGATGCGGTGGCCGCGATGGCGAAGCTTGATGGTGTAGATCGTCTCCGAAACGAGACTGCGCCGGACGCCGGCCGCGACCGCCACCGCGACGATAACGGGCACGATGATCGCGTAGTCGCGCGTCATCTCGAAGACCATAATAATCGCCGTCATGACGGCGCCGGTCCCGGCGCCGACCACCGCCGCCATTCCGACGATTGCGGACGACGGAATCGTCAAGCCCGCGTGGGGGAGCGCGATGTTTGCGACCGAGGCGAAGGCGGCGCCGAGCGTCGCGCCGAGGAAGAGCGAGGGCGAGAAGATGCCCCCCGACGCGCCGGAGCCGAGGCTGACGGTGGTCGCCAGCAGCTTGAGGACAAAAAGCAGGGCGAGCAGCCCAACCGCGGTCATCTGGTGATCGAGGATGGTCTGGATGACGCCGTAGCCGACGCCGTCCACGTAGGAATGGCCGAAGGCGTGGGTGAGCCCGACCATCATCAGCCCGATCAGGGTCATGCCAATGACGTTCTGCAGGTAGACGTTGCGCGTGAGCGCCGGAAATCCGTCCTCCATGAATTCGAGCAGGCGGATGAAGGCCCATGCCGCGGCGCCGCAGAGGACGCCGAGCGCGACATAGGCCGCCGCTTCCTCGATCCCGAACGATCGCGCGGGCGGAAAGAGAAGTTCGGGAACCGAGAAGGCGGGATTGGGGCCGATCAGGATGCGGCCAAGGAGCGTCGCGGAGCCGGTCGCGATGACCACCGGCAGGAAGGTCCGGTTCGAGACCTCGGGCAACATGATCTCGAGCGCGAAGAGGACGCCGCCGAGCGGCGTATTGAACGTGGCGGCGATGCCGGCGCCCGCCCCCGCCGCAAGCAAGGTGATCTTCTGCCCGGTCGAAAGCCCGATCGACCTCGAGAAGGCCGAGCCGAGCGCAGCGCCGATCTGGATGATCGGGCCTTCGCGGCCGACGGCGGCGCCGGAGCCGATGGAGAGGGCCGAGGCGAGCGACTTGATGACGGCGACGAGGCCACGGATGTCGCCCCGGTTGTAGAAAATGGCGTCCATGACCTCGGGGACGCCGTGGCCCTTGGCTTCGGGGGCGAACCTCTGGACCAGATAGACGACGACGAGGCCGCCGAGGATCGGCGACAGAATAACCCAGTCGCCCCATCGGCTCGGCCCTTCGAGGACGTTCGCGTCATAGGCGATCTTGAGGACGCCGTTGAACGCAAAGTTGTGGATAAGGCCGATGAGGGAGCGCAACGCGACGGCGCCGATCCCCGTCAGGATGCCGACCGCCAGAGCCAGAAGGCAAAGCGTCAGCAGGTTGACAGCGCCGCGCGCGAGGTTCCTTTCGCGAAGGGAAGTGGTTCTGACGATTGCCTCCAACGGCCAGGTTCTCCGAATAGGCGACGGACGCGAACACGGCAGAGCGGCCGTCGCGGCTTCAGCGTCGCCAAAAAATTGCTTTTGTCGCGGGTGTAGAGGAATTATCAGGCAAGTCCGTGACGCGCGAGGCTTTTTGATTTTCTTGGGCGCGTCCTCCGAAATTAGCCTGGTAAATGATCGCCTTTGTGGCGAATCGTTGGGGCCGTCCGTTCACGGGCGGATCTTGGCGCGACCCCCTCACGCATGACGAAACGCCTGAGCGGCCCGATCGCTGCGAGCGCGGCCAAGCCGGCGCCCCGGGCGAAGTCGATGGGAGCGAAGCCGGAGAGCAGCGCACGGTTGAGGCCGTCGACCGCGCTCGTGCGCATCAGGATGTCGGACGCCCTTGCACGCTCGTATCGAGCAAGCGCCGTGGGCGAGCCGATGTCGCCGCCTTCAGCGCGAGCTTCGAGCACGATTTCGACGAGCGCCTGCACGTCGCGAAGCCCAAGATTCAGCCCCTGCGCGCCGATGGGAGGAAACGCATGCGCGGCGTCGCCGACAAGCGCCAGCCGTTGCGCCGTGATCTTGCCGAGCGTTTGCCGCGCCATGGGAAAGAGGCCGCGGGGCCCATCAACCTGCATCGCGCCCAAGAGGGAATGCGCGTGGCGTTCGATCTCAAGCGCGAGCGCTTCATCATTCAGAGCCGCCCGCCTTCCGGCGACGCTATCCGACATGACCCAGACGAGGCTCGAGCGGTTGGGGGCGACGTCCGTACCGGGCAGCGGCACCAGCGTGAACGGCCCTTCGCGCGTATGGAACTCCGTCGAAACGTCCCGGTGGGGTAGGCGGTGCGCCAGAAACGTCGTGAGCGCGCTTTGCGGATAGCGATGGACGCGCGCTGTGAGCCCCGCCGAACGGGCGGCGAGCGAGGAGCGTCCATCCGCGCCGACGATGATCGCGCTCTGCATCAGCCCGCCGTCGGCGAGTCGCGCGGCTGCCCGCTCGCCGGCAAAATCATATGCGGCGACTGGAGCCGTCCGGCGCTCGAGCCGTGAGGTTTCAGCCGCCGCCTTCGCAAGCCGCTCGGCCAGCTTCTCGTTCTCGACGTTCCACCCGAAGGCGTCGAGGCCGATTTCCGACGCAAGGAACTCGACCAGGCGCGGAGGGAAGAGGGCGCCGGTGTCGTCCACGATGCGCAACGCCCGCATCGGCGCGGACTCGGGCTCGAGTAGGGCCCAGATTCCAAGGGAATCGAGATAGGCGACCGACCGGTCGAGCAAGGCGACCGTCCGACCCGGGGCCGCCTTTTCAGTGGTCCCGCAGCAGACGACGTCGAAACCGACCGCGGCAAAGGCGATCGCGGCGGTAAGCCCGGCCAATCCCGAGCCCGCGACGAGAACGTCGCAAACGCGATCGGCGGGGGAAAGGTCATTCGCCATGCGCGCACACGGGGGTTGCGCCTTCACCCTACCGGATACGGACGGGGAGACGGCGCGGCTCAACTTTGATAAGGCAAAGCTCGCGAGGTCAACCGCTTCCTTGCGACGTTATATCGAGGGGACCCGGCAGGACGCGGTATGTCGACCGAAAAACGACCTGTTCCCGTCGCCAAGGTTGCGGGCATTTCCGTGCACATCTTCACCGCGTCCGGCGGCGCGGTGGCGGTTCTTGCGCTCTATGCCGCGATAGAACGCAATTTTCCGGCCTGTTTCGCATGGCTCGGGCTCGCGTTCTTCATCGACGGGATCGACGGGACGCTCGCGCGCGCGGCGAAAGTGCACGTGACCGCGGCCTCGATCGACGGCGCCGTTCTCGACCTTGTGGTCGATTTTCTCACCTACGTGCTCGTTCCTGTGGTCGCGCTCTGGCGATCCGACTTGATGCCGACCGAAGTCTCCTTCTGGATCGGGCTGCTCGTCGTAATCTCGTCTGCGCTCTACTTCGCCGACGTCAGGATGAAGACCGACGACCTTTGGTTCCGTGGCTTTCCCGCCGCGTGGAACGTCCTCGTGCTCTATCTATTCGCGCTTCGCCCGCCTTGGCCCCTAAGCGCGGCGGTTCTGCTCGTCGCCGCGGGGCTCATGTTCGCGCCCGTCGTCTTCGTGCATCCGCTGCGTGTCGTGCGGCTGCGTAAGCTCACCATCGCGATGTCCATCGGCTGGTTCGCCTTTGCCGGCCTATCGCTCCTGCAGAACCTCATGCCCACGCCTTGGGTGAAGGCCGGCCTCATCGTGACCGCGGCCTATTTCCTCGCCCTTCCGCTGCTGCGGCATTCGCCCTGGGCGCATCATTGACTTAGCCTTGCCCGGCATCGCAAATCCTTGCTATAGGCCGCGCTTATCGCGGCTCAACGTTGTTGACCGCCGGCCTCGTGGCGGAGTGGCTACGCAGAGGACTGCAAATCCTTGCACCCCGGTTCGATTCCGGGCGAGGCCTCCAGCTTGCTGTCGTCGGCGACGGCGACGTTTGACTTGCGGGGCGAGATCCGGTGGTGACCGACGCTTGGGCCGAGGCGCAGCAGCGGCGACGTCTGGGAATGGTGAACGGCCAGCTGAGAACCGGCGCCGTCGTTGACCAGGAGGTTCTCGCGGCCTTTCTTGAGATTCCGCGCGAGCGCTTTGTCGCCAAGAACTTCGCAGAGCTCGCCTATCTCGACCGCGATCTTCCTGCGCACGGCGCAAAAATGCGGCGCCTCCTTGCTCCTCTGACCCTTGCGCGGATGATTCAAGCCGCCGCCGTTAAGCGAGGCGACCGCGCGCTGGACGTTGGGGGAGGCTCTGGGTATGGGGCGGCGATTCTCGACCGCATGGGCGCCAAGGTCGTCCTTCTCGAATCGGACCCTGGCGCAGCGGCGGTCGCGCGTGAGGAGCCCGCAGGCAAGAACATCGAGGTCGTCGAGGGGCCGCTCGACGCAGGCGTCAAAGCCAATGCGCCCTTTGACGTCATTGTCATCGAGGGCGCGTTCAAAGTCTTTCCCGAAGCGCTTTTCGCCCAACTCGCAAACGGCGGACGCCTCGTCGGCGTTGATGCGACCTCCGGAGCTTCGAAAGCCGTCCTCTTCGACAGGGACGGCGAGGCCGTGAGCCGGCGCGCGCTCCTCGAGGTCAGCGCTGACGTGCTGGATGGATTCGAGCCCCGGGTGAGCTTCGCCTTCTAACCACCCGGCGACCGGCGCAGCGGAGCGTCTCCGGTTCAAGTGTCTCATGTTTGCGACGCTGCGGCAAAAAATGGGCGGGTTTGGCGCTGAACCTTGACGCCTGGGTAGCCACCGCCGGAATGCGCGCTATCATAAGCCGCTTGCGTCAGCCTCGCCATTTCTGGGGAAGCGACGAAAATGTGTCTGGGTCTTTCGTCTTTGGCATGCGACGTATCCGGGTTAGGAGTGCGGCGAGATCCTCTGAGAGGCGTTAGGCTATGGTGGTGGGCGAAGGCGCGGGCAAGGAGTGGCGACCCGGGGTCGGCGCCGTGAGGACGAGAAGCTTTCGGGCGCTGCCTCTCGCGGCGGCAGGAATGGCGGTCATCGCCTCGGGCGCCAGCCGAGCCGAGACGATCAGCGGCGCGCTGATCAAGGCCTATCTTAACAATCCCCAAATCAACGCCTCGCGCGCCGGCGTGCGGGCCGCCGACGAGAACGTCCCGATCGCGAACTCCGGCTACCTGCCGACGATAACGGCGAGCGGCAACGCCGGCGTCGAGCACGTCAACGCCAACGCTTTCGGCCAGTCCGCGACCGGCAACCGGCAGGAGGCGAGGTTCGCCTACGGCACCTTTCCCCGCGGCTACGGGATCGAGGCCAAAGAGACCATCTTCGACGGCTACCGGACGATGAACCGCATCCGACAGGCCGAGTCCGGGGTCATGGCCGAGCGCGCGACGCTGCGCAACACCGAGCAGGATACCCTGCTATCCGGCCTCACGGCCTACATGGATGTCTTGCGTGATACGGCGCTGCTCGAATTGCAGCGCAACAACGTTCTCGTCCTCCAGGAGCAGCTCAGAGAGACGCGCGACCGCTTCAACGTCGGCGAAGTGACGCGGACGGACGTCGCCCAGGCCGAGGCGAGCCTCTCCACCGGCAAGGCCACCGAACTCACCGCGGAATCGACCCTGAGCGCCTCGATAGGGCGCTACCGGGAGTTCATTGGAGAGCAGCCCAGAAGCCTCGCCCCGGTCAGGCCGCTTGTCGCTCCGCTGCCGAGGACTTTGCCTGAGGCGATCTCGATCTCGCAGATCGAGCATCCGCAAGTCGTGGGGTCTCTTCATGCGGTCGATCAGGGTATGCTGGCGGTCAAGATCGCGGAGGGGGCGCTCTACCCGCAAGCCTCGGTCGCCGGCGCGGTCAACCAGAACTTCGATCTGAGTGGAACCCCCGGCCTGCGCGCCTTTAGCGCCTCCGTCACGGGGACTCTCACCGTGCCGATCTACCAGGGCGGCCAGGAGTACGCGACGATCCGCAAAGCAAAAGAGAGTCTGTCCCAGGCGGAACTGAACCTCGACCAGACGCGCAATGCGGTCCGCGCCAACGTTGTGACCTTCTGGGGCCTCAACGAGGCCCAGACGGGAGTCGTGCGCGCCGCGCGCGCCTCGGTTCAGGCCAACGAGGTGGCGCTCGCCGGTGTTCGGGAAGAGGCCCGGGTCGGCCAGCGCACCACCCTCGACGTCCTCAACGCGCAGCAGGCGCTCTTGAACGCGCGTACCCTGCTGGTAACCGCCGAACATGACGCGGTCGTCTATTCCTATTCGCTGCTGTTGGCGATTGGGCGTCTCAACGCGCCGACGCTGGGCCTCGTGGTCGCGGAATACGACCCGCACGTCCATTTCAATCAGGTCAAAAGCAAGCTTTGGGGCGTGAGGATCCCGTCCGGCAAGTAAACCGAAATTCGGAGGCGCTTGCCGTCGCCTTGGGTTCGCCGTTAACCTCGTCGCCGGCCGAGGCTGATTCGGGCGGGCGGCCGTATCTCGGTTGCCGAAAGCAGCCGGACGCGGGCAGCCTTGCGAGGCGAGGCGGCAAAATGAGCGCAGTCAACTCGAGTGCGGGCGACCGCGAGGTCGAAGCGATCCGCCGCGCCCAGCGCGCCCACGAGCCGTCGATGGAGGAAATTTTCGCCTCGATCCGCGGCATCATCGCGGAAGAGCGTGACCCGGTGAGAGCGGCAGGATACGCGGCTTTGCGCCCGGGAGCGCCCGCTTTTGCTTCCCAAGTCGTCCATTCGGAGAATTCGCTGGCGGAAAGGGCGGCGCGCCAGGCCCCTTGGTTTGACTTGGCGTTGAGCAAGGCGAACACGCCGACGGCGGCGCCGAGCCA
>Ga0335085_10011323_pt1 | contig 13249 bp, 10 predicted proteins | sample Lox_Sample_45_FD_206712 | JGI IMG/M metagenome (GOLD analysis project Ga0335085, IMG submission 206712) | Soil microbial communities from Loxahatchee National Wildlife Refuge, Florida, United States - Lox_Sample_4.5 | ecosystem: Environmental > Terrestrial > Soil > Wetlands | place: USA...
GCATCTTTAGCGCCTACATAAATTTTCGGTGACGACTTCTCACTATTTGGTGGTTCGGCATGAGCAGGCCCGGAGACGATCTTTAGTTTTACATCGACAAAGCGCAGCGCAACGTCATCTGTAATTCTCTATCGCAATTGCCGTAACTAGTTGATTCTAAGTTTTCGAAGTCCTCTGGAATCTCCCCCCGGGGGGGGCGCACCATCCTTGGCGAGGGCTGCAAAGCTGCCATCAACCAGTACCCCTTCACTAAAAGAACCACCTGTAGCAAGAACCGGCTATGTTGGGGTACACTCCGCGCAGTAAGGCGTCGTCCCGCTCAACCTGCCATCCAGCTGGAGTCTCCCCCCTTGCCGAAGCTGGTCGTCAGTACGGTTTTCCTCGTCGTCGCGCTCTTTATTTTGCGATGGGGATACCTTGCGCTCTCAGGCCAACAGGTTCCCGGATTCGACTTCCGTTGCTATTACACAGCAGCCCTGATGGCCCGCAATCACCAGAGCAAAGATGTCTATCTCTCTGTGGGAGATCGCGATCCTCTACTGGACCGCGATCGCATTGACTCAGGCACGGCCTTCGCCCGGACGGCTGCCGCCCATCATGTTTATGCCGACGAGGTGGCGCTGTACGACTATCCGCCTACCCTTGCGGATCTTGTGGTGCCGTTCACGTTTCTTGAGCCATCGACTGCATTGAAGGCCTGGTTTGCGATGAACATGGTGGCGCTGGTGTGGGCATGCGTCTTGCTCCTGCGAATGCCCGGGCTCGACCTCTCAGGCCACTTCCTGCCTGTGCTGGGGTTTCTGCTATTCCCACCAACGGTGTGTTGCCTCTTTTATGGACAGGCCTCCATCTTGCTTTTTCTTTTCATCGTTGCCGCTATCAACCTCTATGCGGGCCACCGCATTCACTCCGCAGCATTCCTGTTTGCTTTAGCGATCGCCATCAAGCTGACACCTTTGGTGGTGGTGATTCCACTGCTTGCATGGCGAGACTGGAAGATGCTGCGCGCCATTGCCTTCTGGGGCATGGTCATTCTCGCCGCACTCGTGATCGTCAACGGTTGGGGTTCGCTGGATATCTACTTCTTCCACGTGATGCCCAGGATCGGAAGCAAGTTCTACATCGGTAACAGATCCCTGGCTTCGCTCCTTCAGGTGCTCTGGCTTCGGACGCAGCGGGGTACTTCATTGCCCATCCTGGGCTGGATTGGCAAACTCATCGCCCTGCTCGCGTTTTCCTATGCAGGCTGGAACGTGCGAGCGAAGCCTGCCCTCGAATTGAATGACAAATTCAAAGTGAGAAGCATCGCCAGCTTCTTTCTTCTCTCGTGCAGCCTTGCGCCTGTTTCCTGGGTGCATGCCTACGTTCTTGGCGCGCCGGCGCTCGTAATTTTTGGCAAGCACATCTGGGAGGGACAGAGCAGCGTCCTTGAATCCCTCGCCTTCCTGCTCCTCATCGTCTCGCTTGCAACCAATACTCTTCTGCCCCTTGTTGTTCTGGCGCCTGTAATGGGCCTGGTGCTTGGTCTCATTGGACTCCGCAGGTTGAGATGCGGAGATGTGCGGGATGAGGGTCCTGCGAAGTTGCTTCCGGTTGCGAGCTGATCGCAGAGGTCTGCCCGGCTTCGTTGGCGACTACTTAAAAGTGACCTGCGGAATTGCCTCGATGCAGACATCTGTTCATCTTCGGGCGGCACGCCATGCGAGAAGCGGCTGAGGTGCTCTCAGCCATTTTTGACTTGTATGCCCGCCCGCGGAGCGAAGATTGCAAACAGCACAAAGGGACGCAGGACAAATCCTGCAACGAGACCTGGGATTTGGCGAAGGTCATTGAGGAGCGAGCGGCCGTGGCCGCTCAGGAACACTCCGTTGCGCATCACGTGGAGATGGAAGAGCGCGGAAACCGCCGTAAACATGCTGACCGCGGTCAGCACCCCGCCTGAAACCGGCGCGCCCGATACACGATGCACAAGCCAGTCCAGCGCCTGCGCCAAACCCGGAACACCGGCCACAACGATAAGATTGCCCAGCGCGCGGCAACGGAGCGCGAGGGCCCTTTGTTGCATCCCGGCATAAACGCCCGCCGTCAGGGTCACGTAGACCAGCTCCACCAGCATGGCCGCAACGCCGCCGCGAAGCCCGGCGTGCAGCATGGCAACCAGACAAACAAATGACCGCGCGGCTGCGCTCATCAGTGCGCATTTCCAGTTCCAGTTGCAGAGCGCTCCGGTAAGCAGCCGGTTGAGATTGGGGGCGGTCATGCCTACATACTGCCCAACTGCGTCGAACACAAAATCAACCGAACATTAAGGCACGGTTGAGATGCGATTCCTTTGGTGACTACCTTGGTTCGCTTTTATCTTGATTTGCCTTCAATTCGCTTTCGAGGCGTGACTCCGGTCACGGTCACGGGAGGCCCGCCCCGGTAGCCTGAAATTCGAGGGTTCGCGCCGCACCGCGGACGCGGCCACTGAATGCAAGGAGCTACTTTTTAATGGCTTACGTTGTTACAGACGCCTGTGTTAAGGACTTTCTTTGTGTAGACGAGTGTTCCACCGCAGCCATCGCGCCCACCGCCGCCGACCCGGCTGCCGGCACGGTGTCGCAGGTCTTCATCAACCCCGACGAGTGCATCGACTGCGGCAACTGCGCGTCCGTTTGCGAAAGCAACGCCATCTTCCCGGTCGACGAGCTGCCCGCCGATAAGGCCGAATTCGCCGATAAGAACAAGGCCTACTTCAACTAGCTCACAAGCAGCCAGGCTTGAACACACCTGTTTAACCCGTTGCGATGTACCGCAAGGGGGCGAGCAGGTGTGTTTCTGTTTTCAGTTGAATTTTGAATGACCCGCGCCTACTGTGGCGTGGCGCTGGTTGCCGCCGGAGCCGCTTGCGATTGAGCCGCGGCTGCATCGGACGGCGACGGCGGCGGTGCAACCGCCTTGAACTTTGCCGGAGTCGAACCATCCGATGCGGGTGCGGGCATCGGCGTCACCGGCAACGTAACGGTCTGCACATTCTCCGGGTCGTCGCGAAGTTTGAGATAAAGCACTCCATTCGCCGGATGCGGAATCGCGACTTGCGTACCGGTAAAATCCGGTGGCACGTCGATAGGATTATCAAAGTCCTGCGTTGCCGAAAGAGACGCGGCCAGGAACATGTTGGAGCCGGTCAACAGGCACGGTTTGGCCGCCGCGCGAGGGCAGCGCAGCTCTTTGAATCCCGGCAGCCGCACCAGTGTGCCCAGCGGCATCCAGTCGCCCGCGGTTCCGTCACCCGACACAACTCTTACCCGCACCGGCCCAAAGGCGGACGCTCCAAAACGGGCCTGCGGTTCCAGAGCGGCCATCGCCGTTGTTGCGTCCTCAAGCATTAGGCTGCCGTCGGCGAGCGAAAGTAGGGTGTTGAAGCTGCCATCCGCCGCGGCCAGCTCAACCTTTGCATCCCTTGCGAATCTTGCCGGAACCGTCGACTTGAGAAAGAAGACCAGTCGCCCATCCAGGGGCAGATCGTCGGGGCTGCCAAGCTGCACGGGAGCCGCCGATTGAGCCGCGTCCTGCTGGACACCCTTGCTTAGCAATGTGGCCTGGGGCCGGGGCGGGTCGACCGTCACCGGCGCGTTGAGCCGGCGGCCGTCTTTCAGTTCCACTTTGGCGCTATAGCGCCTGCCCGGATCCAGGCGCGCCGTGGACGACGCCGCCTGCACCATGAGCTGATCGCGATCTTCAACCCGGCTCAGCGCGGAAGGCGTGAAGGTGATGCCGTCGAACTCCGCCTTGGCTACTTCGTCGAGCCGGGTGCCTTTCAGCAATGCGTGCCCGTCTCCGGCGCTCAACTTCAGGCTGTCCAGAGAAGCCGCTTCGGCATAAGCCGTCATTGCCACCGTCTCCGGCTTCTCAACACCGTACTCGTAGATGGACACCGTTACCGGACCCGGAGCCACGTCCTTCATCGGCAGGCTCACTTCAAGGGCGTTGGGCCGGGTCGACTTCCAGGCGAGCCTGCGGGGTTCTCCCTTGCCCGCGTTGGCCTCTACGCGCTCCACGCAGAGCGTGTTCTGACCCTCAAAATGCAGCGTGTCTTCGCGGCCCACAACCAGGGCTGACTGGTCGGCTGCGGCCAGCGCCCAGCCGCCCGCCTGCGACGACGCCAGGCGAAACTGCGGCCCGGTCCAATCGTCGAATCCCCATTTGCCGCGAACCGTCGCCAGCAGGTCGCCCGGAGGCAGAGGTGGAACCGGCTCCTTCAGCACCAGGCCGCCCTTTGCTGGATCGGCCACGACCGCCAGGTCGAAAGCGGCGGTCTTTGAATCGGACCTGGCCGCGATATGCACGGTGAGATCATGCGCCAGCGGCGATGCGTACACCATCGGTGCTCCCTCGGCGGGCATCACCAGGCCCGGCTTCTGCGCGCAGAACTGCTCCGCGGACACAACGGGATGAAGCGGCTCCGGCTTTGCCGGTCCCAACGGCGGCAGCGCCACGACAACGACCGATTTGGGATTGCGAAACGACGGCGGCACGTTGAGCCGGAGGTTCAACGTATCCTCAGTGGGCAAGGCCAGCGCCGGAATGTACTGGAAGTGCGCCGTATGCAGCGATGACAAAATCCTGGCCGTATCGACGATGGCACCAATGTAAGGACTGAATGCGCCACCGCCGCCAATCGGAGAATGGCTTATCTGGTTCATCAGGTCCTGGGTGCTGCCGTTGGTCAACTGCGCAACCAGCGATTCCGTGTTGGAGTCGTCAAGCACCATCCCCGTGGAATTGCGCGACAGGCACGAAACCTGCTGATCAATGGGCCGGTCGAAGCAGTCCTGGTTCAGCTTGATGCCCAGGCTGCGAGCTGCCAGCTCCGCATGTTCCTTCAGCGCGTTCGGGTCGGTCTGCGACGTAACCTTCACCTGGCTCAGAAACGACTCGACGCGCATCCGGTCCCAACTTGCCGCCTGCAGGTCCTGGGCCGCGCGGATAAACGCGCCCGGCCGGTCATGGACTGCCTTTCTCAGGGTGTTGAAGTCGCCGCCGGTCTCCGGGGCAAGAAAGATGAGCGCCTGCTGGGCATCGTCGGGGATGGTGACGAACACGCCCTCGGCGCGGGCATCGCTGTTCCAGGTCTCAACGCGCGTAAACCACGATAATGGAGGGGGATTGGTGGACCCACGCAGAAACGCAACCACCAGCACAAAGTGGGCAGACTGGTTTTCAGGCAGGTCCGGATGGATCCAGATTCGGTCTCCGGGAAGCAGGTTAGGAACCTGCGAAATAGGCAGCGTTACAACCCCGCGCTTGACATGAACATCTATTTTTGGACCGGCAAGATCGAAAACCGGGCCGTCGGCATGCGACTGGATTGAAGCAAAGCTACAGAACAGCAGGCACAGCAGAAAATGGCGCATGATTATCTATTGTACGAATCCAGGAGACCGAGGTGAGCACCCGAAGCCCGGGAAAATGCCCCTGCCCGGGGCCTAACTGGAATAATTGTAAGAATTTGCAGTGCAAGTGATCGCAATTTCGGGTACACTGTGGCGTGTAAAGCTCCGATTTCAAGTCGGGCCCGGCAATCTTAACGAGCCCAAAAGTATTTCTCGACGGTATGAATGTGAAGTAATAGTAAGCAGCAGAAGTTGGCTTCTATCGGGCTAGAAACTTACGAATACCTCGGCCGTCATACATTTGAATCGAGAGATACAATGAATCCTTTTTCAGACCGCAGCGATATATAGGCTTGCGGAAAAAGATATCAAAGTTGAATTCGCCACGACCCGGACCATACACAACAAAAACAAAAGCGGAATGAACCGCAGACGAGTCGAGCCGGGTGGGCAAGGGTCAATTACAGGACTCTGTCTCAGCGCATGGGGTGTGCCACATGGGCCCAACCGGCGGAGGCCGGTTCGGACTGCTCCGTATGGCTAAAGCGCAAGAGACATGCGACAGGGGAAAGCCATGAAACAACCAAGAGTTGTAAGCAATAGTGTAGACAATGGCGGTGTCAATCTAAGTATTCCCGCGGCAGAAGAGATTATTGAAGAGGCGCTGAACGAGTTGGCGTATTCACAGGATCCGGGAATGCTGCGGGCACTGCGCTTCCTCGCGCCTCCGGGCTACCAGGCAATCGTCGAGCTCTGCAGCGAGAACGGCCGCAGCAAACGCCGCAACTCCTCCGCCGACTCATGGTCGCCGGAAGAGGACGAGGTCCGCATATACTTTGAGCGCGTCGACGACACCGAAGCTCCCGCCCGCAGCAGCCGCTCGCAACGATCCTACTCAGTGCAACCCATGCACGCGGCCGAGGCCGACGACGAAGTTCAGGAGCCTGTTCTGCCTGCCGACATGGACGTGCGTGTGAAGGAGCTTTGTTCGGCGCTGGCTGAAGCCGAACGCGGAGGACACGCGTTCATCGCGCTCAAGTGGTTCCGCGATTCGTTCCTGCCTCGCAAAGCTTTCCGCTGGAATCAACACCCCGAAACGCGACAGACGGTGCTGGCTGAAGCCATACAGCGCGGCGTAGTGATGACCAGCAAGATCGCCAACCCGAAGACGCCAGCTTATCCAACGACAACCATCCGCCTGAATCGTACTGAAGCAGGAATTCCGGAAGAAGCACAGCGCTTCCACCCAGTGGCTGTTCAGGGAGGATCGATCGTCGAAACTCTCGATGAAGAGCGGGGTGAGATTTGAGCTTTTACTTCCTCGAGGCAACGGCGTTCATCCGGCTGTTCGTGCAGGGGCAGGGAACGGACGCGCTCATTCACCTCATGGAATCTGCCGAGGACAATCGCAAGCTGATCTCCTCGTCAACACCGCTCGAGATATATGCCGCAATCAAGCGGCGCGAACGCCAGGGAGACATCTCCTCCGAAGACGCAGCGTCAGCACTATCGGTGCTGCGCATGGAATCTGCCCGCATGGTGCAGCAGCCGTTGAACCCGGCTGTGCTTGAGGCCGCTCGCCAACTTCTTGACCGCGGCGCTCTGCGCTGGACCGAGGCCCTGCAACTGGGCGCTGCCATTGCCGCGCGCGAAATGTTTCAGGGCACCGAGATTGTCTTCATATCAACCTCGCAGCGAATGCTGGATGCCGCCTCAACGGAAGGCTTCGGCGTGATGGACCCGATCAAGGACTCTGCGAAAATACCCGTGACCGAAAAAGAGTAGCCAGCCGAAGAGCCAGGAGCCGTACGGCTTCACCCGTGACTTGAAGCAATCGTGGAAGACTGTGAACTAGTTCTTCACGAGAACGGTATATTCTTCCTCGGCTTGTCTAATAAGCGAGATGTCGCGATCAGCGTCTTTCCAGAGCGCAAGGAAGTCATCATAGGATGACTTTGCTTTGGCTCGATCCCCCATTAGCGCGTACGCTCTCGCGATTTGCAGACGAGCCAGCGCGCCGATTGGATCGTTGACCACTATCCCGCGATTGCTGAGAATCTTATCGAATTCTGCGGCTGCTTCGGCAGGCTTCTTCGCGGCAAGATATGCGCTGCCCCGCGCGTAGACTGGGTTCAAGGCGCCGAATAGTCCAGAGACCGCACTCGGGGGCATGCCAAGCTCGTGCGGAGTGGCAACTCCGAGAAGCTCGATCGCGAGTTCCGGCTGTGCCTGGTTGATGGCGAGCCAGGCGCGGATCGTCGGCAGGTAGTTGAAACGCACGGAAGAATCCTCGGGAAATCGCTTCTCCAGGTCGTCTGCAAGGATCTTGGCGTGCGAGGAGTCACCGACAATCGCGTAGGCCAGTGCGGCTCCGTATTCCACTTCTCTGTTCTTTGAGAGCTCCAGCGCAGACTGTGCCCATTGCAATGCATCGCGCCGGTTCCCAAATAGCGCTTCGCGGTTCGCTGCCCCGGCTGACCAAAGCGCAGCCCGTTCCTGCTGGCCGGCCTGCCTCGCCTGAGCAATAGCGCGTTGCGAAATAACGCGCGCATCGTGCAAGTGACCCGAGTAGGCTGCTACAGCTGCTTCTCTTGCCGACATCCAGTTTTCGCCGCCCGGGCGGGCGCGAGCGCGCGCAGCGTCGCGATCCATTGCCGCGAAGTCGCTCTTGAGAAAATCGATATCGTAGGCCAGCATGATGAACTCGTCGGCGTCGAGGCCGCGGGCGGCGGCCGCCTGCAGCGTTTTCTCTCCTTCGTCCAATCTGCCTAGGTAAGTATTCAGGACGCCAATGCTGTAATACGAGACGAAGAAATCGGGGTCGAGCGTCACGGCTTTCCGCGCTTCTTGTAACGCGTCGTCATAATGCCCCGACGATTTTAGAACCATTCCCGCAAGCATCGTGTGCGGACGGGCCTCTCTCGGGTAGGCGCGCGCCCAGGCTTCACAGGTCTGGCGCGCCGCTTCCATGTTCCCAGTCACCAGCGTCTCGTAGCTGGCTGCGATAAAGAACCGCTCGTTGTCGCTCGCATGATCGCGCAATTGCCATGCCCGGGTAATGCTTGCGGCAGCGAGCCCCGTCTGGTCCAGGTCGGCATACATTCGCCCGAGCGAAGCATGCGCCATGGCGAACTGCGGGTCAAGTTCCGTGGCGTGCTGAAAGAAAGGCAGCGATGCGGATGCGCCGTGCAACGCGTGCACCTGCCATCCCATGCTATAGGCCTTCAGCGCGTCGAGCGACGACGTTGAAGCTTCCGCCAGCGGCTTTGAATACTGCTGAACCGTCTTGAGCGATTCACCCACGCGCGTTCTGAATTTGCTCGCAATCTCGCTCAACGCGCCGAGCACATCTTCTTTCCTGGCCACTTGCTGCTGCTCATCATCCAGCACATCGCCGGTACGGCAGTTTCGCGCCCGTAACCCAAGCACGTACGCGCTGCCCATTGGAGCAATGGACCCCTCAATTGTTGCCGCGGCGCCAGTTCGCTGGCAAACTTCACGCGCGGTCTCATCCGCCAGTCGCACATCGGCGGGCATGCCCATCATCGCCAATGTTGAGCGAATGCGCTGCCCAGGAACAAGGTTCAAAAACGGCGACTGTTCCAATTGCACTGCCAATCCTTGCCGCAGGGTTCCATCAAACACAGAATCAGTTGTGGAGTTGACGAAATCGTCGAGAACAACCGTGTCTCTCTCTGTGAGTACCGCTCGACGGGGCATTAAAAAACGAATTGCGCCTCCGGCGATTGCCAACACAATTGCAGCGCCAACGACCCACACCCACGGCCGGGACTCACTCACCTGAACCTGCACCTTCGCATGGCTGGCAGTAACGATGGTCAGCTGAGGTTCCGATACCAGGCGCACTGCTTCCGCAAACCGATAGCCACGACCGGGCGCGGTAATGATGTAGCGGTTCTGCTCAGTCTCCCCTAGCGCTTTTCTCAGGTCGAAGATGTTCCGCGACAGGTTCGTCTCTTCAACAAATGTGTCGGGCCAAACAGCTTTCATCAGCTCGTCTTTCGTCACCGTTTCGTTTGACCGCCGAACCAGGACCAGCAGCAGTTGAAAGGCTTTGGGCGTAAGTGGAACCGGCTCGCCATCTCGGAAAAGCGTTTGCTTCACAGCATCTGCACGGAAAGGACCGAACTCATAAAGTTCTTTGCCGATCTGGATATCGCTGGTCGACATGAGGGAACAACTCGGTTTTGGAGTGAACCGGTGAGAAAATACGGCGAGTATAGCACGATCAGCTTTTTACCTCGCAGCCTTTATCCAGTTTGCCACTACCTGTAAATACCAGTTTTTAAAAGCGTTAGAGGAATGCAAGGAATTCCAAGAAAGTCCAACCGGGTTTCCAAGGACTTGTCGTACGCACTTCCGGCAGTCTGCCTCGTGTTTGTACACGAAGCTCGCGGGGCGGAACTCATGGCTAAGCAAACGACGGTCACGATCGAAACCAGTTCGCTGCTCATCCTCAGGAGCCGCAACACAAAAGGCGCCTGGTGCCCCCAATGTGGATGTGAAGTGGAAGCGATCGATCTCTCTTGCGATGAGGTGTCCGCGCTGGCCCTATGGTTCAACCCGCGGGATGTTCACCGATTCGAAGCTCCCAACGGCTCGGCATTGCTCTGTCTCAACTCCCTGCTGGCTCGCGTACAGACCAAATCAGCTACCCGCGGCTTCCCTCGGTTGCCGAATTCGGAAAAGGAGAGAATATGAAATCCAGAACAGTCATCACCCTGCTGTGCCTGCCGGTTCTTCTGGCTGTAACCTCCAACGCGCAACATCCCTTACCCGCCCAGTACACTATCACCGACCTTGGCACGCTGGGCGGCACCAATAGCTTCGCCTATTCCATTAACGAGAATGGAATGGTGTCCGGAGGATCGAATACTACCGGTCAGAACGACTTCGTGATCCAGACCGCTTTCCTCTCTAACCGCGGGCAATTGATCAACCTTGGCACATTGGGCGGATCAGCCTGCCCTGATTGCAGCAGCGAGGGAGCGGCTGCCAGCGCCTACGGCACCGCCGCCCTGCTTTCTGAAACTGCATCCGCCGATCCGAACGGAGAGGACTTCTGCGAGTTCAACGTGAATCGCCCGACGCGCATCAACCATCAGTGCCTCGCCGCCATCTGGAGAAACGGAAACCTCACCGCGCTTCCAACATTGGCGGGCGGCAACAATGCAGAAGTGTTCTTTATGAACAAGAAGGGTGAAGCCGTTGGTGTCTCCGAGACTGGGGTCGCCGATTCAACCTGCGCCACGCCCACCCTGGTTCGCAGATTTGAGGCTGTAAAGTGGTCGCGAGACGGCAAGCCGGCTGCATTGCCTCCATTGGTTGGCGACACCGTATCCTTCGCGTTTACAAGTAACGACTCGGGACAAACAGTGGGCTTCTCAGGGTTGTGCTCGAATACAATTCTGCCTCCCTTCGTTCCCGGTGGCCCGGGCGCTCCACATGCCGTGGTCTGGGATGACGGGGGCACTCCAGCCCTGCTTGGCACTCCAGCTGGCGGCGCGGGCAACGATGTTGCAGTCGGCATCAACGATCGTGGGCAGGTAACAGTGAATTCGTACATGCTGGATGGCACCATTCGCGCGTTCGTGTTCACCAGGGGCGCACCGCAAGCGCTTGCCACATACTCTGCCGACGCATTTCTGACGGTCGCTCCTTGCTGCAACAACATCAACAACGTGGGTCAGATCGTTGGTTTCACAGTGGACTCGAGCTTCACTCCGCGCGCGCTCATCTGGCAATCCAAGGATCAAGATCCAGTGGATTTGAATACGCTGCTTCCTTCGGACTCGCCCTGGTTCATTCAGTTCCCAGCCGGGATCACGAATTCTGGCGAGATTGCAGCTACTGCGATGAACATTGACACGTTTGAAACCCATGCTGTGCTGCTTACTCCGCAGCATGGCTTGGGCCCTGCACGCGGACACATCTATCCGCCAATTTGGCATCACAAGTAGGAGAAGTTGGCATGTGCTGCCCGGGTCTCGATTCCGAGACCTGGGACAGCACGAACCTCAATAGAGTGCCGTGACATCCTGAACGAAGCGGTTTGGGGCCCCGGGCAGTGAAACTGTGGAGGGTAAGCGTAGTGAAGGATCTGCATACCTAGCTTGAAGATAGGAGCTCACGGCTCCTTCTTCTACTTCGCTCCCACTTCCAAAATCATGAACGTGTCGGGCTTGGGCCGCGGACGTCCCGGTGCTGCTCCCGGCGCGGGCGCTTCAAACTCCGCCGTCGGCAGATAGATTTTGCCGGTGGCTTCATCCACGCCCATGGTCCGTGCTCCGTTCGCCGTCTTCACCGTTTGCTCAACAACGTACTTGCCGGCCTTTTCGCCCACAACGGTCAATGTTCCGTCGCCGGTGCTGGCAAAGGCATGCCCCGCGTGAAACTTGGTGGCATCAACGCCTGCACCGATGGGCAGATCGGCGATGACCTTGCCGGCCTGCTCGCTCATCACGATCATCCTTTGCGGATTGCGGCAGCCAATGAAGAGAACATGCGCCTTCAAATCAGCGGCCATGCCCACGGGGCGTCCGCCCGGAGCGACCGGCCAGTGCGCCGTCACCGTGCGCGTCTTCAGGTCGACTACCGCGACCTGGTTCTTGTCTTCGAGGTTGATGTAGGCCTTGCCGCCGTCGACCGCGAGAAACTCGGGCGCGCCGCCCAGCGCGATGGGAGCGTCGATCTTGCCGCTCTTCGGATCGACATCCGGCTTGATGGTGATCAGCGAATTGCCGTCGCCCGAAACAGCAAGCACCAGCTTGTCGGCCTTGTCGTAGATGATGCCGTCCGCATCGGGCATGGCGGCCAGTGTGCCGAGTACAGCGTAGGTCTTCAGGTCAAAGATGACGATCGCGCCGCTTCCGCCGCCATCGGTGATGAATCCGCGGCCGAGCTCAGGAACCAGGGCAGTGCCGTGTGACCGCTTCTGCCCGGGAACATCGCCAAGCGTCTTGCCCGTTACGGCATCGATGACCATGGTGTGCGTGCTGCGCGTAACAAACAGCCTGTGCGTCTGCGCATCCACCGTAACGTAGTCCCATCCGCCCTCGCCGCCAATGTGCAGGGTCCGGGTTACATCAAGCTGCGCCTGCGCCAGAACTGGCAGGCATGCGGCGGCAACAAGCGTCGCCGCCAACGAAACCGCAATCGTCCGCATCTTTTTCATGGAGATTCCTTCCTGAGTCGTTCGAGCCATCAGCGTATTTTCAATCGACAGCACGAACGATAGCACAGGGAGTCTTAAAGACTTCTTAAAGCTCATAGATTGATCGCACTGGGTCGTACACTGATTCCACATGAGCTTGGCTCTCTTCCTCACTGCTCCTCTGCCCGTTCCTGCAGGGTCGCTCGCAGAATGGCAGATTGCGGCTGCCTGCGTCATCTTCGGCGTCAGCTATGTTGTGTTTGCGCTCGGCAAACTCCCCGGCCTCAAGATCGATCGCCCCGGCATGGCCATCATCGGCGCGGTGCTCATGGTTGCCTTCGGCATCGTGGGCGCAAACGAGGCGCTGCGCTTCATCGACTTCGGCACGCTCGTTTTGCTTTTCTCCATGATGATGGTCGTCGGCTGCCTGCATCTTGCAGGCTTCTTCAGCTGGATCACCGCCGAGATCGTTAAACGCCTGAAGCCGCGCCACCTGTTGCCCACCATCATTTTCATCACCGGCATTCTGTCGGCGTTTTTCGTCAACGACATCATCTGCCTTGTCATGGTTCCTTTCGCGCAGATCGCCACGCGCCAGATGAAGCTGAAGCCTTTGCCCTACCTGCTCGCCGTGGCTACCGCGTCCAACATCGGCAGCGTGGCAACCATCACCGGCAATCCGCAGAACATGATGATC
>Ga0335085_10011324_pt1 | contig 13248 bp, 13 predicted proteins | sample Lox_Sample_45_FD_206712 | JGI IMG/M metagenome (GOLD analysis project Ga0335085, IMG submission 206712) | Soil microbial communities from Loxahatchee National Wildlife Refuge, Florida, United States - Lox_Sample_4.5 | ecosystem: Environmental > Terrestrial > Soil > Wetlands | place: USA...
CTGCAGGTTCGAGCCGAGCTGCGCGGCCAGGCGGATGCGCTGCGCCTCGCCCCCGGAGAGGGTCGGGGCGGAGCGGTCGAGCGCGAGGTAGCCCAGGCCCACGCGCCCGAGGAACTTCAGCCGCGCACGGATCTCCGCCAGCAGGTCGCGCGCGATCTCGCGCTCGCGGCCGCCCAGGCGCAGCTTGCCGAAGAACTCACCGCTGCCGCTCACCGAGTCGGCGGCCAGCGCCGCGATCGAGCGCCCGCGGAAGCGCACCGCGAGCGCGGTCGGGTTCAGGCGCAGGCCCGCGCAGGCCGTGCAGGCCTGGGCCTCCTGCCCGTACCACTCGTTCCACCAGGCCTCCTCGCCGGACTGCTCCGCGTCGAAGCCGGACATCTGCAGCCCGGTGCCGAAGCAGCTCTCGCACCAGCCGTGCTTGGAGTTGAAGGAGAACAGGCGCGGGTCGAGCTCGGCGAAGCTCGTGCCGCAGGCGGGGCAGGCGCGCTTGGTGGAGAACACGGTGACGCGCGCGGACTTCGGCGCCAGCACGTGCAGCAGGCCCTTGCCGAAGTCCAGCGCGCGGTCGAGGCCCGCGCGCAGCGCGGCCTCGTTTCTGGCGTTGACCTCGACCTCGGCCACCGGCAGCTCGATGGTGTGCTCGGCGAAGCGCGACAGGCGCGGCCAGGGCGAGGTCGGCAGCAGCTCGCCGTCGACCCGCAGCTGACTGAACCCCTTCTTCGCCGCCCACTTGGCGAGGTCGGTGTAGTAGCCCTTGCGCGCCACCACCAGCGGGGCGAGCAGCGTGATGCGCCTGCCGCGGTAGTCCTTCAGCAGGCGCGCGGCGATGGAGGCCGGGCTCTGCGGCTCGATGGCGGCATCGCAGCTGGGGCAGTACTGGGTGCCGAGCTTCACGTACAGCAGGCGCAGGAAGTGGTAGATCTCGGTGAGCGTGGCCACCGTGCTCTTGCGACCGCCGCGGCTGGTGCGCTGCTCGATGGCCACCGTGGGCGGGATGCCGAAGATGGCGTCCACGTCCGGGCGTGCCGCCGGCTGCACGAACTGGCGCGCGTAGGCGTTCAGCGACTCGAGGTAGCGGCGCTGGCCCTCGTTGAAGAGGATGTCGAAGGCCAGCGTCGACTTGCCCGATCCGGAGACCCCGGTCACCACGGTGAAGCGGTCGCGCGGGATCTCGACGTCGATGCTCTTCAGGTTGTGCTCGCGCGCGTTGTGGATGACCACCGCGTTGCGGCCGCGTGCCGGCGCGTAGGGCGGCGCAGCTTCCGCCACCTGCGCGAGCGCCGGCCGCGTGGCGCCGCCGCCGAGCGCCTCCTCGTAGGCCTTGAGCGCCTGGCCGGTGAAGGAGCGCGGCTGCGCGCGCACCTCGGCGGCGGTGCCGGCGCACACGATCTCGCCGCCACGCTCGCCGCCCTCGGGACCCAGGTCGATGATCCAGTCGGCGGCGCGGATGATGTCGAGGTTGTGCTCGATGACCAGGAGCGAGTGGCCGGCCACCAGCAGCTTGCGGAACGCGCGCAGCAGCTTGGCCACGTCCTCGAAGTGCAGCCCGGTGGTCGGCTCGTCGAACAGGAACAGCTTGCCGCGGTGCGTGGTGCTCGAGAGCACCGAGCCGGCCTCCGCGAGGTGGCCGGCGAGCTTCAGGCGCTGCGCCTCGCCGCCGGAGAGCGTCGGCACCGGCTGCCCGAGCTTCAGGTACTCCAGCCCCACGTCCCCGAGCGGCCCCAGCCGCTGCGCGATCTCGGGCGCATCGGCGAAGAAGGCGCGCGCCTCGGTGACGGTGAGCTGCAGCACCTGGGCGATGTTCAGCCGGCGCCCGTCGGCGCCCTCGCGACGGATGTCGAGCACCTCGTCGCGGTAGCGGCGACCGTCGCAGTCCGGGCAGCGCAGGTACACGTCCGAGAGGAACTGCATCTCCACGTGCTCGAAGCCGTTGCCCGAGCAGGTCGGGCAGCGGCCGTTGCCGGAGTTGAAGCTGAAGGTGCCCGGGGTGTACTTGCGCTCCTGGGCGGCGGGCTCCGCGGCATAGAGCGCGCGGATGGCGTCGAAGGCGCCGACGTAGCTGGCCGGGTTGGAGCGCGTGGTGCGGCCGATCGGGTTCTGGTCGACCATGATCACGTCGTCGATGAGTTCTGCGCCCGCAAGGCCCGCGAACTGTCCCGGGGCCTCGGTCGGGCGACCGCGGTACTTCAGCAGCGCCGGGTAGAGCACGTCCTCGACCAGCGTCGACTTGCCCGAGCCCGAGACCCCGGTGACGCACACCAGGCGCTTCAGCGGGATGCGCACGTCGAGGTTCTTGAGGTTGTGCTCGCAGGCGCCCCTGAGCTCGAGCCAGCGGTTCGAGCGCGCCTCGGCCACGACCGCAGCCGCGCCTGCGGCCCGCGGGGCGGCCGGCTCGCGCGCGGGCGCGACGCTCTTGCTGCCGCTCAGGTACTGGCCGGTGAGCGAGTCGGCCCGCGCGCGGATCTCCTCCGGGCTGCCGAAGAAGACCACCTGGCCGCCGCGCTCGCCGGCACCGGGGCCCAGGTCCAGGATGCGGTCGGCCTCGAGCATGATCTGCGGGTCGTGCTCGACCACCACCAGCGAGTTGCCGGCATCGCGCAGGCGCTTCATGACCCCGATGACGCGCTGCATGTCGCGCGGGTGCAGCCCGATCGAGGGTTCATCGAGCACGAACAGGGTGTTGACGAGCGAGGTGCCGAGGGCGGTGGTGAGGTTGATGCGCTGCACCTCCCCGCCGGAGAGCGTGCGCGACTGCCGGTCGAGGGTGAGGTAGCCCAGGCCCACGTCCACCAGGTAGCGGAAGCGGCCGCGGATCTCCCCGAGCAGCAGCTCGCTCGCCTCATCCAGCGGGCGCGGCAGCTCGAGGCGCCGGAAGAACTCGTAACTGCGCTCCACCGGCAGCAGCACCAGGTCGTGGATGGAGAGCCCCGGGAGCGACCCCAGCGTCGCCGCGCTCCAGGCGACGCCCTGCGGCCTGAAGCGCGGGGTGTCCCCGAGCGTGGCGCTGGCCAGCTGCGCATCCCCGATGCGCCACAAGAGCGACTCGGTCTTCAGCCGCGCCCCGTCGCAGACGGTGCAGGGGGTGTAGGCGCGGTAGCGCGACAGCAGCACGCGCACGTGCATCTTGTAGGCGCGCGTCTCGAGCCAGGCGAAGAAGCGCCGCGCCCCGTACCAGACCTTCTTCGACCATTCGCCTTCGCCGTCGATGACCCAGCGCCGCGCCTCCGCCGCAAGCTCGCGCCACGGGGTGTCGAGCGGAATGCCGCGCAGCCGGGCGAACTTCTCCAGGTCCGCCTGGCACTCGGCGTAGGACTTGGTCTGCCACGGCTTGATGGCGCCGCCGCGCAGCGACTTGGTCTCATCCGGGATCACGAGCCCGTAGTCGATGCCGATGGTGCGCCCGAAGCCGCGGCAGGTCTCGCAGGCCCCGAGCGGCGAGTTGAACGAGAACTGGCTGGGGACCGGGGCGCGGTAGGCGAGGTCGCACTCCGCGCAGTGCAGCTCGCTCGAGTAGCGCCAGGTATCCAGGCACACCGGCGGCTCGCCCGCGTCCACCACCTGCACGTTGACGCGCCCGCGGCCGACGCGCAGCGCCGCCTCGAGCGACTCGAGCACCCGCCCGCGCTCGGCACCGCCCAGGCGCAGGCGGTCCTGCACCACCTCCAGGAGCACGCCCGGCTTGGGCGCCGCGGCCTTGCGGCCACGCTTCTTCGCAGCAACCGCGGGGGCCGGGGCGGGCAGCGCCAGCGGCTCGCCGAAGTAGCGCGTATAGCCCTGCCGGGCGAGCAGCTCGCGCACCTCGTCCACGCTGAAGTTCCCCGGCACCGCGACCGGGAAGGTGATGAGCAGGCGCGGGTCGCCGGCGGCGCGCGAGCGCGCCTCGAGGTCGGCGCAGATGCTCTCGGTGGAATCGGCCCGCACCGGCTGGCCGCAGCGCTGGCAGTGCAGGTGCGCCACGCGCGCGAACAGCAGCTTCAGGTGGTCGTTGAGCTCGGTCATCGTGCCGACGGTCGAGCGCGAGGTGCGCACCGGATTGGTCTGGTCGATGGCGATCGCCGGCGGGATGCCCGAGATGGCATCGACCTGCGGCTTGTCCATGCGGTCCAGGAACTGCCGCGCGTACGGGGAGAAGGTCTCGACGTAGCGGCGCTGGCCTTCCGCGTACAGCGTGTCGAACACGAGCGAGGACTTGCCGGAGCCGGAGACCCCGGTCACGACGATCAGCTCGTTCAGCGGGATGTCGAGGTCGAATCCCTTCAGGTTGTTCTGACGCGCGCCACGCAGGGCAATGGCGTCACGTGAGGCGTCGGTCATTCCGTCACCGTAGCTTGGGGCTGTACAGGGCGCTTAAAGAGGAAGCAGGCGCAGGCACGCTAATTCTACTCGATCCGTCAAGGGCGAAAGGATCGCCCCGCGCCGGGGCCGGCTGCAATCCAGTAGTCGCTTGGGCGGTCTACTGTACGAAGCTGTGTGGCGCCCCGACGCCCGCTGCCGGAAATTGTGTTGGCTCAGGCACACTTACGTCGCTGGCCCACGACACAACACTTCGGCGGTGGGGCGGGCGTACAATCCGCGCGTGCCAAAATCATTCGAATCCCAAGGAGACTGCGAATGAGCTCAAAGATGCTGTCCAGCGTGGCTCTGGCTGCCGCCGCGGCGGTCATGTTCTCGACGGCGGCGGTGACTAGCGCCAGCGCCGATGAAGCCAAGGTGAAGTGCGAGGGGGTCAACTCCTGCAAAGGCCACTCGGCCTGCAAGAGCGCCAACAATGCCTGCAAGGGGCAGAACTCCTGCAAGGGCAAGGGATTCCTCGAGATGACCAAGGCGGACTGCGACGCCGCCAAGGCCAAAGCCAAGTAAGGCCGTGGCGGGCCGGGAGGCCACCTCCCGGCCCGCGTTTCCTTCCGACCGCCATGCTCACGCGCCCTTCCATCGGCTTCGGCCTGGGGCTTCGGGTCGATCACTACGAGGCGATCCTCGGCGGCTCCCCGCCCGTGGACTGGTTCGAGGTGCTCACCGAGAACTACCTGGTCCCGGGCGGCCGGCCGCTCGACTACCTGATGCGCTTCCGCGAGCGCTACCCGCTCGCGATGCACGGCGTGTCGCTCTCGATCGGCAGCACGGCGGCGCTCGACCAGGACTACCTGAGGGAGCTGCACGCCCTGGCCCGGCGCGTGGAGCCGGTGTGGATCTCCGATCACCTGTGCTGGACCGGCACCGCGGGCCGCAACACCCATGACCTGCTGCCGCTGCCCTACACCGAGGAGGCACTCGCTCACGTGGCCGAGCGCGTCACCCAGGTGCAGGAGGTGCTCGGGCGGCGGATCCTGCTGGAGAACGTCTCCAGCTACGTCACCTTCCGCGACTCGCAGCTCACCGAGTGGGAGTTCCTGAGCGAGATCGCGCGCCGTGCCGACTGCCTGATCCTGCTCGACGTCAACAACATCTACGTCAGCGCGGTGAACCACGGCTTCGATCCCCTGCGCTACCTCGACGGCATCCCCGGCGAGCGCGTGCAGCAGATCCACCTCGCCGGGCACGAGAACCACGGCGACTACCTCATCGATACCCACGACCACCCGGTGCCGGACCCGGTGTGGGAGCTGTACGCGCAGGCCCTGCGGCGCTGCGGGCCGATCGCCACCATGATCGAGCGCGACGACCACATCCCGCCGCTCGCGCAGCTCACCGCCGAGCTCGACCGCGCCCGTGCGCTCGCTGCCGCCACCCTCACGCCGGCGCGCCCGCAGGTCGCGGCGCCCGGCGCCGCGGTCGTGAGCGCATGAGCGCACTGGCGGCCCTGCAGGCCGACTTCCAGGGCTACCTGCTGCGCGGGGAGCCGGCGGTCGCCGCGCGCATCGAGGCGAGCGAGCGCGTGCCGGCGCAGGCGCGCCTCGCGATCTACGCGGAGGCCTACCGCGGCCGCCTCATCGATGCGCTCGCGAGCAACTACCCGGCGCTGGCCCAGCTCCTGGACGAGGACTTCCGCGAGCTCGGCGAGCGCTACCTCGCCGGCCACGACTCGCACTACCGCAACATCCGCTGGTATGGCGATGAGCTCGCGCGGTTCCTGGGTACCGAGGAGCGCTATGCCTCGACCCCGCTGCTCGCCGAGCTGGCGCGCTGGGAATGGGCCATGCGCGCGGCCTTCGATGCCGCCGATGCCACCGCCCTGGGCCACGAGGCGCTCGGCGCGGTGCACCCCGAGGACTGGGCCCGCCTGCGCTTCGCCTGGCACCCGAGCGTCGCGCGGCTCGACCTCAACTGGAACGCGCCGCCTTTGTGGCAGGCGCTTACCCAGCAGGGGGAGCGGCCGCCCCTGTCCTTCAGCTCCGAGCCCACCCCCTGGCTCGTGTGGCGCCAGGACTTCACCACCTACTTCCGCTCGCTCGAGCCGCTCGAGGCCACGGCGCTCGATGCCGCGCGCGCCGGCTGGCCGTTCGGCGAGCTGTGCGAGCACCTGTGCGCGCGCCTGGGCGAGGAGTCCGCGCCGCTGCAGGCCGCGACCTACCTGCGCGGCTGGATCGGCGCGGGCCTGATCAGCGCCCTGCGCTGAACGCGCCGCTGCTCAAAGCCGCCGCTCCGAAGGCGCTGACCGGCCGATCCGGGACGCCCCGCACGGGGCGGCAGCGTACAATCCGCACCCGGCAGCGACCTCGCGAAGGCCCCGATGAGCCCACCGACCTTCAGGAACGTGCTCGAGATGATCGGCAACACGCCGCTCATGGCGGTGCAGCGCCTCGACACCGGCCCCTGCGAGCTGTTCCTGAAGCTCGAGAACCAGAACCCCGGCGGCTCCATCAAGGACCGCGTCGGGCTCTACCTCATCGAGGCGGCCGAGCGCGCCGGACAGCTGAAGCCCGGCATGACGCTGGTGGAGGCGACCGCGGGCAACACCGGGCTCGGGCTGGCGCTGGTGGCGGCCCAGAAGGGCTACCGGCTGCTCCTGGTGATCCCGGACAAGATGAGCCAGGAGAAGATCTTCCACCTCAAGGCGATGGGCGCGGAAGTCGTGATGACGCGCTCGGACGTCAGCAAGGGACACCCGGAGTACTACCGCGACACCGCCGAGCGGCTGGCACGCGAGATGTCCGGGGCCTACTTCGTCAACCAGTTCGGTAATCCCGCCAACGCGCAGGCCCACGCGCAGACCACCGCCCCGGAGATCTGGGCACAGATGGATGAGCGGCTGGACGCGGTGGTGTGCGGCGCCGGCACCGGCGGCACGCTCGCCGGGCTCACGCAGTTCTTCTCCAGGACCGCCCCGGGCGTGCAGCTGGTGCTGGCCGACCCGCAGGGCTCGGGACTGGCCAGCTACGCCACCACCGGCAGGCTGCCCGAGAAGATGACGCCGTGGCTGGTCGAGGGCATCGGCGGGGACTCGGTGCCGCCGGTGGGCGACTTCTCGCGCGTGTCGCAGGCGATCACCATCCCCGATGCGGAGGCCTTTCGCACCTGCCGCGAGCTGCTGAAGAAGGAAGGCGTCATCGCCGGCACCTCCACCGGCACGCTGCTGGCCGCCGCCCTGCGCTGGTGCCGTGCGCAGCAGACGCCCAGGCGCGTGGTCACCTTCGTGTGCGACAGCGGCAACAAGTACCTCTCCAAGGTCTACAACGACTACTGGATGCTCGACCAGGGGTTCCTGGAGCGCACCGAGCACGGCGACCTGCGCGACCTGATCGCGCGGCGCGCCACCGAGCGCGCCGCGATCACCGTGAACTCCACCGAGACGGTGATGGCGGCCTACCGCCGCATGAAGCTGTACGACGTCTCGCAGGTGCCGGTGATGCAGGACGGGCGCATCGTCGGCATCGTCGACGAGGAGGACATCCTGGTGGAAGTGATCGCGAACCCCGCGCACTTCAACGAGCCGGTGACGCGCGCCATGGCGAGCCACCTGGTGACGGTGCCCGCCGATGCCTCGGTGGCGCAGCTGATGGAGATCTTCAAGCGCGGCATGGTCGCGATCGTGATGCACGGCCAGGAGTTCCAGGGCCTGATCACGCGCATCGACCTGCTCAACTGGCTGCGCCGCAAGCAGTGAGAACCTGACCGGCATGAGTGATCCCAGGCAGGACCTGAAGTTCGCGACCCGCGTGATCCACGGCGGCCAGCGCCCCGACCCGCTCACCGGCGCGGTGATGCCGCCGATCTACGCCACCTCGACCTACGTGCAGTCGAGCCCCGGGGTGCACAAGGGCTACGAGTACTCGCGCACCCACAACCCGACCCGCGACGCCCTGCAGGCCGCGCTCGCCAACCTCGAGGGCGGCGCGGCGGCCTTCGCCTTCGCCTCAGGCATGGCCGCGAGCGCGACGCTGCTCGAGCTGCTGGATGCCGGTGCGCACGTGATCGCCATGAACGACCTCTACGGCGGCAGCTACCGCCTGTTCGAGAACGTCCGCAAGCGCTCGGCGGCCCTCAGGGTCTCCTTTGTCGACCTCTCGGACCTGAGCGCGCTGGAGGCGGCGCTCACCCCCCAGACGCGCATGATCTGGGTGGAGTCGCCCACCAACCCGCTGCTGAAGCTCGTGGACCTCTCGGCGGTCGCCGCCGTCGGCCGGCGGCGCAGCATCCTGACGGTCTGCGACAACACCTTCGCCACGCCCTACCTGCAGCGCCCGCTGGCACACGGGTTCGACGTGGTGATGCACTCGACCACCAAGTTCCTCAACGGGCACTCCGACTCCATCGGCGGTGCCGCGGTGGTGCGCGAGAAGGGCGAGCTGGCCGAGAAGCTCGGTTACCTGCAGAACGCACTCGGCGGCATACCCGGACCGTTCGACTCGTTCCTGACCCTGCGCGGCATCAAGACGCTCGCGCTGCGCATGGAGCGGCACTGCGCCAACGCGCTCGCGATCGCGCGCTTCCTCGAGGCGCACCCGGCAGTCGAGCGCGTCTACTACCCGCACCTCGGGAGCCACCCGCAGCACGCGCTGGCGCTCACGCAGATGGCCGCCGGCGGCGGCGGGATCGTCACCGCGGTGCTGCGCGGCGGGCTCACCGCCGCGCGGCGCACGCTCGAGCGCTGCCACCTGTTCTCGCTCGCCGAGAGCTTAGGCGGCGTCGAGAGCCTGATCGAGCACCCGGCGATCATGACGCACGCCTCGCTCCCGGAGACGACGCGCGCGCAGCTCGGGATCGGCGCCGGCCTCATCCGCCTGTCGGTGGGGGTCGAGGACGTGGGCGACCTCGAGGACGAGCTGCGCGCGGCGCTGCCGCCCTGAGGTCGCGCCTCTAGGTGCTCGGACACTCGTCCCCGAAGGACACCGACCCGGGTTCGGCGGCCGCATCGGGGGCCAGGAAGGCCTGGCGGAAGGTGAAGGCCCTGGGCGTCGGGCCGCGGCTGCGCAGCTCCTCCAGCCGCGCGACTGCTTCCCCGACCGTCGGCCGGTGCTGGCGCGGCACCCACCACAGCACCAGATACGCCTCGTTCATGCGCTCGAACCACTCGCGGCGCCGGCGCATGACCTCCACGTGGGCGGAGTTGTAGACGTAGCGGCGCAGCGCCTCCAGGTCCTCCCACACCGACATGTTGACCAGCAGGTTCTCGTTCGCGAACGGGCGGATCGCCGTCGCATCGCCATCCTCGGTCTTCAGCCGCCAGGCAAACCCGGGCGCGGCGTCCGCCAGCGCGTTGATGCGCTCGAGGCTGGCGGCGAACTGCGCCATGACCGGCGAGTCCATCGGGCCGCGGATGATGCCGATGTTGAGCTGCGCGAGCTGGTAGTTACTCATCGTCTCTCCCTGGGCCGTGAGGGGCCGCCTCCAGGTTCCGACCGCCGCGGCACGTCAGCCGGTGCCGCTGCTGGCCTTCTGGATCGGCCAGTCACCGAAGGCGAGCCAGTAGATGAAGATGAGGTTCGCCAGCGGCACCAGCAACAGCAGGCTCAGCCACTCCGAGTGGCCCACCCGCTTGCAGATGCGCCAGAACGGGATCACCCCGACGATGGCGACGATGATCCAGCTGGTCCCGAACCCGAAACCGTGGGAGTAGTACATGGGCAGCGCTCCGCGTGAGTTTGAGGGTGGCGCGAGGGCTTTCCGGGTTGTTGTTGGTCGTCGCCGGGAGCCTCGGCCTGTGGCTATGGAAGTCCCGGCGGCCGGTCGCCGTCAAGTTCCGGTTGCGGATGCTGCCTCAGGCGCCCAGCTCGCGCTGCATGACCAGCAGGTCCAGCGGCGGCGGCGCGGCGACCCCGACGGCGGTGAGGATGGCGTGCGCCTGCCCGCGATGGTGGGTCTGGTGGTTGAACAGGTGTGCCAGCACCTCGCGGCGCCGCTGGCGGTACGGGGCGCCGGCCAGCGTGCGGTACTCGAACGGCGCCTCGAGCTCGTGCTCGGCGAGCCCCTGCACGTAGGCCTCGATGCGGGCATCCTCCGCCTGGCGCGCGGCGCCGAGGCTGGCGAGGTCCTCGTGCACGATGGCATCCAGTGCGTGCGGCTGCGGTCCGCTGCCGGTGAGGCGCCGCATCCAGATGCGGTCGGCCACCAGCAGGTGGTTGAGTGTGCCGTGCAGGCTCTTGAAGAAGGCGCCGGCATCGCGGCGGTACTGCTCGTCCGCCAGCGTGGCCGCCGCCCGGTACAGCCGGGTGTTGGCCCAGCGGTTATAGCGCGCCAGCAGCTGGAAGTGCTCCTTCACCGCGCCTCCGGGGCGTCATCGACCACGGCATCGGCCTCGATCTCGACCAGCCATGCCGGGTCGATGAGGGTCGCCACCTGCATCACGGTGCAGGCCGGCCGGATCTCGCTGAAGTACTCGCCGTGCACCTTGCCGACCGCCTGCCAGTCCTCGATGCGGGTGAGGAGTATGCGGGTGCGCACCACGTGCCGCAGCGACGCGCCGGCACTCTCGAGCGCCGTGCGGATGATCTCCAGCGAGCGACGCGTCTGCGCCGCCGGGTCCCCGGGTGCCACGGTCCTGCCGTCGGGGCCCAGCGGCGCGCAGCCGGCGACCGTGACCAGCGACCCGGTGCGCACCGCGCGCGAGAAGCCGACGCTCCTCTCGAAGGGACTGGCGCTCGATATCAGCTGGCGCATGCAGGGTTCTCCGGAAAATGGGCGATCGGTTTATCGAGGTACAGCGGTCTCAGGCCAGCAGATCCACGTAGGCCGTGTGGAGCAGCTGCGCCTCCGCGATTCCCAGCTGTTCCATGAGCGCGTGCGCCTCGCGCACGCCGGCTGCCGCGTCCTCGCCGTCGGCCAGCACCACCTCCAGCTCGAGGAAGTGGCCCAGGCCCTCGACCTCGTCGAGGTGGATCCGCGTCCTGCCACTGATGTACACCAGGCGCCGCTTGCGCACCATCGCCCGGATGCCATAGGCGCTGGCGAGCTGCCGTTCCAGCCCCGCGGCGTCGGGGACCTCGGTGCGCAGGTAGAACGACTCGCGCGGGCCGCGGGTGTCGGGGCGGCGGTAGTAGATGAGCTCCGCGGGCCCGCAGGACAGGTGGCGCAGCTTCAGCCGCCCCTCCCCGCAGTGGAAGAAGACATCGGCCTGGTGCAGCTCGACGGGCGCGGCGCCGGCGAGCACCCGCACGCGCGGCTCGAGCTCCCGGGTGCTGCCGATGCGCGCCTTGATCTCGACGTTGCGCGCCACCGTCGATTCAGCGCGCGACGCGCTCGCGCCCGAAGCGCTTCTCCGCATCCGTCAGGTGCTGGATCAGCACGTGCGAGGCGACGTTGATGCCGACGCCGGCCAGCAGAGCCGGCAGCACGTAGAGCCCGACCGTGACCTCCGAGTCGAAGACGCGGTCATCCATCAGCGAGGGCGTGAGGCGCGACATCGTGGCCAGCGCCTGCAGCAGGTAGAAGTCGATGCCGGCGATCGCGACCAGCACCAGTCCCAGCAACAGCACGGTCTTGCGCGACACCGCGCGCACCGTGAGACAGACCCACAGGATCGTGCCCGGGGCGACGAACGAGAACACCACGAGCAGCCAGAACTGGATCTCGACGAAGACGCTCTCGTGCACCTTGAATCACTCCGCGCGGCGGGCAGGCATTATCCACCCGCGGGAACGGCGTGGCAGCCCCGCCGCTCAGCGCGGCCGGCTGCCCGTCGCGAAGTCGCTCCCCGGGTGGGTGAGGAGCCAGGCCTCCCGGGTGTCGTTGCCGATGCGCAGCTCACGGACGTCCGTCATCCCGGCGGGGTCCGGGTCGGAGCCGTCGCGCACCAGCGGCAGCTCGACCCGCAGGCTCAGGTCGTTCGGGCCGCTGACATCGATGGGCAGCCGGCCGAGGAACGTGCCGAGGTCGCAGACCGGCTCCAGGGTGTCCTGTTCCCCGTCCGCGGCCGGATAGAGGCGCAGCTCCGCGGCTGCGGCGTCGATTTCCATCCGCCCCACGGGACACAGCTCGACGTCGGCCTGGTCGGCGGGGTTGCCGTCGGGTGCCGCAAGATAGAGCGTAAAGGCGAGCGCGTCGTCGGGGAGGTCCCGTACCTGAGCGTAGAGCTCGGACAGTTTCATAAGAACTCTTCAGCGGATGCGGTGGCGGGCGGATGCCCACTACCTACTGTCGCAGCGTTCGCGGCCGTCTCAGCGGCCCGCCTGCCGGGCGAGTCACCTAGCCCACACCCTCGACGATGCGCAGGTCACGCTCGGCGCCATTGCCGAGCGCCCGCAGTGCCTCCTGATAGGCGGGGCTGTCGTGCGCGGCGAGCGCCTGGGCGACGCTGTCGAACTCGATCAGCACCGTGCGTTCCTTCAGACCCCCCTCGTAGGTGTGCGCGGGCAGCCCGCGCGCGAGGAAGCGGCCCCCGGCACCCTGCAGTGCGGGAGCGGCGAGCTTGGCGTAGGCGGCCAGCGCCTGCGGGTCGCGTATCGAGCGGTAAGCGGTGATCCAGTATGCCTTGGTCATGTTGGTGAACGTCCCCGAACCGCGTGGCTGGCGCAAAGTTGCCAGTCGGATGGTAGCCCAGGCGGCGCCCTTGCGGGCGCCGCCCGGATCAGGATCCTCCCGGGGCGGCTTTCTCCCAGTAACGGCTCATGAGCTGCGTCGCCCAATCCGGCTGTTGGACTGCCTGGCGAGGCAGGAACTCGCGCATCACCGGCTTGATGTCGAGGACCGGCGTGCCGGCCACGGCATCCAGCTCGGCGACCGTGAGCACCGTGCCCTCGAGGGCGAGGATCCGGCACACCGTGATCCCCAGCCGGTTCGGCCGGTTCTTGCCGCGCTGCGCGAAGATGCCGACGCGCGGCCAGTCGGGATTGTTGCGCGGGTGGCGGGCGCCGGTCTCGATGCGCCCCGGCT
>Ga0335085_10011327_pt1 | contig 13246 bp, 10 predicted proteins | sample Lox_Sample_45_FD_206712 | JGI IMG/M metagenome (GOLD analysis project Ga0335085, IMG submission 206712) | Soil microbial communities from Loxahatchee National Wildlife Refuge, Florida, United States - Lox_Sample_4.5 | ecosystem: Environmental > Terrestrial > Soil > Wetlands | place: USA...
GAGCTCGAGCGTAAGCTCGAGATGGCGTTCGAGCGTCACCGCGTCGATGACCTGCACGATCACGTCCGGCGGGGAAAATGGCGCGGGCGGCCCGCTCGGCTCGTGCACCGAGACCGATGGTCGCTCGTCGCCCCAGAGCAGATACTTCAGGGTCGGGCGGTCCCCGTCGTCCAGGTGCCGCAGCGAGCGGATGCTCGGCAAATTGATGACACGCGCCTCGTCGAGGCCGATCTGGACCGCGCATTCATCGTAGAAGCGCTGCGTACCGGCCAGCGCGCCGGTTTGCACCGAGGTACTCGACACCGCGGTAAACAAGGAGCTCTTCCCGCCGTTCGGCAGGCCGACGAGCGCGATGTGCAGCCGCCGCTCTCCGCGGAACAGCGGGCCGCGGATCGGGATCGCAGTGGTCTGAATCCTTGTCCGTTTCATCCGGTTTGCGACAGGGCATCACCCTTCCGTCACCGGGAGATGATAGCCCTCATCGCAGCAATCGTCGCGCCGCTTGACCCCTGCGACGTCGAGCGCCACGCACCACGTGGCGCCAGGCCTTGCGATACTTCTATTCACGCACCACTTGGACGGCAAATCATGCACGCTGTTTGACATAGATCAGAAGCCCCCGGAATTGATGCCGTAGGGTGGATGCTTTCTTGTCTTCGCTTCGGGGAGCAACCACGACGTCCCGGGTGGCGGCCGCCATGCCCAAGCACATCGTCCGGCTGATTGTTTTGATCGTCGCTCTCGGTGCCGTGGCGCTGATTGCGAAATGGTATTTCACCGCCGAGTCGTTCTATCAATACGGGCACTACCGCGCCGACTCCGTTCCAGAAATTGCAGCTCAGGCAGTGGTCTTTCAAACGCCGCGTTACTGCCAGGCCTGCCACAGCGAGCGCCACGCGCTGTGGTCGGCCAACAGCCACAAGAGCGTGAGCTGCGAGGTGTGTCACGGCGCGGCGCAGGGGCATCCGGAAAGCCGAAAGATGACGATTCCCGCGGATTCCAGGAAGCTGTGCACGCTGTGTCACGAGGCCATGGCGGGCAGGCCCCGCACGCAGCCGCAGATCGACCCCGACCAGCACTCGGGGGGGCAGCAATGCGTCGTTTGCCACAACCCTCACTCGCCCAAGATCGCGGCCGCGGCGACCACGGTGGCCGGCGATGCGGCAGCGGGACAAAAGCGCGCCGAGGTCTGCGCAGGCTGTCACGGCGCCAAGGGGATCAGTCCGAACGATACCTGGCCGAATCTCGCCGGACAGCACGCCGCCTATCTTGCGAGGATCCTCGGCGCCTACAAGTCCGGGGCGCAGAAAGACGTTGCGATGACGCCGCTGGCGCAGGGACTCGGCGACAAGGATATCCAGAACCTGGCGGTCTATTTCTCGAAGCTGAGCTGTGCAGCGCCCGCTCGCAGCCCGGTTCCCGGTGACGCCGTGGCTGGGAAAGCCTTGTCCAAGAATTGCGCGGCCTGCCACGGCGAAACGGGCATTGCGAGCAATCCTGCCTGGCCATCGCTTGCCGCTCAAAAGCCCGGCTATCTCGTGAACGTGCTCAAGGCCTTCCGGGCCGGCCTGCGCAAGGACCCGATGATGGCGGGCGTGACGAGGGGTCTGAGCGACGCCGACATCGCCAACCTTGCCGCCCACTACGCCGGGCAAAGCTGCCGTCCGGCAGCGCAAGAGGGGAAGACGCCATGAAAGAGTCCAGGACTTCACTTGTCGCAAGGCGAGAATTTCTCAGCAAGCTCGGTCGTGCCGCCGCTTGTGCCGGGGCCGCTGTCGGCATCGCGGCTGTCGGCGTCACTCAAAACGTCGCGGCAAAGGGCGAATCCGCCTCGGGCGCAGACTCCTTTCCGACCGCGGATTACGACTGGACAAAGCACCGCTGGGGCTTCGGCGTGGATGCGACCAAATGCATCGGCTGCCTGCGCTGTGTCGAGGCGTGCAAGCGGGAGAACAGCGTTCCGGGCGACGCGCACCACTTTCGCACCTGGGTCGAGCGCTACGTATACCTCGAAGGCGAAGACCGTCCGCGCATTGACAGCCAGCACGATCCCGTGAATATCAAGGCATCCGCCTCGGAAAAAGAATACCGCTTCGCCAACCAATACAAGGACGCGAAGGTGGAGAAGGCTTTCTTCGTTCCGAAACTCTGCAACCACTGCACGCATCCCGCGTGCGTGCAGGTCTGTCCCACTGGCGCCACATACAGGACCGAAGATGGCGTGGTGCTCATCGACCACAAGTATTGCATTGGCTGTCAGTACTGCGTGCAGGCTTGCCCCTACGGCGCGCGCTTCTTCAACTACGAGAAGCAGGTGTCGGACAAGTGCACGTGGTGCTACCACCGCATCACCAAGGGATTGCAGCCGGCTTGCGTTGAGGTCTGCCCGGTCGGCGCGCGCATCTTCGGCGATCTCGAAGACAGGCGGAGCCCGATCAGCCAGTTCGTTCGCAATAATCGCGTGCGGGTACTGAAACCCGAAACCGGAAACGCACCGAACGTCTTCTATCTCGGCCTCGACAAGGACGTGATCTGATGGAACCCCTTTTTCATATTGCCACCCACTCCGGTACCGTATACCCGAACGAGACGGTCATCCCTTGGACCGTGCTGATCGTGGTGTACCCGTACATCACGGGGCTGGTCGCAGGTGCCTTTACGGTTTCCAGCATGTACCACGTCTTCGGCATGCAGCGATTCAAGCCGGTGGCCAAGTTTGCCCTGCTGACCGCGCTGTGCTTCATGATCTTCGTGCCCACGCCGTTGCTGCTGCATCTCGGGCACCCGGAGCGGGCATTGAACGCGGTGCTCACGCCGCATTGGACCTCCGCGATGGCGGCATTCGGCTATTTCGCCGGCTTCTACGTCATCTTGCTGGTGCTGGAAGTGTGGTTTATGTTCCGGCCGTATTTTGTGCGACAGGCGCAGCAGAGGTCGGGGATGGTCAAAACGCTTTACCGTGTGCTGTGCCTTGACTCCTATGACCTTTCCGACAAGGCGATGAGCTACGACGACAAGTGGATCTTCGCCTTGGCCGTGATCGGCATACCGGGGGCGCACGGTCTGCACGGGTATGTGGGATTCCTATTCGGCTCGCTGAAGGCGCGCGAATGGTGGTCCTCTGACCTGATGCCGGTCGTGTTCCTGTTTTCCGCCGTCATCTCGGGCGTGGCCCTGCTGATCGTTCTCTATGTACTGTCTTGCCGGTTGCGCAAAGTCGCGGTGGACCTGGCCTGCCTCAAGGGACTGGCCTATGTGCTGTGGGGATTCATGATGTTCACCTTGCTGCTGGAGGGGCTGGAGTTCGCCAACATCGTGTACAAGGCCCGGGAGGGCATCGAGACGATCATGGAGTACGTGAAAGGACCGCTGATTGTTCCCTTCTTTATTGTGCAATTCGCCATTGGCGCGGTGACTCCCATCATCGTGATCAGTTACATGATTTGGCGCGGCACCACCGGCAGGGCCTTGATTGCCGGAGTGACGGCGAGTGCGGTGTTGGTGCTGATTTCAGTGATGATGATGCGCTGGAACGTCGTCATCGGCGGGCAGGAAATCTCAAAGACGGGCCAGGGACTGCTAAACTATCAAATGCTCATTTTTCACAGAGAAGGCCTGCTGACCGCCGCCGCCGTGGTCGGTGCACCGCTGGTTTTGCTAGCATTGCTGGTCCGGCTACTGCCGCCATGGGGAGAAAATGCGACACCCGCGCCGTCGGCTTGATCGAATCCTGAAAGCACTCGCGCTCGCTGCCTTTGCGGCGAGCGTCAGCCATCTGCCAAGCGCCTCGGCACAGCCCTCGCTGGTCAAGCCGCGCGCTGGCGAAGACCTGCGGGCCGTGTACGCGAGCGCGGCGGATGTCGCGGAGGGCAGGCGCGTCGCCGACACGACGTGCGCGCGCTGTCACGGCGCGAACGGGATCAGCACGATCAAGGCAATCCCGCATCTCGCCGGACAGCGGCCAGGGTATCTCTATTTGGAGTTGCGCGCGTACCAGACCGGCGCGCGCGGCAACGATATGATGGACGGCGCGGTCAAGTTCCTGAGCGACGAGGCGTTGGTCAAGGTCGCCGCCTACTACGCGAGCCTCGAGCCCGTGCGCCCCGGCGCCGATTCCGCCAAAGCTGCGCCGGCGCGGCTCGACCCGGTCCAGGCCGGGAAGAGGGCGGCGGAGAGCTGCGGCGGATGTCACGGGCCGTCGGGTATCAGCAAGACCCCGGGCATGCCCAGCCTGGTCGGGCTCGACCCGAAGTACATCGTGGCCGCGGTGAAAGCCTACAAGGACGGTCAGCGCAAGAACGACATGATGAAGACCTTCGCGGCGACGCTCACCGACGCCGATCTCAACAACATCGCGCTTTACTACGCGCTGCAAAAGCCCGCCCGCGCGCAGACGCCGGCCCCGGGTGACCGGGCGGCGGGCAAGGCCGCCGCCGCCGCCTGCGCCGGATGCCACGGCGACGTGGGGGTCAGCGGGACCGCCACGACGCCGAGCATCGCCGGACAGGACGCACAGTACTTTGCTGCCGCGCTGAAGGCCTACAAAGAGGGCTCGCGCAGTGAAGACACGATGAAGTCGCTCGCCGCGTCGCTCGACGAGCGCACCGTCAGAAATATCGCGGCGTTCTACGCAGCCCAGCAGCCCCAGGCGCCGAAAGTACGCAAGCCCCTGACTGTTGCCGAATGGGCGCAGAGGTGCGACCGCTGCCACGGCGTCAACGGCAACAGCACCGACCTGCGCTCTCCGGCTCTGGCGGGACAGCGCGTGGAATATCTGGAAAAGGTGCTGCATGCCTATCGAACCGGCGCACGCAAGAGTCCGGAGATGGCGGCCATGTCAGAAGGCCTCGGCGAGGCCGATATCGAGAGCCTCGCGGCCCACTACGCGCGCCAGACGGCGCGGGCCGTGGTGTACGTTGTGGTTCCATCCAAGTAAGCGGGCCGCGTGGACTTGAAATTGCGGCCGACGCCGGAAAGCGTCAACATCTTATGTGGCAAAATACGGTCTGTGATGAGGAATGACGCGTCTTTGTCTCTTATCATTCACTTTTGAGAGAGAAAACCATGAAAAGCACACGGTTGGTCATAGCGGTTGTTGCATTGTTTGGAATCGTCGGCGCAGCACAAGCGGGTGGAGACGCGCAGGCAGGTAAGGCCAAAGCCGGCGCCTGCGCAGGATGCCACGGCGCGAACGGCGAAGGGAAAGAGAAGAATCCCGCGCTGGCAGGCCTGGCGGAAGATAAGTTCGTCCAGGCGCTGAAGGACTACAAGTCCGGCAAGCGCAGCAATCCCATCATGAAGACATTCGCAGGCCCCCTCAAAGACCAGGATATGGCGAATCTGGCGGCCTACTATGCCTCGCTGAAGAAGTAGTGAGAACCCCGGCGCATCGTCGCGGTTGAGGGGATCAATCGCGGCGCGCACGGAGGCCAGTCGGTCCGGTGTTCTAAAGCCTTAACCGGAGGTGCCGGCCTGGGAGACCAAAGGAATTGACGATGAGCGACGCCCCGCTGCACCGCTTTTATCTTCATTATTCGGAGCTGCCGTACAGCTTGCGCGTGCTGTATACCGCGGCGCTGCTCGTGCTCGGCTTGGCCTACCTGTTCGCGGGGATCTACCTGTATCACACGTACTCCGGGAAAGACGGTAACCCGATTACGCTGTCCTACGAGGACATTGTGATCGCCTACAGCGGCAGCGGGAAGGATTCACGCCTCGAAGCGGCGCTGCGCGGACCGATGCGGAGCATGCTGCCTGCTGAGGAGATCGGAGTCGTCACCGGCTGGGTGCAGGAGGGCGCTGACCGCGCCAAGTACGATGCGCGGATCAAGCCGACGATCGACAGGCGCTGCCTCAGTTGCCACGACGGCAGCAACCCGCATCTCCCGAATCTAGACGGCTACGACAACCTGAAGAAGATGACCGAGCGTGATACCGGAACAGGCATCTTCACGCTGGTGCGCGTGTCGCACATTCACCTGTTCGGGATCACCTTCATCTTTTTTATCGTGGGCCTCGTCTTCAGCCATGCCTACGTGCGGCCCGTGTGGCTGAAATGCACGGCCGTCGCGCTCCCCTTCGTGTGCCTGACGCTGGACATCACGTCGTGGTACTTCACGAAGCTCTATCATCCCTTTGCGTGGGTCGTCATTGGGGCCGGCGCGGTGATGGCAATGTCCTTCGCCTACATGTGGTTCGTGTCGATGTACCAGCTCTGGTTCTCTGCGACGCCCGAGGTGGTCGTCCAGAGGGAGGGCGCTGACGCCCGCGTTGTTGGGTGACCGGAATCCGGGTCAGTTCCCGCTTTCGGGTCGAGCGACCGCTCGCCAGTCCCTGAGGGCGAGAATCCGCCGGATCATCATTCCCGATTCTTTTTCGCGCGTCTTCCGCGCTTCGGGTTGAACGATAAGTCTCCGATTCGCACCTAGCGCGCGGGCTGGCTCGAATACAGGGCGGCGATGCTTTCGATGATCGAGTCGCTGTACGGCAGGCTCATTCGATGCATCGTCGAGCTCTCACGCTTGTCGTCCCGGTATGCCCGCAGGGCCATGACGAGATAGTCCTTGTCCTGGCCACTGAGCTTGGGGATCGCCATCGCCGGATTCTGAACATCCGGACCGTGGCAGCGGTTGCACTTTTCCGTCAGATCTTGAACGAGCGTCTGCCCCTTCTCGGCCGGCCGCGATTTCTGCACGGTATAGAAGGCGGCAATGTTCTCGATGTCGCGGTCGGAGAGGCTCGCGACATAGGCGCGCATGTTCTCGCGCTTGCGCGTCGTGCGGTAGGCCTTGATCGCCTGCAGCAGATACAGCGGATCCTGGCCCGCGAGATTCGGCGTCGCCGCGTCGCTGCTGACGCCGTGGGATCCATGGCAGCCGCTGCATACCGCGCTGAGCGGCTCGCCCGCCGCCAGATCGCCGAACGGCGGCGCCGGGCGCTGCGCCGGCGTCTGCGACGCAAAGTACAGCGCCACGCTTTCCAGTTCCGCCCTGCTCAGCCGGGGCAGCATGGCGTGCATGGGCGAGCGCTTGCGCTCGGCGTCGAGGTACTCATGCACCGCGACCACGAAATAGCTCGGCTGCTGTCCGGCGAGGCTGGGAATGCCGGGCGTCTTGCTGTTGCCGTCCTCGTTGTGGCATTTCGCGCAGGGCTGCGCGAGCGCCTTGCCGCGCTCGTAGGGCGCTGGCGGGGCCGCCTTGGCCGGGCCGGGCGCCACCGGCGGCAGGCTGGCGAAGTACGCCGCAGCGTTGCGCACGTCCGCTGCGTTCATGTGCCCGGTCAGATCCCTCAGGACGGCGTGGGTGCGCTTGCCTTCCTTGTAGGCGTTCAAAGACTCGACCAGGTAACGCTCCGGTTGCGCCGCGAGGTTCGGAATCGCCGGTGCAGTGCCGCGGCCGTCCAGGCCGTGGCATGCCTTGCAGTCCCGCTCAGCGATGACCTTGCCGGCGACCGGGTCTCCGGCCGGCTCTTTCGTTTGGGCGCTCCTTGCGCCTTGGTCGGTTTTTTCGCTGCAGCCTGCCAGCGCCAGCGACAAGAGAAGGCCCAGCAACAAAGTCTTCATCGGAAACCTCGACAGATCAATCGAGCAGACCGCCCGCGTGGATGCACGAGCCCTATTCTATCCTTCTCCGCCTCAGTGGCCGTTCCCCGCGGCGGTGAAGCCGATCAGCACGAGGGCGAGGAGAATCAGACCGAACACGATCAGCGCGATTCCCAGGATCCTCGAGCCGAGCGTCATCGGCCGAGACGGCGCGTCGACGAGGTACTTCTGCAGTTCCCCGCTCTTCACCAGCCGCTCGTATTCCAGCGTGTGCTCGCGGCTGAACTCTTCCAGCGAGACTGCGCCGGTGAACATCACGATATCCGGCGGCGGCAGCTTGTCCGGCCTGAGATGGTTGTTGAAGAAGTGCACCGTGAAGAGGAACACGGCGGCGAGGAAGGCCTCCTCGCCGTGCACCACGGTGGCGACGTTGAACACCCACCCCGGCAGGACCGAGGCGATCGCGTTCGGAAAGGCGAGCATCATCCCGCTGCCGCCGATGATCGCCATCCCCCAGAACACCGCCCAGTAGTCGAATTTCTCCCAGTAGGTCCAGCGGTCGAACACCGGCCGCGGCCCCTTGCCGAAGAACCATTTGAACATCGCAATCATGTCCCAGAGATCCTGCCAGCGGGGCACCAGCGACACGGGCCCGAACCAGTCGAAGCTTCTCCAGTTCCGGCCGATGCGCACCAGGAAATAGACGAGGTGAATGGCGAAGATCCCCAGCAGAAACGCGGCGCTGATCCTGTGCACGACCGCGGCCACGCGCGGGCCTCCGAGAGCGCTCATGACGCCTTTCGCCCAGGCGGTGTCGGCGTAGAAGACCGCCATGCCGCTCAAGACCAGCATCATCACGCTCAGCGCGAAGACCAGGTGGGCAAGCCGCCAGGCGGGCCCGAATCGCCGGTACTGCTTGCCCTGCTTGAGCAATTCACCCGTCACGATGTGCGGCCGGGCCTTGCCCTCCCGGCGATCCTTGAATTCCCGGTAGAACCACAGGGCCGAATGCGACCAGAAGAACAGGAACACGCCCGCAAGCAGCGCAATCATGAATTTCGAAGCCATCCACATGTACGGATAACGACCGAAATCGTGGGTATTGGCGTGCGGGTCGAACGACACGAACCCGGCGGTCGCGCCCTCGTGGCACTTCTGGCAGGTTTTCAGGCGATTGTTGGGATGCACCGTCGAAGTCGGATCGCTGACCTTCTGAATGCCGTGGTTTCCATGGCAGTCGAAACACTTGGCCGTATACGCATAACCCAGAGTGGTGACCTGGCCGTGATAGGTTCCCGTGTAGGTCTTAAGGCTTTCCTGGTGGCAGCTTCCGCAGTTCTTGGTGATGACGAGCTTGATCGAATCCATTTCCGGATTGTCGATGTCATGCGTGGTGTGGCAATCCGAGCAGATGGCCGCCTTCGGATTGTGCTTCTCCAGCACTTCCTTGCCGTGTACCGACGTCGCGTACGCCTCCCGCTCCCGGGCATGGCATTTTCCGCAGACATTGGGGATGTTCAGGCGCCACTCGGCCCGGATCGCACTGCCTGTCGGGTAAACGTAGTGGGCGTCGTGGCAGTTGTAGCAGGTCGCGTTGGTCCGCGACTGGTCTTCCCTGTTCGGCCGGGCATGGATCGAGTGCATGTACCTGTCGATCTGCTTCACCACCACGCCCAACTTCGCGTATTCCTGGGTCTTATTCTCTTTCTGGGCGGCCGCCCACAGATCCTCGTGGCACTGCACGCAGCTCACCTTGTGCTGCCCGATGTTCTTGTGCGGGATGTCGGTGATGTCCTTGTGGCACTCCACGCAAAGCCGCTTGCCGTGCACGCTCTTTTCGAATTTGTCCTGGATCACGTGCAGGCTGCGCATTTGCCCGTCCGGCCCCGGCGCGCCAAACCCCTCGTTCCCGTGGCACGCCAGGCAGACTGCGTTGTCCGGCTTTTCGGCGGGCTGCTCGGCGGTTTTGCCGCCAGCGGGCTCCGCGGCTCCCGCCTGCCAGGCAATCGAAACCCCCGCCAGGCAGAGGGTCCCCGCCGCGAGCCAGCTTGCAAGTCTTGGAGCATGCATGGTGTCTTATCCCTTTCAGGCAGCATCCCGCTGCTCAATCCGGCGGGAAGGATTCCTTGTCTCACGCCCTACCCGAAGCGGAGCGCTTGCCGTTTCGAGAAGGCCCGGCACCCGGCCCAAATTGTCCGATTGTTATGGAACGCTCACAAGCTCATTTGACGTATATCAAATATCCTACTATGGCTTTTCGCTATCGTTTTCGAGCCGGATTCTGGCGTCGGTGGCGACTTCGGCGATGGGGCTCAAGGTCTTGCGCTTGTTTTCTCAACAAGGAGCGAAAATGAAATCGATGATTCTCGCAGGTCTGGCAGTGGGATGCTTGTCAGTGGCTGGATGGGCGAACGCGTCCGAAGAGCTGGCGAAGAAGGCGGGCTGCACGGTCTGCCACGCCACCGCCCAGAAGAAGGTGGGACCGGCGTTCAAGGACATCGCGGCCCACAACAAGGGCAAGGCGGGCGCCGAAGGGGCTCTCGTGGCCAAGGTGAAGGGCGGCAAGGGACACCCGCCGGTCAAGGCGAGCGAGGACGACGTGAAGAAGCTCGTCAAGTGGATCCTCGCGATGTGAGCGGAAAGCCGGCGCTTTCTCGGCGGCGCCCCTGCGCCGACGCGCCCCAGAGAATCGGAACGGCCTCCGAGGCCGAGCCTCTCACGAGGGCTTCAGCCGCTGCGAGAACGCATCGGCAAAGCGCTCCACCGCCTCCCAGTCGGTGTATTCGTAATCTCGCGAAGTATCGGTATCGCCTCCGCTGAGACCGACGAACACCACCATCAGTAGGCGCTTGAAGGCGCCGTACTTGCTGAACGGAAGCGCCCCGGCAAATGTCGCGGTCTGCCGCGGACGCCAACCGGTCTGGCGCAGAAAGACCTCGAGATAACGACGGGCCGCCTTGAGTTTCGGGCGGGGCCCGCCGCCGCTCAGGCTCACCGAATAAAACGCGCTGGGGCGCGCCTCCAGTGCGGCGCGCTGGCTGCGCACCAGCGAGCGGAGATAGGCGGGATGCCGGCCGTAATGAATCGACGCGCCGACGATGACGCCGTCGTACTTCGCCGGCTCCAGATTCCCCCGGACTTCGTTGGCCGGACGAGTCTCCGCCGCAAGCCCCTTCCTGCGCAGTGTCTGGGCGATCCTCTCCGCAATGCGCGCTGTCTGTCCTTCGGTGGTCGCGTAAAGAATCAGGGCGCTTGACATGCGCGTGGGCGGACCCATCGGACCGGTGCATGACCGGAAGCCACGGAGCAGATCAAGCCCGCGTTTTCAAAGTCATTTTCAAAGAAATTAATGACAGATCAATAGGGCGGAGGTTTGATCTAGGTCAAAAGACACGCGCGACCAACCTATAATCTCTGGCGAAAGACGGTTCGGGTCTTGACGTGAGGCGTTCGAGGGAGAGAAGGAACGTAATTCGATTCAAAGAAGAAGTGAATTCGATTCAAAAAAGAAGTGAGATAGGGGATTTGCCATGGGCCACCGTAGATCCGCAGCGTACCTGTTCAACCTTCTTGGCGTCGTAGGTTCGGCGCTCGTGCTCGTCGGCTGCTCCGGCAGCGACGGCTCGGCGGGAGCGGCGGGCTCCAATGCCGTCGCGACGGTGCCTGCGTCCGGTCTGACTACGACCTCCACCCTCAACATGACGGTGACTGGGGTCACGGTGGCGAGCCCGCCGGTCGTCACGTTCAAGGCGACAGACCAGAATGGCACCCCGGTGTCCGGCCTTCTGCCGGCCAACCTGCGCTTCACGATCGCCAAGCTCATCCCCGGAACGCCAGCCAACGGGAACCTCAGCAACTGGCAAAACTACGTCGTGCGGGTGAGCGGCGGCCATGTCCAAGGAAACCGCGAGACGCCCACGCCAGCCAACTTCAAGGACAACGGCGACGGTACGTACACCTATACCTTCCAGACCGACATCAAGAACGTCACCTGCCCGGCACCCTGCAAGGACTCGTACGGCAACACGCTCGACCTGAGCTACGATCCGACGCTCACCCATCGGGTCGGCATGCAGATCGTGACCGGCTCGACCACGCTGCCGCTCTCCAACGCGACCTACACCTTCCGGCCTTCCGACGGCGCGACCACGGGCATCACCTTGCGCGATATCGTGAAGACCGCGCGATGCAACGAGTGCCACGGCACGCTCCAGGCCCACGACCAGCGCATCGAGACGAAATACTGCGTCACCTGCCACAACCCGGGTACGACGGCGACGGGCACGGTCGGCACCGTGACCGGAGACACGCCGGTCGACTTCAGGGTGCTGATCCACAAGCTTCACAACGCGCCGGAATTGCCGAGCGTCCTCGGGCCCGACGGCATTCTCAACACGGCCGACGACGGCGATTATGGGATCACCGGGTTCAGCGGCTTCACGAGCTTCAAGGACGTCGAGTTCCCGCAACACAACACCCACTGCACCAAGTGCCACGGCGACGGGACCGATCCGGATACCCCGCAAGGCGACAACTGGAAGAACCGGCCGAACATCTACGCGTGCAGTACCTGTCACGACGACGTGTATTTCGGCGCGGGACCCGACACGGGCAAGACGTACCAGACCCTCGCGCACATGAATTTCACGGTCCCCGGCACCGGCAACGCGGTCGGTCCGCTCACCGACAACAGCCGGTGCGCCGAGTGCCACAGCGACGCGACCAACTACCCCACGCTCTACATCCCGGCGGTGCACATCCCGCTGGTGGTGACGAACAGCACTCCCGGCTCGGAGGCGGTGACGGCCGCGTATCAGGACAACCTGCCCGCGGGCGCGAGCGTGATGAAGTACGAGATCAAGGCGAACGGCGTCACCGTGAGCGGCACCCCGAAGCGGGCGACGGTCACTTTCAGGGTTTTGCGCGACGGCGTGCCGCAAACGTTCAACGCGGTGGGCGCGGGCGTGAAGCTGATGGATGACTTCAGTCTGACTCAGGGCGCCACGACCAGCCCGGGCAACGCCGGTCCGGCGTTCTACCTGGCCTATGCCGTGCCCCAGGACGCGATAACGGCCCCCACGGATTTCAACGCGTCCGCCAATGTATCGCTGTTGAACGTCTGGGACGGCACGCGGGGCACGCTCACCGGGCCCGACGGAAGCGGCTACTACACCGCCACCCTCGGCGGCGGAACGAGCGCTTACCCCAACATGAATATCCCCGACAACGCCGTGATGGTCACAGCCGGCTTCGGTTTTGGCGCCTTCATACAGATGAATGTGCCGGGGTACCCCGGGGGCGTGACACTGATCACGCCGGTCACGAAGCTGGTGGCCGCGGGTTATACGGCGCGGCGCGAGATCGCTTCGAAGGATAAATGCAACGCCTGCCATGCGACGCTGGGAACCGACCCGACTTTCCACGGCGGCAACCGCAACGATCCGACCGTCTGCGGCTTCTGCCACTATGCGGCGAGAACGAGCGCCGGCTGGTCGGGGCGCTCGGACAGCTTCATTCACGCCATCCATGGCGGCGGCAAGCGCACGGTCAACTTCACCTGGCACGGCACCAAGGCCGCGGCTCCCGTTCTGATCGACACGGGCTTCTGGCAGATACTCTTCCCCGGCATCCTCAACAAATGCGAGACCTGCCACCTTCCGGGCGCGTACGACTTCAGCGGAAGCCAGTATACGGACGCGCTGATGA
>Ga0335085_10011328_pt1 | contig 13246 bp, 6 predicted proteins | sample Lox_Sample_45_FD_206712 | JGI IMG/M metagenome (GOLD analysis project Ga0335085, IMG submission 206712) | Soil microbial communities from Loxahatchee National Wildlife Refuge, Florida, United States - Lox_Sample_4.5 | ecosystem: Environmental > Terrestrial > Soil > Wetlands | place: USA: Florida...
GACGATGACGACCGCGACTGAGTCCGGCATCAAGGCCTACCTCGCCGCGCGCCGCCAGGAAGTGGACCGGGCCCTCGACCGCCTGCTGCCCTCCGCGGAGACCTGGCCGAAGAAGCTCCATGCCGCTGTCCGGCACTCGGTCTTCGCGGGTGGCAAGCGCCTCCGGCCGGTGCTGTGTCTGGCGGCCGCGGAGACGTTCGGCGCATCGCGCGACACCGTGCTCGAGCCCGCCTGCGGACTCGAGATGATCCACACCTACTCCCTGATCCACGACGATTTGCCGGCCCTCGACAACGACGACCTGCGCCGCGGCGTGCCGACCTGCCACGTGGCCTTCGGTGAGGCGACGGCGATCCTCGCGGGCGACGCCCTGCTGACACACGGCCTGGGCGTGTTCGCGCAGTTCCCGGCGGGCGAACGCTACGCCGCGGCCAAGGTCCGTGTCCTCCAGGCGGTCGTCGAGTCGATCGGAACGGCGGGAATGATCGGGGGCCAGATGGCCGACCTCGAGGCCGAAGAGGAAGCCGCGCCGACCGAGGCCCTCGTCGAGAAGATCCACGAGAACAAGACCGGGCGGCTGATGCGGGCGTCCCTCGCGGTCGGAGGCCTCCTGGCCTTCGGCTCGGAGCAGGACCTCTCGCGCCTCGACCTCTACGGGAAGAAGATCGGGTTGGCGTTCCAGATCAAGGACGACCTGCTGGACGTCGAGTCGGATTCGGCCACGCTCGGCAAGAAGTCCGGCAAGGACGCCGAGGCCGGCAAGGCCACCTTCCCGGTGGTCTGGGGCGTGGAGCGTTCCCACCGGGTGCTGGCCGCGACGATCGAAGAGGCCGTCGCCGCCGCCGAAGAGCTGCCCGCTCGTGGTGGACGGCTGCCGGAGCTCGCTCGGTTCATCGGCGAGAGAACGTCGTGAAGGCGGACGGCCGGCCGCTCCCATGAAAGCGTTCGTCCAGACGGGCCTCGGGGAGTTCGGGCAGGAGGATTTGCCGGCGATCCATGCGGGCCCCGGCGAGGCCGTGGTGCGCGTGCGCACGGCCCTGACCTGCGGCACGGACCTGAAAATCCTGACCCGGGGCCATCCCCGCATCAAGTTTCCGATCACGATGGGGCACGAGCTCTGCGGCGAGGTGATCGAGGTTGGAGCGGGCGTGGATCCCGGCCTGGTCGGAAAGCGCGTCGTGCCGGGCGTGTCCGGCCCGTGCGGGCATTGTCCCGATTGCCGGCGCGGCCTCGCGAATCTGTGCCTGGCGGGCCACGCGGACCGGACCTGGGGAGCGTTCGCTGAGTGCGTGCGGATCCCGGCGGGTGTCGTCGCGTCGAACCTTCACCGCCCTCCGGCCGGGCTCGCGGACGAGGCCGCGGCGTTCCTGGATCCCCTGGCTTCCGTCTTCCACGGCTGGAACCGGTTCCGGCGCGACCCCGGCCGCGTCCTGATCTATGGCTCGGGCGCGCTCGCGCTGCTCTGGGCGGCGACGGCGCGCAACCGCGGCGTGGCCTCGATCGTGGCCGGGCGGCGCCCCGAGCGCCTGAACCTCGCCGCCGGCTGCGGCGCCGAGGTGCTCGATCTGGCCCGCTACGAGCCGGAGGATCTCTTCTCGCGCACGGGCACACTGCCGGACGCCGCGGTCGACTGCACGGGAGACCCCGAGGTGTGGATGCGCCTCGCCAACCTCGTGCGGCACGGCGGCGACGTTCTCCTCTTCGGCGGCTGTGCGCCCGGCGCGACGGTCACCTACGACGCCGAGCGCCTGCACTACTCGGAGCTGTCGCTGATCGGCTCGTTCCACTACACGCCCGACGAGGCGCGTGCGGCGATGGCCGCGCTGGCCTCGGGCGCCGTCGAGCCGCGGGCCCTGATCACAGACTCGGGAGCGCTCTCGGACCTGCCGCGCTTCCTCGACGACCAGTCGCGGGGAGAGGGCCTGCGCTACGCCGTCAGGCCGTGAGCCGATGAAGGCCGTGGAGGCTCGTGCCGACGGCATGGTCTCCGTCGTCGAAAAGGCCGTGCCCAAGCTCGGGCCCGGCGAGGCCCTCGTGAGAGTCGAGGTCTGCGGCATCTGCGGCTCGGACCTGCTCGGCTGGTACGTCGGCAAGAAGGCGGGCAGCGTGCTCGGCCACGAGCTCACGGGCGAAATCGTCGAGGTCGGAGAGGGCGTGACAGCCTTCGCGCCGGGCGATCGCGTGGTGCCGCACCACCACGCGCCGTGCGGGGACTGCGAGGCGTGCCGCACCGGGCGCTTCGTGCACTGCAGGCAGTGGAGGTCGTCGCGCCTCGATCCGGGCGGCATGGCGCAGTACGTGCGGGTGCCGGCCGGCAACCTCTCGCGCGACACGCTCTCGATGCCCGAGGGCCTGACAGCCGAGGAAGCCAGCTGGACCGAGCCGCTGGCCACGGTCGTGAAGGCCTTCCGGCGGGGGCGGTTCACCGCGGGTCAGTCGTTGCTGGTCGTGGGAGCCGGCGCCACGGGACAGCTCGCCGTGCGCCTGGGCCGCGCCCTGGGCGCCTCGCGGATCACCGCGGCCGACCGCGTGCTCTCGCGCCTGGCCCTGGCCCGGGACAGCGGCGCAGGCGAGAGCGTGAACGTGGACCGCGAGCCGCTGCCCTCCGGGTTCGACTTCGTGTTCGTCGGGCCGGGCAAGAGCGCCGTCATCCGCGCCGGCTTCGAGGCCGTCGCGGAGGGCGGCACGCTGCTGCTCTTCACGATGGCTCCGCCCGAGGAGCGCTGGGAGGTTTCGCCGCACGACCTCTACTTCCGCGAAATCACGGTCGTGCCGTCCTACTCCTGCGGACCGGACGACACGCGCCAGGCCCTGTCGCTGCTGGCGTCCAAGAGGGTCCGCGTCGCCGATCTCGTGACGCACCGTTTCCCGATCGACCGGGCCGTGGAGGCGTTCGAGAGGGCGAGGGATCCGGAGGGGAGCCTCAAGGTCGTCATCACCTTCTGACCGTGGCGACCCGCAAATCCCGGCTCGACCTTCTCCTGGTGGCGCGGGGCCTTGCGCCCACGCGCGAGAGGGCGCAGGCGATGATCCTCGCCGGCCGGGTGCAGGTGGACGGGAGGAGGGCCGAGAAGGCGGGCTCCGCCGTCGCCGCCGACGCGGACCTCCGGATCGAAGGACCCGAGCACCCCTACGTGTCCCGCGGGGGCGTCAAGCTCGCCGCGGCTCTCGATGCCTTCGGGATCGATCCGGCCGGCCTCGTGTGCCTCGACGTCGGGGCCTCCACCGGCGGCTTCACCGACTGCCTCCTGCAGCGCGGCGCGGCCCGCGTCTACGCCATCGACGTCGGGTACGGTCAGCTCGACGCGAGGCTGCGAGCCGATCCGCGCGTCGTCCTGCGCGAAAAGGTGAACGCCCGTTTCCTGTCCCGGGAGGACGTGCCCGAGCCTGCGAGCCTCGCGGCTCTCGACCTCTCGTTCATCTCCGTGCGGCTGGTTCTCCCCGCCGTGCTCCGGCTGCTTGCCCCGGCAGCCCTCGCCGTCGTCCTGGTCAAGCCGCAATTCGAGGCCGGACGCGGCGAGGTGGGCAAGGGAGGCATCGTCCGCTCCGAGCAAACGCGTCGGCGCGTCGTGGCCGAGATCGAGGCCTTCGGCCGGGACCTCGGACTCGCCGTCGAAGGGTCCGTCCCGTCTCCGATCGCCGGGGCCCGTGGTAACAGGGAGTTTCTGCTCGTCTTTCGCGTAAACTCAGCAGGATGAAGGGGAAGCGCCGCCGCGCCCTGAAGTTCCGCCGGGTCGGAATCGTGGCCAAGCTCTCCTCCCGGGAGGCGCTCAAGCTGGCGGTCGCCCTCGAGAGCGCCCTGAAACGCCGGGGCGTGGCCGTGGCCTTCGACGCCGCCACCGCCGTCTCGATCGGCCGCTCGGACCGCCACCCGACGGACCGCATCGCGCGCTTCTGCGACCTGGTCATGGTGCTCGGAGGCGACGGGACGCTGCTCTCGGTCGCCCGCCGGGCGCCGAGCTCGACGCCGGTGCTCGGCATCAACGTCGGGATCCTCGGTTTTCTCGCGGGATTGAAGCGCGGCGAGGCTCTCTCGCGCCTCGACGAGGTCCTCGCGGGCGGCTTCCGGGACGACCGGCGCCTGCGCCTGGATGTGACGGTGACCGATGGGCCCCACAAGGGGACCTACCGGGCGTTGAACGACGCCGTGCTCGCGAAGGAGGCGATCGCCCGCATCTCGACGTTCTCGATCTCCCTCTCGGGCCGACGCGCGGCCGAGTTTCGCGCGGACGGGATCATCGTGTCGACGCCCACGGGCTCCACGGCCTACAACCTCTCGGCAGGCGGCCCGATCCTGCATCCGGCGTTGCCCGCCCTCGTCGTGACGCCCATCTGCCCCCACACGCTGGCCGCCAGGCCCCTCGTCGTGCCGGCGGCGACGGCCATCGGCCTGACAGTCACCAACCGGCCCCGCCGCGAAGGCGTGTACCTGACCCTCGACGGCCAGGAGGGCTTTCCGATCGGGCGGGGAACAACCGTCGAGGTCAAGGCGAGCCCCTCGCGCGTGACGCTGCTCCGACCGCCCGAGCGGGATCATTTCGACAATCTCGCGGAGAAGCTCAGCTGGGGCGTCTGAGGCCAGAGACCCGATGCCGCGCAACCCTCTCCGGCTGACTGAAGCTCTCACCGCACATCGCTTCTCGGCGCCGCGCTTCTACGCGATCGTGGTCGTTTTCGTGGCGCTCTCGGCGTGGGCGATCAACACGTCGGAACGGTTCCAGAACCTGTTCCACGGCGTCTCGCAGGCGCGCCTGTCCGAGGCTCTCCACCGGCCCGTGTCCTTCCGGACCGTGGACTTCCGGATCTTCCCCCCGTCCGTGAGGCTGCAGGACGTCGTCATCGGAAACGACCCGCGGGCGGGCGGCGTGACGCCGCTGCTCTCGGCCGAGGAGATCTCGATCGGCGGGGGTGTTTCGCTGGTCGGAGGAGAGCTGCGCCTGGGCCGGATCCGCGCCGTGAGGCCGAGGATCGACCTCGAGCAGTTTCCCGACGGCACGTGGAACCTGCCGCGCCTCTCCGGCGCCTCGGCCCAGGGCGGCATCAAGGTCCACCTGAACGACATCCTCGTGCAGGAGGGGGTCGTCGAGCTTTCGGGCCGCAAGATCGGGATCGACGGCCGCCTCGAGGACTTTACCGCCGAGCTCACTGCGCCCTCGCCCGACCGCCTGGCGGGCCGCATCCTGGCGCGTCGTGGGACGCTTCAGGTGCCCAACGCCGAGCCGCTCGTCTTCTCGCTGAACGCCCGCGTGTCGCTCGACACCGGCCGGGGGCTCGCCTTCGACGAGTTCGTCGTGACCGGGGATTTCGGCGAGCTGCGCGGCACCGGGGCGCTCGAGCAGTTCGCCCGACCGGCCGCTTCCTTCGACGTGCGCGCGCGCGTCTCGGTGCGCGAGGTGGAGCGCATTTTCCGCTCCCCTCTCGGCTTCGCGGGCCGGGCGGACGTCCGCGCGAAAATCGAGATCCCCCCCGACGGCCGCTTCCGGATCACCGGCTCGGTGGCCGCGGCTGCGATCGACGCGCAAGGCTTCCCGCTCCAGGACGTCGCGGCGACGGTCGTGGCGGAGCCCCAGGAGCTCGTGGCGACCATCGAACGCACCACGTACCAGGGTGGCCGCGCGAAGGGCTCTTTTCGGATCGGCAGCCTCGTGACGAAGCCGCAGTCCTTCACGCTGGCGCTCGAGGCGGACGGCGTGTCGGTCGAACGATTTTTCGGCGACCTCGACCTGCCCGGAACCGGCTTCTCGGGCGCGCTGTCCCTCGAGGCGGCCCTGCGCTGGAGCGAAGCGGGTATCGAGAAGGCCAACGGCGGCGGCGCGTTCTCGATCCGCTCCGGTCCCGCGGCCTCTGTGGTCAAGGGACGGTTCGGCCTGCCGGTCGGAGGCGGAGGGCCGCTCTCCATCGTGTCCGGGCGGATCGGTTTCGAGGGGGCGTCCTTCCGCTTCCCGCAATCCACAGTGGACGCCGCGGGCGGGATCCGAATCGGGGACTGGCAGCCCGACTTCGACCTGAAGATCCACTCGCGCGATCTCTCCGAGATGGATCGAATTTTCCAGAACCTGACGGCGGCTTCCGGCGGCAAGCCCGAGCCCCTGGGAGCCGGCGGCAACGGCGAGGCCTGGGGACACCTGGCGGGCCGATGGGCCGATCCGATGGCGACACTCCAGGTGACGGCCGAGGGCGCCCGCTGGGGCGGCGTGGCCTTCGGCAGCGTGCGGGGCACCGTGGGGATCGAGAAAGGAGCCTTCCTGTTCCGTCCGCTGCGCGTCTACGACGCCGACGCGAGCTTCGCGCTCGAGGGCACCGTACGCTACCGCTCCGAGCCCGGGGCGCCGAAGTTCGACGTCGTGGCCTCGGCGCACGACTATCCGGTGAAGAGGGTGCTCGAGTACCTGGACTTCCAGTACCCGATCGACGGCCTGGTGTCCGGCAGTTTCCCGGTCTCGGGCACGGCCGACGCTCTGACAGGTGGGGGAGCCGTGTCGCTCAAGTCCGCGACGGTCTGGGGCCAGAAGGTCGCGAGTCTGACCGGGACGATCCTGTTCACACCCGGGCGCGTGGCCCTCGAGGACGTGCGCGGCTCGGTGGGCTCGGGTGCCGTGGGCGGCAGCGGCTGGATCGGCATCTCCGACAAGACGTTCGAGGTGAAGGCCGCGGGCGACGGCATCCGAATCGAGGAGGTCGACCTGGCTGCGCTCGATCCGAAGCAGGCCGTCGGGAAGCTCTCCTTCCAGCTGACCGGCCACGGAAAGCTCGAGCGCCCGAGCCTGACGATCTCCGCCACGCTGGCCGACGCCCGGTTCTTCGGGCACGCGGTCCCCGATCCCGACGAGCCGCGGCTGGAGGCCGAGCTGCGCGAGGGCACTCTGGATGGATCCGTCGCGGCGCCGGGCCGCTGGACCTTGACGGCCAAAGGGGACCTCTTCGCCACGGCTCCCGGCCTCGAGTTCGCCCTGGACGCGCCGGACCTGCACGGTCTGCTCGCCCTGACGCCTCTCGACCTGCCGCCGGCGATCCGCGGGACGCTCGCGGCGTCCGGGAAGGTCTCCTTCGGCGACGGTAAGAGCGTCGCGCCGGGCGCTCGCGTGACGGTCAGCCGGCTGCGCCTCGACTTGCCCGACCGTCCCTCGGTGCTCGCCCTCGCGAGCCCGGCAGCCGTCACCTACGAGGGAGGCAAGATCGCGGTCGCGCCTTGCGACCTGACGAGCGAGCACGCCTCGCTTCGGTTGTCTGGCTCTTACGACACGGCGGCCAGGGGCTCGATCGACGTCGGCCTCAAGGGCGAGCTCGACGCCCGGGCTCTGGACCTGCTGTTCGCGGACTTCGGCCTCTCGGGCCGGCTCACGGTCGACATCGCGGCGAAGGGGCCTCTCTCCTCGCCGGTCGTGACGGGCGGCCTGCGGCTCGAGGACGGGCGGTACCGCACGCCCGGTCTGTCCCTGATCGCCGACCAGATGACGGGCTCCGTGCTTCTCTCCGGGTCCCGCGCCGACATCGAGGGCGTGCGCGCCAAGATCGGCGGCGGAGACCTGTACGTTTCGGGCTCCGTGGCCCTCCAGGGCCTCGCGCCGGGCGACCTGCGCCTGACGATCCAGGGCCGACGCGTCTCCTTCCGGTACCCGCAGGACCTGCGGCTGACCGCCGACGCCGATCTGACTCTCCTCTCGGGGTCGGCCGGCAACCAGGTGCGCGGCGAGGTCGTGCTCCTGCACGGCGTCTACTCGAAGGACTTCGAGATCACACTGGCCAGCCTCCTCGAGAGGCGCCCCGCCGCCCTCGGCGCCCGCGAGCCCTGGAGAGATCGGACCGCCCTGGACGTGCGGATCGTGTCTTCGAGCGGTCTCGAGGTGCAGAACAACGTGGCCCGCCTCTCCGCCAGCGTGGACCTGGTGGCGCGGGGCACGCTCGCGGAGCCTTCGCTCGTCGGGCAGGTCACCCTCGTGGAGGGCGGCCGCATCACGTTCCGCGGCGTGCGGTACGAAATCGAGGCCGGCACGGTGCTCTTCGCGGGGGGAAAGGACTTCGCGCCGATCGTGGACGTGCGCGCGCGGGCGCCCCTGTCCGGCTACGACATTGTCGTGTCCGTGGCGGGGACCTGGCCGCGGCTGCAGACGAGCTTCACCTCCGACCCGCCGCTTGCGGACGACGTCGTGCTCGCCATGCTGCTCTCAGGCTCGACCACGGGCTCGGTGACGGCGCCGGGCAGCGTGGCCAATCCGTCCACCGGCGGGACGACGATCGCGTCGGCCGCGGGCGGTATCGCGGCCGACGTCCTGACGTCTCCTCTCTCGAAAGGGACCCAGAAGCTCTTCAAGCTGGATCGGTTCGAGATCGAGCCGGTGTTCTCGGGCAACCAGGTGGACGTGCGCTCTACCGTCGGCAAGCAAATCACGCCGAGCCTGCTGGTCACCTACTCGCAGTCGCTCGACACCGCCAAGCAGCCCATCATCAATGTCGAATGGCGGCTGACGGACACGATCACCGCCCGGGCGCTCCGCGACGAGAACGGCATCATCGTCATCGACATCCGGCGGAGGCTCCGGCTCTGAACCAGGAGACCGTCGGGCGTTGAGGGTCGCACGCCTCGGGCGCCTCGCCCTGGCCGCTGCGTTGCTCTTCCCCGCCGCGCGGGCGGGCGGGGAAGAGCTCTCGGGTCGGATCATCTCCTCCGTCTCTTGCGTTGCCGACGGCGCCTTCAAGAAGGACGAGGTTGCCGCGCTCGTGACCCTGAAGGCCGGACGAGCCCTCTCCGACGAGGACACGGCGGCGACCCTCCGCAACCTCTACGCGACCGGCCACTTCGCAGACGCCCGCATCGAGGCCGTTGCCGAAGGCGACGGCGTCGCCGTGACCGTCGTGCTCTTCATGGCCTACCGGATCCATCCGCTGGTGTTCACGGGCAAGCTGCCGGTGTCCCGGGCGGAGCTCCGGAAGGCGCTGGCTTTCGCTCCCGACGCCCTCTACTCGGACGCCTCCCTGGAGGAGGGGGCCGTCGCCATCTCCCGGCGACTCCAGGCCGAGGGCTACCTCTCGGCCCGAGTGACCGTGGACGTGGCGCTGGACCGCGAGCGGTTCCGGGCGCGGGTGACGTACGCCATCGAAGCCGGCCCGGCGGCTCTCGCGGACGCACCCATCTTCGACGGCGATACGGCCCCCTTCTCGGCGCCCGAACTGACGAGGAGCCTGAAGCTCAAGCCCGGCACGCGCTTCCGCGAGTCGGTCGCTCGGGCCGACGCGACCCGCCTCGCGGAGTTTCTCCACGGCAGGGACTACTACCGTGCGCTGGTGGAGCTGATCGCCGTGCAGCCGGTCGACTCGGGGCGCCTGACGCCCGTCTATCGGGTGCGCGTCGGGCCCAGAGTCCTGTTCGAAGCCTCGGGCATGAAGCCCAAGAAGCTCGCGAAGGATCTTCATGCCTTGGCCGAGACGCAGCCGATCGAAGAGGAGCTCGTGCTGCAGTACGTCGAGGGCCGCAAGGACGCCCTGCAGCGCTCCGGACACTACCGCGCCACGGTCACTTACGTCTTCGACGCGAAGAGCGACCCCTCCGTCACCCGGATCGCCGTGACCGTGGTCGAGGGGCCCAAATTCTTCGTCGAGGCCGTGAAGTTTGAAGGCAACGACTCGGTGCCGGACCGGAAGCTCTACGACCTCATGGCCACGCACCGAAAGGGCCTGCCGCTTCTCGCGCCCGGCCGGCTCGTGGACTCGGTGCTCTCGGCCGACGCGGAGACCATGCTGGCCTATTACCAGAGCGAGGGCTTCATCCGGGCCAGGGTGCCGCCGCCGCACATCGAGAACGGCGTCAAGCCCGGAGGGCTCGTCGTGACGGTCGCCGTCACCGAGGGGCCGCAGGCCTTCGTGGAAGCCCCTTCGCTCGAGGGGGCGGAGCATCTGGACCCGGAGACGGCAGCGAAGCTTCTCAAGGTGAAGGAGGGCGCTGCGTTCAACCCAAACGCCGTGCGTCAGGACGTCGGCGCCGTGACCAGCTGGTATCACGATCACGGCTTCCGCGAGGCCGCTGTGCGGGACTCCGTGGCGCTCTCCGAGGACGGCAGGAAGGCCCGCGTCACGTACGCCGTCGAGGAGGGCGACAAGACGTACTTCGGAAAGACCATCGTGAAGGGCAACACGCGGACCAGGACCTCCGCGATCGAGCGTCTCGTCGCCTGGAAGGAAGGCGAGCCTGTTTCGGAAGCTCAGATCCTGGACACCCAGCGGGCGCTGTCGCGGGCCGGCGTCTTCCGCCGGGTGGAGGTCCGGCCGCAGCGGCCCGATCCGAGCCGGCAGACCCGCAACGTGGAGGTCGACGTCGAGGAGGGCCGGCCCTGGTCCCTGCTCTATGGTGTGGGGTATCGCTACGCGCCGGGCGCTCCGAACACCGGAGGCTCGACGAGCGACCCCTACCTGACCGGAGGCGTGTCGTACAACAACCTCCTGGGCCGGATGATCTCGGCCGGCCTCGAGGCGCAGTACGCGCCGTTCTCCAAGCTCGGCCGGCTGCAGGTGTCTCTGCGCGAGCCGTTCTTCTTCGGAACGAGCTATCCGTTGAACCTCTTCGGCTTCTATTCGCGCGAGCTCATCCAGGACGTCGAGCTCGAGCGCACGGGCGTGGCCCTGAACTCCTCCAAGATCGTGGCCCGCGGCCTGAGGGTGGGCCTGACGACCACGTACCAGCTGATCCGTCCGACGAACCCGGAGTCGTTCTCGGTCATCGACCAGATCAGTCTGCCGGCGATCAACAGGCCGATCGACGAGATCGGGGTCGGGCCCGACATCCTCTTCGACCGCCGGGACGACATCATCGATCCGCACTCCGGCTATTACCTGTCGGGGGCATACAAGTACGCCTCTGCCAAGCCGGTCAACCCTCCGGTGGCCTTCCCGCTCCCGGACGTGACGGTCCGGTTCTCCAAGTTCTCGACTCAGGCCACCGGCTTTCTCGACCTCGGCCGCCACTGGACGCTCGTGGCCTCGGCGCGCGTCGGCGGCACGTTCGGTGTCACGCCGGACGACTCGCCCATTCCCGTCGCCGAGCGCTTCTTCGCGGGCGGACGCTCGACCGAGAGAGCGTTCGACACCGACCTGCTGGGCATTCCGGGCGCGACAACGCTCGACCCGAACCAGACCGTGGACTACTCCACCATCGCGACTCCGAAGACCTCGACGGGAGCGGGCTCGTGCGCCACGGTGTATCCGCACGGCTTCCCGAATCCGCCCGGAGGCTCCTCGGCCTCGCCCGCCGACTTCGACTGCACGGTCGGCCCGAGGATCGTGGGCGGTAAAGGGTTTCTGGCCTTGAACGTGGAGCTGCGCATCCCGATCGCCGGCAACCTCGGCGCCGTCATCTTCTACGACGCCGCCCAGGTGTGGCGCGACTTCTCCCAGGTCAGCCTGCGGTTCGAGGGCGCTTCCGGGCTGCGGCAGGGCGCGGGCTTGGGCCTGCGGTTCATGACGCCCATCGGCCCGGCGCGCGTCGAGTACGGCTGGCCGCTCATGGCCCGGACGATTCCCTTCTCCATCGTCCAGGTCGACACGGAGGCCAGGACCGGCCGGGCTTTCATCGTCAACGTCTTCGGCCAGGACACGGTCAAGGAGGCCGGGCACTTCTTTTTCTCGATCGGCTATCCGTTCTAAGGCTCCCGGCGGCCCCCGGGGCTCTCCCGGAGGAGGCGCCGGAGCTCCTCTTCGGGCCGCGGGTCGCGCGGGCTCGACGCGACGGCGAGCCGCAGCTCCTGGATCGCCTCCTCGACGCGGCCGAGCCGCTCGAGCGCGAGGGCGAGGTTGTAGCGAGCTCCCGGGCTGGAGGGCTCCAGCCGCACCTGGGCCTCGAAATGGGGCAGCGCCTCGGCCCATCGGCCCTGCGACGCCAGGAGCTCTCCCAGCTTCAAGTGAATGGCGGCCGAGGAGGGTGAAAGCCGCAGCGCCTCCTCGTAGGCTCGTTGGCTGTCTGCGTAGCGCCCGAGAGAGGCGTAGGCGGCCCCGAGGCTGAACTCCGGCCCGGGATCGTTCGGAGCGAGCTGGCTGGCTCTCGCCAGATGGACGAGGGCTTCCTCGGCTCGGTGGGCCTTCAGGAGCTCGCCGCCCAGGTTGAGCTCCGCGGTGACGTTGTTCCGCGTTGCGGCGAGGGCGTGCTGCCAGAGCGTCAGGGAATCCCTCCAGAAACCGATCTGACGAATGGTCAGAGCCGACAGAAGGAGGAGGCAGAAGACAGCCCCGACGGCCAGGGCCTTCCGGGGCACGCGGGGAAGAAGGAGGTCGCTTGACCCCCACACGATGATGACGGCGAGCCCGATCGAAGGCAGGTAGGTGTACCGGTCTGCCATCGCCTGCCAGCCCACCTGCACGAAGCCCAGAGTTGGCGAGACGGAAGCCAGGAACCATGTCCAGCCGAAGAGCAGATAGGGCCGCTCGCGTCGCAGGGCGATGCAAGCGGCCGTGACGGCGGCGATGATCGCGAGCGCCGCTGCCGTCCGGGCGGGCTCGAGGACGAGCGGGTGCGGATAGAGCGCGGCGAGATCCGTGGGAGCGAGCGTCTTGCCCAGGTACCGCACGACCGCGATCGCGGCGTTCCCCAGCCTCGCCGGCAGGGGAACCGCAAGAGCGCTCGTCGCGCCGCCCCGGCGTTGTGCGGCCAGCGTGACGACGCAAAGGCCTGCCGCGAGGGCGACGAAGGGCACCTTCTCCAGAAGCAGCGCCTTCCAGGACGGGGGCGGCTTCTTCGCGGCCGTCTGCCGGGGCATCGGCGTTTCCCGGGCCAGCCTGTCGAGCGGCCAGAAATCCATGGCGGCGAGCAGGAACGGCATGCCGACGAGCGTCGGCTTGGCCATCAGTCCGGCCGCGTAGAACCCCACACCGGCCCACAGCGCACGGGGGGAGCGGTCGCGCGCCGCGCGCACGTAGGCGAGCAGGGCCAGAAGACCGAAGAAGGCGGCCAGCAGGTCCTTGCGCTCCGAAGCCCAGGCGACCGACTCGACGCGGAGAGGATGGACGGCGAACAGCGCGGCGCAGGCGGCGGCCCGGCCGGTCGCACCTGTCATCCGGTCGAAGAGGAGAAACACCAGGGCCGCGTTGAGGGAATGAAGCAGAACGCCCGCGGCATGGTGCCCGAAGGGGTCGGCGCCGAACAGGCTGGCATCGAGCATGTGAGAGATCCACGTCACGGGGTGCCAGTTTCCGGCGGCGAAGGTCGTGAAGGCCCATCGGAGGCCCGGCCACGTCAGGCCCGCGAGCACGTGGGGGTTCTGCG
>Ga0335085_10011329_pt1 | contig 13246 bp, 12 predicted proteins | sample Lox_Sample_45_FD_206712 | JGI IMG/M metagenome (GOLD analysis project Ga0335085, IMG submission 206712) | Soil microbial communities from Loxahatchee National Wildlife Refuge, Florida, United States - Lox_Sample_4.5 | ecosystem: Environmental > Terrestrial > Soil > Wetlands | place: USA...
GACACCTGCGAGAGCTGCCTCACATTCAACATGTAATTGATCCGGCAGACGGCCAGTTCACCACTCACAACCAATCCTTCCAGTTTGGACCGGAGGAGCTGGAAGGCCTGAAGATATTCCTCACGCAGAACGATCCCCGAGACAGGCTGGCCAGGCGGATTGCAGAACACAGAGTCAGGCCTCGGCTCGGTGGCCGGGCTGGGAATTGCGCGGTCTGCCACACACCTCCGGCATTCACCGATTTCCTGTTTCATAACACCGGTGCAACTCAGGAGGAATACGATGCTGTTCATGGCCAAGGATCGTTCCAGAGACTTTATGTGCCCGATTTCTTCGTGCGCCAGATGAACTACAATGCCTATTTGCCTCCAACGCCAAACCATCCGAACGCCACAGGTTTCTTCGAGTTGCCGCCTGAAATCGGAATGCCAGGGCAAGTCGACTTAGGGTTGTGGAACGTGTTTGCAAATCCGGATTACCCGGCGCCTCAAGCCGGATTAAATCAAATACTTCCCAAGCTGATAGGTTCCACATCTCCCCCGGTAGCGTTGCCGCGCACCATTGCTCTTTTCAAAACTCCGTCGCTGAGAGACCTCGGCCATTCGGACCCTTATTTCCACACTGGGCGAATGAAATCCATTGGAGACGCGATCAAGTTCTACCAGAACTTCTCGAGCAAAGCTCGAATAGGCAAGGTTAGGAACGCGGCGCCCGAACTGGCAGAGGTGTCATTGGACGATGCGGCCCTCGCCCCTTTGGCGGCCTTCCTACGCTCGCTAAACGAGGATTATACGGATTAGCTCCACTCGGATCGTGACGCATGAACGCGATCAGAGATGGTTTTCCAGCCCCCACGAACAACGATGGTTGTGTAGTGTGTATGTTTATCTCTGTAGCGTCTGAAAAATGATGATCGCAATCACGGGTGGCGCGAATCCGGCCAAGATGAGCCATTTTCCGCGACCCAACAAGCCAAGCCGGCCCTTGAGCATGAACCAACCCGACACGGTGAGGAAGATCAGCAGCCCACCAAAGATGTCCGAAGCCCACTTCCATCCTTTGAGACTGTTACGGTGCAAAACGTTGGACTGGTAGAAAAGCGGCCGCTGATGGATGCTCTCATACATTCCGGTTTTGGCGACTAAATTCACAAGCAGCGAGGCGTTATCATAATAGATCTTCACTTGCTCTGCTGTTGGAAAATCATGCAACTTCGGGGCTGTTTCCCCCACCAGTGCCGTGAACTCCGCAATGCGATCGGAAGTAATTTCATCGCGAGTAAACGCTCGGTCGAGCGTAATAGATCGCTTTTCGATTACGAAATCAGGATTCCAGTCGTTGATATGGTTGAGCGCTATCCCTGATATGCAGTAAGCGAAAATGAGGCCGGACAAAAAGTAGCCGACATCTCGATGCAGACTCTTGTTCAGCCGTGTCAGGTTCACGGATGCTGCGATGCTGCTAGCGGGCGACCGCTAATGATCTCGATCGCATACTGGTTGGCGATGCGGACCACCCAGTTCTCTACGTTTGGATCTGGCAGGATCGAATCCGGGCGATACTCCACCCGTTCCGAACTGTCCGGCACCTTCTCGATGCCGCCGCCAATGATTTTGATTTGAAAATTCTCGTCTTGCGCCAGGAGCACCGGGATGACTACTGCTTTCTTCTTGGTCTTCAAAACCTCCTCAACGGCTTCGGTGGTCTTATTGGGATCGTAATGGACAAGATGCCCGCACCAACCAATTGAACAACACCCAATGCCGGTGTTTTGCCTTACGAAATCTCCGACGCCGGTGAGCAGACTGGTCCATTCTTTCTCATAAGTTTCGTCGCCGTAAGCGATGAGCACCAAGCCTTCCTCGTTAGGGTGGGTTGAGAGACTCCTGACGCGGCGAAGCACATTGTCTTTCAGCACGCCTGGGTAATCTAGATTTGGAGTCAGCACCACATTCGCTTTTGGACTGTATCGCTCGATCCCCTCAATTCTTAAGGACTCACGCGATTGAGGATCCGCTTTTTTGCCTATAATCGTTGGGATGTCATCGAAAGTATGCGGACTGACGGTCAGAAATAATGGCACGATGACGATGTCGGTAAACCCTTCTGCATCGAACTCCTTCAGACGGGTTGCAATTGAAGGTTCGGTGTACTCCATAAATGCGGTTCGTAGACACTGGACGGCATCGTTTGTCATGAGCTTTGGTCGAACACTGGCTTCAACCGCGAGCAGGGCCTTGCGCCAACTCTCGGAGCGCGAACCGTGGCAAACCAAAAGCACGCCGATCTTCCTTTCCGCAGAGGGAGCAGATTCCCCCGCCCTGTCAGCGTTGACACCCAATGCGAGAACCCCCAAAACGGCAAGCAGAAGCACGAAGGCCCTCGAACAATAACGCACAATATTGAACATGCACAAATTCTAGCGAACGCATTACATTTTTGCTTCCGGTAGATTGCGCAAGTTTGGCGGGCGATTGCAAAGTGCTTCAATACTGGTGCGCGTACCAGCGCACTCGAATTACTAGATTGGAGACCGCAACGGATCCATCGTGATCGGCAAGACTTGAGCAATTCGCCGCTAAAAAAACGCAACCGACCGAAAGCGCAAGGGTGTAATGTAGGGCAAGCTGACGTAGTGTCAGGCGTGTATCCAGCGTGTGAGTCGCGATTCGCAGAGTCCGCGGATAGGAGCAACCTCCATTTTCCGGGCGACGGTTTCTTCCGGCTGGAAAGTGCCAAGCCAGTAACTAAGTTCACCGTCCGATTCTCGCAATAACCTGTGCCACGTGGTAATAGAAACAGCGTGAAGCCAGGCGCCAAACCAGCGGAAGTCCCTCTGGCCAGCCCATCCGTTTGCCCGTTGTTCGCCGAAGCGCCGGCGTGGAAGGCGGTCGGAAAAGGATGGCGCCCCTTGTTTGGTCACTATCAGGAAATGGGCTTTAGTTTCGAGTGGCACGAGTTCGCGTCGAACGATGAATTCAACTGGGGACGCAGCTTTCATCCTGGCAGCGTCGAGTTGTGTCTGAATTTAGACGGAAGAGGGACATTGTCCGACGGGAAGCGAACGGTAGAACTTCAGCCACAGAGCTTCGCGTTCTACTTTCAAGGACAGCCGCCTCTGGTTGCCACCCGCAACGCAAAAGAACATCACTGCTTTATCACCGTTGAATTCTCACCGTCATTTCTAAAGGAGCATTTCCAGAAACAAGGGGGTGATGTTCATCCAGTAGTGAGTTCCGTTGTGCGCGGCGACTTGAGTGAATCAGTGGTTGTCCCGCCGGATAGACTATTGCCAACGCTCTTTCAGATTGTCGAAAGTTTGCGCCAATGCCCCGTCTTCAGTCCGGCGCAAGAGATGTGGTTTCGGAGCAAAGCTCTCGAAATCTCCGCTCATCTCTTTTTCCGCCCGGCACAGGGTGAATTGTTGTGCACGCGAACCCAACGCCTCGCCCGCGAACGAATAGAAAGGGCCAAGCTGGTGTTGCAGGAGCGGATGCAGAATCCTCCCCCTCTTGAGGAACTTGCCCGGATTGTAAATTGCAGCCCCTTTTACTTGAGCCGGCAATTCGCGCAGGAAGGCGGTGCGACCATGCAGCAGTATCTGCGGCGCATCCGTATGGAACGCGCAGCGGAGTTGTTGCGTTCCGGCCAATGCAATGTCACCGAAGCCGCGCTTGCGGTGGGCTACAACAGCCTGAGTCACTTCAGCAGCACGTTTCACGAAACGTTTGGCTGTTGCCCTGGCTTATATCCGTTCAAAACCATTTCCCAAAAGGCGACGCCGGACGATCCGCAAAGGAAGCGATAGCCGTTCGTTTTTTCTGGTTCTTTCAATGGCAGCTCCTATCTTGCGTATCACTATGCCTAAGTCCAAGATACCGCAAAAGGTGGTTGAGGAACTCAACCGCCAGTTTAACCAGGAGCTTGCGGCCGCGCACTCGTACCTCACATTGTCGGTGTGGTGCGACGTTCGAAACCTCAAAGGTTTTGGCAAGTATTTCGTCAAGCAGGCGGGGGAAGAACGCGGTCATGCTGAAAGAATAATCAAGCATCTGACCGACCGAGGGATTACGCCGGAGGTGACGGCTCTGCCGGCGCCGAAGCAGGATTTCAAAACTTTGCTCGAAGTCGCACTGCAGGCGCAATCTCAAGAACACGCTAACACGATCGGCATCCATGCCGCTTACGATGCGGCTTTGGCGGCGAAGGACTTCCCTGCGCAAGTTCTTTTGCACTGGTTCATCAATGAACAGGTGGAAGAAGAGGATTGGTCTGCAGAGATGGTCGAACGCGTGCAAGCGGCCACCTGCGCCGGCAGCGCTTCGGACCTGGATCGGCATATCGAACGCTACCTCGAAGAAGAGGTGCGTGAAGTGCCGGAGAGCGATTAAGGTCTCGAAATCGTTTTCCCCGTGGTTTGACCCCTATTCCACATTTGAACCGAGACCGAAGCGGGCACGACGGAGCGACACGAAAGGGAATGTCAGGTTGCGCCCGGCAAAATCACGGGGTCAATGTCCAATCCGGCCGGTCAGCACGATTGCACCAATGGCGCATATCCTGCATCTGCTGCAAATCGAAATTCTCGACGTGGCCATCCAACAATGCCGCTACAGAGCGGTGGTCGTTGAATCGCGGAGCAACAAAACCCCACTGATTCGGTGACAGCGATGTTGCGTAATTCGCAGCCCATTGGCGCGTCTTGAGACTTGGCGGTGTAACTTGGTAATAGCCTTGAGCACCGACGCCGTCGACCGCTGAATGGGCCGATAGGAAAACCATCAAATCACTCGGATGCCTCACCTCGATTGTTTTCACAACGACTGTTCCGGGACCGAACTTCGCGTTGGCCGTGGCGGCCGGAAACTCCGTCTGATTCCCCCCAATAAAGTAGGAGTTTATGCCGAGCGACGGAAAAACACTGACACTGTAAACGTAGTCGCCACGGCTTTCGTTCTGGAGCGAGGCTAATTTGGCTCGATTGTCGCCTGAATAGATCACCCTCATTGATCCCGCGAGGTAAGGCAACAGGCGCCACGGGTAACGTGCATTCTCAGGAAAAGAGAGGGGTTGTCCGCGATCGTCCACTGCGGCCGGATCAGCGAGGTAGCCCGGGAACATCGCCCCGGCATGATCCTCAGCGTACATTTCAATGGCGAGCATGAGCTGACGACCGGCGGATACTTCCTCAATCATTCGCGCTTTGTTCTTCGCCCTGGCAAGACAAGGCAGCAATAAGGAGGCGAGGATGGAAATGATGGCGATAACAACCAGCAACTCAATAAGCGTGAAACCCGGCGGCGCTTTCGTGAGGGTTTTCATTGGGTAGTCACACGATAAAATCGTTGCACGCAGGCTCCATTTGTGTCGCGCCAGCGCGCGAACACGGGCGAAGGATAGATTGGACTTGCTCCCGTCTTCAGCAACCAGGCCGAGACATACGAAATTACCGGGTTGGATTCGGTCTGCCAATGTTGCAGATCATCGGACCACTGAAGCTGGTATCTGCGGCTTGGGGCGAATGAAAATTCCAGTTCATCCGCGCCTGATCCGCGCCGCAAAGCGAGCACGCGGAGCACATTCGTAGCGGATGTCGGGCTTGTTCCCGTTTGATATTCCGCAAGATTGCTCTCTCCATCGCCATCAGAGTCCTCGGTTGCACCGGCACCCAATGCGCTGAAGTAGAATTGCTCCCAGTCGTCTGGCAGCCCATCGCTGTCCGCGTCGAGATTTGTGCGAACAACGCTACCCTCCAGGTCGAGCAAAGGAAATTGGTCGGGATCAGCGAGCGGACTGAAGATCGTGTAGAAATCCGGATAGTTGGGGGATCCGGAAAAGAAATTGGCGTTGACGAGCGAGGAGGCAACCAATCGGATGGCGCCACCGTTCAATGCCTGTTGAAAATATCCATAGATCAGCGGGTCATCCAAATTCACATCGAAGGTGAGCTGGCTCCCTTCCGGCATCAACTGGCCCGGAGTAACATTGATTGCTTGGCCCACAGCAAATGGAGCGACTTCAAATGGACCCGCAATTTCGTTTGTTCCGTCGTCGCCGACATTGTTGGAGACATCCACCAGCACGCCGTTGGTATCGAAGCAAGCGGCGTAGGCCGTGCGATTGGTGTAATCACCTGCGCTCGGATCGGCGAAAAACGGCGAGTCCTGTTGGAAGGTCATTGCCGTGTACCCGCCTCGAAAACCGGCCCCGAACAACTCAACGGGACTATTAGAGCTTGTTGGCGCAATATAACGGGGGTCGTTCGTCGGAAAGTAAGTGCGAAAGTCTCTCAACGTTCCGCTATAGGCATAGGCCATGTCCCGGCTGATCGTCAGAGTGACGCGAACACGTCTGAGGAGATAATTCCTTGCCCCTAGGCCCGAAGTAATACTGTTGGAGGTATTCCAGCCCAACAGGTATTGACCGTCTCGTGTGTCGAAATCAGGGGCGCTGCCGAATGCCGCAAAGGCGCTGGCTGTTGGCCGGCTGGCCGGAGACGCATTAAACGGATATATCCATCGAGCTAAATCTGCCGGGACAGCCTGCAGCTTGAAGGACTGTGCTTTCAGCGGAACTGCCGCCAGCACACCCACAGCGCAAATGATTTTGAGACGAAATAGTGCGGACATGTGTAAGGCGGCTATTGACAGCGGCTAAAACGAGTCCGGAATAGACCGACCCCGAAGAGGATCAGCAACGCTGCTGAAGCAGGCTCAGGAACGGCTGCCGCGTCTAGCATTACCGAGTCGAGCGACATGCTTGAAGCAGAGGCGTTGAAGACGATACTAAAACCGCTCACCCCAAGACTGGAAAGGTCCCACGTCCACTCCGAGCTGACGCCGCCGTTTGGATCGGCAAGTGGATTGCGCGTGGCCGGCAAGCTCACGATTCCCGAGGCCGAGTTGCAGATTAAGAAGAGTGAATCATAATCGATTTCGCTTCCCAGCGTCCTCGATTGGAAAACCACTTGGCCGACCTCGAATCCACCTGAGTAGTCGAGCACGAACCCGGTCGGATTAGCAAAGTCGTAGATATTTCCGGATCCAGTAAGAAATGCCGAAGCGTCCGATGTCTGGGTAATAGCGGCATTGGCAATCGCAATACCCCCTGGTGCAACACCGTTTGGGGAATTTGCTCCGCCATAAGGACTGGTGAAAATGTCACAATATGCTGACGCGGTCCCCGGATTGCCTCGAAACGAGGGTGTGGAGAATGTTGTGATATCGGCCCTGGCGAAAACGGCGGCGCACAAAAACGCCGCACCCGACATGCATCTTAAAACACAGTGGATCATTGCTAATTTCATTCGCTATTTCACTTTCATTTTGTTGAAGCGCGGTGGTCCGATACCGCGCTACAAGACTGCATACATTTAATCGTATCGGGGCGTATTGGGCTTCCTCTTGCTTGCTGAAGCTTTGTGGGTCATTGCGGACCAGGCGCGGCAAATTGCGCAAGATTGGCGGAGACTTGCCAATCTCAGCGAGCTCAGGATAACTACTCTACCCGTACGAGCTCTACCTGCTGGACCACCTGATACAGGTTCGGTCCAGAATTTTTGTGAGAGCGCAATTCGCCGACAGTTTTGAGCAAGCCTCCGGCAGCGCAAATGCGGCGCCTAAGTTACAGTCGATGCGTTATGCACAGGAAGCATGGGAAGCATGGGTTTACGCTGATCGAACTATTGATCGTCATCGCCATCATTTCCATTTTGGCTGGTCTTCTTTTGCCGGCCTTAGCGAAGGCGAAAGAACAGGGCCGCCGGGCTGGATGCGTCAGCAACTTGCGCGAGTGGGGAGTGGTTTTGACCATGTATCTGGATGACAATAAACAGATTTTTCCCCTCGCCAAAATTGCGAATGGGACCCCCGGCGCGCCGGGAGGTTACAACGAGGACATGCCTCATTGGAGTGATCTGCTAGCCTTCCACGCAGCCGGTCAAGGGGACAACGTTTGGTATAACAGTCTTCCTTCATATGTAGGAGGAGCGCCGCTTTGGCAAATTGCCAACTCGCCAATTGGCTTTGCCAGCAGACGAAAAATCTTCGATTGTCCAACAGCCGGTTGCACGCCCTCTGAATTTGATTCGACGCGGATCGTTTTCAATTACGGTATGAATTACAAAGGCAATACGGGCCTTTCTGGCGCCAGTTACGGAACAAACTTCACGGCCGCCGTGATTCGATATCCATCCGCGTTTGTTTTTTTGTCAGACGTTCGAGCGCATTCCACGGAAGTACCGTTTTACGGATCGAATCCGGCGAATGAGGTTGGCTGTTCACACTGCTGGGCTGCCCAGATTTCCTCGCGCCACAGTGCGGGCGCTAACCTGGTGTTTGCCGACGGCCATGCCGCTTACTATCGATATTCTTATATCTGCTCGAACGCGGTGACAAAAGCGGCGGACCCGGGCGATCCTGACATCAACTGGACCTACAACGGCCAGGCTGTCCATTGAAGGGAGGGAATAGAAAATGACCGTGCCCTCCGCAAAAGAAAACGCCGTTCAAACCTCGGATACCTTGACTCTCCGGGACAGGGCGGCCGGATGGTTTTTACGAATTCTATTGTCGATCGGCGGCTTATCAGTTGCTGGCCTCCTCATCTGGCAGGGATTGGTGGCAGCCGGTGCCCCCGATCCAACTTCGCCGAAAACAAGTAGCGCGGTGGCAATGCTGGACATTGGAATACTTGTGTTTCGAGAAGGATTGGAATGCGTCTTGGTTCTTGCCGCGGTCACAGCAAGCATGACCGGTGGCCGTCAATTCCAGCGCCGTCCTGTTGCGGCCGGTGCCCTCGCAGCATTCGGAGCGACACTGATTACCTGGTTCATTGCAGCCGGAATCGTAAGCAATCTAATGGACAATTTCCCGGCACTGGATGTCCAGGCAGCCACCGGACTGCTGGGCGTTATCGTGCTCTTGGTGGTGATGAACTGGTTTTTCCATGAGGTGTATTGGGGTGGATGGATTTCACTGCACAATCGTCAAAAGAAGAAGCTACTCAATGACGCAAGCGGCGTCACCGGCACACAAAGACATCTTTGGTGGGGGCTGTGGCTGCTGGGCTTTTCATCTCTCTATAGGGAAGGTTTTGAAGTGGTTCTATTTCTCCAAAGCTATTTCTTAAAAATGGGTGGGACGATTGTGTTGGGTGGTGCAGCGCTCGGACTGCTTCTGTCGGGGATTGTGGCTGCGCTTACCTTTGTGGCACATCGCCGATTGCATTACCGCAAGATGCTTGTCCTGACCGGGTTTTTGCTGGGTGTCGTATTGCTTGTAATGGTCGGCGAACAAGTGCAGGAAATGCAATTGGCGCATTGGATTCCAACGACGCCAATCCCAATCCTCAATAACATTCCTGCGTGGATGGGCTTATGGTTTGCCATTTTTCCAACGGTGGAAACACTCACGGCGCAATTCCTTGCCGCTCTCCTGGTCATTGGCTCTTACTTTCTGGCGCGCCCAAGGAGGTCGAAGCTGATGAGCACTGATTCCACCCTCCAAAGCCAACCTGACATATCCGGTGTGCACGGTGCGCGGTGACCCGAGTGGACTCGAAACATTCCGGCCTAGCCCTGATTCGAGCGTGGAACTTCACTTGGCCATTTCCGAATCCAATCCCAAATGCCGGCGTTTCTTGAGGAGCGTAGCGCGATTCATTTTGAGCATCCGCGCGAGAACCGTCGGTTTGCGGCCGAAGTGTTGCATCAGGTGGGAGAGTAAAGTCGTTTCCACTTCCGCGCAGAGCTGCTTGTAGGTTGCTCCCGTCTGCACTTTCGCTGCTACCCACTCCTGCATTACACCATCCAAATCCGCTTTGGCCGAGGCGCCAGCGGGTCGGGTGACCCATTTGGGCAGGTGGTGAGGGCGTATGATTCTGCCCGAACAGGCGGCGACGGCGTGCTCGATGACATTGCGCAATTCACGAACGTTGCCCGGCCAGGCATAACTGGTAAGCAACCTTCCCGTGTCAGCGCCGAGCGCCAGCTCACGGCCCGCGGCACACCGATTCAGAAAGTGTGCGATCAACGTCGGAATGTCTTCCACCCGCCGAGACAGCGGCGGCATCTCAACTTCCAATACGTGCAACCGATAGTAGAGATCCTCACGAAACCGTCCCTCCTGGACCTCGTCACGAAGGTGGCGGTTGGTCGCGGTAATCAGTCGCAAGTCAACGTGCAGATCTTCCCTGCCACCCACCCGGTTGAACGTCTTCTCCTCCACAAACCGCAGTAGCTTCGCCTGGATGGCTTGTGGAATGTCGCCTATTTCATCCAAGAACAAAGTGCCGCCGGCAGCGCGCTCCAGATGCCCGCGCCGCATTGCTCCTGCTCCCGTGAAGGCGTTCTTTTCGTGCCCGAACAGTTCGCTCTCCAAGAGATGTTCCGGTAGAGCTCCGCATATCAAAGTGACAAATGGCTTGTCACGTCGGCGGCTGTTGGCATGAATAACTTGGGCGGCCAGGGTTTTGCCGGTGCCGGTCGGTCCTGTGAGCAACGCCGGCGCGTCGGTCGTGGCAGCCCGGGCGACGGCCAGAAACACGCGTTGCATTTCCGGACTGGCTCCTCCCAGCAACGCGCCTGCTTCCATTTCAGGCGCCTTAGCCGGAGTAACAAGCGGCGCTTCGGCCATGAGATCGAGAATAGATCGTTCCAATTCTCGCAGATCGAGCGGTTTGACCAGGTAGGCATCGGCCCCGAGTTGTCGCGAAGTGATAGCGTTGTCCAATGTCCCTCGCGCCGTAATAATAAGGACGGATGGCCGATGTTGGGTCTGGTTGATTTTCTCGAGCACCTGCCATCCGCTCATATCCGGCAGACCGACGTCCAGTATCACCAGCGAAAATGCCTCCTCACTCAGCATTTGCAGCCCGCGCTGACCGGAAGCACTGAGCACTGCCTCGGTATCCAGTCGTTTGCACACGGTCGACAGCGCTTGAGCCAGCGCAACTTCGTCCTCGATGATCAATATCCTCCGATTTGTCACAATAGAACCCTTACAAGGGCGCCGCCTTCCTCACGATTCCCAATCACAAGTCGCCCGTCGTGGGCACGGACAATCTTCTTTGCGACATTCAGGCCTAAACCCATTCCGCCCTCCTTTTCCGAGTACAACGTGCGCGCCGCGTGACGCAGCGCCGTGGGCGAGAATCCCGGTCCGGTGTCGGCAAAGCGGATGTCTTGTTCCGAAACAGCAATGAAGAGCGTTCCACCTTCGGGCATGGCTTGGATGGAGTTAAGGATAATGTTGTGAAAAACCTGGCCAAGACGGTGCATGTCGGCGCGGATCCGACGGCAACTGGAAGCAGTGATGTCGACCTGGACGTTTCCGTGCTCAGCGGCAGGGCGGAGCACCCGCACTGTCTTTGCAATCAGGTCCGTTAACACGATTTCTGTCTTCCGAGGCGGCTCCGGCCGAGCCAGAAACATCCATTGATTGAGCAAGTCCTCAATTTTGGAGGCTTCATAAACAATCAATCCGGCCCCCACCGGTTCGGCCTCCTCCAGCAACTGGCCATGCAGTCGTATCGAGGCAATGGGATTCCGAATTTCATGGGCCAGCGAAGCCGAGATCGAACCAAGCAATCCAAAGCGTTGGGCATCGAGCGAAGGGAGCACCACCGCCCAGGTCAGGGCGAACCAGAGCGCCCAAAAGGCCGTCAAAGCCCCCAGAGAAATCGGCTGCCGAAGCACGTCGCGCAGACCAACCCGTTCGCGAATCAGGGTCAACGCCATCTTCGAATTGATGGGGACGGTCACGGCTTCATGACGCGAATCGGGCGTTTCCAGATTTTGAAATTGTGTCTGAACACCTACGAACTGGCGGAGATGCCCGCCTCGAAACTCCGCCTGGAATATTTGGGCTTCACGCAAGAAACCAGCCGCGTCCGACGGCACAGTTGCTCCCGTCTGAATTTTTGCCTCGATGGAATCGCGGATGTAATCTGCATTGGCTTCCGCCAGCGCCTGAAATTCGGAATGAGACTGCTGTTGAAAGGCAGCGTTGAGCAGCAATACCACGCCAATTGTCCCGACCAGCCCAAAAAGGATCAAGGGTCCAGCGATACGAATCCAGTGACGGGGGTGCACGGATACTTTTTATACGCAGCCAGCCTCCCGCCGTGCAACAATTATTCCGCCCTGAAGCTCCTTAATATGCCTCTTTGCGTGTAAGCAGTTGGGAATGTGAGTTCTGAGCAATGACTGGTCCCCTGGCTTGATAATTGCCTAGGCTGGCGCATGGATCTCACTCGCTTTGCGGTGTTCTCTTCTCTTTTAGCCGCAATGCTATGGCCAAATCTCGCCCGATCCGCCGATCTCCCATCCACCAATCAACCCGTGACGTTGCCTTCAGTTACTGTCATCGGTACCAATACCCCCGCCTCGCTCACCTCCCCATCCATCGGCGAAGCCAAGGATAACGGACTGCGTGTACCAGGCGGCTATACCGTGGTGGATGCCGATAAACTGCAGCGAAACCGCGGTTCCAGTCTTCAAGATCTCCTGGACGGCGTTCCTGGCTTGAACCTGCAATCACAAAACGGCATGGAAGCGACCAAAATCTCCATTCGTGGATCGGGGATCCTGTCGGATGATGAACCTTTGGGCCTGCAGGTTTTGCTGGATGGCTTCACCTTCAACCAGGGAGATGGCGAAGTCATTCTTGAGGATCTCGATCCGGGCAGCATCCAGGACGCGGAGGTCTATCGTGGAGCGAATGCCTTCAAATACGGGGCCATAACCCTCGGCGGAGCCATCAATCTCACGTCTAAAACAGGATACGATTCGGATCCATTCTCGATCCGGGCGGAGGGAGGCAGTTTCGGGTTCGTGCAGGGCCAGGTGAGCAGTGGCGATGTGATAGGACCCGCAGATTGTTATGCCTCGGTTTCCGGCCGTGGACGCGAGGGGTACCGCGAGCACAGTTCTGAAAACACCGAAGTGGGTTATGGGAACTTCGGCTATCGCATCACCACCAACACGGAAAACCGATTTTACGTGACGTTAGCCAGAACGGACCGACTGACGCCCGGCGCACTGAGTAAAGACCAACTGCAGAGCGATCCCCAACAAGCCGTTCCCGAAAACGTGGAGCAAAACACCGGTAAAGAATGGTATTACCTGCGTCTGGCGGACAAGTTGTCGTTCAAGAACGATGTTCAGGAAGCGGATGCAGGTGGCTATTGGTGGCACCGGAATCTGCAGGATCGAGGTCTGTTCGACGCTGACAATTTTGATGGAATA
>Ga0335085_10011330_pt1 | contig 13244 bp, 8 predicted proteins | sample Lox_Sample_45_FD_206712 | JGI IMG/M metagenome (GOLD analysis project Ga0335085, IMG submission 206712) | Soil microbial communities from Loxahatchee National Wildlife Refuge, Florida, United States - Lox_Sample_4.5 | ecosystem: Environmental > Terrestrial > Soil > Wetlands | place: USA: Florida...
GCAGCTCCTCGAAGAGGGCCTTCACCACGGCCTCGCGCAGCTGGGGCAGCGCCTGGTTGAAGAAGGCGTAGGCCTTCTTTTCCGCCCGGAAGGCCGCCTGGAGCGCCTCGCGCGGGGTCATGAAGGCGCGCGCCTCATCGTACTCCGGCGCCTCCACCTCGAAGATCATCTGCCGGCTGACCGCCATCGGCGCCTCGCCGAACAGCTCCGTTCGACGGGAGAGGAGCTGCACCCGGTGCTTCTCCTCGTTGCCGGACATGAAGCGAAAGAACTGCGCGGCCTCCGGGGTGTGGTGGAGGTGCATCTGGTCGGCGAACTCCTCGTAGCGCTCCCGCGCCTCCTCCTCGATGAGGATGGCCAGATCCAGCGCGTCCTTCAGGGACAGGGCCGCAAAGTCGATGCCTTTGATGGTCACGGCTTCTCCCTCACTTCTGCACGAAGAGGTCGAGGATCTTCTCCCGGGGCAGGGCGCTCATCACCAGGCCGGTCTGCCGCTCGCGCACCAGCGCCTCCAGGGTGGGAGGCGGCTGGGGGTTGCGGTAGAACACCCCGGTGTACAGCTCGGTGCCGTAGGCCCGGGCCAGGTCGAGGGCGGCGAGCAGGTTCGTGGGATCGTGGTTCAGGCTGGCCAGGGTCTTCATCTTCGCCTTCTGCGCCTTCACCTGCTGCTCCTCCTCGCCGTAGGTGACGCAGGGCGACTGCACGTTGACGAAGGAGAACCCGGGGTAGCGGATGGCCTCCTCGATCACCTGGGCCAGGCCGGCCATGTCGGCCGGCGTCCCCTGGGCGACGAAGGGCGCCCCGTAGGCCAGCACGTAGAGGAGCGGGTTCACCGGGCCCTCCAGGCTGCCGTACGAGGAGGTGACGGTCTTCAGGCCCCGGGGGCTGGTGGGGGAGAGCTGCCCCTTGGTGAGCCCGTAGATCTGGTTGTCCATCACGATGTAGGTGATGTCCGCGTTGCGGCGGATGGCGTGCGGCACGTGCCCGCCGCCGATGGAGAACCCGTCGCCGTCGCCGCCGGCCGCCAGCACCAAAAGGTCGGGGCGGGCCAGCTTGATCCCCTGGGCGATGGGCAGGGCCCGGCCGTGCACGCTGTTGAACCCGTACGCGGTGGTGTAGCCGGGGATGCGGGAGGAGCAGCCGATCCCGGAGATGAAGGCGATCTCGTGCGGCGGCCGGCCGATGGCCGCCAGGGCGCGGTACGTCGCCTGCAGCACGCCGAAGTCGCCGCAGCCGGGGCACCAGATGGGCTTCAGGTCGCTCTTGAAGTCCTTGGCGGTGAAAGTGGGGAGGGAGGTCATCCGCGTCACTCCTGGGGTTGCCGGGTGTCTTCCACGCGCCGCTGCATCTCCAGCACCACCTCGCGCAGCGTGGCCACCACCTCGGCGGGACGGAAGGGATTGGCCCCGGTGCGGCAGAAGGAGCGCAACCCGCGGGGCAGGTCGATCTGGCTGCGGAGGATGTGGAAGAGCTGGCCCTGCTGGGACTGCTCCACCAGAAGGCCCGCCTTCACCGACTCGAAGAAGCGCCGGTAGATGCCCTCCGCGATGGGGTACAAGAGCCAGGGGATGAGCAGCTTCACCCGCAGCCGCTCGGCGCGGGCCAGGTCCAGCGCCTCCCGGCATACGCCGGCGGTGGAGCCCCAGCTGACCAGCGCCAGGGGCGCGTCGGGGTCGCCTTCGATGCGGAAGAGGTCCTCGCGCTCGCGCAGCGGGTCGAACTTACGGAACCGCTTGTCCGTCATCTTCGCGTGCATCGCGCCGCTGGCGGTGGGATCGCCCTTCTCGTTGTGCTCGATCCCCGCGCCCAGGTAGTTGCCGCCCTTCATCCCCGGATGGCTGATGGGGCTGATGCCGCTCTCGGTGAAGCGGAAGCGGGAATAACCGGCCTCCAGCTCCGCCGAGCTGGGCTGCAGGCGCTCGAGGATCTCGAAGCGCGAGGTGTCGATGGGATCGATCACCTCCTTGCGCTGGGCGATCTCCTGGTCGGAGAGGACGATCACCGGCGTCTGGTAGCGCTCGGCCAGGTTGAAGGCCTCCACGGTGACGTCGAAGGTGTCGCTCACCGAGGTGGGGGCGAGGACCGGGCGGATGACGTCGCCGTGCGCCGAGTAGACCGCCTGGAAGAGGTCGGACTGCTCGGACTTGGTGGGCATCCCGGTGGAGGGCCCGCCGCGCTGCACGTTGACGATCACCAGGGGCAGCTCGGCGATGCTGGCGAGGCCGATGATCTCGGTCTTCAGCGACATCCCCGGGCCGGAGGTGGCGGTCATCGACTTCTTGCCCGCGAAGGAGGCCCCCAGGGCCGCTCCCACGCCGGCGATCTCGTCCTCCGCCTGCAGGACCGAGCCGCCGTACTTCCAGATCTCCCGGGTGAGGAACTGCATCACCTCGGTGGACGGGGTGATGGGATAGCCGCCGAAGAACTGGCAGCCGGCGAAGAGCGCGGCCGCGGCGCAGATGTCGTTGCCGTCGGTGAGCAGCTTCACGCCCGGCTTGGCCGGCTTCTCCATGGTGCGCGAGGAGCGCAGCGGGTGCTCGTTGGCGTAGTCGATGCCAGCCTGGAAGGCGCGCTCGTTCGCCGCCAGCAGCTCGGGGCCCTTCTTCGCCAGCTTCTTGCGCAGGCCCTTCATCACCCCGTCGCGGACGATCCCGAACCAGCCGGAGAGCAGGCCCAGCACCACCGTATTCTTCGCCTTGTCGGTGCCGGCCGCCTTGCGAGCCATCTCCCCGAGGGGGACGGGGAACACCTCCTCGGGGCTCACGCCGCCGAGGGGAATCTTGTCCGGCGCCACGCCGGTGGCCGAGTCGTAGATCACCACCGTGTTTCCGCCCACCGGCAGCTCGGCGCCGAACTTGAGGAAGTCCTCCCAGTTCAGCGCCACCGCCACGTCCAGGGCGCCGCCGGGGTTGAGCACGGGGTCGATGGCCAGGCGCACCCGGCAGGACGACTCGCCCCCCCGGATCTGGGAGCCGAAGCTCTTCGTCATCACCGCGTGGTAGCCCTCGGTGGCGCAGGCCGCGATCAACGACTCGCCGGCGCTGACGATCCCGTCGCCACCGGAGCCGGCCATTCCGATCACCAGATCTCTCGTCATCCATCCCTCGGGTCGCGCAAGGTTCTCGGGCCTCCGGTGCAAGAAACGGGGCAGTCCCCCTCAACGAAATGAGGCAGGAATCCGGGCGCACGAATTGCGCGGGGCTCCGCGGCAGGCGCGCATTTTTCGCCCGCGGCGGCTGCGGGGTAGGCGACTGTGGTTGACCTGCCCTCTTTCGGCCTTGGCGAAGGGGGCCTAGATTCGGGTTGCGTTTCCACCGCGATGATGCAGACCCTCCCGCTGCCGGCCTGCCGCGGCCGCGCGCGACTCCTGATCGCGCTCGCGGCTGCCCTCGGCTGCGCCGGACAGCGTCCGTCGGTGATCGGGGAGCCGGTTGCGGCCGCGCGCCCCCTTCCCCCGGATGCGTTGCAGACAGTGCTGGCGGGCGCCCGCGACAGCCTGGGCGACCCGGAGCTGGACGGCCGGCGCCTTCCCACCGACTGCTCCGGTTACGTGCGCGCCCTCTATGCCCGGGCGGGCGTCGACCTCTTCTCCGAAGGCCGGCGCGCGGACAACGGCGTGCGGGCCATCGTCCGCTGGGTGGAGATCCACGGGGTCCTCCACAGGCAGAAGGTCCCCGACCCGGGCGACCTGGTGTTCTTCGACAACTCCTACGACCGCAACGGCGACGGGAGGCTGAACGATCCCCTCACGCACGTGGGCCTGGTGGAGGAGGTGCTGGCGGACGGCACCGCGCTGATCGTGCACGCCACCAACCACGGCATCGTGCGCGAGCCCATGAACCTGCTCCGGCCGCACCAGACGGCCGGCGAGGACGGCCGGACGATCAACGCGCCCTTGCGGCGCAAGGGCCGGAGCGATTCCCCGTACACGCCCCACCTCATGTCCGAGCTGTTCGCGGGCTTCGGCCGGGTGCTGCCGCAACCGGGCATCAGCCGCGCGGCGGCGCCTTCACCGCCCAGTACTCGTAGAGCATCCGACCCTGCTGGAACCGGGTAGCGGTATGGAAGACGAGCCGGTAGCCGGCCCGCTCGAACTGCGTCTTCTGCTGCAGTAGCCCGGAAAGCTCCTCGTCCTTCTCCAGCGCCTGGGCGAGATCCGCCTGCTCGCAGAGGACCAGCGGCTTCTGCCCCGCGTCCTGGACGAAGAGCGCGCTGGCGATCTGCAGCGACCCGGCCGCGAGCGGCGCCGCCTCCGCCGCCGCCTGGCGCGCTTCCAGCCGGACCATCCGCGCCTTGGCCTCGGGGATGTTGGCCTCGACCGCGGCGCTCACCCAGTCCAGCAGGCGCTCGCGCACGCTGGCGATGTCCTCGGCCCCCGCCAGCGGCCGGATCTCGCCCTCCCGCCGCACCGCCGCGGCCAGGGAGGAGATCTCCTTGAGGTAGACGTTCTTCTGCGACTCGGGGATGTAGTACATGACGACCAGGTGCACCTTCTTGCCGTCGGGGGCGCCGTACTCGATCCCGCCCGGGCTCCAGCCCACCGCGCACACCAGCTCGCCACCCGCGCCGGCGCGCACGTGGGGACAGGCCACCCCCATCCCGATTCCCGTGTTCATCGACTTCTCGCGCACCATCATCGCCTCGTACAGCTCGGGCACGCCGGGCAGGTCGGGCACCGCCTCGATCAGGTTGGCCAGGTACTCCAGCGACTTGCCCTTGTCGGCCTCGGGCAGCTCGATCAGGCGGCCTTCGCGCAGGGCGGCGAGCAGCGCTCGCATCAGTCGGCCCCGTAGCGGCGGATGAAGCGCGCCTTCACCAGATGCGTGAGCAGCGAGTAGGCCACGAGCGTGAGGACCATCCAGGGCCAGAAGGAGAGGGGCAAAGGCACCAGCCCCAGGTACTCCGCCAGCGGCGAATAGGGAAGCGCGCAGGCCGCGGCCATCACGCCCAGGGTGGTGAGCGCCAAGGGCCAGCTGGCGCGGCTCTGGAAGAACGGCACCTTGCTGGTGCGGATGATGTGCACGATCAGGGTCTGGGTGAGCAGCGACTCCACGAACCAGCCGGTGTGGAAGAGGCCCTCGGCGTGGGCCCGCACCGCCGCGTCGGAGGAAGTGGTGAAGTCGATGCAGCGGAAGACGTAGAGGAGGAGGAAGAAGGTGGTGTAGTCGAAGATCGAGCTCATGGGCCCGATGCGGACCATGAACTTGCGGATGCTGCCGATATTCCACTTGCGCGGCTGGAGCAGGTACTCCTCGTCCACCCGGTCGGCGGGGATCCCCACCTGGGAGAAGTCGTAGAGCAGGTTGTTCACCAGCACCTGGATGGGGGCCATGGGGAGGAAGGGGAGGAACCAGCTCCCGCCCACCACGCTGAACATGTTCCCGAAGTTCGAGCTGGCGCCCATCTTGATGTACTTGGTGATGTTGCCGAACACCCGGCGGCCCTCGAGGATGCCGTCCTCCAGCACCAGAAGGCTTTTCTTGAGGAGGATGATGTCCGCCGACTCCTTGGCAACGTCCACGGCAGTGTCCACCGAGATGCCCACGTCGGCGGTCTTCATCGCCGGCGCATCGTTGATCCCGTCGCCCATGAAGCCCACCACGTGCCCGGCGCGCTGCAGGGCGCGGATGATGTCCTCCTTCTGCGCGGGGTTGAGGCGGGCGAAGACCTGCTCCTGCACGGCCAGCTTGCTCAGCTCCTCCTGGGAAAGCCCGCGGAGCTGATCGCCCGTCACCACCCGCCCGGCCACGACGCCCACGTCCTTGCAGACCTTGCGGGTGACCAGCGGGTTGTCGCCGGTGAGGATCTTGGTGGCCACCCCGCTCCTGCGCAGCGCCTCCAGCGCGGAGGCGGCCGACTCCTTGGGCGGGTCGAAGAAGGCCAGGTAGCCGAGCAGGACCAGGTCGCTCTCGTCCGCCGCGGAGAACACCTCCTTCTCCCGGGGGAACTCGCGGTAGGCGATGGCCATCACCCGGTAGCCGTCCCGGCTCAGGTTCTCGTACTCCTCCAGCAGGTCCTCCTTGAGCATGTCGATGAGCGGGTTGATGTCCTCGTCCACCTGGTAGCGGCTGCAGGCGCGGAAGATCTCCTCCACCGCCCCCTTGCAGATGAGCACGTGCGAGCCTTCGTGGTCGATCACCACCGACATGAGCCGGCGCTGGAAGTCGAAGGGGATCTCGTCCACCTTGCGGGCGCTGCGCTCCACGTCCAGGTCGCCGTGGGCGAGGATGGCCCGGTCGAGGAGGTTGCGCAGGCCGGTCTGGTAGTAGGAGTTCATGTAGGCGTAGCGCAGCACGTCCTCGGAGCTGCGGTTGGTCACGTCCACGTAGCGCTCCAGCACCACCCGGTCCTGCGTCAGGGTGCCGGTCTTGTCCGTGCAGAGCACGTCCATGGCCCCGAGGTTCTGGATGGAGTTGAGCCGCTTGACGATCACCTGCTTGCGCCCCATCGCCAGGGCGCCCTTGGAGAGGTTGACGGTGACGATCATGGGCAGCATCTCGGGGGTGAGGCCCACCGCCACCGAGAGGCCGAAGAGCAGCGCGCCGGGCCAGTCGTGCTTGGTGAGGCCGACGATGAAGAAGACCGCCGCCACCATCACCACCATGAAGCGGATCATCAGCCAGGTGAATCCCTCGATGCCCCGGTCGAAGCTGGTGAGCACCCGCTGCCCCGCCAGCCGGGCGTAGATGGCCCCGAAGGCGGTGCGCGCCCCGGTCTCCACCACCAGCCCCCGGGCGGTCCCCGAGAGCACGTTCGAGCCCTGGAAGCAGGTGTTGGAGAGGTCGATGGCGTTCTTGCCCTCGACCTCGCAAGGCGCGGCCGTCTTCTCCACCGGCATGGACTCGCCGGTGAGCGCCGCCTGGCTGACGTAGAAGTCCTTGGCCGAGAGCAGGCGCAGGTCCGCCGGGATGATGTCGCCTGCGGCCAGCGCCACCAGGTCGCCGGGGACCAGGTCGCGCAGCGGCAGCTCGATCTCCTTGCCGCCCCGCACCGCCGTGCAGGTGGCCTTGATCATCGAGAGCAGGCTCTCCACCGCGCGGCTGGAACGCCTTTCCTGAAGATAGCCCAGGGCCACGCTCAGGATCACCATCGCCCCCACCACCGAGGCGGCGCGCGAGTCGCCCATGGCCAGCGAGACGGCCGCGATCACCAAAAGCTGGATGACCAGCGGGTTCCTCGAGCGCTGGAAGATCTCCCCGAAGAACCCCAGGCGGCGGGCGGCGCCGGCCTCGTTGGGCCCGTAGCGCTCGCGCCGCTCCTCGACCTGCTCGTCGGTGAGCCCCTTCTCCGCCCCGCCCAGGCGGGCGAGGACGGTCTGGGGAGGCAGCGCGCCGCATTCCAGCAGCCGCCGCTCTCCTTCGCCCGGCGCGCGCCCGCCCTCGGCGCGCGGCCGCGCGCTCCCGCCGGAAGGCGATCGCGCCCGCGCGGCATCGAGGGTTTCGCCCACGCCGGCCCCTTCTCGTCCGCGGCCTTCGCGGTGTCAAGGCAAGGGAGCTTCGGGGGGCGACCAAAGGCCTACCCGGAGGAGACGGCTCCCTAGGCGAGAGCGGCCGCGGGGCGGCGCTTGGCGCGGACGTCGGCGCCGCGGCCGTCGCTGAAGACGATGATCGCGCGCGTCCAGGGACCGGCGGAGCGGGTGAGCGGGTGCGCGGCCACGGCGCAGTCCACCAGGCGGTAGACGGCGTCGCAGGCGGTGCATACCCGGTAGTCCTCGCCCGGGATGAGCGGATACGGCTTCTCGAAGGCGGGCGCGAACACCACGATGACGGACACCGGCCGCGAGAAGGCGTCCGCGCTCCGGCAATGACCGCAGACCAGCTCGTTTTCCTCTGCGCTCTCCAGCATGGTGAACCTCGCCTCGCTTTCCAGCAATCGGGGGGCCAAGCGCGAGAGCGGCGCTCGCGCTCTGATTTCTTCGGAAATCCGGGGCCGGCGCGGGAGGCCGGGGCGCGCAATTCCTGCACAGGAAGCGCCCGCTCCGCTTGACTCGCCCCCGCGCATTCCCTATTTGCGCTTGATGGGGCCCAGCCTCGACGTGGAGCAGGTGAGGAAGGACTTCCCCATCCTCCTGCAAGAGGTCCGCGGAAAGCCGCTGGTCTATCTCGACAGCGCGGCCACCAGCCAGAAGCCACGGGCGGTGATCGACGCCGTCGCCCGCTACTACCTGGAGGACAACGCGAACGTGCACCGGGGCGTGCACCTGCTCTCCGAGCGGGCCACCGCGCATTTCGAGGAGGCGCGGGAGAAGGTGCGGCGTTTCTTGAATGCGGCCCACGCCCACGAGATCGTCTTCGTGCGCGGCGCCACCGAGGCGATCAACCTGGTGGCGCAGTCCTGGGGCCGCCCGCGCCTGCGGCCCGGGGACGAGATCGTGATCACGGAGATGGAGCACCACTCGAACATCGTCCCCTGGCAGCTCCTCTGCGAGGAGAAGGGGGCGAAGCTGCGGGTGGCCCCCATCGACGATCTCGGCCAGCTTCGCCTCGACGAGCTGGAGCGGCTGCTCGGCCCGCGTACCCGGCTTCTTTCCCTGGCCCACGTCTCCAACGCGTTGGGCACGATCAATCCGGCGCGGGAGATCGTGAGCATGGCCCGGGAGCGGAACGTCCCCGTGCTGCTGGACGGCGCGCAGGCGGCGCCGCACCTGGAGGTGGATGTACAGGCCCTGGGTTGCGATTTCTACGCCTTCTCCGGGCACAAGCTCTTCGGTCCCACCGGGATCGGCGTCCTGTGGGGGCGGGCGGAGCTGCTGGAGGCGATGCCTCCCTGGCAGGGGGGCGGGGACATGATCAGCTCCGTCAGCTTCGAGAGGACAACCTGGAACAAGCTGCCCTGGAAGTTCGAGGCGGGCACGCCGGACATCGCCGGCGCCATCGGGCTGGGGGCGGCGATCGACTACCTGTCCGGGCTGGGGATGGACGCCGTGGCCGCGCACGAGAGCGACCTGCTCGCCTATGGCACCGATGCGCTCCGCCAGGTGCCCGGGCTCCGGCTGATCGGGACCGCCCCGAAGAGGGCGGGGGTGCTCTCCTTCCTGCTGGGCGACATCCATCCGCACGACGTGGGCACGGTGCTGGACGGGGAAGGGATCGCCATCCGCACCGGCCACCACTGCGCGCAGCCGCTGATGCGCCGGTTCGGCGTGCCGGCCACCGCGCGCGCCTCCATCGCCCTGTACAACCGTCGGGCGGACATCGACGCCCTGCTCCGGGGGCTGCAGAAGGTGCGGGAGGTCTTCGGGTGAGCGGGCCGCGCGACCTGTACCCGGAGGCGATCCTCGAGCACTCCCGCAGCCCGCGGAACTTTCGCGCGGTGGAGGGCGCGAACCGGAGCGCCGCCGGCGTCAACCCGCTCTGCGGGGACGAGATCACCGTCTCCCTCAAGCTGGGGGCCGGGGTGATCGAGGACATCGGCTTTCTGGGCGAGGGCTGCGCCATCTCCCGCGCCTCCGCCTCGATGATGACGGCGGCGGTGAAGCAGGGCACCGCGGCGCAGGCCGAGGCGCTCTTCCGGCAGGTGGAGGCGCTGCTCTCGGGGAGCGGGCCGGCCTCGCCCGATCTGGGAGCGATGGCGTCGCTCTCCGCCATCGCGCAATTCCCGGCCCGGGTGAAGTGCGCGTCCCTGGCCTGGCACGCGCTGCGCGCCGCGCTGGAGGGGAGCGCCAAGGTGTCGACGGAATAGTCAACCGCTTCGAGCTGCCCCGGCCGGAGGACTGCGGCCTGGCCTGGTTCGTCCGCGAGGCATTTCCCGGCATCGCCACGGGCACGAGCCTGACCGGTGGCTTCCTGGGAACGAAGGAGCACCTCGAGGTGATCTCGGAGATGGGGGAAGGCGGCGTCCTCTTCGGCGACGGCATCGAGGACGACCGGATCGAGTTCGGCTGGGGAACGGTCGCGAGGATTCGCGCCGCCGGGACGCGGCTGAACCTGGTGGTGCCGTCGCGGTGAGCCAGGCGCCTATGGATACTTCTCCGGAATGGGCAGGTTCCTGGGGTCTTTCAAGTCAGCAGCCTTGTAGACCAGCGCAGCCACGGCCGGGTCCTTGAGCACGCGGAAGAGCGTATCTGGAGCACCATCCACGATCATCTGGAGCGACACCAGCCGGATGCCGTGGCTGTAGTCCTCGTAGTTCTTGTCGTGGCCGTCGAACTCGTCCTGGATGGGCTTTCCCTTGTTCGCCGGATCGTGCCACCCATAGATGACCACCGCGTCGTCGGAGTGGTGCTTGTGCGGGGTAGTCCCGATCTGTCTTCCCTTCAGATCGAGCCGCTTGAGGAAGTGTGAGAGAACGATGTCCTTCTTGGGGCCGGTGGTGAGATCGCCCAGCTTGTAGCCGGGCTGCCTGGCCAGCGCCGCCAGGATGGCCGCGTTCGACTTGATCACTTCGCCATTCTGCACTCCAGGGAAGTTGGGGACGCTGACCGGCGGGATGCGGACGGTGGTGACGCTGGCGTAGATGTCGTCGCAGATCTTCGCGGTCGGGAGCGTGCAGCAGAGCTTGCTCACCGCCTTCTGCGCGTTGCCCGGCAGCAGTGGGATGCGGACGAAATCCAGGTCCGTTCCGATGGCCAGATAGTCCGGAGCGACGAAGACCTTGCCGGTGTGCCCCGCCATCGAGACCGTCACCGCGACGAAGTTGCGGAGGAAGTCGGGAATGTTTCCGGCGAAGATCTCGGCCAGGGCGGCATTGTCGCGATCGACCTGCGACTTCACGTTCGCGACGGACTGCATGAACGCCGTGCCCGTCATCGCCGGGTTGGTGCGCGCGGGGATGCAGTGCGCGTCCGCCGGCGCCGGCGGCGGCTTCAAGTTCATCAGCGTCCGGCTCACGGCGACCACGAGCCCGAGGTTGCTGCCCCCCGCGCCTTCGGCGGCCACCGCGTCGGGCTGGCCGCCGCTCCCGGCGAAGGCCGTCACGACCAGAGGCACCGCATCCTCCACGGCGTCCTCGCGGCGCATCGGGAGCGACAGCGACCCGCTGCCCTTCTTGCCCGAGCGCTTGGTCCGTTCCGTCACGTCGATGCCGCCGGGATCGAGGACCAGGCGATCGAACTCCCCCTCGATCGACCAGGAAACCTCCACCGCTTCTCCGGCGTGAACCGAGGCACCCGGCAAGATCGGGACGGGCTCGCGCGGACCATCGCCGGCGAAGGTGGAAGGATCACCATCCGGCGCTGCGCCGGGCGCCGCGTCGCCCAGGGAACTCCTCGTTGGAGCCGGCGGCGGAGGCAGAGGAGGGGGAGGCGCCGGCGGCGTCACGTTCACGGTGACGGTCGCGGGCGCATCCGCCAGGACCTGCTTGATCGCCTTGGCTGTGGCGAAATCCACCTCGCCCAGCCTGGGCCGCGCGCCCACGTCCAGGTGATCGAAATCCCACACCGCCGCGCCATCGGTGATGCCGTCACCCGTGCCCGACGGGCCCGTCCCCGCCGCAGCCGACTTGCCAGCGGTGGTGCACCGATAGACGTTGCCGCCGGCGGCCACGCGGTCGTCGAGCGCAAAGACGGTATTCGCGCTCCACGCCGGCCGAGAGACCGCCAGCGAGCCCGACCAGAAGCGCACCTGGAACCGCTGCACCGCGGTCACGGTGCCCGCGTCATACGAGTTGGCGGTGAACGTGAAATCGTAGCCGATGGTCTTCAGATCCCGCTGCAGCTCTCCGATCTCCGGGCCCGGCTTCCTTCCCGCCTTGATCGGCGGGTCGCTGGGGCCGATTCCGTAAATTGTCGCCGGGATGGCGATGCTGGTGTTGCGCGTGCGCGCCTCGCCCGCACGCTCGAGCATGTTCCACTCGAAGGTGGGGCCCGGATCGCCCAGACCGCGCGCGGGGAACTCGGCCTCTCCGTGCCCGGTCACTGCCTGGCGGATGATGGTGGGCCGCGACCTGCGGATGGCCGCTGCCGTCGCCCGCGTCGCGAACACCTGCTCGTCCGGGAACGGATGCTCCTGCGGCACCGGCGGCTTCTTGGTGTCATCCATGTCCCGGTGGGTCTGCTCGATGCCGATCGACACCATCGGGAGTCCGCCGATGCCCATCCACTTCGCGCCGCCGCCCACGTGCGCCGAGACGTTGCTCTCGTGCACCAGCTTGATCACGTGGCCGTCGACGTCCACCAGGTAGTGGGCGCTCACGCCGCCGAAGACGAGCGCTCCGATGTCGCCCTCGATGAATCCGGCCGTCTGGTGGATGACCAGGACCTTCGGATCGCGCCGCGTTGCCAGGTGGAACTGGCTGTGGGCCTTCATCCAATCCGGCTTCCAGTCGATGGCCAGTTCCGTCGCCTTGAAGGAGAGTACGATGAAATGATCGGCGAGGCGGAGCCTCTTCGTCCCCAGCGTCGCGAAGCGGGGCGCGGGGAGCACCACGTTCTTGATCCCCGACGCGTCGGTTTCGATCTCCAACGCGATGGGCCGGAACATGAAGTCGGGATCGTTGGTCGCCCCGAACGACAGCTCCGGGCCCGCAGGCCCGTTGAGCAGGACCGGCGGACCGTTCGGCTGGGCCGGCGGGGGCGGCGGCCCGCGCGAGCGCTTGCCGGCGTCCGGCTCGATGCGCAGACTGTGCTTTCCCGGCGACAGCGCGGTGATGTCGAGGACGGCCCTTCCCGCTGCATTGGTTTTCACCGCCGTGCCGCCGTCGATGCTGACCTGCGCGTCCTTGAGCAGGTCCGGGTGCGCGCCTGCGCCCGTCCAGCGCGGAGCCGGGTTGCCTTGCAACGAGAAGATCGTCCCCAACTGGACCGCCAGCTGGACCTTGGCCGGTTGGGTGAGCTTGAGCTGGAGCAGCACGCCTCCGCCCGCCGCAGGGGCGGCAATGCCGAGGGCCGCCTTCTCCGTGCCGCCCCTGGCGACGACTGCGGCCGTCAGGAGATCGAAGCCCTCGTGTTGCGCCCTGGCCGTGTACTTTCCCGGGATCACGCCCCTGAACCGGACCGTGCCTTTCTCCTGCCCGTCCGATCCATCGGAGGTGCGGCCCTCGTGGGTGGTGGCGAATTCCAGCTTCACCTGCGCGCCGGGGACCGGCTCCCCGTCGGGCGCGCTGACGCGCACCTCCACCTCGATGGGGGCTGCCCGCATGTCGGCGTCGAAAACGACGGCGTCCCCCGCCGTCTTCACCTCTTCGAGCCTGCGGAGGACGTCCGGCTCCCGCTCGGGCACCCGGCGGATGGCGTCCATGGCGACCACGCTGAGGAAGGGGAGCACTTCGAGCGTGACCGGCGCGTCGAGGTCCTCGGGACGCGGCTC